>JAABUU010001149.1_pt1 | contig 47325 bp, 41 predicted proteins | sample 5559301 | NCBI WGS metagenome assembly JAABUU01 (sample SAMN10711884, study PRJNA513360) | rock metagenome | isolation source: Antarctica rocks | place: Antarctica: Victoria Land, Richard Nunatak white | reverse complement strand
CGCGGGCTTGCAGGAAGGAGAGGAGAGAGAGAGAGAGGGAGAGAAGGAAGAAATACAGATTACACGACCGCAGGTATGGCAATACACAGACCCCGGTACGGGCGCGGGAGCTGCAGCGTGCCGGGAGGGGCGGGTGGGCATCTGGGGGGTGGTGGAGATGGGGCGTAGGTGGGGGTGTGAGGGGTGGGGGTGACGGAGAGGTGTGAGAGAGAGTAGAGAGGGGATGCGGAGGAGACGGGAGAGGAGGCGGGAGGGCATGGGGGTTGTTCGGGGGAGAGTGGAGGGAAAGGCGGGTTTCAGAGGATCTAGTTATTAGATAGCGATCTACAGGCAGGCTAATTCTAATTGCAACATCAAGAATCACGAGCGACTAGGCTACTTGGTTATTTCTCGACGGCTAGAGAGAACGTGTGGAACAAGGTGAAGCTAAGCTGCGCAATGTCTCCTATCTTCTGATCCGCACCATCTTGACATTAGCAACGGCAAGCAAAGATGCTTCGCGGGTATCTACATCTGCCATCATGAAACCCCGTCATAGCCCCCCCAGCAATATAGACGCCTTTCTTTCTTTCTAGTAACAGGCGTTCACGTATCATAACCTCCATAAAACCCCCACCGGTGCCTGCCTGGATCCCGAAAAATGCTCGTAAATACATGCGCAAACCCGTTTAAGCCAGATACCCAAGCTCCTCCCCGTCCAAGCGCTCGAGGTACTCCTTTTCGATGAGCTGATCGATTGATTTCTTTATGTCGGGGATTTTGGGGGCGAAGCGGGATTTGATTTGGGAGATTGTTTCCTGAACGAGCTGGACGTGCTTCATCTTCTTGCGAGATTTCATAATGCGGACAATGGCAGACTGTGGGGTAGAGTCAGTAAGATACAGGAGAGATGCAGCAGAAGAACGGATTACTCACCTGCATTAGTAGCTTTCGGTCTTCTTCAATGGTCTTGTGCGTATCTTCAACTTCCTGCTTCTGCTCCGACTTGACGGCAATATTCAGATTCACCTTGACCTTCTTGCTCTTGAAGTTATAATTCAAGGTGTAGGACGTCCCGGCTTCTGGCTTGCCATTCTCAGGACTTGGAATAAGCACCTTGGCCTTGACAAACACACCCAGTGAAGGATCTAGCCAGTCAGGAGACAAAGCAGTGGCTTTTTGGGCATCCTCGTACGTCACGACATCGGCATCGTTGAAGAGAAGCAGGATCGCCATTTGGTATGTAGACACCATGAACGTGTGGGGAACTTTGACGCCCTTGATATAGTTCGCCTTCACCTCCCCTTTGCACAGCTGCCATAACCAGGTGAGCTTTCGGCCATTGTGCTTGTCAAAGTAGAAGCTCTGGAAACGGGTGTAGGTTTTGACAATCTCTTGTGGAGGGATGAACGCAGTATTTGGCGGGCTGAGGGGCCAGAAGCCAGTCCCAAGAACATGGTAGTTGGGGTCCACGGCTTTCTTCAAATCCTCCTCATCCAGAGCTTTGTCCTGCCAGTCCTTGTAGTTCATGTTGAGATCCTTTGAAATCTGGATATCCTGGAACATGCGTTGCAGCTTGTTGGTATACTCAAAACCACAGGCTTCCTTGAGCTTGCTAATCATGCTGGTTTCAGCATCTTCCGAGGCCGAACTTGAGTGGACCAATCGCTTGGCAAGCATTCGAGAGTAGAATTTCTGGAAGACGTCCTTGTCCTCGATATACTTAAAGACGGTCATAACCTGTGTCAATGACGCCTCGAGATCTGCTTCCTCTGCGCTCTTGCCACTCTTCTTCAACAGGGCATCCGTGTATTTGGCTAGAAGCTCTGGAGATCGAGTCGACCCCGTCTTGCAGACTTTGTTCCGGTTCACAAACTCTTTGCAGGCGTTGTCAAGAGATCTTACAAACTCGGACTCACCAGCGAATGCGTCGTCCACGAGCTTTTGGTACTGAGTATGTACCTCAAGCAGCGCATCAACGTAGGTTTTGGGCTCTAGATTGTCTCCCTCGATCGCAACCTTTTCAACAGCAGCCAGACCGGATTTCCTCACATGTGCCTCGAACTTAGTACGCAGGGGCTCAAGACCGTCGATGATCCGCGCTAGAAGTCTATACATACGCGCGAGGTCCTCCTGTCGATCGTTATCGAGGCATACCTGGAATTCGTCTCGTAGCAGCGCAGAATGACCTGTAACCAGGACCTGTAGACAGACTTTCATGAGAGGATTCATGATGTCTGGATGTAAGCATAAGCCAACGCGTTCCTTTTCCTCTTGTAGTCGAGTCTCGGCCTTTTTCATATACTCGACGACGCTATTTTCGGCCACGAATTGGGCAGATTCGTTCTCGTAGTATCTGGAGGTCGCATCTAGGAATGGCTTCTCAAAGTGGAAGCGGTAAACGTCGAGGGTAGATTTCGTGCTGTCGGTCTCGTCTAGACCCAAGGAGACAAATGAATCCACAATGCTCTTTACCTGTGCTTGCTCGATTGTTTCGCCATTTCGCTGCTTCTCCACCATCTTCAAGACCGCAGACATGACATTTCCGTGGACCTTCAGGAAGAGCTCCTCTCTCCATTCTACCAGGTGTAAGGTGTACACGTCGTAAATGTCCTTCTTTCCCTCATCAATCTCCCGCTTCACCCAATGTCTATTCAGGTATCGGAACAGATGGTTTGTGTACTTGGCGGCAGTCGTGTATCGGTCCCATTCTCGAATGTAGAAGGTAAGCAGCGCTTCGTCTGCGTGAGTCTTGGAGTTTTCATGTATTTCCGCGAGGTGGACCTTGAGATAGTCCTTTAGGTTTTTGTAGAGATCTTCACCCAATAGGTGGGCTATTCTAGTCAGTACAAAATTCAATAAAGGCCTATCTGTGATCATACCTCCACGATGAGCGTTATTCCCGATAATGCCGCCATTCGTCGAACTGATGGCTTTTTGTGACGTACAGAAATTGTGTACAGCTCTAGAGGGGTGTAAGTACAAGCACAGGGCTAATAGCACGTGCGCTTACGTGTAGATTCCCATATACTGTAGACTCAGGTATTAGCAGGTAAATGCAGCACTCCCCTCTGATAGTGCTTACTGTTGCCATGTCCACGCCATCTTTCAGATTCCTCATGATCCCCTCTACACCAGCCTGTAGGAACGTCCATCTGCGATCACTCCTTGTTAGCTTTGTTATCTGGAGATAATACCCTCAGGAGCTGCAAGGACTGTGGGTACGTACGTTGCAACAAGGTCGTCCTTGTTAGGAGCTGGAGGTAGAGCGATCGGCATCCTGCCTTTGTGTCTTTGTCCTTGTGAGGGTGCAAGTCACACGTTTGATCTGGGCGAGTATAAACCAGTGAACCAAAGCAGCTCAAGACGCAGTAACGAAATGGCAAACGTCAGGCGCCAGTTGGACTGAGGCGAGGCAAGCTTAATGCTTATAAAGAGGGTTCGGGCTGGCCTTTGTGTTATGAAAATGAAAATCGGCCCATGCTCTAGTGTTTACTTCGGTCTAAGGTGAAGTGACCGTAGAGTGAAGGAGCGATATAAATGTTCGGCCAGTCATACCTATGGGCTGTAGGCTGAAGTCCTAGCCGCAAGCCTTGGCGGCAAATCCCAAATAGCCGTGGCAGGCTATCACTAAGATACACGTTGAAAACACATCTCAAAACCATCAACACTGTGAATGTAAAGGTGTTGGACTGGATCATGGATAAGTCTATCCTGGCGTAACCCGGAGCAAAGTTCTAGACTTGAAGAGTAGGCCCTTCATCACCATATATCGGATCCCTCTCGAACCACCCCAAACCCTCTATCCCTTTCACTTTCTGCTCCTCTCCAGCCTTTCCATAACACATGTCCCAGTCTTTGCCTGTCAGGTAACTTCCAACCATGTTGAACCCGCCTTCTAGATCCTCTAGTAATCGATGAGCTACACCAGCTGGTACCACAATAACATCTCCCTTCTCCAACACAGGCTCTACCCTCTTCGGATTGTCTTCACCCCCGAAGCATAGCTTTGCCTTTCCTGTTGAGACACAGAGCACTTCGTGTGCGGTAGAATGGAAATGGGAATAGCTGTACATGGTGTAGCGCCATTGGGGGGTGACGACTCCTACAGTTGAAAGGTGACCTTCAATCATGGAGGCCGGAGTGCCTGGGTGGAAAGCTGAATGGTAGATCAAAAGAGGCTTTTGCTGGATTGAGGTATTTGGCAGGCGATCAAAAGCTGGTATCTGGAAAGAGGAAACGCGCAAGTCTTTCAGAGGGGTGATGGGTGCTTTGGAAGCTGACATTATGGAGAGAAGGTGAAAGAAGAGACGCGATGATAGCATCTGTTAACTTTTCGCGATCTAGCATGAAGCGATGAAGTAGTATGACGAATTGAGGTCAAGAAATAGAACATACGTCATAGGGAACTCGAGTGTCTCACGTGAACCCCATTCTTTCGTCGAAATCAAGTGGTCGATTTACCACCAGCTATGCTCGATGAGATACCAATGCGTATGTACAGTCCTAAAACGCCTTCAATGCTAATACTACACAAGTTTTGGGTATCGAAATGCTGTCATTTCTGGGTAACTCGTGCCACTAGTCTGTTGTTCCTCAGTAAAGCTGGAGAAAAGGGGCAGATATCTTACCGTAATACACTTATAGAGAACGTCAAAAGCCAAGCAATCAATGCTATCAGGAGAACCGAAGCCAAAGCTTTCTGCCGATTACATATCCTGTCGTTTGAAGAGCAGGAATGGTTGATGGCGTTGTGTTTTGTCGACTCCATAGCTAAGCTTAGGTTCGCAGAATCAAACACAATGAAGAACAGGTCAAGGAATATCAGACGTATCTTGGCGATTGCAGATCGTAGACCCAGAGGCTTTCCCGTGTACTCATCGTAAGTGATGTAAAGAAGATAAACCAGAGCTACGGCATCTACGGCGATAGCCATATCTGCCGATGTAGTATTCCTGGGTCTCACGTTGACTGTGAGACGATGGATGGAGCTTCCAAGTGCCAGAGCAACCATGGAAAAGCCCCACACAATCGAACGGATTACTAAAGGAATCATGGGACTCCTTATGATCTTTCGCTGCATTCTTATCCACCATCTCTTCCGCTTCGCCTTGGACCCGAAGAATGTTTGTTCATCGTCTTTTTCTCCATTGTTTGCAAGCCAAGGCCGCGAATAGTCTGGACCATTTTCAATCAACCATTCTTCCCCAACACGCTCGCCGCCATTAGCGGAGATGGCAGGATAAGCCGAAGCTTTGGTGAATGCCTTCCATCTTGACTCTGTCGTGGAGGAACCAAGCCTCGTCCTTGCTCCATCCAGATCAGGCAATCTACCTCGAGGTGGCTCAAGCCTTTCGTTGTTCTTGGCCCAGGGGCTGTTGTTGTGCTGGGCTACCTGCGCATGCTGTGGGTTGTCTGGTAATAAATGGGTATTTGGATTCGCGTCTTGACTATCCACATCCAAGAATTCCACCCAAGCTGAAAAATAGATAAGTCAGTACGATGTGAACAGTAGAAGCCAACCAAGATGCCACGAATGCCAAGCTTCCAGGCGAATTGAGCGCACTTACGCGGTATAGTACGAACCAGCTGTTGTCCTCTTCTGTTCTGAGCAACAGCATCGTCATTGGAAGAAGTGAGGGTTTTGCCTGCGGTTGACAGAGATTCCGAATGCTTCCGATCGCCCGCCCGCCCATTCCCAGCTTGCTTCTCATTTATAGAAAGCTCCGCATATTGAGTTGGAGGTACTGTTGCGGATCTTTCAAGATCTGCCTGTTGTCCATGCGGTTGATGTTGTACGGATACATATGGATGTAATAGACTCGCTGCCCGTGTTCTAAGACTACCGCTGCCTATGGCCATGGGAGGCACAGGCCCGCGAGGCTCCTGACTCAACGATCACCTGCGATCTGATGTGGAGCGCTGGGAGTCCGCAATCCTACTGACTGGTTGCATCTCACTGGGGCCGTGGGATTGCAAGGATATCAGCATATCTTATTGATGCTAGCATATTAGCTGTAGCTATCTGAGTAAGAATGAATGCATAAAAGTGCCAAAACGTGGATTGACAAAGTGTACTTTGCTCCGCAAACCAGGAATTGCTGCCCGTCAAGCTATGATTAGCTTAGTCATGCCACGCGACTTTGTCATTCCATTGGCTGGAAATGACTTATTTCGCGTCATTACAGCTCTCTTTCCTGGCGTCTACAAGCCTTTTTCATTGAAAAAACCAGGAGCCGCTCAGGTGGTGCTTTATTCAAGGGCGGATCTACACATGTAATATTTGTATTAGACGAGCGCCGCTCTTTCTCTTCAGACTCTCAATCCTTTGGGCCTGCGATGCGCCTATTCTTACTGCCAATCTCTACAAGACGAAGCTTGATCTATTGCCAACGGTTAAATCAGCAGCTGTCAGGTGAGACGACATACATAGACAAGGTTACAAACAAAGCGTCCACAACTTGGCTCAAATGGGAGAGATATGAAAAGGGCTGGCAGAAAAAGGTCACGTCATACGGCAACAAGCTATTCGAGCGCCTTCCATACCAGGAGTGGGGTTTAAAAAGCGTGCCACCTTTGAGTGAAAGGAGGAGAGCTGAAGAGTTGGAAGGAAAAGAGGAGGTTCTTGTTCAATACCCTGGAAACTTTCACAGTCAAGAGTCGGTATTGGATGTTCTACGAGAGTATGGGGGTAAGGACAGGCAGGCTATTCATACCAAGTGGCTGTGGGGAAGTATCATAGGGATGCCTATCTCGGCACCTATTGCATTACTACCAGTGTAAGAGCTCTTGACTCGGATCTTTGTCTAGGTCTAACCTTGATGATCAAGAATACCTAATTTACCGTTCTTCTATCTTTGTTTCCGTGCCTGGTCGCATTGGAGAGGTCAGTACCTTGACTCTTGACTCCGCAGATTGGCAAACCGTTAACGTCGCCCAGCGCGGTCCGGATCCAGACATATAGAATTTCTAAATGAGAACCAACTTTTGAGAATATCTCCATCGAGGCTTCTCGATACGGCTTATTCCGCAGCCACTATCGCCACATCCATTGCGAAACTAGAGAAAGAATTCGAAGACATTAAGCGGTCTGCAGATAATGACTATATAGATGCTGTCGATTTGAGTGGTCCCGCAGAAAGCATGCTTCTCTCGCAGTCTAGCGGCAAGCTCATCGCGGAGTCTCTAGAAATACCAGAACTGGCGGTAGAGATCGAAAGAGCTATCGCGCAGATCGAAAAGACTCTGAAGGCGGAAAAACTCGAGGAACAAGAGAAGCGCCAGCAAAGGGCTGTGGAGAAAGAGGTCGGTTCTAAGAAGTGATGTAGGTGCGTAGCCGTTTGAAGTGAAGCTACAACTTGGTCCACATCCATGAGGAGCCATGGAAAATATACAAAAAACTCCTTTCCACGCGCCCCTTGAACCGAGTTTCTAGAATATATTATCCGAGACATTGAGGAAGCGCCAAGTCATCTACAGCTATCTTACCGTCAAATGGATGAACCTTTACTCACCTTCCGCCCTGCAGACTGTACGGAATATGTTTGAATGATATGCCGTTGGAGAGACGCTCCAGTCGAGTGGCGAGCTGCTGCTGCTATTTTTCGGCAGTTGATTTTAAGGAGAAAATGCAGCAGGGCTAAGCTACTTCGATCATGGAGATTTATGTTGTGGTTACCATGCATTTGATAGCGGTAGGCCTAACAGTAGATGGCAGATATGTTGCGCGTCAAGGCTGTAATGCTCGGGACCGTATCGCCGTAGTTGACAGGTAGACCATATCACGCACCACATAGGGGTTATTTGCGGCACATGAGTTATCCTCCATGCTGCTACTCTTTATCCTGCCAAGCTGTGCAGACTGAAGAATAGATGGATTAGAGCCTGTTGAGTGTTGTCCTGTCTAATAGCAATCTGATGAGGCCTCGAGACGGCCCTGTCTGAACAAATTTAATGCCTTAATGAGAGGACCATTCAACGATGACCCACCGTCGCTCAACACCATCACCGATTGCTTCGATAACTGGCTTGCCGTCAAAACCATCATAATCCATCAATTAACCTTCAGGCCGGACGATCCAACAAGGAGAGCCGGGCAATACGTAGATTACACCGCTTCCTTTGCTGTCCTGTAGGTCCTTAGCCTAACTGCAGCCGCGACCTTTTCTATTGATTCCAGATTCCTAGAGCCTTTGCTTTCCCTTTCCATCTCAGGCGCAAGTAGTATAGCCCAGAAGTGACTACGCCTGGCTGTGTGCCGCCGTGGAGCTGTTCAAGTGGCCGTGAAGTCCAACATTCACTGCCGCGTTGACGATCATAATCTTCTCGCTCATCCTTCGACACACTTTTCCCTTTCACCACTATTCTAATCATCATGGCCAACACTCTATGGCAGTTTCATTGATAAGATCAACTACCGCTTCTCTGCTCCACAACCCGCTCGACCTTCCAACGTCCTCGCGAACTATACAACGGTCCTTTCAAATACAAGGACCACATTATTGATATTACCAAGGCAATATGACGAACCAGTAAGTCTGACGAGAATAATAGTAGTCTGTAATTGCAGTTCTAACAGACTACAGAGCAAATGGGTGGCTTGACTTTCTCAAGCCTGCTCCTCGAACTGCATCTTCAGCTCTTCTAACCATACCAGGCGAGCTTCGAAACCGCATTTACGGACTCTGTTTACTGGAAGACGAGCATGTCTACCCATACGAACATAAGCCCTGTGGTTGTGACTGTCCCAAGAACCAACGTGTGGCGCCCTCCGTCGGCCTCTTAGCCGTCAATCGTCAAATCAACAAGGAGGCCACTCCCCTTCTCTACGGCGGAGTAACCTTCCACATCGAGACCGGCTACGCATTCATGCGTTTTAGCTCCCCTTCAGATCATATCTGCATGTTCACCCACCCTACTGAAGAGAAGCTTTACCCATCTCGTCATCTCATTCGTTCCCTAAATTTCCAATTTCTTCCCGAGATCCTTGAACGCGGCCCTCAAGTCTCACGTATGCGGGATTTCTGGCAAGACGAGAGTTTCCGTACCATTTCTACGCGCCAGCGTGCGCAGGCAATCCACGAGTATGTGAAGACACTGAGCGAGACTGTGTGGGAGCAGGCGGGAGAGGTGATTGTTCAAATGCGGGGGCTGCAGAATCTGCAATTGGATATTGAGAAGGCAATGTGTCCACAGGGGTGTTGTAGGATGATCGGGCATGTGATCAAGGCGCTCAAAGGGTTGAAGAAGAAGGAGGATTTGGTGCTGACAGTTGTGGGTGATCTTATTGATGGGGAGGACGATAGGATCATAGGGGGGTTGCAGTACGATGATTCGTTGGGAAGTAGTTTGGATGATGAGGATGACAGTGAGGATGACAGTGAGGACGAAGATAGCAGTGATGAAGACGAGGATGAGGATGAGGATGACGGTGAGGACGAAGATAGCAGTGATGAGGACGAGGCTGCAGATGAGGATGAAGGAAGCGGTGGCCCTTCTACAAGCAATGTGCCAGCTCTGTCGGACATTTCAGGTATTGATAGCGACGTCGCTGACTCCGCTTCCGATATCGAGAGCGCTTCCAATATGGAGAGCGCCTCCACGATTTCCCTACCTCTCGACATTATCGACACGACTTCCGGCCCCGACGCTGAAGTCGATGACTTACCTCAGTAATCACGCTTTTATCGCTCATGCACTACTCCAAGATATCTGGGGTTCCACGAACGGTTCGCGAAAGTTAGATCCTGCGGAGGAGGATCTCGCCACACCACAAATTGAGAGAATGTGTAGACATATTTAATGATGGCGATTTTGTTCAGGCTCGGTGGGATGGAGATACCCATTTAGGCATGGAATACACGTTATGGCTTCACTTTCTAGTACTCTGATCATAGCTTCAGAGATCTGGTACTTATAACCTTTCTTCAACAATCTATGCGTACCACTCGCGGGCGAAATCTTTCATATACTCTCCACTGTGTATGAAATTTCCATGACTGATCGCTGGGTTCTGCGTCCATATCTGTCACAAAACACCCTTTCCAGTTTTTACATGAGACGCGGACCAGTCACCAAAAGCCCTGAGTCTGCCATCTTCGAAGGCAAGTAGATGGCTTCAACAGAGCTAGCCCTATGAACAGCACGTGCACCTCTTTGAACTCTTAGTTGGATCTTCTTAACTGGCAAGATAGTGTTCTCCTCATCTTCCCACCATACAAACCCTGAGATTATACAAAGTCACTAGATCGGACCGTGTTCGTCCTGGCGAGGCTCCTTCTGCGGCTTTACAAGTTATTGCTTTAACCACAATGATCAGTCGTTTCTCATGTATCGATGTTCGAGTTTGCCTTGCCGCATCTTCCTGAAGATATCTTATAAATCAAATGTAATCTCCAAACAGCCACCAACAACAACCGGCTTGATTGCAATGGAAGACCGTTACGTACGACTCTCAGACGCTTTTCGTTTGCAATCACAGGTTCACTACCCGCAAATTACTCTCAAGTACTTCTACCCTGCTTGAAAGGGCTTCTGAGGTCATGTCAGACATAGTGGGGGCCGGCGACGCAGGGAGAGAAATCCCTTGAAGAATCTTCTGTCAGTGTTAACTCTCATACATTGCGTCTAACCAATCTTGATTTCTAGGGTCAGCCGGACAGTCCTTCTAATACCGTCTCGGTTTCCACCTTCCTGCTGCAGCTCAATGTCATACCCGATTGTTCCCAAGCGTTCGGTGTAGCCCAGTACTACATTGATACAATTATGCACAGATGAAACCTGGGAAACCCACTCTGCATTGGAAATCATTACTTCGCTTGTGGTTACGACTTGTTGGCAGTCATATTCCCATAGGATTCCGGAGGAAAGCTGTCTAGCATTTAACTACGGAACGTTACATCAGACTGCTTTCTTGATTCACACGATCCGGGATATTAAAATAAGAGGATCTCAAACGCTGAATTGATCTCACACAACTCAGCCTCATCTAGGTGCTGTAAGCTCTTCATGCCTGTTATCAAACCTTTCCTGCACTCCGCCCCTGCTTCGCATTTTTCCGAAATTTTCAATGCAGTGTTATCCGAAACTCATCTCACGTCTCGCTTTCTACTTGGAGAACAAGCTCTTGGGATTCGTACTTACTATGATGAAAATACAAACATCGCACGCATGGCTTCTTTTGGATACGAGGTGGAAATATCAGGACAACAGCGCTCCTTGTACGGCAATGCTATTTTCTAGTATTCTCCGTACATACACTCATCTATTTCCCTCATCCTAGAGATTCCATTGTGTCTGCAAGGGTTCCTCTGTCAACAAAGAATCTACCAAAATAAGCCGCCATCCAATGATGCCAGACGAATCTGGGGATACTGGAGGATTGCATGTTCGTACTCCACCCTTTCAACCCCTTTGAGCTTTTCTAAGATGTCTCTTTCTTAAAGTCTGGCTATTCCGAGCATGACCATCTCAGCGCCCCTCAGGTCTCGTCTGTAGAATTGGGATCACCGAGCTCGGAAGCGCTGGTCAAAGAAGCCGGCCCGGAAGTCGTCACTGAAGAGAAGCATGCCTTGTATAACTATAGAGCATTTGCTCCCATAGGGACACGACTCCCGGCTTCAGATCTTTCAAAGCCAAACCGCAGGCGCAATATAAACATTTCAATCGCGTCGTTCGGTGTCGCGTCTGTACTGGCAGTAATCCTCGGCGCATAATTTGGGTCTCGTTTGAGAAAGTCCGCTACTTCGAGGTAGATGATGTATTCCTTTCTTCGTCGTTGGGGACTTTGTCCTCTGTAATCCTCTGTCCCAACAATGACTGAAATTTGCCACTTTGTTCTAGTTCTATATCCGATTCGCCGTCGTTTGGCGGCCTTTCTGGAATAACATCTAACAGTGGCAGCAGTTCCATTGATGTGCCTGCTTATGCGCATAACGGTACTGCCTTTGCTAGTGTTGCATATGTACTATTCTACCAACATTCTAGTGGTGATATTCGTAAAATGGTGTGGAATTAAACGACATGGTACCCTTCGGAATTCGTCACCAACAGCGCACGGATAGGGACAGGTCTGAGCGCCGTTTCCTTTGGAGTGCCACCGACACTTATCTATCTATACTACACTGATGGAGATGGAATTTTGCAAGAACTCCGAGGTGCCCATGCTAGTAATGAATGGAACAAAACGCTTGGGACTGCAGGCTTCAAGGTGACGAATTCCTATTCTGCACTCTCGGCCAAGTATCAAGGCAAGTGTGGCAAGCGAGGAAATATAGGCTTCCTTTATCAATCGGATGCCGGTATCCAAGGGGCTTTGTGGGACCATGACCAAGATTCCTGGTCTAGTCAGGTTTTGTTCAAGGACATCCAGCCTGGTTCGGATTTAGTGTCTACTATTGAATCGAGTGCGATAACCGCCTGGAGGCTGTTCGGTATCAAGAAGAACCTTCAATTGCAGGAATATGTATGTAATACTCCTTGCGCAAACGCAAGCAACCCTTGGATTCAAGGTGAGTTGATTGTGTCGAGGATGGATGGCCCTAGAATTGCTGACGACAAGGGCGCCAAAGGTCTCAACGGAGTCGCCGTCACAAACTCCACCCTTGAGCTCGGTGGAACCAGCGTCAACAACTCACGGCTTATCTACTTCCAAGACCCGCAATCTAACATTCGGGAATTGAATAACACCGATTTCTCCAACCCCACTGGCCTGTCCGAAGGCTGGGTGGCAAACGCCTCGACCAGCGCGAACGTTGGTCTCGAAGCCAACTCAAGCGGTGCAGGCATCATTGTGACACCCGCAATGAAGGGCTCTAAGATCCACATGGCTTCAGGCTTCAAGGGTTTGACGCCGCAAATGTTCCTCTTTTACCAAGCCAATGGTACGGACGTCACGGTCAGGACGCGGCTTCAGAACCAAGTTGGTCAGTGGAGTGATCCTGTTGCTTTGCCGGTAGGGGTTTGAGGCGCGATGGCGGTTTGTATTCTATTTCAGCTTCCGATTTAACCCTCTGTAACTGCATACAGACGCATGTGGTGTATTGGTTTCTTTGAAGCCTAAAGCTGCAAAGAGTAAGGGAAGAGGATGATTGATTCTTTATTGTCAAGTTCTTACTAACCTTTGGTCTTCATCAGCATGATCGTTACCTTTTCATCACTCAATATATCTGCACACTCGGACTTGGCGGTCTATTCCTGTAATACCTTAGGCTTTGCTCTAGAACTAGGGGCGGGAAGATGCGGCAAGATAACGAGTGATCGGGAATAGCATTGATGCATCCGTCATTGTCCAATCAAAACATCTTGGCCACTGAGAGCAAGAACTCCTTCCATCCTTGCGTTGTTTTGCGTGTTCGTGCATGAGTGCCTGCCAGTCATGATGGTTCCTGGTATGGAGGTGTGCTCGAACTTGCTCCATGTATCTCTCCTAGGTTACCCTACCCCTCGCCATCTTTTACACGAGTCCGATCTGTCTTCGGCCTTACCTCTACATTTGAGAGCCTCCACCAAATCCACAACCACACTCGTTACTCCTTCATATCTTTTCCTTTGCGCCTTTACGTCTCAAGCTCTCTTATGCTTGCCGTGCCTAGAGCTGCCAATGGCCACTCTATGCCGACCTACGACAACGGTGTTTGCCTTTGAACGCCAAGAATGATTGATCGTCTATAGACCGCAGACATCAGATGTCGCCCATCACACTCGTTATTAGATAGAAAAACTACCTTCCGCATCGTCGGTATACTTGCGATTCAAAAATGTCGCCGTTGCCAAAAGTTGCGACAGGGCCGGGAGAAGGAAGCAGCGCCATTGGAGAAGAGCCTGGGCCACAACAACATGGGCGGTCGTCGACAGGCCTCAACGCAGAAGTGGCCTCCGCTGCCTTACGGGACACAGTCAGCAGACGGCCAAGTGTGTATGAATCCTCAACATCCGCGAGCGTTTCCAATCAGTCCTTTGAGTCAACCAAGGAAGAGCCAGTCGCTACACCAGATCCTGTACCGCCGCTCGCGCCACCCTATCGCCACACTTTTTCCCCCAATATCCCGTCGCCGCTGAATCCTTCACCAACTCCGTCAATAAAGAGTCGGAATAGCACTAGTAGTGGCTCTTCGGGGTCGGGCAAGAAACGAGATGCATCGGAGCCTACATTACATGGATCGAAAGCAACCAATGCACGTCTTTTACGAAGAAGGCCAGGGCAAGGCCCGTCGGGAAGGGCAATGCCAGTACCGCCACAAACACCCATGACGATGAGGGATTTGGGGAGGGATTACTCCAGGTATCCGTCACGTAGAAATTCGATATGTGCACCCTCGATTCCAACACCTCGACACAGTCATATAGCCAAAGCTGCAGCTGTGGATGAGATGGTAGAATCACCCACAAGTAACCCGAATCCATTCAATGAGTCGACGAACCCTGACAAACCGTCCGATCCGGAGAAAGCGTCTTCTTGGCTTTTGGATGACCGGATAGGATCGCCCAATCCCGCGTCCTATGGGCAGAAATTAGTTCTGTATCTCGACGAAAAGGAGGCAGATGACGATATGCACACACCATACGCTGACGACGATCTCGTATTGAAGCCAAGACGACGTGAATACTTTCGCCGATCACAGCTCTGCTCACTTCTTGGTTTGGCTGTGATGTTGCTCGGACTGATTACGCTTTTCATCATTTTGCCTGTCATCAGCTTTTCCGGAACAAGAATCATATACTATCCGTATGATTCGCCGAGCCCGAAGAATGTCACCAATGCCCCAATAGACAAACACTCTTGGGCTTATGTCAACGATGTCAAATATCCTTTACTGCAGAATATTCGACAAGGACTTGTTGATCCCAGCACTCCAAAGTCAGCGATGACGAGGAAAAGCGTTGATGGTGATGACCTTGAGTTAGTGTTTAGCGATGAATTCAATGCGCAGAACAGAACGTTTTATCCAGGGGATGACCCCTTTTGGTCGGCGCCTGATTTCTGGTACGGAGCGACACAGGACCTTGAATGGTATGATCCTGACGCGGTAACAACTTACGACGGTACTCTTGTCTTGCAAATGGATGCTTTTTTCAATCATAATGTGAACTATCGATCCGGGATGCTCAACAGCTGGAATCAAATTTGTTTCAAAGGAGGTGCGCTTGAGGTATCTGTTTCTCTCCCTGGGCCTGGTGGTACTTCCGGCCTATGGCCAGGGGTGTGGACTATGGGGAACTTGGGAAGGCCAGGCTACAAGGCGTCAACCGACGGTTTATGGCCATATACGTACAATTCGTGTGATTCTGGCATTACTCCGAACCAATCTGCAACAGATGGCTTGTCATACCTTCCAGGACAAAGACTCCCGTCTTGTACCTGTACCGGAGAAGATCACCCAACGCCAGGCACAGGACGTGGGGCACCTGAGATTGATGTATTCGAGGGTAGTGCCGATCAGAATCTTCACCTTGGTGTCATTACACAATCCTATCAAGTGGCTCCATACGACGTGTGGTATCAGCCTAACTACGATTATATGCATATTCCAAATTACAACGCTACTCAAATCAACACCTATTGCGGAGGACCCTTTCAGCAAGCCATCGTAGGTCAGACAGCGTTGAACAACACCTGGTATGATGGCAACAGGTATCAAAGGTACGGGTTTGAATATACGCCTGGCGTTGGTGGTGACAGTCAGATTACATGGTTTGTGGGAGAGGATGTCTCTTATGGTATGAATGGGCAAGCCATCGGTCCAAACGGTAACATTGGTGCCCGAGTAATTTCGGAAGAGCCAATGAGTATAGTGTTGAATCTTGGTATCAGTAATTCTTGGACTGGGATCGATCTTGCAGCTTTGAAATTTCCCACCATGATGCGTATTGACTACGTGCGGTGGTATCAAAAGATTGGTCAACACTCTGTCACCTGTGATCCACCGGGCCATGAGACTACAGACTATATCAAAGCTCACCCGAGCGCCTATACTAACTACAACTTGACGGTAAGTCTCCTATGTGTAGATTGACAGGTCATTGACTGACTGAACTTCAGAGGTGGGACGATACTGGCTATCGTTGGCCGAAGCATAAACTCAACTCGCAGTGCTGAACGGCGTACTCCGCATACCTGAAGAGTCCATGGTCGCTGCTACAAAACCGCCTCATACCTAACTTACCTAATGATTACAACGCTTATATTCCTCTACGAATCAATCTCTTCGACCGCTCCTGTTTTACCTCAATGACCCACATATGAGCTACGAACCGAAGTCGTCCTTCCTCTACCCGATATGTCGACGAGAACACGCAGCATGGTGTGCGGCGTTTGTGCTTTGGAAGGTATCCCGGATGGGGGTCGGTTCTGAAATGGCGTCTGTGCTGGAAATGTCCGAATTCTACCGTATATACAGTTTTTGAATCGCTAAAGCTCCAGCGACATGCGCTTTGCTTGGATGAGAGGCCAAGGTAATTCAATGGGAAGTAATGGTACATGTTAGATTAGGGGATGTATATAGACCGTTCGGTTTAAGCAATGGCATGTACAAGCCTGTCGTGAGTCATCTTCGTCCTCGCGTCTGAATAGGGATGGTTCGTGAGCAAATAACCCTGAGCTAGCCCCATTTGGACCGATGTCTGGATCGGATTCGTTGAACGCTGGCTTGTGGATTTGAATGTTTGTCTACATAAGCTCTGGAGAATCTGCTGAATGTCAGAAGCATCAGTTACCACTTAATACATTATATTCAATCTCCAATTGGGATATTTCATTCTCGTCCCCTCATCGAAATTTGTTTTTATAGTCTCACTTGTCCAGAATACCCTAGCAGTCAAACGAAAGCCATCAGCTATATTACCACTATCGAAATCGCATTCATTCGATTGGAAGCTATTCACTTCCCCTTCTAAGAGCCATGGCAACAACCCCTGAATCTCTTCTAGATAATTTCTTCGCTGTCAAAACAACTGGGATCCTCGAAGTGGCCAGTATCAAAGCAAAGATCCAGATCGAAACCACTGCTAAAGCCATGGTTTCCGGCAAAAGAAATGCCGTCCTCGAAACATTCCGTCCATTGGCTACAAAGAACTATCGAAAGCTCGCAAAAGCCATCGACAAAGCCTGGGAAATCGCCCACACCGCCGAGCTGATCTCACTGGGAACACTCGACCTCTCCTTTTTCGCTCACAGGGCTTTCACCCTCGCCAAGGAACAAGACAATGACGAAGATACCCTTCCTAAGGAACCCTCAGACGCCGCCTTCAGATGGGCGATGCTCAAGGTCATCGATACTTGCATTAGGACGAATATCGTCATGGGTGAGATTGGGGCTTCAAAGGAAGAGAGGCGTGAGCTGTATAGGAGTAGGAACAGGGTGATGGACTTGCTTGTATGCAGTAGGGCTGCTTTTGAGAGACGGGAAAGGAGGTCCTCGAGAAAAGGAAAGTCGCGGGCGGAAGTATCGCGGTCGCGTGGGCTAGACGCGTTCCTTGACATCACCATTTAGGGCTTGGGCGCGAACTTTTGCCACTTGTACCTGCATTGTTGTAAATAGTGTGGCTTGTGTTCTTTGTTAGCTGTATCAAGTTTCACTTCATGGGTTTGAGAGGTTGGGCAATTGTTGCAAGCTTTGGAAGCCCTCGATTCACTCGCAGTGCTCGGTGAAAGCACAAATCGTCTCTTGGTGCAGCAAAGTGTCTAGAACTTTACGGTGCTTGTCAAATAACAGACAGCGAGAATCAAAGACCTCAAAACAGCAGATACAAAATTAAGATCGGGTTCTCTGAGTCCCCAGCTAGCAATCCTCCCCTAACAATCGTTCTGAGACCTTTTACACCAACTCAAGCAATTTCTGCAGAGTGTTCCATCACCCCCAATCATGAGTTCCACGCCAGTGACCCCCGGGACACGATCAGGATCGGCCAATTCACCATCATCAAGCCCTCCGTCTTCGCCTCCATCGGCAGCCATGTCAGATGCCGCCTACGGTTCGCAAGACGAGGCTATGAAGGAAGAAGAGAAGCTGGAGAAACAAAGTAGACGTTTGAGAGAACAAGAAAGAAAGCGAGCCCAGGGGAATTTGCCAGACGCGGATGATAATCATCTCAAGGAGTTGGATTGGTTCTTAAGCCGTAGCCAGGTTAGTCGGTACTCAACTTTCCCAGAATAGGCGAATCTAATAGCCAATATTCAGGGCTTCTCCTCCGCTGTCATGGACCAATTGAGGCAAGCGTTGGATGCTCGCAAGAAGGGATCCGCGGACCAGCCAAAGCTGGTGACTGGCGGCAAGATGAGGGAATACCAATTAGAAGGTCTCACCTGGCTTACATGTCTATATCAGATTGGTCTCAACGGTATCCTTGCCGATGAAATGGGACTGGGAAAGACAGTCCAGCTTATCTCATTTATCGCCTTTCTCCGCCAACAGGGCACGAATGGACCGTTTCTGATACTGGGGCCACTTAGCACAGTGCAGAACTGGGTCAACGAATTTGCAAAGTGGACCCCGAAGATCCCTGTGGTCATGTATCACGGGACACCACAAAGCCGAGCGCAGATCAGAAGGCAGAAGCTGAAAGGGGATTCAAAGAGCGCACAGTTTCCTGTCGTGTGCATGTCTTACGAGATTTGCATGAGGGATAAGAAATATCTGTCCAATTATCAATGGAAGTTCATTGTCGTGGATGAAGGGCATCGACTAAAGAATTTTAACTGCAAGCTGGTCAAGGAGCTGAAACAGTACACTTCTGAGAGCCGTTTAATCCTCACCGGCACGCCACTGCAGAACAATCTTGCCGAGCTGTGGTCACTACTAAACTTCCTTCTCCCTGAAGCCTTTTCTGATCTAGAACACTTTGAGAGCATGTTTGACTTTTCTGATGTGCAAGATAAGGACGGGCACGATTCTATTTCGAAACAACGAAAGGCCAAGATAATAGCATCACTACATGGTATCCTCAAGCCATTTCTGCTACGTCGGGTGAAAGAAGACGTTGAAACCAGCTTGCCGAAGAAAAGAGAGTACATTCTGTACGCGCCTCTAACGCCAACTCAGAAAGAGCTTTATCGAAAGATAAAAGACAACGACATCAGAGCATATCTAGAACAAAAAGCGATTGAAAGAATTGGTGAGGGAAAAGAGAGACCAAAAGTTATGGAGATTAGGGGAGGGAAACGGAAAGCGGAAGCCGAAACCTCGACTTCTATCAAAAGTGCAAAATCATCTCGATCGTCTACACCAGCTAGCAGTCTACGCTTCGTCAGACGCACCAAGAAGCAGACGTATGAAGAGCTGAGTGATAGGGAGTACTTTAAGCAGATGGAGGAAAGCAGTGAGAGTGATCAAGTAGACGAAGAGGAACAGGAGGAACATGACCGAGCGAACACCCTAGCACAGGCTAGAAGAGAAGTAAATCAAAAAAAGCTTCAGAATCCGGTCATGCAACTCCGCCTTGCCTGCAATTCGCCCCACCACTTTTTCTGGCCTTGGTCACAAGATCAGGACCCCGATGCTTCGCTGATTACTGAATCCGGCAAAATGATCCTCCTTGATCGCCTCCTTCCTTACCTGTTTAAGAAGAACCACAAAGTCATTCTCTTCTCTCAATTTTCGCGTCAGCTCGACATCCTTCAAGACTACGCCTACCTCCGCGGCTGGAATGTCTGCCGCATCGATGGCAGCGTAAAGGTCAATGACCGTCAGGAACAAATCGAATCCTTCACCTCCTCCAACGATCACAGACTCTTCCTTCTTAGCACCCGCGCCGGCGGTCTCGGCATCAATCTGACCGCCGCAGACACTGTTATTCTTTTTGACAGCGATTGGAATCCTCAGCAGGACCTCCAGGCCCAGGATCGCGCGCATAGAATCGGTCAGACGAGACCGGTGATTGTGTATAGGCTTGCGACCAAGGGCACGATTGAGCAGACCCTGCTGGAAAAGGCAGATGGGAAGCGGAGGTTGGAGAAGCTGGTGATTCAAAAAGACAAGTTTAGGAGTATTCGCGATAATTCGACGGCGAAGAAGCAGCAGGACGAGTATGCAGAATTGCAGGCTCTTCTGGCCGAAGACGATTTTGAAAATTACGACCCCGGCGAGGGTGGGGAGGTGCTTAGTGACGCTGATCTGAAGACGTTGACTGATCGGAGTGAAAAGGCGTATGTGAGGGCCGCGAAGGGGTTGGATGCTGGAGAGAAGTTTAGGGCGTTTGAGACGAAGGCGGATGGGCAGGATTTGCTGGGGAGGATGGGTTAGTGGTGTGTTTGGATGGCTTCTAGTGGGAGTCCTAGCGAGGTGTAGGTTGGGTATTTGGTCTAGATTACTGTCTGGATTTTACGATGAAGGGAGGACTCGCACTCGATCGAAATCATGGTTTGTATCGTAGGGAAGTCAAAGAGGATCTTGATCAGGCTCAATTTCTGCACCAATACTCTCTGGAAACATGTCTTTTGTCTTCTCAATCTGCCGCTTTCACGTTGTTTGTTTTGCGCAGTCCAGAAACTATTCACTGCACCTCGTGATCTCATTAACTCTTGGGCCCACGCAGCAGAGAAATGAAAACAAAACAGAGCAGCTTGCCGACTTGGCGATAGAGTCTGACGACAACAACGCTTTGGCGACGACTATGTATAAGCTGACGGCAACCACAGAAGACAGAGCTCTTGGCGATACAACGGCCTGGGCAAGACGTAATACCTTGGCGGAGAGATACAGTGGAGCTCTTGACCGATAGAGTGCGTTGGTATGAGGCGGTGTAGTAAAAACAATGGATGGCCTTGGCGACGACTATATGCTGACAACAACACCATCATCGGGCGGATCGTATTAGCGATGATTTGGCTTGGCTTGCTTGATCTTGGCGACTGGGATTACTGGGGCGATGCATGGCTTGGCACGAGGCAACAGAACTGAAGCAGGAGTAAGCATGCAGAAGCGCTTGCAACGATGATGCTGCAGGTCACCGCGGAGCTGTCAGAGCTGCATCTTGCCAAGACGGTTCCGGAAGGGAAGACTTGGCGGAGACGCACTGGAGCTCTTGATGGTCACATGGATGTAGCAAGAGGCATTGCAGCAGGATGCGGAAGACGGGACTTGGCTGCAAGCTGGAAGCTGGAGGGATGGGTAAATGTGCAGATCTAATGCTGTGGAATCACGCGGAGAGACTTGGCGAAAACACGGACTGAGCAGACAGAACAGCTGAGCTCTTGGCGCCTTGATTGCAACAGTAAAAACAACACTAACCCCTTCGAACCCACCCCGGAGCAACTTGGCGATAACCCATCCCTTGGCGACAAACCCCCCCGTGACGACACCATACCCCGAAACGAGCCCAGCGCTGCAAGCACAAGCAGGCAAGGACGCAGGGCAAAATTCGCACGACTGCACGATCCAACACTACGAAAGCATTCCGAATCCCGAAGACAGAGCCAGCTTGGGCTTAATCAACAACCGTGACGGACAGAGCAGGCTTGGTGTAAATAACGAACCGAGACGCTGGGTCGAATATGTAATCTATACCGCGCCAGCGATATCCAGAAGAAAAGCACCGCGCAGGAAGGACAGCGGAGTCCTTGCCGGCAGCACTCGACTTGGCAAGATGACACAAAGAAAGGTGGAACATCTCAGCAGGGAAGCAACACCCCAACGCCGCGAGCCCGTCCATTGCAAACACCTTGCCGAGACGTCCCCTGAGCCAGCAGCGGCAGAGAGAGGAATCCCGCTGGCTGCTTAGCGATGTATCATCTCTACGAAGAGCCGCCTCCGCGCTGTCGCCATGTCTCTCCCTCAATCCCACTTCCATGGCATACTCACTCCCATCCTCCCTCCCTCCCTCTACCACACAACCACTTCCTCCAAACTCATAAATACATGCACAGAGAACGCAGCCAAGCTCCTCGACTAGCGAGCGGAAGGAATCCTGACGACGAGGACATATGAGAGACGTGAGCGTGAGCGAGGAAAAGCTTTTCTTGATAGAAGGGATTAAAGACGTTTACCCGCCCTTGTGGGAATCCCGCTCAACGAGAGAAACACCAGCCAACGAGTGCGAATCGACGACATGCCCTGCATAGCAACAAGAGAACCCACCACCACCACCACCACCACCTCCGCTCTCCCCACATTACCGCAACCCAACCAAGACAACTGGAATCATCATTAGAAGCAGAAGAAGCAAACAAGAGCGCGGCAGAGGGGGTTCTAGTAGATAATACGTGCTGCGAGTGCCCCTGTCGATTCTGCCTGCCTGCTTCCCTCTCTCCTCTCTCATCTCCTGTGATCAGAAAATGTATGTATGTATGTATGAATGCGAATCCGCACTGCTTGGAATTGAGCTGCGTCTCGTTTCTTGGCAGAGATAAAGGTATAGGAAGTAGATGTAGATGTAGATGTAGACGCAGACGCAGGCATGTACAAATGACGGAAGAGTTGATTACAGACAGAAGAGGTAATATGGAGAGGGAGAGGGAGTGTGCACAAGGTAAGGTGTTACTATATCCAAGCGTTCTTGCTAGCCTAGCTGACGTGCTTACAAGCGAACCGCGTTGTCTACCTATCTACTATGATCTAGCCTAATCCAGTGCGAGAGAATCCAAGGACGCCAATGCTCCGAGCTGCGTTTCAAGTGCCAAAAAGTGTCCAGAGGTGCAGGTGATGTTGAAGCAATCTCCCCACTCTTCCCGCAACCACTGTCTGCCCCCTCCGCACTCCCTATCCGCTATACGCCTCTCTCCCGTCATACTCCCCCAGCAAACGCCAACCCTCCGGCCCCCTTATCAATCTCAATCGCCGAATTCAGCCCACAAATCTCAAACAGCTTCTTCGGCGTCAAATCTTTGGCCGTGCCCACCCTTCCCTCTACCTTCAGCAGTTCATACGCCGAGCGAATCGCGCTGTACGCCGGGGCTAGCGCGGCGAAGCTGAAAATCATAATCTTGAAGCCCATTTCCTGCGCTTCCTGCACCATGATGAGCGGAGAGCTGCCGTTCTCGACGCTGTTGAGCAGTAGCGGCCAGGGCGCCATATCCCGTACTGCCTGGCGCGCTTGCTCTTTGGAGGTGAAGCCCTCGAGGAGCCCGACGTCAGCGCCGAGATCCCGGGCAGCGCGTAGGCGGGAGATGCATTCGTCGTAGCCGAGCTGCTGGTTCGCGTCTGTGCGGGCGATGAGGACGATGTCGGAGTTTGCGCGGATGATGGCGGCTTTGGCGGCGCGGATGCGGGAGAGGAATTCCGTGGCTGAGACGACTTGTTTGCCTTGGAGGTGGCCGCAGCGTTTGTTTTGGATTTGGTCTTCGATGTGGAAGCCCGCGACGCCGGCTCGGATGTATTGCGAGACGGAGTTGGCGATCATGATGGGGCCTGGGGGGTTGTTAGATGGGGAATTGAGGGATGAGATTGAATGTAACGGTGTAGGAAAAGGGATGGAGGTTGGGGGCTGCATACCGCCATAACCAGTGTCCATGTCTGCTATCAGGGGTGGACCACTGGGATCGAGGTTTGCAATCATTTCAGCTTGCTCACGCATGTCATGGAGCTGGGCAACACCCAGATCCGCCATGCCGAGGCGAGAAGCAGTTGTTCCGGCTCCAGTCTGGTATACATCAGCCAATGCTCTCACTGCACCTTGAGAAGAAGACAGACCATGTACATGGCAGAAAAGCCAACAGACAGGGCGATGCGAGCTGAGAAGCCATCGTAGACGCCAGGGCATACAATCATATCGGGTGAGTCTTGGACCATCTTCTTAAGTCTTGTGGCTCCTGGAAGATCTATTTGAGTCGTTGGCGTTGTTGGTGAGGCATCCGTCTCGGTGTTGTCGTGTGTGGCTATGGCGGAGGCGTCGATTGGCTGAGTATTGGGTGGGATGATCGAAGTGGTACTGGATTGGGGATTGGGTACGTTGACAACTGGACGGCCCATGAACTGTTCCACTGATGGTGGAGGGCCGGCTTCGATGCTATGGCCATGTGCGGCTTGGAGAGGGAGAAACATCTTGATAAAGATGGAATGTTGAGAATAAAGCCAAATGGATGCAGATACTGAGATGAAAGGAGTTGAACAGAAGGGGATGCTGCAGAGATGAGATTGGAATTGTGTTGACAATCCGAGGATATACGGTCCTCTTATGCTGTTTTTGCAGATGCTCGATGCGTGTCTAGTGCTGATATCAATAAACAGATTTGGACAACCACACTCTAACCCTCTTCGCTTCAAATCCGCTTACCAACAACTCACCATGACGTTGGCCAAGCAGATGCCATTATGGTTGCTAATCTACCTGGCCCGCAAGTTCAATCTTTCTCCTGTACCAATGGAGCAGTCCGGATGACAATAGTTGTCCTTGGATCATCCACGCGTGACTGAATAGTTGGCCAAGAGGGATCACGGTGAAAGGGATAACAGGACGTGCATCCATGCCCGGGAGCAACTGCATCGTTCATGCAGTTAATCGCCTATACCGAGTTTCTATTCTTCATAGTTGGTTGAGAACCGGTGTGCTTGCTGGAGACTGTGATGGTCTTGCATCGAGCTGCTTTTTCGTTACGGGATGTTGAACTAGTTCGGAATATCCGAGTCGACAACTGATGGTGTCCTTCCAAGCCAGCACGTTGCATCAGCTTGCATGCTCAATGTGACACGGAGAAGAGAAGAGTTGAAAGTGCAATGGCATTGACGAGAAAGAGGATTGATTGCACCGATCCCAACGGAATGTTATCTTGCTCGGCAACAACTCAAGGCCGACGGGCTGTAGTTGCTGCATCTGGTTGATGCTGCATCTGGTTGATGCTGATCCGACTTGGACTTGGCGGCTTTCTTGGCACGCCAAGCCGCCCGTCCGCGATCAACCGGGCCGCGTCAGCTACCGTGCTTCCGCCGAGAACTATGCCTATACTGTAGTGTTGTTGGCTTTCGGAGACAGTCTGAAGTTGCACCAGACCGCTCAAAGTTGCGCAGACCGGCACGCTTGGAGGAGACGAAAAAGAAACAAGACCATGTTTCAATCAAAAGTTGTAGAAAACATCGATTGAGTGCCTGAACATACAAAACTCTAGGCGTACACCACCGTGAATGATCTCCCCTTCTAGAACGCGGACCGCTTCCGTTGGAATCAGCTTACAGTACCTTCGGATAGCCGTTCACCGACGTTCGCCAATCTCTTGGCTGCTTGCTGTCACCGGCATGATCGCCGTTCGGGCATCTTGAAGCTTGGCGGAAGTTCGCGAACAAAGCTTTGCATGACTCGATATTGTAACGCTGCCCCCAACGTATCCCTTTAACCGCCACAAGGTCGGCCACCCCCTGCCGCTGCAATCAGTTCTTCATAGGTTATTCCCCGGTCGGTGGCGCTGCAGATCCAAGGACGGGCCTCTGAGGATAAGACATGGTAATGTAGATTCAGTTGGTATGATTCCGATGTATAAACATTGGCACGGTAGGCATGGATTGAACCAATACGAATCAGACAAGCAACAGCGTGTATATGCGGCGGGGATACTCTTCCACAGAGGCGAGCGACTGACTTTTCCAAGCGCTTGACATCTCCAATACGCTCGACTGCGACGAATCATTGTCGAATGCAGGAAACGGGTGTTCTAGTCGTCTTCTGACTCCATCCGGGGTTTACTTGCAAGATGCAACGTTGGAAGTCAGGGACGAAGCAGCTAAGGAAGTAGATGTGTAATCATGGACAATGGCAGACACTGGTGCTTATGCTCGGACGTCTGTACATGATGTTTTGCAACATGCCAAGCAGCAAGTGCCTGGGCGAGGACCATCCTAGGTACTCCGCAGTGATTGACAACCGGCACTCATGCAGTCGACTCACATCTCTGGTAGCTGATAAGGGAATCTGCCAATGAGCGCATCATGGGAATGACCGCTTGGCCGGAGATGGTTGGTCGAAGGAGTAGAAGTGCAGCGCAGGTGTTTTGATGATCCTCAGAATGTGGCATGGATTGGAGGAAGCGAAATGGGATGAGAGTGCCACGCCAAGCAATAACATGTCGTCTGGTCGGACCAATCCCGAGGGCCCGCAATCAAACCATGAACCACCCCGCGCCATCTGTCGCACCCCCATGCCCCCTAAAACCGCCCTTCCGTGCCTAAACCATCCCTGGAACCCTTATCCAGAACTCTCCGAAGCCCCTCCCGGTGGGCCGCTCCCGTCAAGGAACGGTGAAGATTCTTCCAGTAGTCACCTTGGGTTAGACCTAATCAACCACAAACGCAGGCTCCTGTCCTTACGCATCATGTCCATCCTCCCGACGTGTGACCTTGGCTGGTCTGCACCTCCCGCTTCCATACAACAGCTCTCATTGACAAACGTGTAGCACGCCGTGATTGCGCGCGCCTCCTTCTACATCAGTCCGTGACGCCGGGCATCGTGCTGGACCAAGGATCAAAAACATTGTGATTGGGGTTGTCCGGCGATAAGGATTCACACTGCGTTCGTCGAGAGTTCTCGAGACACACTGTATCATATCGCGTCCCAATTGAATAGAAATGGCGGGCGAGGCGCACTCGAGTGTACCGCAAGGAGAAAACCCACGAGACATGTCAATGGGCAAAGAGCAAGACGGTATGGAGCCAAGAAGGCCCGCAAGTTGGAAGCGATATCTCCACGCCGAAGTCAGCAACAAACATACCGACTTGCTGATGTTGGCATGCTGTGTAATATCAGGACTTTCCGACAGTACAATCTACAATGGTATGCTCTGCAGTTCATTCTATGAGGCTAGATGCTAATTCTCTCCGTGACAGCATACGGGACCTTTGTATCGATGCAAACTGGTTAGTCCTTTCCCAGATCCCATACAACAACAACCTCCCAACGTTTCACAGGCAACACCGTCTTTGTCGGTCTCGGTGGCTCCAATACCCACACCCAAACCAAACCCTACGGGTGGGCCAAATCCCTCACCTCAATAATCTGCTTCACTCTCGGCGCCCTCTTCTTCTCCCGTCTCAGCCGTCTCATGGGCCCCATCCAACGTCTTACGCTCGCCTCATCCTTTTCCCTACAATCAATGTTCATTCTGATTTCGGCCGCTGTGATTGAGTCCGGGCTCGTTGATGGGAGGATTGATCAAATAAGCAGGGATATCGACTGGAGGACAGAGGCGCCTATTGCATTGCTAAGTTTTCAAGCCGCAGGGCAAATGGTCGGGTCGAGGGCCCTGGCGTTTAGCGAGATACCTACCGTGGTTCTCACTTCTGTGCTCTGCGACTTTGCCAGTGATCCGGAGCTTGTGTCACCTATCGGCCGCAACGTCAAGCGGAACCGTCGCGCTGGTGCCTTTTTCGGTATTCTGATTGGTGCGATTGCAGGGGGTTGGATCACCCGGGGGTCCGGCCAGGTGCAGGTTGCTTTGTGGGTGGCTTTTGGCATCAAGATGGCGATCAGTATATTGTGGATTTTCTGGCCCGAGAAGGAGAAGAAGGTGCTGGCGGGGGTATGAGGTAAGTATAGCATCGACGACCACCTAGAATTTACGATACATGAGCGAGGCACAAGAGTTGGAGTATATATTAGACATTTCATAGCATAGTTTGGGATCTTGAAGCCACAGGGTAGAACAACAACTTTGCAATTTCTATCTAAGAATGTAGGAAGTTTCTAGCAATGAGGAGATGCACCAAGCACTGCCATACGACAGCAAGCATCCCTTAGTTGCTTTTCTTTCTTTGCAGGGTACTCGCGCACCCCACTTTTTGTTATCCGACCAACCGAAATCAATCTCTCGGCTTAGTCACGCGGCGTGTCGACAACGTCGCTTGTTCCCAGGTTCAAAGTCCCAACTCCACCTTCACCCACGAATCAGCACAAAGCCATAGGCAAAGCACCGAGGATGAAAAGGCATGGAAGTCGGAACCCTCAAGTGTGTACGGGGTGCTGCACCGCAAGGCGGCCGTGAACCACAGATTCAAAGCACGAGTGAGAACCAAGGACGCGAAAACTGGCCCTCGGTCCGCCAGATTACTCCTGGCTCTTTTGTGGGGCCTCCATGTTTAACGGGTGTCAACTTCCAGCGGTGCTGGAGTCAAGGAGCGCAGCGCCTATCCGAGGCCGGTAAACCCCTTCGGTATAGGTGGCCCGCTAGGCTTCTGATACCGGACGGAGGCGGGCCCACGCTCAGACACTCGAGGTGGGTGAGGTGGGCAAGTGGAAGGAAATGTTAGGGTGGGGATGGGGTGGGGGGGACTTACTGGTGGATTGGGTGAGATGGGTGCTGGAGGATGTGTCTGGAGGAGAACGTGAAGAGCGATTAGCCTTGGACAATTAGGGTGAGATGTTGAGTAAGACTTACTGATGTGCTGGAAAGAGTCAGTGTAAGGGGTGGGTCTAACCTACTGATGTTTGGTTTTGAAATGTCTGCTGCAAGGATCACCTGGAGGGGAGGTGTCCTGAAGGAATTTGCCTGGTGAGTGGTGAGCATTTTCTTTATTAAAAAGTGTTGGAGTGTACTTCCCCGATTCTTCCACTCCCAAAACAAAACTCCCACCATCACTCCTCTCTGGGGAACTGCAAGGTCAAGTGGGAAAGAACATATACGAAGTGTACCAGCACCCAGATCATCTCCTGTGTGGACAGGATCACTTGGGCACGCGAGCGCAGCGTCTGGCAGACCGATAAACCCACACTCAGTAGCAAGCTAAGATCTAGCTCAAACTAGATCTCACCACAGCTTTAAACCTGAAAAGCCGAATCGGACGTAGCATGTGCAGCAAGGTCGGTAGTCAATGTCAATTTCACAAATGACTGTTGACAAAAATATACCGAGCGACATTGACAGCTGAGCGGTGTCATCGAGTACAGGTTCCACAAGTGAGTTGATACACTTGCCCCAGCCGTTTCCATTTGGTGCTTGAGGGTTGGTTGGTCGCGGCTTTTTGGGAAATGATACCTAAGAAGTTGGTGATTGGTAAGCTTTTTGCATGCTCTCTATCAAACATGACAACGATGCACTCACCTCGGTTTTTGACTTGTCAGCAAATGATCGTAAAGTTGGAGTGAGAAGAGCTGAACCAAGCCATCATGGGCGAACCAACGACGCTGGTGTCAGCTTTACCTTGTCCATAAGGACGCAGTGAAGGTAAGTAACAACCTCCAAATGAGGATGATACAATGTTCCAAAATTTGAACTTAGACATCTCATCATGGGCGAACCAACGACGTAGACGTCACCTTGTCCAAAAGGACGCAGTGAAGGTAAGTTTACCAGAACCCGGATCATCTCCTGTATGGACAGGATCACTTGGAGCGCGAGCGCAGCGTCTAAAAGACCGATAAACCCACAATTTTGGCTAAGATCCAGCTCAAGCCAGACCTCACCATAGCCTCAGTATTTAACAACCCAGGACGAATCCCACGGCCGCGGTGGTGGCCCGAAGACCTGGACTTGCGTCCTGTAACAACCTCCTCATGAGGATGATACAATGTTCCAAAATTTGAACTCTGATATCTCATCATGGGCGAACCAACGAGTTGATATTTACAACCCAGGACGAATCCTGCAGCTGTAAGTGGCCCGAAGACCTGGAGTTGGTTGTATGAAGAAAGAAAGAGGAAAAGGTTGCGTCAAAGAAATATGTGTTGGTTTTGTGCGCACTAGCGTTGGCGCGAGAATCTTCGTCGACCGTTAATGATGGGTTGGATGTGTTGTCCTGACGCGCCAAATGATGATTTGTACGCGATTGGGGTTCCAAGACCGAGGGCTCGGCAAAATCAAGCTTGGACACATGAGCCCCTTTTTCCAGTGGTTTGTGATTAGGTTCAGAGGGAAATCATATTCCCTTATCTCTTCTGAATTCACCTTTCTTTCAACACCGCATTCCACATTTCCTATCCCACCCGCTTCATTACCCATGAATGCGTTGGCACAACCCCGATATCACTGATCTTCACTATTCATGAATGGAAGTAGAATCAAGGATTCAGCCCTGGATGTGTTCATCCTCTACTATATAAAGAGCGACCTCCCACCTTGTATTTCTCTTTTCCTTCTACATCCATCAAGCACAATACTTCCTCTTTCTATACTTTCTGGATAGTCAAGCCTTTTGATGGCTTTGTGCTAGCAATGCCTTCTCTTGTATATATAACTGCCTTATACTATCCTTCCTTTACCAGCTTACTACCGTTTCTGGCTCTATATACCGCATCAAAACACCCAGTCCATCCGTACATATGCCAGCTGTCATCTGCAACAAATCAAGTTCGTGACCACTCATTTTTGGTGATATAGCCCTCTAAGAGAGTACATATGATGCTGCTGCGCCGCACGAAATTGGGCAGACATTTCATTGCTACAGCTAAAGTACCCAGCCTCCACATTCTCGGCTCTCTATTTCGGATTAGGCCAATCACGAGTTCCTCATCCTCATCTCGGCTGCCCCTCGTTTTGCCTTTGAAGATCCCATCTCCTTAGGGGTCTGAGATCCAAGAATTGACGGTCGAGTTGGCACATGGTTCAGGAGAGATTCGGAATCTCAGGAGCCACGCCCAGCTTGTAGAAGCCGCCTTTCGAATGCTCGAAAGAGATGCTGATTCAATATTCGGGTTTTGGCTAAATTGCCGCATTGTCCCTTAGCTGAAATAGAATGAAGATGGCGCCACTTGGTGAACAGCAAAAGCAGTGTCGGAACTCATACTACCCTTTATCCAGATGTCTCTACACTCGGAGTAGCAGCTGGGGACTTGCAATTCATGCAGCAATCGATATGCGTGTATCTTTCCCTGCTCTTGCAGCTCTGTTCCAACCGGAACCAGGGCTTGCGGTCTGATAGGGTACGGGCCATCGTTGAGAAGACTCGGAGAACGTGTGGAAGTCAAGATCAGGAAGAATAAGGCAAATGTTGCGGCTGGGATATCTATTCCTGCGACAGCATACTGAAACGAAAAGCCCACAACGCGTTATCAAGCTATGCATTCCAGCAGATGACGATTGCTACATGTTAATACGAATGAGTTATCAAGGCTGCCTCAAATCGCCTGTGAGAAAACGACCGCAACACTGGCTAAGACACCACCGGAAGCAAAACGACATGTCCCATGCTACCTACCAAGAACTCACCTAATTCTTAGCCGTGACGGATTAGTTCCCTGGAGAGAACCTCTAGACTCCCCCGAATATCGTGGAGAGTGTTTGGTAAAGACAAGTGATGGAAAAGCCATGGACAAGCTGGAGCAAATGACCGAGACGCTCACTTCGCAATCGGAGCAGAGATTCAAAGATCTTATCGCCGCATACAAAACCAATGTGCCGCTAAAAATCCAGGAAATCGACACGAGGACGACTCGGTTGTGTCTTCGCACAGCTATGCGTTGCACTTGCCGCCCATGCATCGCCCATTAGAAGGCCCGCAGCGCAATACCAGAGCCGAGTCTGTATGTTACCAGCATGGATACTGCAGCATATAGCATGAGAGCGGACAATGACTCTGTTATGGCCAACGAAGAAATCAACCTTTTTGCGCGCATCCTCAATACCCGGATAGACTGGACCACTTTATATTACACCATCACCGCGATTCCCAGTACCCACAACGTACGCCATGGATTTGCAGCGCCTAGAGCGTTATCCTCCCTTTTACATCCTCTCACCTCACTTGGCTTCACTACCGGTGAATTCATTGGGAATCGAAACCTTTCCATTTGCTTTCACTATTCGTGAATTTAGAGGAATGCAGACCATTCCACTTGCTTTCACTATCCATGAATGGAGGTAGAACCAAGGAATCACCCTTGGACGTGTCTATCTTCTATTATATAAGGGCTAACTCCTCCCTTCAAAAACATCTTTTCTTCTGTATCCGTAACCCACTCTCTTCTATGGAACACATCTTTCTATATATATATGGGGTTATCCCTGGTCTAACCTTGCTCTCTTTATCTCCCCATTCAGGATCCGCAACATACACTCACTATAGCGAGTACGCTTTCGGATCTCCACGAGTATTTGGATGCTCAGAAATACCTGATGGAATACCTTTGAGACACGACAGGTATAACCCTACAAGATTACAAGCCCTGGAAACTGGATTCACCACTCATGGCAGAAGAGACGAAGAATGGAATCAGAGTTTACATACGAAAGTGATGTGATATATCTCTATCTAGACGTGGTTATCACTTCAATACTTTGAACACATATTAATGAATGAACACTAGCGCGTCTTTTTAGCGGCGCCTACACATATATAAGACTTTCAGTTCCTCTTCTTTCTTCCTTTCTTCTTCAACCTACTCATCACTCAATACCCCTATCATACCACAATAACACAAATATATGGCACTGGCCTAAACCAGTGTCATCAGTTTGTACTATCCTCTCCAAGAGGACGTACGGGACGCAAGTCCACCTGATCTTCGGATCGCTCAGTGCCGTTGGTTCCGGCCAAGGTATTTAATTCAAAACATGTCTCACGGCATATCCTCTCCCTCACAGGAGAACCGGTCTCCGGACCACCCACTGCCGTTGGTTTCGACCAACGTAGTTTCTCAAATCACGTCTCAACAGACCTCATCTCCTCCTCCAGAGGATGTAAATATGGTTATGGAAAATACCATGGATACAGATATGCCATATGCTGGCGAGCCTAGCATTTCCATGGCAAGTCTTGGAGAAGCACTTCCCGCAGTCCCCCGCACCAAGAAGCAGCGCGGTTTTACGAGAGCCGAGCTATTCGAGCAAGCCAAGGTGAAATTCAAGGCGAGAGAAGCAGAGCTCGAGCGAAGAGACGAGCAAGAACGTCTCCAGAATCAAATACGTCTCGAACAAGAAAACGAGTCGAAAGATATCCATAAGAGACCGTTCGACTTCCGGGCAATAGCCATTCCCCTTCGCATAAGATGCGCTTTCCAGGTCGGCACTTCGGCTGTTGTAGGTAATCCGTATGCAGCAACGAAAGGTTATGCGGTTCAGGTTGCTGTGGACGGAGGTCGCTTTGGCCAACCTTCCATTCGGCTTTGCTTTAGACTTAATAAAGGGGACAACAAGCAAAAGGGTTTGTTCCAGAAGGACGAAGAACTAGACACTTTCACTGTCACCTGGTACCCGGGCGTCAAGATCCAAGACCGTGATATGCTCAAATATTACGAGTCCGTGCATGTAGCCAGCGAGCAGGACCAGCAAGCGATCTGGACTAACAAATCCATACAAGATGCGGGTCGTGACAGAGACACGAATAAACTAGCGTGTATTCGATTCTTAGCCGCCTCTCACGTGGCGACAGAGCAGCCGGCCAACCTTTACCAAGGTCTCGACAATAGGACTAGAGAGTGTCTAGGTGCTCTCCTAGACGGCCGACAAGACTACGGAGTCGCTATCTGGTTCCTAGTACCTAGCAACTACGAGCGATTCAATGCGAGTTGCCTTTCTCACTTCGAGAATGCCTTCAAGTCGAGGCAACGCCCGCTCCATCAGTACATGGTGGATGGCGAGTACAGCTTCCATATCAACAACAGCCCATCAATCAAGGCAATCGGTGACGGGATGTACTGCATATACCCCAAGATGCTAGATTCCAGGGGGAAGAAAACCCAAGTGGACGACTACTCCAAAGAACCAGATTTCGCTTCCCTTGAGACGAAGACTGTGTGGGAGGAACCATCGGAGTTTGGAGTCTACTATCAGCTTGCGGTCCTCCGCGAGGCACAGTTTACAAAGGGCAAAATGGTTCACCTGCAGCTCAAGCCGTATCGCGTTTACCTGCACAACTTGCCGTTTCCTCGGCTTCAAGGGAAAATCAACACGGCACGGGAGACACTCAGCAAGGACCAAAAGCTGTACCGGAGCAGCTATCACGCCTACGTCCGGATGCCGCCGAATCCGCAAGGGCTTCAAGAGGCCGTACCACCCGAGGATTCTCAGGTTGAACTCGAATGGGATAATTCAGTACCAGGTATCAAAGGACATACCCCTACGGGCGACAACAGCAAGTTATGGTTTGGAAGTGTGATCAATGTTGCCGCACGCAATCTAAAGGGTACCGGTACGGAATTCTGCATCCAGCTCACCAAGCCTAGCAGCGCGAATCCGAGGAAAGCATACGAGGACCTATCTTATAAGCCAAACCAAGAACTTCATCTTGCTCACCTCAAGATCACCTATCCCGTGGACCATGCGATACGAGAAATGGTGGCCGTTCGGACTTTTGCAAACCTCAGCGACGCAGGAGCTCACCCGGCCCTCGATTACGTTCGTCAGGCCATCATCTCCAACCCGTCCAACGCGATCCTCAGCAACATCGATCTGAGACTTGGTAATCCCGAGAGACAGGATAATATCGCTATCTATGAGGCACTGGTCAGAGCAATTCTGCCAGGTATGCGAAATCAGACGCAAGCCAAAGTTCTAAACGCTCCTTCACAGACAGTCAATGGTCTTCACGTTATTGAAGGTCCCCCAGGAACAGGAAAGACGCTTACTCTTGCCCATCAAGTCTGGCTCCTGTCGTCGGTCGGTCATATAATCTTGTTGACTGCGCCTAGCAACGGTGCGGTAGACAAGGCTGCTACCGACATCTGGAATTGTCCGCGACCGAGTAGGCTGAATAAGAAGAAAGTGCTACGTCTAGAGGTCTCAAGACTGGAGACGAAGGCGCTCTTGACTGTCAAGCCGGATGCTTACGCCAATATCGAGAACACAGATCTAATTGCATCCGATCAGTTCAAGATTCAACACGAGTCCTTCGAGCAAGATCCAGTCTATCAAGATTTGTATCGCGCCGTTACTGACGAAGAACAATTCGACTTGGACACCTTCCAAAAGTTCAAGGCCGAAGCTCAAGACTTCGAGAAGGCTTGGGAGATGATGCAGACTATAAAGAACGACAAAATCTCCGACGTTCCGATTGCTACCACGTTAAGCTGGCACATAGGGGAACTCAGGCGAGCGGATTTCGCAGCTGCCCAACGCAAGTGGGCAGAAGCCAAAGCGGCACTCAGTCCCGAGGCTCAGGCTACTTTTGCCAAGTCTGTCTCAGAATTCGACGAGTCTGACGATTACAATCGTCACGTCGAATACTTCATCCAGCAGCAAGGCCAGCTCGACAGCATGACTCGTAATGCCTTTAAGGTACTCCGTCGGGATATGGAACTCCGTGTGGTGCGGAGTATGGATATCGTTCTCGCCTCCTGCAACAACTCAGGTTGCAAACTCTTGGTAGAGGGTTTTGACCCGACTATTCTATATTGCGATGAATCCGGCCATGCGACAATCCCGAATCTTTGCGTTCCAATGGTTTCATTCAGACACTGGAAAGCTCTATTTCTATACGGAGACTCTAACCAGCTTGAGCCGATCTGCTTGGCAGGAAGGGTAAGCGAGGTTGCGAAGAACAGCAAGATGTCGCCGCTGGGCCTCCTGACGGGGAAGAAGTGCAGATCTACGATGCTCGATCTACAGTATCGTATGTGTCCGGCAATCTCCCAGTTCCCGGCACAGCATTTCTACAACAATCTGCTGCACAATGCCCCGCAAACAGTGAGGGATAATCCAATCCGGAAAGCAATGCGCCTCGTCTCAACGAAATACTATGAGGCACAAGGAGATGGCTCGGAATACTGGTTCGTCGACGTCGTACGCGGTACCGCTCGCCTCCAGGCACAGGGTACCTCGTTGCAAAACTTTGCTAACGCGGATGCCATCTGCACTGCCGTCGATCGCTTGGTCAAGGAGAGAATCAACCCTGCCATGATCAACATCCTTAGCCTTTACAAAGGCCAAAAGTCGGTCGTCATAACCAAGCTCCTTGGTGTTGCTGGTGGACTGTGGGAGTTTGGAGACGTTGCTACTGTCGACTTCTTCCAGGGAAGACAGGCTCCCATCGTTCTGCTAGACATCGTGGCAGCCGCAAGCCAAGGGACCTCAGAGGAAAACAGCGACGACGTCTACACGACGCTCAGCGCACACGCTAGGGACCCGTATCGGATTTGTGTTGGACTCACTCGAGCCCAGTATGGCCTCATCATATTTGGTCAGGTCAGACTATTAATGCGGGCACCGGCGAAGGCCGTTGCTGTCTCTAAACTAGTCGCGGACGCTTCTCAGCGAAGGCTCCTCCATCGGGATCTCACAACGCTGGATAGCCACCCTGCAGCGGTCGAAGAGCGCAAAGCGTGGACTCAAGCTGTCTTCAAAGCCGAAGAGAAGAAGGCCAAGGCAGCAGACTATGCCTTCATCGGTAAGAAGATTGCGGAGTCTCACACCTTGCATCGATTTACTCGGGATGCTTATCCTCAGATTTACTACCGAACACCAAGTGGCCTGACAGCTCAGGTTAGCGGTCCGGGATATGTCATGGAGCAAGCTAACGCCCACGACCAATCCAAAGGTGAAGAGCCGAGGCAAGAGGTGCCGCAGATTTAAATCGCTGGAGAAACTCAACGAGCCAATAAGAATGCCAAGAAGGACAAACAGGCCACCCGGGAACCTAAGGAATAGGCCAAGGGTGTTGGAATACGACGAGGTCATATGGGGGCATATTGATATTTTGGTTGTTGCTGAATTGGAGTCTATCTAGGAGGTGGAAGGCGAATCCTGGGACGACCAGGTGGTCAACGCGATGGACGAGGGCAAGGATGATGGGGAGGTCGAGGACGATGGAGAGATCCAGGAATAGGCTGTTCGTGCTGTTTCTGTGAAGGCATGGATGCCGGGAGGATAGAATGCTGGGGTAGTTTAGTGGTTTGAGAAGAAATCCATTGCTTCTCCCAACCAACCATGGGTATTTGAGTGGCTGGCAACGAGATTTACCTGTACGAGGTGCTGGCTACGAACCTTCTGCAAGCTATGCTTGTCAGAAGAGCTGAACAATCTCACCGACAGAGCAGTAACAGCGCTTTACCCACGCATTGAGCTCATACCCAGTCGAAAAGTCCACGTGGCCATGTGGCCAAACAGCGAACGGAAGCTCACGTCGAAGTGGCCAGCTTCCACATACATAGACCAAAGCTTCGCTCAGCTTGGTGGTCATACAGTCAATTCGTAAGCTCACGTTAAAGTGGCCAGCTTTAACAATTTCGAGCCAATCCGAAGATCTAAGCCACCAACTTTCACCGAGTCCGACATGGTCCGCCGCAGTTGAATCAGTCTCATTATCGGAGGAATCACAACCTGAGCAACCCCCGGCTCCATCTGCTTACCACCCCCTGGTTGGGCAAATTTTCGAAACACCCTGGGGTTCAGGATGTGGACAAGTCCGAGTATGTTGACCGCGGTCAACATAGGCAAATGTTCTAACTGATTGTTCACTTCGAGGTAATCGTCAATGGTAGGCTCGAAGGTGACGTGGCCGAATTCTTCCCTTCAAAGGAGGGAAAGCAACTCGGCCAGGTCGCTCGGCTTGTTCATCATCGGCGTTGCAGTAAGAAGAAGCAGGTGGGGGACGTCGAGAAGCGCAATCGCCCGACTGCTTTTGCTTCTGATGGTCTTCAACCTATGCGCCTCGTCGCATATCACTCGATCAAACAGACCAGCGCATCGACTCTTCTGATTCATGTATTCTTTCTCGTTCATCTCATCGTCGCTACTATCATCGTCGTTCTCATCTTCATTTAACCTTCGGATTCTCTTCCTGAAAGTCAAGTCAGTTGTTTCCCCTTTCACATATAAAGTTCTAGCTAGCCAAGTATTGTATGATGTTAGAACGATTGTGATCGCTGTGATCGAGTTGTTCGCGTCAAGAAAGTCAATGAAATCTTTCAGATCGTTGCAAGAAACATCAAGCACACGATTCTTTTTCTCGATGAAGCTCTTTTCGAAAGAGCTCATAAAGTATCGAATCATGAGCTTCAAGAAGTACTGCTGAATTTCGACTTTTCAGACCTTCATTGCGATCGAGGAAATCGCAATGAGGATGAGTCTATGAAGATCACTCAGGTCATTTCTGATTCTTAACTTGATCATCAAAACAACAGACGTCAAGACAGTAATCGTTTTTTCTAATCTCATGTCGTCGACAATTAAGTCGTCTTTAAGAACACTGAATTTCATGACGACGATTCATGTCACGTCGATGATCTGTCAGAAGTAGAGTATGAGTATCTGCTGACTTAATTCTGCACTCTCGTCGTTGTTTTCTTCATCTTTGAATGATTCTTTCTCGAGAAATTGAGAGCATATCGAGCGATTAAAGTTGAGGTTTAGTTTCGAACATACGACATCATAGAATGACGTCTTTGTCGATACACAATTCATGCGTTGTTGAAGAACGAAAAATTGCGTAGCGTGTTCTCGTTGCAGCTTGAACGCTATAAGTCGTGTCTTCTTCTTCTTCATGTCTATGAATTCTTTGACGAAACGTTCTTGTTGCTCGACGTTGCAATTCTTGAATGTCATCATCATTTTGAAGAGAAATGATCACTTTATCTTCACTCTTTTTGTCATTGCTGCAATCAGTTTCGCCTGAACACTCTCGCTCATCGAAGATCGCACGTTGTTCGCATCAATTTTTCGCAGATCACTGAGTACTTTGCAAAAAGACTTCTCAAAGACGTCATTGATGACTGCAATGCACTTTATCTTTTCGTTCTTCGACAAGGCTTTGAAATTCGAGAGTTCGTTCAGAGATTCGACGTCGTTCATTGATATCTGTGACTTTTCTTGATCGAATAAACCTATGTTGATCGCGATCAACTCGAAGGCTTCAGCCTTCGCAACATCACGAAGATTGATGTCTGTCAGATAAAGTGACGAACGCGCTGACTTATTCTGAAGTTTTGAAATGCTCTCGATTGCTTTCGTTCTTCTTGAGTCATTGCGGCATTTTCAGAAACATCGTACGATATAGTACGCTCTGTGCCAATCTTCTTCGCTGATGTCTTTCAAGTGTTTAGTGATCGTCACGTTGTCGAGGTCTGAGAATGCTTCCGATGCTGCCTGGATAATCTGAAACATGGTCACAAGCCAAGATACAATCGGCCGCTTTTCTGAGTCTGAATATCACGACATTGAGAGCGGTAAACTTCTGTTCAGTTCGCGAAGGGTTAACGAGGCTTTATTCGTGATGAAGTTTCATAGGATTGGCCGCAGAACATTTCCCACGTCTTTCGTCAAGCCGAACCGCTGCTCTCGGCTCTGGGTGAATCTTCCCATTATTTCCGTGACCTTTGAGTTAGTCTCTAAGAAATTCCGCAGATCGGTGGTTGTCTCTAACCCCAGGTAATCAGTGAGATTGGGCCCGAGAGCCTCTAAGTTGTCCCATACGATTCTGACATCTGCGAGTGGTTTTTTTATGGCTTTCCGGATGTAACCCTCCACCTCGGCTGGTGTGTAGGGTTTACACTCCTGCGGGGGCTTTGGTAGTTTGGGCGGCTTGGGCGGCTTGGGTCCCTTGGCACCCTTGGGCCCTTTGGGTCCTTTCGATCCTTTCGAGGGTTGAGAAACTGTGCCCGACTTACCTTTTTTGGACTTTCCGGCCGAAGGGTTTGAGCCGTCTATGTGACCACTTGGTCATATAGACAGTTCACGATAACGCGGAACCCATGATCTGTTACTCGCACGGCCAGCTCGCTACCTCGGGCATAGCTCTTCGTCGCCCATTTTATCGATGTGATTGCACAATGTACAACTGATCTATGAGATGTACTGTCCAGGATTTTGAGTCGGCTGCTTGCAGCAGGATTTCCTTGAGCTCATCTGACTGGGTATGGAAAGTGGATTCAGGTTACAGCGACTGCTAGAATAAACAACAGTGTGGTTTCTTTAGCTCTAAGAGCCTGTTTCACGCAGAGAGCTTTTTCATACTACTTACATCGTCAGCACGACTCTATGTGTATCTATATACGTAGATAGTATGCTGTGCTTCATAGCCTTTGGCTGCATAAGCACGTTAAAATGAAGAAAGGGAAAAAATTAATTAATTGATATTTGAGTGAGACGTGACTGTGAAATCCACGAGAATGAGAGTTCCTTTGGTCGTAACTACGTTTCAATCTCTTGTTAGAACTGTCGGGGTATTGTACGACGGGCTTGAGATGTACGGAATATCTATCCATCCCTCCCCTTCCTTATTTCTAGAACACAGCATCTATGGGCTAAGTTGTAACTCCAAAGGCGTCAATTCAAGCAAAGAGAGCCAAGAGAAGCTTCAACAAGCCAGCGCGCCTACAGCGGTCGACTGGGAAGAAGAGACGGCAGAAACGGAAACCCGTGGTTGGTTAGCTGGTGAAACAGCCCAGATGGTTGGTACTCCATCCTGAACCTTGAACTATCGAGCCATGAAGCAACCAGAAGGCTAAGGCTTGGAGCCAGGGCTACCATACAAGCAGGTATGGAGATAGAGACAGCGTCATGCGACAGCAGTATTCGCCGTGGTGCTTCCGCCGTCTCGCTGAGGATGGGTAGCTTGTAGCCCTTGAAGTCATACATTCCGATGTGCTTCCAGCCAACTCAAGGGTAGGTACAGCAACAGAGATTGCGCTGCAGGAATGAGAGGTCATCGGAATCAGATCTCTTGGTGCAGAGAGGTTTGGCGCAGTGGCTTTTATTGCCCACCCAAGGCTTCAGCAAACGAAGATACCGTAATACAGGCAGAACGGAGTGTATAGTTGCAATCCAATTGACGTGAAGCACACGTTGTAGCGCTGTACTGCGCGTAGCCTTGCACAATGTCAAGTGCTTCATCCTAATTCCGGTGTACAGCAAGCTGCTTGTTGCAGGGCCGCTGATGATATCCTATTCAGGGAGCGTAGAGTCAGCTACATCGCTCACTATTACCCTTGTGGTGCTTTCTTTACTATCTTGCCTTTGCGAAGTCGTGTACTCCGTAATCAGCGTGTATTCGCGTGTATTCGCGTGTATTCGCGTGTATTCGCGTAATCAGCGAGTATTTAGCGCTGTAGGGCAGAACCTTTGTAATGTTCATAGGAACGACTTTTTGTCAAATATCGCGTGTTCAAGTGACAAGAAGCATCGCCTTAGGATAGAGAATTCTGTTTGAGACCAGGTGTGATGTCTCAAAGCTCTAGGTGTGAGCGGCGCAAGACTCAAAGGAAAGCTGGTCACCCTAGGCTGTACGAGGCCGAATGAGGTGGAAGGCAACGTGCTTAGCATTTTCTGGCCAAGGTACATGTCATGTAAGAGAGCAAGAAGGACGAAAGCCAAGGTTTTCTAGCTGACGAGACCTTGTAGCTGCAGAAACGTAGCGAGTGAGGTTACCACTTGGTCAAGCACGGCGATGGCGAGTCTGATATTTGTCCTGGGCCAGCGATGATCCCAAAGGCATCAAATATGTGCTGGTCCAAGTCTTCTACAAGCCATCAGTGATCATCATCCGTACATATCTATCATGTTAGTCAATCTGTATTTGTAAGCTTTGTCTGTTTCGTTGCTTCAGCTGGTGAGACCCCAAATACCTCAGAGGAGATGGAGACTCTGGCGATGCTTTCACGACCAGTATCGAGAATCGCCCTTCTTGAGCTACCTGCACTGTTGGTGGAGGCATTGACAAGCTACGGCATGAAGAGTGATAGAGGCCAGTCACGACAAGTCCAGATGCCAGAAAGATAACAGTAGATTATGTTCAATCGTGCTATCTAAGCCAAAGTACCCAGCATCCAATACCCGACCTCGAGAGATCCCAAAGCCTGCGCCGCTTCACCCCGTAGAGGTAGAATTTCGATTCTACCTCCCCTCGCAACCCCGCATACATGACCAGCTTCTGTGCATGTTTTACATGCATGCTTGTCATCCCCATCATACCAAGCCGACCCGCGGTGGGTTATCCTAGCATCGGTGCATTTGCGGCCTCTGGAGTTCCTCGACTCCCAATTCGAATCCGCAGCGTCCCAGTCCTGTATCTGGGTTCTTAATCTGGCTAATACAGGCACAGGAACCAAAGACGTGGTAAACATTGGGTCCCGTATGCTGCCAATGGCTAACACAGGCCCAACTACAAGCCCTGGTGTCCTCGAGGTCCTAAGCCTTCTAGCTGCAACGTTTATTGCAAGCCCCGCTGTATGACCCCCAATCTCTACACTGGACAGCACTGTCGATGCTCGACTGGTCTCCATATACGAGCGGCCCGTGGATACCGTTTGTGCGAGCGTATCTGGTACAGCCACCTGGTCGAAGCCACGCTTACCCGGTATGACTGCTGCAGGGTTCGGCGTAGGCTGCCAAGCTGCAATGTTTGACGGTCCACCGGCCTCACTTCCATGCACGAGTGTATTGCTGAGAGGCTCAGAAGTTCGGGACAGGTTACCGATGACTTGTTGGTTATCCGTCGAAACTGGCTCGATTCGTGCCTGGCCCGCCACGGTTGATGGCCTGTTATTGATATTTCTAATCTGTCTGCGCAGATCGTATATTTCGTCTTGCAAGTCTTTATTGGCGGCAATCTGCTCATCTCTTTCGGTCCCTAGTCGGGAATTGGCCCGGTAGTAATCCTTTTGTTCCTCCTCCAAGTCGTTCTGCTCATATTTGAGCTTGTCCAATTCTGATTGCAGATGGATTTGAGCTCTTTCAGCTGTAACAAGGCTAACTTCCCTGTCTCTGAGCTGATTCGCAAGCGCCTGTGTTGCAGACAGCTTCTCTGCTATTTGTCTGTGAAGGTCAGATACATGCAGCTTCAGTTCTCTGGATTCCTTATGCAGGCTACTGTTGTCTTCCTCTAACGTCTTGAGCGTACCCTCGAACGACCTAATAGATTCCCTGAGGCCGTTTATCGAACGGCGTGACGAGGTTAGGCTTTGTTGAACCGCAATCAACTGAGACGACTTGGCAAGCAATTCGGAAGACTTGGCTTCCAGACTGCTCTGTAGTGAAACTTCACTCTCTTTGAGTTGGTTGTTCTCCTCGTAGACACCGGTAAGTGTGCTTAACCGAGCTAGCCGTTCCGAAGCTATGGACTGCAACGACTTGAACTTGCCATTGAGAGCTCTGATCTCGGCATCGGACTCTTTGTTCTTGAAAGCCAGTTGGGCTTGGGTATTTGCCAACTCTTGCTGTAGTTGGGCTTGGTCCTCGGCTTCATTTTGTAGCGTGTCGTGGCTCGTCTGAAGCTGCTCGCTACGAGCTTTGAAAGCCGCTCTATCTCTTTGTGCAATCGTCAGCTCCTTGTTGAGATTTTCAACCTTACCAGATAGCCGATTAGCTTCCTCCCTCCATCGTCGCTCGTCTTCCTTGAGTCTAGCCTCGCCGGCAATTATTGGTTGTGCCATTTCCTTGAAGGCTTCCAGGTCCCACACGTTATGGTCTTGGCGAATAAGTTCGTCGGTAAGTCTCTTATTCTCCGATGTTGCGGCACCTAGCTCCCTCCTCGTGCTGTTCAACTCATCTCTCTGTTTTTCGAACTTTGCGTTCAGCGCTGTGAGGGCATCGGTTGCTCGTACCTTGGTATCGAGCAAGCGTTGGTATTGCTGCCTGATGGCCTTTTCTAGTGGTTCTATGGCAGCCAGAGACTCCGGGGCGGATGCAGTCGGATTGACGGCGAAATCCGTGTCGAAGAAGATTTGTTGTAATGCCGAAATTGCAGCTGATAACCTGCGGGAGTCGTCTTCGTTTTCGGCTTCGGCTCTCTCCCCTTGGCGGCTGGAGATGGCCTCGGCCCAAGTCTCTTTGTGTTGCCTTATTTGCTCTAGCATTTGAGACCGCTGTACCTCGAGCTCTTTCAAGGACGTGTAAGTAGTCGCAGTATCCTGGATGATTCCTTTGACGGAATCTTCGGAACCTACCCTGCAAAGCTTCAAGATGTCATCCAGCCGGTCCTTTAGTATTTGGACTATCTCTCCTGCTGGTGTTTGCCAGTCTGTATCCTGGAGGATACGGGGATTGTCTGGTGGGGACATGTTTTGAAGTAACTACCCTGGTCGGAACCAACGGCAGCGGTTTGGCTGAAAAGCCACAGACGTATCTGTTCTGCTCCGTAGAGCGAGAGAAATATCTCAAGGGACACGAGGTTCAAAACTCAAGTGCCCAGATCTGGATGTGCCAGAGATTATTTGATATGTACGAGTTGTCGACAGTGGAGAGGATGAATTAGGGAAGAAGATTTCAAAGATGTGCGTCGAATTTATGACGTGAGAAATCTCGCTTAATTCACCCTTTCAGGCTGTCTTTATTCGACAGTCATGAGCCGTATGCAGTACAATGATCTTCAATGTAGGGTTAATATGATAGGTAAAAAGGAATAGATGCTATTATATTCATTCTGACATAAGAAACTCAACATGAGGAATTGAAACCACCTAGATATTTGCATAGGAAGGCAACTCTATTTGCGTAGGCAGGGGACTCTCCCCAGATCACAACATGATTGGGCTACGATAAAAGTAAAAACAGTGGTCATGGGTTACGAGTACATGTAAGTGCACAATGCCAAGCAGTCAACAGAACTTAACTTCCCTATGCCAATCAAAAATCTAGCACCTATCATTCAGGTTCGCTTCTCCCCGCTCATGGCATCTCTAAAAGAAAGCACAGCCAATATCCTCCTCCTCTCTTCCAAGCTTGTTTGTCAAGACCTGTGTGCCCCTCTAGGGTTCTGCCCTTTGTTTTTTTTGCTGCCCCTGGGCCATTGGTTCTGCGAGCCAGTCCCTTGCTCGTTTTTGGCTTTTCCCCCTATCAGCTTCTGAAGTGGCAGGAATCCCAGCAATGGATCCACCTGTTCCGATAGGTGCTTTGGGTGCTTTAGCCGAATCCTCGACTTGATCCTTTGCTTCTTCGGCCTGTCCCTCATCTCTAGAATCTTCCGGAATTGCTTGTGTATCTTCGTCCAAATCAAGTTCAGGTCTATAAAACCCTTTAATCTGCTCTGGTAAAGGAAGATACTGGGGAGGCTCAGAAATAGCCTGGGATACGGGAGTCGAATTGGAAGGTTTCGAGTCTCCTTTCTGCGGCTCTTTTTCCCTAAGAGGCATATCTGTCTTGCCGCCAGTTACGGACGGACTAGGCTGCGTGGTTGTAGCTTCTGGGAGGTCTGGAGTCCTTGGTGATAGCTTCGCCTTAGGATTCGTCCCGGGCTTAAGGACTGTCTTGGAGGAAGAAGCGACGCCTGTGGTAGGCTTCACTGGTGGAGTTTCTGTCTTTGCAACCTCGGAGTATGCTGCTCGGGGTTTCTCCGTTGACGAAAGGTTTGTGATTCTTGCTCTCGTGCTTCCGCCCTCTTTTGTGCAACCCACAGGTAGATCGGTTCCTCGGCTTCTTTCGCTTCTTGAGTCATGGTTTTATCCACTGATACAGGTGCAGGTCGAGGGCGTGCTTGTAGAGTCATTTTAGACCCCTGAGGCTTTGGCGTGACCTTGGCTCGAGCAGGACGATTCAGTGAAAAGCTTCCGAATCCCAGAGGAGGCTCTCTGGATTCTTCGAGCGTACCCTGGAAATTTGGATTCTTCTGATCCCACCTTGACTGGAATGGCGTTTCTGCTAATATTGAAGACTCAGATTCTGGGTGGCCCTCACGAAAGTGGTCGCCGAAGGCCTGACGAACTTCTTCTTCAAGATCTCCGTCAGCAGACTTATCTTCATCCCTCTTCTCCTCCCGACTATGCCGGAAACTATGCACGAGTTGGCTGTTAGTCTCCTGGAAAGTCGCTATGGCATCGTTGTTTTGCCTAAGTGCTTCAAAAAACCGCTCGGTAGAATTGTCGTCTCCAGTATCCCGACCGCGTCGATATACCAGGGCATGCTCGTACTTTTCCTTTAGCTCCCATGTGAGCTCTCGAAGAGAAGTATTTTCCGCAATAAGCTGGGCGGTATAGCTGGAGTCTTCTGTAGGCTGCCGGGTCTTGAGCCGTATATTCTCCTGCTCGAGAGATTCTCTCTCCTGCTCAGCCTCTGATTCTGCTTCCCGTAATTTGAAGACTTCCGCTTCCGCATGAGCGCGCCGCTCGTCCGTGGTCTTTAATTTCTTTTCTAGGCGTTCGATTTTTCTCTGTAAAACTTCGAAAGCCTGGGGAGTGGCATCTCGTGTAGATCCCATCTCTGAAGAATCCGCCTCGGATGCTGCGACAACAGAACGGCCTAGAGTCCGAGAACCCTGGGAATATGTATCCCGTTGAGGCTGTGAAGCCAGTTGGCTGGTATCTCGTGGAGATGCCATTTTTTTTTAAGTAACTACCCTGGTCGAAACCAACGGCAGTGAGGGTTTGGATCCGAGGATCCGAGAGTCAAACAGACTCAGCTTCTCCCACACAGGAGAGAAGAGAGGAGAGAGACAAGATGGAGGAGTTCAGATATCACAAAGTCGTGCTAGGCATATGTGATAAAATGGGTGTGTCGAGTTGATGGAACGCAAGGAAGAAATTCTTATATCAAATGTGCGACGCGCTAGTGTTGAGTCTACCCTCTTGTGGGATAAGACTGTTTGCTACAAAAACAACACTTAGTATAAGGTAAACAGAGCATGTCCAATAGGTTTTCGATTTCTATTACGCGTATTATGCCTCTGTTGCCTCTATATCATTGTACTGGACAATACACGCAGTCTGGACAAGTCACAGTGCACTTACAAGCTGAACATAAGAAGCAAGCTAGAGACAGGGCGCTCCAGGACGGAAGACAGCTGCTTAATGATTAATTTGGGCGGGACACGAGTCTAGTAGATTGGTAAACGTTACGATGTGTGTCTTGGAACTCGAACAGTTCGACACTCCTAGATGTCAAGAGGCGGCAAGTCATGAATTTGAATATAGCAAAGCTCTCCCATCCTCTTCAATAGTACGTGTCGATTCTGAAAGTCTCTATCGTAGCACTGCCTGCACTCGCCAATCTATAACTATACCAGTCCATCGTCCATAGAGTATTTATATTGAAGTATCAGACCGGATCGAGCTTGATCAGCGTACTACCGGAATGTAGTTTTCATGTTCTAGGTAGAATTCTTTATGCTAGCCAAAAACAACAAGTGCCTGCAAAGAGCCTGTGAAGTCTACCAATCCCACGATTCGTTTGTAAGCAGCGTATAATCAGAAGAAAAGACGACAAAGACTTGGTGGTAAAGTGCATAGAAACTGAGATTGTGACTCACAGAGAGAGAGCTTGTATAAAAACATGGACTACCCTATTAAAAGTTCAAGGCTACCATCATTTTCCTCAGAGAGAAGTGTATGGTCTATTCCGTCCAAGAGGCGAAGGGGGTTCCATGATGCCTCCTGTTTCAATGGGGAAACCAGCATAAAGGTTAGCTTTTGACGGCTCTTGAGCGATACAGGTACCTCAGTTGTTTGCACTCGCTAGGAACATACGGCCGAAAACTAGGTATATGATGACGGGGCTTAAGAACTTTATCCGCATCCTTAGGAGTACTCCCGGGCCCGTGCACGTTCCGGTCCCGTGCACACCCTAAACCCGATTAGTAACCAATACTATTTTTATTATTATTCAACCACCATTCATAGAATCAAATTGCAATTAATATAGAG
>JAABUU010001145.1_pt1 | contig 47388 bp, 44 predicted proteins | sample 5559301 | NCBI WGS metagenome assembly JAABUU01 (sample SAMN10711884, study PRJNA513360) | rock metagenome | isolation source: Antarctica rocks | place: Antarctica: Victoria Land, Richard Nunatak white | reverse complement strand
TTCGAGTTTCACGGGCTCGAATCGCCTCGAATTACGCTTGGTTGAGGACTAGCGGGGCCCTCGACTACAGCGGACTTTCCCAAAACAGTCGATACGTCCGGATCTACTGCACCCAGACCAGCAACGCCAGCACCAATTATTCACTCTTCGATTTCAAAGTTTTTTCTTGATTTCCTACGCCGTCCGGGCCCCCGACCATGACAGGGGACCCGGTCGGCAACCCGAATTTCCTAAGACTTGCATTCGGCGTTCCGGTTCCGGTAGGATAAGCCCACTTCCCCCGGCGTTCCCGCCGGGGCCCGGGAATGTCCGAAGACTGGACCAACATGATTCGGCACCGCCTGAGCCCGATCCGGTTCGCCCCATGGCTTGCCCTGGCCTTGCTGGCTGGGTGCGATCCCGGCGGGGCCCCGACGCCAGACCTGGTTTGGGGGCTCCACGGGCGGAAGCCGGGCTGGCTGAACAAGCCGAGGGCCGCGGCGTTCGACGCCGAGGATCATCTGTACCTGGTCGACTTGACCGACCGGGTCCAGGTTTTTGACCGCGACGGCAAATACCTTCGTGGCTGGCGGATGCCCGATTTCAACGTCGACGGGCCGAGCGGCGTGACCGTCGACCGCTCGGGCCGGCTCCTGGTGGCGGATACCCACTTCTACCGGGTCCTGGTCTTCTCGCCCGAGGGGAAGATCCTGCTCCAGATCGGCGACGGGGTCCAGGGCTCGACGCCCGGCCGGTTCGGTTACCCTTGCGACGTCGTCTGCGACAAGGCGGGCAACTTCTACGTGGCCGACTACGGCGAGAACGACCGCGTCCAGGTCTTCTCGCCCGAGGGGAAGTGGCTCCGACAGTGGGGCGGCCACGGCTACGGGCCCGGCCAGTTCCTCCGGCCCCGGGCAATGGCTATCGACGACCAGGACCGGATCTACGTCGCCGACAGCGCGACGCACCGGATCCAGGTCTTCGACACTTCGGGCCGGCTCCTGACCACCTGGGGGACCCGGGGCGCCGGCCTCGGCGAACTGGCCTACCCGTTCGACGTGGCGATCGGGCCGGACGGGTCGGTCTACGTCTGCGAGTACGGCAACCACCGGGTCCAGAAGTTCCGGCCCGACGGGACCCCGCTGGGCGTCTGGGGCGAGTCGGGTCGGGGGCCCGGCCAGCTCTACAACCCGTGGGCTCTGGCGGTGGACGGCCGCGGGGTCGTCTCGGTCGTCGACTCGAATAACCACCGCGTCCAGCGGTTCCGCCTCTGACGCATCGGAGGATTGAGGGGATGTCGACCCTGCTGGGCAACCTGTCGCGGTCCTTGACGGTGGGCCGGCCGTGGTGGCTGGTCCTCCTGCCGGTCCTGATCGTCCCGCTGATCCTGTTCAGTTACCGGAGCCTCTCCGGCCTGGGCAAGGTCCGGCGGGTCGTGGCGATCCTGTTCCGGGCCTCGGTCGTCACCGCGATCGTCCTGGCCCTGGCCGAGGTCTCGACCGTCCGGCGAAACGAGAAGCTGACGACGATGTACGTCGTCGACGCCTCCGAGAGCATCCCCCAGGAATACCGCGGGACGATCCTCAGCTTCGTCTCGGAGGATTCCAAGAAGCGGAACAAGACCAAGGACGATCAAACCGGCGTGATCGTCTTCGGCAAGGAGCCCAAGGTCGAGACGCCGCCGCAGATGTCCGAAGCCAACTTGATGCTCGGGATCGAGAATACCGTCGACGGCCAGTACACCGACATCGGCGGAGCCCTCAAACTGGCCCTGGCCACCTTCCCCGAGGACTCGGCCCGCCGGATCGTCCTGATCGCCGACGGCAACGAGAACCGGGGGAACGCCATCGAGCAAGCCCTCGCCGCGAAGGAGCTGGGCGTCCAGGTCGATGTCCTCCCGGTGGACTACTTCTACGACAAGGAAGTCCTGGTCGAGAAAGTCTCGCTCCCGCCCGACGTCAAGAAGGGCGAGACGGTCGCCATCAACGTCGTCATCCGCGCCAGCGAGCCGACCCGGGGGACCTTGCAGGTCTTCCAGAAGGATTCCGATAACCGGAGCGTTCCCGCCCCCGGCAATGAGAAACCGGTCCCGGTCGAGCTGAGGCGAGGCGTCAACGTCTTCACGCTCAAGCAATTGATCAACGAACCGAGCTTCTACACGTTCACCGCCGAGTTTATCCCCGAGAAGGGCTCGGGCGACCGCCGGGCGATCAACAACGTGGCCCAGGGGTTCACCTATGCCCGGGGGACGGCCCAGGTTCTCCTGATCGAGGGGATCCGGGGCGAGCACGCCGAGTTGGTCCGGGCCCTCCGCGAGAAGAAGCTGGAGGTCAAGACCCTGGTGGCCCCGGGCGTCGGCGGCGGCGGGAACGAGGGGGGCGACCAGCTCCCCGACGAGCTCGGGCAGCTCCAGCCGTTCGACACCGTGATCCTGGGGAACGTCCCCAAGGACTCGCTGACCGAGTCGCAGCAGCGGCTCCTGGAGGCCAACGTCCACGACATGGGCGCCGGCCTGATCATGCTCGGCGGCGAGAACAGCTTCGGCGCCGGTGGCTGGATGAACACGCCGATCGAGAAGGCCCTGCCGGTCGACATGCAGATCAAGGCCATGAAGGTCCAGGGTAAGGGCGCCCTGGTCCAGATCATGCACGCCACCGAGATCCCCGAGGGGAACTACTGGATGAAGGTGATCGCCCAGGAGGCGATCAAGACCCTCTCCAGCTACGACTACTGCGGGATGGTCCACTGGGAGGGGCAGGAAGCCTGGCTGTTCACGATGCGGCCGATCGGCTCGGGCAAGGCGTCGATGCTCCGGGCGATCGACCGGATGACCCCCGGCGACATGCCCGCCTTCGACCCCACGCTCCAGCTCGCCCTGAAGGGGCTCCGGAGCCCGCTGGTCCAGGACGCGATGACCAAGCACATCATCCTGATCTCCGACGGCGACCCCGCCGCCCCGTCGCCGCAGGTGGTCAACCAGCTCATCGCCAACAAGATCACCTGCACCACGGTGATTGTCGCCGCCCACGGCAACGACCCCGGCTCGATCGCCACGATGCGCGACATCGCCGTGAAGACCAAGGGGCGATTCTACCAGGTCACCAACCCCAAGGCCCTCCCCCGGATCTACCAGAAGGAGGCGCGGATCATCTCCCGCCCCCTGATCTTCGAGCAGCCCAAGCCCTGGCTCCCCAACGTCAAGTACACCAGCGAGCCGATCGTCGGCCTCTCCGGGACGGTCCCGCCGATCACCGGCCTGGTCCAGACCAGCCCCAAGGAAAGCGAACTGGTGGAGGTCCCGATCGTCTCCCCCCTGCCCGCCGAGCAGCCGCCGCCGCTCCTGGCCCACTGGACCTACGGCCTGGGCCGGTCCGTCGCCTTCACCTCCGACGCCGGCCGGAAGTGGGCCTCGGCCTGGCCGAGCTGGGACAACTACGCGGCGTTCTGGTCGCAGGTGGTCCGCTGGTCGATGCGGCCGGTCGACAACCGGAACCTGACCCTGAACGTCCGCCGCGAGGAGGGCAAGATCAAGGTCGTGGTCGACGCCCTGGACAAGGAGAGCCAGTTCCTCAACTTCCTCCAGATCCAGGGCTCGATCCTCAGCCCCGACCTGAAGCGGACCAAGGTGGACCTGGTCCAGACCGCGCCCGGCCGGTACGAGGGGGTGGTCGAGAACGCCGAGGCCAGCGGCAACTACTTCGTGAACCTGGGCTACAGCGGGGCCGACAACATCAAGGGCGTGGTCTCCACCGGGGTCTCGGTCCCCTACTCCGACGAGTACCGCGAGCTGAGGTCCAACCCCGGGACCCTGGAATCCATCGCCAGCCTGACCAACGGCGAGGTCCTCTCCTGGAAGCGCCGGGCCGACGGGTCGATCGACCTGGCCCGGACCCTCGACGAGAGCCACCCGTTCCGCCGCGACCAGTACACCCAGACCCCCCGGGGGCTCGCGCCGCTCTGGCCGCTCCTGTTGTTCTTCTCGGCGACGATGTTCCTGGGCGACGTGGCGATCCGCCGGGTCTCGCCCGACTTCGAACGGATGAGAAAGCTGGCCGGCGACCAGTGGGAGAAGCTCAAAGGTCGCGAGGTCGCCCCGCCTGTCGAGTACATGGAGAAGCTCAAGGGCCGCAAGGCCGAGGTCAACGAGCAGCTCGACCGCTCCCGGGCCGCCACTCGCTTCGAGGCCCCGCCCCCGTCCGACGCCCCGGCCGCCCCCGGAATCGTCGACGAGCTGATGCTCGGGGGAACCCCCGGCCCGCGCCCGGCCGAGCGACGCCCCCAGGCCCAGGCCCCCGGGATGGCCCCCGCCGGCCCCCAGCCCGAGGCCGAGAGTTATACCAACCGCCTCCTCAAGGCCAAGAACAAGGTCTGGGAAGACCGCGAGAAGGACGGCAAGGACAAGGGCAAGTCGTGATGACCCGGACCCCGCACCGCTTCCACCTGGCGATCCTGATGGGCCTCATCGGCGCGATCGCCGTGGGCCTGGCGGGCATGCGCGTCGGCTCGGAGCTGGCCGAGCGGGTCGCCCTGCATTTCACCCTGGCCGCGCTCCTCGTCGGGCTCTTGGGGGCGATCGTCCGTCGTGCCGATGGCGCCTGGGCGGGCTTTGCCCTGTTCGGATGGAGCCATCTCGGGCTCGCCTTCCTGCCGCACTGGGCCCCCTTGAATCGAGCGAGCCTGATCTCGTCCGATGTCTCGGGGGAGGTCGTCGCGCGGCTCCATCCCGACCCGAGGGTCGCGCCCACGCCCCCGACCTTCTCCGGCGGATACGTCTTCCAGCTCCGCGACTGGCAGCGTGAAGGTGACTTCGGGGCCGCCGACCTGGCCAGGAGCCAATCGATCGTCGATCGCCTGACGGTCGCCGAGCGAGAGATGGTGGCGGCCCACATCCGCCGGATCGACGCCCACGAGAAGGCCCGGGATTCGTGGATCGAGACCATGGCCCACGCCGAGGCCGTGGGGCAGGCCCTGAGCACCCTGATCTTCGCCCTGATCGGGGCGGTCCTGGGCCGATCCCTGGCCGATCGACCCACGATGGCCGGCCCGAGCCTCGGACCCGACTCACCGACCGCCGGAAGCTGACGGCCCCTCAGGATATTCCGATCATGTCCACCACCGCCCCGGCCTCGACGGGGGCCATCCCTCCGGAAGCCTACCCCCGCCCGACACCGGGGCCGTCGACCGTCGACGCCTGCCCGGAAGGGGACCCGTACCTTTTCTCCGTGGATGACTTCTACCGGATGGTCGACCTCGACATCTTCCCCGAAGGGAACCGGACCGGACTTTGGGACGGGCGGATCTACGAGAAGCCGGCCAAGACCTTGGCCCATGCCGTGACCGAGATGAAACTGATCAGCGCCCTGTATCGAGTCTTGCCGCCGGGGTGGTTCCTCTCGGCCGATAATTCGCTCACCATCGGCCCGGATCGGGCCCCCTCGCCCGACATGGCCGCCATTCGCGGAAAGCCCGACGATTACCTCGACCGCCGTCCCGATTCCGCCGACGCGGGGCTGGTCATCGAGATGGCCGACGAGATCCTCAGGAATGACGTCGGTCGCAAGCTCGCCGCCTACGCCGGGGCCGGCATCCCATCGTATTGGGTCCTGAACCTCAAGGAATACGTCATCCACGTCCATTCCGACCCGATCCCGGAGGAGGGCCGATATGCCTCAATGGCGACGGTCAAGCCGGGCGAGTCGTTCCCGTTCCAGCTCGGCGGCGTGCCGGTCGGCCCGATCGCCGCGTCCGACTTGCTCCCGATCCGCTGACCCGATCATCCCTCCGTTTCCAAGGATCGACCCCACCATGAGCACCGCCCCGGCCGACCCCGCCTCGATGGAAGCCCGAGCCGCCGAGTTCCGCGAGGCATACGCGCGAGTGAAGGCCGAAATTTCCAAGGTGATCGTCGGCCACGACGACATCATCCACGGCGTCCTGACCTGCCTCTTCGTGGGCGGGCACGCGCTGCTGGAGGGCGTCCCGGGGCTGGGCAAGACCCTCCTGATCCGGACCCTGGCCGACTCCCTCTCGCTCGACTTCAACCGGATCCAGTTCACACCCGACCTGATGCCGGCCGACATCATCGGGACCAACATCGTCATGGAGACGCCCGAGGGCAAGCGGTCGTTCGTCTTCCAGCGCGGGCCGATCTTCTCGCAGATCGTCCTGGCCGACGAGATCAACCGGGCCACGCCCAAGACCCAGTCGGCACTGCTGGAGGCCATGCAGGAGCATTCGGTCACCGTCGGCGGGACGATTCACACGCTCAAGGAACCGTTCTTCGTCATGGCGACGCAGAACCCGATCGAGCAGGAGGGGACGTATCCCCTGCCCGAGACCCAGCTCGACCGGTTCATGTTCAAGCTCGTGGTCGGCTACTCGACCCGCGAGGAGCTGACGGTCGTCCTCGACCGGACCACCCGGAACGAGAAGCCCAAGGCCAGCAACGTGATCAGCGGCGAGACCCTGATCGTGATGCAGCGGCTGGTCCGCGAGGTGATCGTCGCCCCGCACGTCCAGGACTACGCCATCCGGCTGGCCCTGGCCACCCACCCCGAGGGCCCCTACGCCGTCCCGATCACCAACCAGTACGTCCGGTGGGGGTCGAGCCCGCGCGGGGCGCAGACGCTGGTCCTGGCCGCCAAGGTCCGGGCCCTGCTCGACGGCCGGTTCAACGTCTCCTTCGAAGACCTCCGCCGGGTCTATCTCCCGGCCCTCCGGCACCGGACCCTGCTCAATTTCGAGGCCCAGGCCGAGGGGGTCAGCACCGATACCGTCCTGCTCAAGGTCCTCGACGCCGTCCCCGAAAAGGCCGAGGATCGCGCCACCGCCAAGGCCGGGTGATCGCCGAGGGGAGGGTGAAACCCTCCCGGTCCGGATAAGATGAAGGGTCGACCCTCACCGATAGCCCGCGAGCCCCGAAGCACCGATGCGACGCAAAACGACCACGATCACCGCGGCGATCCTCTGGGTCGTCGCCTTGCTGGCCGTCGCCGGCCTGGTCGCCGAGAGGCGGCAAAGGCCGGACCCGCCGCGCCCGACGGAGCCGGAGCCGGCCCCGACCCCCGGGTCGGACCGGGTCGCGCTGCTCGGGGCCCGCCGGGTCGTGGTCGTCGAGGGGCCGCCCGACGACGACCCGCGCGGGGTGATCCGCTGGGACGCCGAATCGACCGCGACCGCCGCCTCGGCGATCGTCGACGACCTCCGCTCCGAGGGCTTCGGCCGGGCCGCCGGGAGCAAGCCGGATTCGCCTCCCGTCGTCTCCCGGGTCCGGACTCTCGGGCCGAAGGGGCGAGACCCGGCCTCGCCGGTGGTCGCCCGGCTCCACGTCGACGCCCTGGTCTTCGTCGCCGTCGGGTCGCTCCGGGTCGAGCCCGTTGGCGATTCCCTCGCCTGCGACGTCGACGGTAAGGGCTGGCTCCGGATCCCGGCCAATGGACCGGGGCCCGGAGTGGCCTGGGACCGTTCGGGCCGACTCCGGCTGGACCGGAAGCCCGGTGAGCCCGATCCGAGGCGGACGAGGATCGAGCTGGCCCGGCGGTGGGGCCTGGGGCTGATCGGCCGAGACCTCGCCGCCCACCTCGCGGGCCTCCCTCGGGTCGCCGCCTCGTCGCCCTCCGCGGGCCAATCAGGAGTGACACCATGAACGGACACGACATCTACGACCCGCCCCCCGCCCCGATCCCCTGGGCCCCGCCGGAGGCCGAGCCGCTGACCTGGACGGCCGGTGACCTGTCCGTCCTCGCCTCGTTCTCGGCCCTGGTCCTGGCCGCCTCGGCCCTCGCCTGGAACGTCGAGCCGACGATGTCCCTGCTGATCTTCGTCGGTGGCGCCCTGGTGATCGCCGAGAGCTGGTTCACCGCCCTGGGCTTCCTCCACCGGAGCCCGATGGCCGGGCTTGGCGGCCGGTGGAAGATCTTCCTGGCCGCGCTGATCCCCTGGGTCCTCGGCCTGGGGCTGGCGGCGGCCCTGATGATCGGCCTGTTCCGGATCTCCGATTGGGCGAGCTGAGGGCATCGATTCTCGCTGCTGAGTGAAGAACGGGATCGAAGAAGGGATCGCCATGGTGCTTGTTTATGCCGAAAGCCCTGATCGATCGTTGCCTGCCCGACAGTATTCGGGAATTCCGAGACTCGGCCCGACAGCGATTCGACGACGGCTTGGTCGCAGCGGCCAATGATCGACGGACGGCCGCTATTTACCTATGGGGCTATACCGCCGAAATGACGCTGAAGGCCGCCTATTTCGCCGCCCTCGGATTTAATGACGACCAGGAGATCACGATTGTTGATCTAAAGGAAGCCGTGAAATTTGGGACATCCTTGATGATCTCTTGGCCGAAGAAAGAGCAGCTTCATTGCGTCCGGGCATGGGCCGCGACCCTCGTCGCACGCCGGAGTTCCATGCCGGGAACAGCCTATGAGATTCCCGGGTTCGGTATCGAGGTCGAGAGGAATGGGCAGCGACTGGAGCGATACTGGAACGTATCGCTGCGTTACCACAAAAATGTTGCCTACGTCCATGAGGTTCGCCGCGTCAAAGAGTCGGCGGAATGGCTCCTGGCCAACACTCATTTGATTTGAGGATGACAAAATGCCGCGCACACATCGGCGAACCGAAGATCCGCCCCGAAATCGCAAAAGCAGCAGGATCGTCGATGACCTGGCCGACGAATTGAAATCGGAGAGCAAGTCCGGCCAGCCGAGGATCGACGAGTTGGAGTTTATTACGGGTCTCATCCGGGTCGTAGTGCTCTGGGACCGATGGCACGAGATGTCTCACGAGGACAGGTCCGCCGCGATCCTGGATGCCTATAGGATTGCCGAAACCAAGGAGTTCGCCGACCGAATCACCCTGGCCACGGGTTTGACTTTTCCCGAGGCCCAGGCGCTCGGCATGCTGCCGTTCCAGATCATCGCCCCGCTGCGGAGGAATGATCCGGTGACTTTGGATCAGTGCCATCAGGCCATGATCGATGAAGGAGCTTCGACCCTCGCTCCCGGCCGGCCGCAACTGTGGTTCGCAACCGAGGAAGAAGCCGATGCCTGCTTCAGACGACTCTCCGAGCGGCTCTCGGGAAGCGAGCCAGTCTGGTATATCCAAAAGGATCTGGGTCAAGGCGGGGTGATGGAATGGGACGCGGCGCAATGACCTCGAACCGGGCCAAGCGTGACCTTCTTCGCCACTATCTCGCATGACCGGGATACTCCCCATGTCCACCACCGCATCGCCCGCCCTGCTCGACCCCGAATTCCTCCACAAGCTGGAGCAGCTCGAACTGGTCAGCAAGAAAATCTTCGTCGGCCGGATGAAGGGGGAGCGCAAGAGCAAGCGGCGCGGCGCGTCGGTGGAGTTCGCCGATCACCGCCAGTATTCGGTCGGCGACGACCTCCGGCACATCGACTGGAACGTCTACGGCCGGCTCGACAAGCTGTTCCTCAAACTCTTCCTGGAAGAAGAAGACCTCCACTTCTACACCTTGCTGGACACCAGCCTGTCGATGGATTTCGGCGAGCCGACCAAGCTCCACTACGGCAAGCAGGTGGCCGCGGCGCTGGCGTTCATCGGCCTGGTCAACCACGACCGGGTGATGCTCGACACCTTCAGCACCGGGCTCGACGCCGGGATGTCCAGCGTCCGGGGCCGGTCGCAGATGTACCGGATCGTCGGCTACCTGGACCAGCTCAAGGCCAACGGGGCCAGCGACCTGACGGCCGCCGCCAAGGCGTTCGCGATCAAGCATGCGGGCAAGGGCGTGGTCGTCATCATCTCCGACTTCCTGGACAAACGCGGTTATGAACCCGCGCTCCGCTACCTCCTGGCCCGGAACATGGACATCTACGTCATCCACGTCCTGGCCCGCGAGGAGGTCGAGCCCGAGCTGGTCGGCGACCTCCGCCTGGTCGACGCCGAGGACGACGACGTCGCCGAGATCACCGTCAGCGCCCCCCTGCTCCGCCGTTACAAGGACAACCTCAACGCCTTCGTCGGCGGCCTCAAGGAGTGGTGCACCAAGCGGGGGATCACTTATATCTTCACCACCAACCAGAACCCCTTCGACAAGCTGATCCTGAATTACCTCCGCGAGCGGGGGCTGGTCCGGTGACGACGACCGGATCGGTCGCGTCCATCCCGAGGCTACTCCGGTGTCTATTCCGATCGATGGCCTGGTCGATGGTCGGGGCGGGCAAATTGACCGGCCCCGCGCTTCTTTCCAGCGTCGGGATCGGCCTGTCCGGGGACAAGGTTCATTGGGGAGGCCTGGCCTTACTCATCGGCGTCTTGCTCCTCTTCGGGATCGGCACGAGGTTCCTGGGCGAATGGTTCGCCCACAAGGCCGGGACCTCGCTGGAGGAGATGATGGCCGATTCGCGAGGACCCCGGAGGGTCGCCCTCCGCCGCTTCACCGATCCCAAACCGCCCGATCCATTGTGGGATCGCGACCTGGACATTTGAACGAAGGACCCCCGAGGTCGAGCGCGTGGCGATCAAAAATCTGTATATCTTCATAGGATTGGCGGCCGTGCTGATCTCGTACATCCTTTACATGATGATCCGGCCCCGGAAGGGCGAACGCCCGGGCGAGAAGGATCGCGAGCCGGAACTCTGACGAATCGCGGCCACACGACGGGAGGGTCGAGGCGATGGGGATCGGGCCAATTCAGTTCATCACGCCGCTGAGCCCCGTGCTCTGGGCGGTCCTGGCCGGGGTCCCGGTGGGGATCATCGCCCTCTACTTCCTCAAGCTCCGGCGGCGGCCGGTGCAGGTCCCGAGCACGCTGCTCTGGCGGCGGAGCCTGGAGGATCTGCACGTCAACAGCCTGTTCCAGCGGCTCCGGAAGAACCTCCTGCTGTTCCTCCAGTTGCTGGCCGTCCTGCTGATGATGCTGGCCCTGGCCGGCCCGAGGATCCGGGGGTCGTCCAGCCTGGGCGAGCGGTACGTCCTGGCCATCGACAACTCGGCCAGCATGGCCGCCGCCGACGTCGAACCGACCCGGCTGGAGAAGGCCAAGGCCGAGGCGAAGAAGATCGTCAACGCCATGGAGTCGAACGACCTGGCCATGGTCATCTCGTTCTCGGACCGGGCCCGGGTCGTCTCCAACTACACGAGCAACCGGAACCTCCTGCTCCAGCGGATCGACACGATCGTGCCGACCGAAGCCACCACCTCGCTCCGCGAGGCGCTCCAGGTGGCCGCCGGGCTGGCCAACCCGTCGAAGCAGGCCGAGGGCGTGGCCGCCAATAGCATCGTCCCGCCCAAGCTCAAGATCTACACCGATGGCGGATTCGCCGACGTCGAGGGGTTCAGCCTGGGCAACCTGGAGCCCGAGGTCGTCGTCATCGGAACCGCTCCCCCCGCGCCGGCCCCGGGGGCCGATGCCTCCGCTCGGGCCGAGGCGAGGGCCCGGCCGCCCTCGAACAACGTGGCCATCCTCGCGCTCCAGACCCGGCGGAACGAGGAGAAGCCCGACGTCTTCCAGGTCTTCGGCCGGGTCCACAACTACCGGGCCGAGGACGCCGAGGCCAAGGCGCAGCTCTTCAAGCTTGACCCGGCCAGACCTGGCGGCCCGGGCAAGCTGATCGACGCCATCTCGCTCCGGATCGGCAAGCAGGCCGACCAGTCGTTCAACTTCGACCTGCCCGACGCCGGGGCCGTCGAGCTGGAAGTCCGACTCGACATCCAGGACGACCTCCCGCTCGACAACCGGGCCTTCACCCTGATCGGGGCACCCCGGAAGGCCCAGATCCTGGTCGTCTCGGCCGGAAACCGTTACCTCGTCGACACCCTCCGGACCCCCCTGGCCGCCGAGCGGGCCGACGTCATCGTCGCCAGCCCCGACGACTACAAGGCCGAGGCATTCCAGCGCGACGTGGCCGCCGGCCGGTTCGACCTGGTGATCTACGACCGGGTCCGGCCCGAGAAGCCGCCCGAGGCCAACGCCCTTTACTTCGGGGCCCTCCCCCCCGGCCCGGCCTACGAGAAGTCGCGGACCGTCGAGAACCCGACGATCCTCGACGTCGACGCCTCACAACCCCTGATGCAGTACATCCGCGACCTCTCGGTTGTCCGGGTGAGCAAGGCGACCATCGTCGACCCGCCGCCCGGCTCCGCCGTCCTCTTCGAGAGCGACTCCGGCCCGCTCGCCTTCGTCGCCCCCAGGGGCGGGTTCTCCGACGCCGTGGTCGCCTTCGACCTGGTCAAGGACCGGAGCTTCAACACCGACTGGGTGACCAAGTACAGCTTCCCGCTCTTCCTCTTCAACGCCCTCCAGGCCCTGGGAAATTCCCGCGAGTCGGCCGGCGAGGAGGTCCACGTCCCCGGCCAGCCGGTCGTCCTCCGGACCGAGAACCCGCCGGCCTCGATGACCGTCTCCGACCCCAAGGGGAAGGAGTCCGCCAAGGTCGCCCGGACTCCGCAGGGGACTTTCCTCTTCAACGACGCCCACGCCACCGGGATCTATCACGCCCGATGGCAGCCCGACGGCGTCCAGGCGTTCGCCGTCAACCAGTTCGACTTCCGCGAGAGCGACCTCGCCCCCCGGGGGCTCGTCCCCGAGGGGACCCCCAAGGATCAGGAAGAAGCCTACAAGATCAAGATCGGCTACAACCCCGTGACCGGGACCCGGCGGACCATCCAGGCCCCGCACGACTGGTGGAAGCCGCTGGCCGCCGTCGCCCTCGGCGTCGTCTGCCTGGAATGGTACATCTACAACCGGCGGGTCTACATCTAGGCCCCGCCGCCCCCGCTAATTCGAGGCGTCGGGGCCAAGATCGAGGCGTCGCGGACGAAGGACATCGCGGGCCCCCCGGGGCCGGATCGATCGGCCATCCACCACCGGTATCCCTCCATGAACCCCTCGTCCTTCGAAGCCGCCGAACTGGCCTCCCTGCCCCCCGACCTGGACGCGATGGTCCGCTCCGAGGTGGCCGGGGGCGAGAAGCTCCGCTGGGTCGGCCAGCCCTAACCCGGCCGGATGTTCGCCTCGTCGATCCCGATCGCGATCTTCGGGGTCTTCTTCGCCGGGTTCGCGCTCTTCTGGATGGTCACGGCGGCGGCGATCGACGGGGCGTTCTCGCTGTTCGGCCTGCCGTTCCTGTTCGTCGGGCTCGGGATGATCTTCTCGCCGCTCTGGGCGGGGCGGGCGGCCACCCGGACGGCCTATGCCGTCACCGACCGCCGCGCCATCCTCTGGGAGCCGACGCTCTGGAGCGGCTTTCAAGTCCGGAGCTATGGGCCCGGACAGCTCGGGAAGATGACCCGGAACCAGCGCCCCGACGGCTCGGGCGACCTGATCTTCGAGGAACTCACGACCTTCGGTCCAAGGGGCCGGTGGAACGTCACCCGTCTCGGCTTCTTCGCCATCGAACGGGTCCACCAAGTCGAGGCCCTGATCCGCTCGATCAACGTCCAGGGCTGACCGGATCCAGGGAGTCCTGTGACGGGGCTCTCCCCCGGCGTTCTGATGCTGGCGATCACCGGCCCGGCCCGGCCGCTCGGCATGGGAGATGCAGCCCTGGACGTCCTGCGACCGGATCATCCCTCGGACCGAGGGCTGGTCGCGACCGATCGGCACGACCATTGAGGAGCGGGAGCATGGCGGATCCGAGAAATATCGCGCACGACAAGAAGGTCCAGGAGGAGAAGAAGCATCACCACGAGGAGGTCGTGCCCAGCGCCGTCGTGACCCCGCAGCCGGGGAAGAAGCCGCCATTGGAGAAGGAAGACGTGGCGGTCGAGGGCCACGAGACGTTCCACCAGCATCAGCAACACAAGGAAGAACCCCCGGCCGAGTAACGGCCAGGTGTCGCGTCCAGTCGCCGAACTGGAAGCGGTCATCGCGGAAGCGATCGGATTTCCGGATCGAGCCAGGGTCGTCGAAGGTCACGCCCGATCCGTCGCCGGTGACCGTCCCGTTCTCGGAGCAGGACATGATCGGGTCTTGGCCCTCGTCCGCGATCGGCGGTGAAAGCGAGGGCCTTGCCTTCGGGCGACCTGGCTTGAACATGCCTTGGGGAGGCCGGCGAGAGGCAACGGGCGCGGCCTCCGCCGGACGGCGCGAGCGAGATCGGCCCGTCGGTGAAGGCGAGCGACTTGCCCTCGGCGACGATCCCGTGTTTGATGTCAACCCGGTCCGCCGGGCCGATCGTGATTGGCCGGGGCACCCGGCCGCCGGGCGTCGACCGCCTGGACGCTTTCGAGGTTCCAGCCTGAGTTGAAGATCAGGATCGAGCCGTCCGGCGTCCGGTCGGGCGCATCGAACCGCGTCGGCGATTCGAGAACCACTCGACCGTCCGTCGAGGTCGAAGATCGCGACCCGGCTCCGGCTCTCGTCGCGGCCAGACTCCTGGGCGTCGGAACGGGAGTCGATGAGGAGGGCGACCGAGCAGGCGGTCAGGCCCAGGCGGAGCGTTCTCTTGAGCCTTCCTTCCGACGCAAGGCGTCGTCGGGCCGGGTCATCGGCCCCTGGCCTGGATCGCGATCGCGAGACGAATCGACCTCGACTCAGGTCGGGCCGGCGTGTCGCGTTCTTCGATCGCCGCCCCCGGAAATCGTCGGCCGCCCCTGGGTTTGAGCCTGGGACATCATCGCGGACCCCCTTTTCATCGAGACGAACGAGCCTCCGACGATCCGGGGTCAGAGGTCCCCAGGTCTCGGATGATTGACCGCCGGCCGGGTCATGCAAGGGGAGAGCGGCCGATCGGGTCTTTCAGGCGCCGGAGGGCTTGGGTTCAAGGATCTGCTCGACGGCCTTGACGAGCTTTTCCATGGCGAAGGGCTTGCGGATGTAGTCGCGGACGCCGAGCATCTCGGCGTAGGCGCGGTGGCGGCTCCCCTCGTTGCCGGTGATCATGATGGTCGGGATCAGCCCGCCGGGCCGCCCCTTGAGCTTCTCCAGGACGAGGAAGCCGCTCTTCTTGGGCATCATCATGTCGAGGACGATCAGGTCGGGGTCCTCGCGCTCGGCGACGGTGAGACCGGCGTTGCCGTCCCGGGCGACGATGACCTTGTAGCCCTTGGATTCGAGGACGGTTCGCATCGATTCGATGATGTCGTTGTCGTCGTCGACGAGCAGGACCGTCTTCTGTGCGGGCATCGCGAGCCACCCCCGTCCGTCTTGCTGGCGCGGTCGCCTGGGATCCCGAACGAAGGCTCCATGATAGAGCCCCCCGGGGTCGTCGGCAAGGGACCGGCCGGGCCCCGGAGGTCCGAGGAGCCCCTTTCGCGATCGGCGTCGATGCGTCATAATTGTTTCCAGGGGTCGGCCGCCCCGATGGCCTGATCGTCGCTCCACCCCATCCCCCGCGAGGGACGGCCCCCCTCGCGACCCGACCCAAGAAAAAGGATCGCCCACCATGAGACCGATTGGAGCGTGGTTCGGCCGCCTCGCGATGGCCGGTGCGTGCCTGGCATGGGCCGGTTGCGGCCGCGGCGATGTCCCCGACCCGGATTCCGACACCTCCGCCATCTCCGAGCCCTCGCCCAAGTCCGTCGCCCGAGGCGGGGCCCAGGCTGCCCCCGAGGCACCCGTCGCCGAGGCACCCGCCGCCGAGGCCGAGCCCGCCGCGAGGCCCTCGGCACCGGCAGCACCCGAACCGGCTCCGGCCGTCGCGAGCAACCCGCCCGCCGCCGAGGCCGAGAAGCCGGCCGCCGCCTCCACCACCGAGGCATCCGCCCCGGCCCCGGCCCCGGCCATCAAGGGCGATGCCTCGGGGACCGAGGAAATGCTCCGGATCGGGGCGACGCCCGCCGCCACCCCGGCCCCGGGCGATCCCGTCGCCGCGGCGACCCCCGGGCCCGGCGGTTCCGCCTCGCCGTCCATGACCGCCATGCCCGCCGGAATGCCGGGCGCCACGCCCGCGGCGGCTCCCGGGCCCGGCGGTTCCGCCTCGTCATCCATGCCCGCCGGGATGCCTGGCGCCACGCCCGCGGCGGCTCCCGGGCCCGGCGGTTCCGCCTCGCCATCCATGACCGCCATGCCCGCCGGAATGGAGGGCGCCACTCCCGCCGGGATGCCAGGGGCCACTCCCGCCGGGATCCCTGGTTCTCTGCCCAGTGGGCTCGGCCCGGTGGGAATTCAGGAGGGCGGCGGCTCGGGCGGGTTCGGCGGTATGGGCGGACCCGGGGGGACGAACGACCCGAATGGCTCGGCCCCCACCGGACCCGCCTCGTACCGCTACCCGCAGACCGCCGTCATGGCCTTTCTGAATGCCCTGACGGCCCACGACAAGGACCGGCTCTCGCAGGCGACCGCCCGTCGCGCCCCCACCGAGTCCGTCGAGAAGCATCAGAAGATCTTCGCCGCGATCGTCGACCAGAGCATCTCCGACGACGAACTGGACGAGATGGCCAAGGCGATGACCGGCTACCAGGTCTTACAGGTCCTCCAGGCCAAGAGCACCGGGCGGATCGGCGTCGTCATCGCCAAGATGGATGGGCGTGACCGGCTCCAGCGGACCCTGACCGTTCGCAAGGAGAAAGAGGGCTGGAAGGTCATGGACATCAGCGAAATCTACGACTTCAAGCCCGGAATCTCTCCGAACCTCATGGGGCGAGGACGTCGTCGTTGAGCCGGATCGCGGAGCCTGTTGTAAAAATGGCAGGCTTCGCTTGGTAAATTCGCTCCGGTCTTTTTCGAAAAAAACTCGATCCGCCGTGAATTCTCTCAAGTAATGGGCTTGATCGGACGGACGTCAGGAATTTTCGCGACAATCGACCGGATTGGCCCCGGAGCTGCATTTTCCTCACGACTGTCCGCCTCGCCTGCCTCAGACGACGAAGTCAGACCCCTCGCACATCCATACAGCGCCCAAGGAAGGAGCCTGCATGGTCTGGTCCAATTTGCGGATCGATGGCGTTCTCGAGATCGCGGTGATGCTTTTCCAGGTCTTCGGGGTGGCGACGCTTTGCCTCACCCGGCTAGTTCCGGCCACGCGATGGGCCGATCGGGGCCGCGTGGGATTCGTCTTCGCCTTGGTCGGGCTCGGCGTCTTCGGGGCGCTCTGCGGCCGGTTCGACTCGGAATTCGCCCTCTTCGCCGGCGGGACCATGACGGTCCTCCTGATCGGCATGATCGCCGGGACCGGCACAGGGGTCGCGATTCACCCCTGCTCGATCCGGATCGTGGCGGAACCGAAGGTCGCCGGCTGAGATTTTTGGGCGACCGAAGTCCTTGACCGTCATCATCTTCCCGCCTCGGGGCCGATCGGCCCCGATTTTTTTTTGGCCGGCGATTTGACGGCCCCGCGATCGTGGGTCAGACTTCGCTCGATTCGGTAGCCAAGGACGGACCCGGCCCCGCTTGACACCTCGCCTGTCCATCCCCCGCCCCACCTCGGGGCCACTCCGAAATCGAGCTGTCCATTCACCGACCCCGGACGGAGAGCTTCTGCTCGCCGTCCTTCGCGCGGCCCGCTTGCCAAGGCGGGAGAAGGATAAAGCCATGTTGCTTGCTCTGAAACGGATTTCGGCCGCGTTCGGCCTGCTGGCCCTGGTGGCCTCGGTTGCCCCAGCACAGGTTCCCGCCCCCTCGATGGGCCGGAACCAGGCGACCGCCGAGGCCGTGGCTTCGGCCCTGAAGTCGAGCCGGACCCTCTCGGCCTACCGGATCGAGATCGAGGCCCGCGACGGGGTCGTCACCTTGATCGGCTCGGTCCCCAACGCCACCCAGAAGCGTGAGGCGTTGGTCCTGGTCAACAAGGTCGCTGGAGTCACCGGCGTGGTTGATCAGATCCGGCTCCCCGACGCCCGGGTCCGCCCGGTCCAGTACCAGATGGCCATGGGCGGGCATCATCAGCGCGGGATGTCCGACGGAGTGATCTCCGACTCGGCCCCGATGGTCTCGCAGCCGACCGTGATGGCTCCCGATGGCAGCCCGCTTCCCGAAGGTCCCGCCGGGATGGGTGCCGCCACCGGCGCCGGCGTCAACCAGCCCAACTATGCCTGGCCCAGCTATGCCCCTCCGGGCAACTTCTCGGCTGTCGGCTACCCGACCGCTTATCCCTGGCAGGCCTGGCCGAACATCGGCCCGTTCTATCCCTACCCCGAAGTTCCCCAGGACTGGCGGGCCGTGACGCTCCGTTGGGACGACGGAATCTGGTGGCTCGACTTCAAGAAGAATTACACCCGCCCGTTCTTCACTCCTTACCCGTTCGGCCTCTTCGCTTATTGAGCGATCCGGGCGTCGAGCCTTGCTGAAGCGAACCCGGGGGGCCGAGCGGACCAGTTCCGCCCGGCCCCTTGGTTTTGCGCGCTCAGGCCGGGTCGGCCGGATCCTCGGGGGCTTCGAAAAGGTCGGCCAGCGCCAGGCGAAATCCGGGGACCACCGCCCCGCCTTCGAGGGCATCCTCGCGACCAAGGACGCGGATCGACCGGGGCGAGTCATATTCGTAAACCAGCGCCTCGTGGAGGTAGATCACCCAGGCCCGCCGGACGCCCGCCTCGAAATACTCGCGGATCCTCGTCGGGATCTCCTCGGCGAGGTTGGTCGGGCTGACAACCTCGACGACCAGGTCGGGGACCACGACCCAGGGGTTGGACGTGGGGGTCCGCTTGCCTCGCGGCCAGCGATCGAACGAGACGAAGGCCAGGTCGGGCTGACGCTGGAGGTTGGGCTTGCTCCGGAGCCGGAAGAGCACCTCGACCACCGTCAGACCCAGATTCTGGGCCTCTACGAACTGACCCAACCGAAGGAGCAAGACCGAGGCAGTCTTCGCGGCGTAAACACCCATCGGGGCGATTTCCCTTCGGAGATCGTCGACGATCTCGTAATAGGCGTCATCGCCGGGAATGGATGGGGCGATCTCGGGAGCCAGGAGTTCGGCGCTTGCCATCGGGTCGTCTCCTCGACGCGAGGATGGGGGTCGGTCCGCACGGATCTTATCATGCGAGGGGGGATTCGGGGGAGGCAAACGGCCCCATTTCCGGACCTGGCTTTCGACCCAACAAGGGCGTTCGTAGCCACTTATCGCTCTTGGTCGCACCCGTCTTGGTCGGTCCGGCAATTCGCGAAACGGTCAGGCAAGGGGAATTTGCCGTCGGAGTCGGGAAATTCCTCACACCCGGACCGGGCCTCGTTCGATAACAACAGCACCTGACCGAGGACCGCAAACGGATGATGCCGGGGAGTGACGTCCCCGCCATCGCCGAGCTTGACCGGTTCCGGCGCCGTCGCCGGTGGGAGGATTCCCCCCGGCCTGTTTGCGCAAGTTCCCAAGGAGGGGAGATTCATGTCCCGATCCGCGCGGCACCAGGGCCCGATCACCCCGCGCTGGGTTCGCGGCCTGCTGACGGGTGCCCTCATGGCCTTCTTCTCCACGAGCTTCGTGGGTTGCGGGCTCGATTACGTCTTTCGGAACGTATCGCCGTTGCACCCGACCGGCTGGTCCTTCGCGTTCCCGATCTTCGCCTCGCAGCAGGCGCGGCTGGAGCGGGACATGGAGCGTGAGGACCAACTCAAGGTCCCGATCCTCGACCCGATCCCCGGCGAGTTCGCCCCGGCGAGCTGCCTTGACCCGCCCAGCGAGGCCGAGGTCTGGGAGAAGGTCCCCAAGTTCAAGACCGGCTCGCCGGTCTTTTACGAGACCCAGCGAAATAACGTCCGGATCCTGATCGAGAAGATCGGCGAGAAGATCGACCCCTGCAAGGTCTATCCCCTGGCCGGCCCCTGCCAACTGGCCCACTGCCATTACAAGTGCTCGGTCTACTTCGACGAGCTGTACTGGTCCGACTACCCGATCCCGTTCAACCACCGGAAGGCCCGGGTCGAGGTGGTCTTCATCGATAAGGATCACCTCCGACGCTGCGGCGGCCCTCCGGCGACGTTCCCGCAACCCTGACCGGCTCGGACCCGGTCGGACCCGTGCCCGGCCCTCGACGACGAGGGCCGGGCCGACTCATTTTCGAAGCGGACCGGTCAGTCCTTGCCCTTGCCCTCGAAGAACGGGAAGAGCCGCCGCAAGTCGTCGCGGGTCGGCTGCGAGCCGTACTCGCAGACCTCGAACGCCTCGGCCGCCTTGACCTCGCGGGCCTGCTCCGGCCCGATCCACTCGGCGAGCTTCGGGCGGAATTTCTCGGCCGTCGCGGCCGAAGGCTTCGCCATCCGGTCGCGGCTCCAGGCCAGCCGCTCGGCTTTCCCCTTGGGGACTTCGCCTTCATAGCTGGCCAGCCAGGGATTCCACTCGTAGAACTGCGACTCCAGCGCGTCGTAGGACGCGGCCTTGAGGTCGAGCTCCCGGTCGATCGGGACGACGATGTCGGCCTGGAACGGATTCGGCTTCCGGAATCCGTCCTCGACGTAGAGGAAGACCGGGTTCTTCCGGAGCGCCGGGACGTGGGGGCAAAAGTTCGGGACGATCACCATGAAGGCGGCATCCTGGACGAGGATCCCGGTGTATCGGTGGTCGGGGTGGTAGTCGTTGGTCCGGGGGCCGATGACCACGTCGGCCTTCCACTCGCGGATCAGGCGGACCAGGGTCTTGCGATTCTCCAGGGTCGGGAGCAGCTCGCCATCGTGGTTGTCGAGGACCTCCGAGGTCACGCCCAGGATCTCGCCGGACCGCTTGACCTCGGCCGCCCGCCGACGGGCCAGGACGCCGCCAGCCATCTGATGGTGGCCGATGTCGCCGTTGGTGGTGGAGACGAACTTGACCTTGTGCCCGAGCTTCGCCCACCGGGCGGCGGTCCCGCCAGCGTCGAGCTCGCAGTCGTCGGGGTGGGCGCCAAAGACGATCACGCGGATCGGCTCGTCGGCCCGGGCCGGGCCCGCCAGCGCGCCGAGGGCCAGCCAGGCCAGGGCCGTCGAGGTCGCTCGTCTCATCGGTTCGTCCTCCGGTGGTTGTTCGGACCGGTCGCGAACCCGGCACGATACCCGAGCCGGCCGGCGGGACCAAGGACCGGCCGCCAACCGATCGCAGGGCTTTGGCTTGCCCGGCGCGGCGGCGCCGACTTAGAATCGAGCCCCATGAGAACCCTCAATGGACGACCAGCCCGGGCGACCTGGGGACGGGCCTGGGTCTTCGCGGCGGCCTCCGGGTCGATGGGCCTGGCACCGGCCCCGCCTTTCACGGGGCAGGTCCGGGCTCGCCTGGAGTCGATCGCCCGGCCGGATGGGCAGCCCGGCTATGGCCGGGTCGAAGGCGACGCACGGGGCGGGTTCCGGTTCGTCCCGGCCGACGGCGGGCCGGCGGTCCCGCTGGAGAAGGCCGGCGTGGTGACGTTCGAGGGGCCGGGGGCCGACCTCAGCCTGGGCTATCCGCCGATCCGGGTCCTGCTCGGGCTCGATCAGCAGGTCTCGGGGCGTCTGGGATCGGTCGACGCGGCGTCGATCCGGCTGGAAGACGGGCCGGGGGGCACCCCGGTGGTCGTCGCCCGGGCAGGGGCCGCCGCGCTGGCCCAGCGACCCGGCGAGGCGCTGGTGATCCAGGACGGCTTCGAGGCCCTTGACCCGGCCCGATGGGACCACGTGGGCGAGCCCTCGATCGTCGACCAGCCCCGCCTGGCGGGCTCGAAAAGCCTGGCGATCCCCGCCGACGGGTCGGCGGTGACGCTCCGGCTGGCCGAGCCGGTCGCCTCGGGCCGGCTGGAGGTGGCGTTTTTGGACACCGGCCGGGTCGTCCCCGGCCAGCAGTGGTTCGTCGACCTCCTGTTCCGCGGCGGCAACGGGCCCGAGACGGTCCGGGCGGTGCTCGACTGGTCCGAGGAGAGCCTGGGTGTCCAGTCCACCGGGGGCCCGGCGCTGGCGGTCCAGCGGCTCGGGCGGAAGCCGGGCTGGCACCGACTGGGGGTCCGGTTCGGGCCCGAGACCGAGCTGGCCGTCGACGGCGACGAACTGGCCCACGGCCGAGGGCCGGGCGGGCCCCTGATCGAGATCCGCCTGGCCAACCGGGCGTCCGGGGACGCCCCGCCGCCCGGGGGGCTGGCCGTCCACTTCGACGACCTCCGCCTGGTCCGACTGGCCGAGCCGATCGGCGGGCTGGAGGTGGCCCCCAAGGTCGACGACGTCCGGCTCCTCGACGGCGATCAGGTCTTCGGCCGGCTCAAGACCGCCGACGCCGACGCGGTGAGCCTGGTCGTCGACGGCCGCGAGATCGCCCTCCCCTGGACCGAGGTCGGCTCGCTCCGCTTCCGGAGGGCCCCCGCCCAGGGGCGGCCGGTCGAAGGGCTTCTGGCCCGGGTCGAGTGGCGTTCCGCGCCCGGCAATGACCCTCGCGACACCGACCGGATCGAGGGGGCCCTGCTCGGGGCCTCCGAGGCCTCGATCACCCTGGCCACTCCCTACGCGGGGGATCTCACCATCCCCCGCGACCGGCTCCGGAGCCTGAAGGCCCTGGGGCGGGGGCTCCGGATCGTGATCGACCCGACCTCGCACCACCTGGGCGACGAGGTCGTGAAGGATCCGCCGCCGCTCGACCCTCCCCTCCCCGAAGGAGGCACCCTGGAGCGGGTCTTCACTCTCGACCGGATCCCCGAAGGACGCCCCGCCGCGCTGGTCCTCGACGTCGTCCAGGTCGTCACCGAGTCCAACAGCCCCCAGTTCTCCGAGAAGCTCCGCAACGGCGAGCTCCGGACCAATGTCAAGCTCAACGGCCAGAAGGTCGACAACCTGAACCGGCACGTCACCACCCGGAACGAGGCCCCCGAGCGGATCCGCCTGCCGATCCCCGCCGGGGTCCTCCGCCCGGGCGAAAATACGCTCCGGATCGAGCAGGTCGGCAAGCTCGAAGAACCCGAGCAGCTCGACGACATCGGGATCCTCTCGATCGCCGTGGAGTTCGAGCCCTCCGCGAAGCCCTGACTGGAACGCAGTCGGCCGAGGTCACGGACCATCCGACCACCGATGAATGGCCCTTAACCCCGTGAATATCTTGACCCGAAGCCTGGTCCGCCACGCCCACGCGATCGCTCGCGAGGTGTCCGCGCGGGCGGTCCTGCTCTCGGCCGACGTGATCGAGGACGAGGAACACCTGGCCGATTTGATCGAGGTGGTTGGCTTCCGGGTCCTGCTGGTCACGCGGCGGCAAGGCGTCCGGGTGCCCGAGGGTTGGGGCGAATGCTGCCAGGTGGTCCGGGTCCCCGACGTGGCGATGACCCGGGTCGGACAGATCAAGGTCGCCACCCTGGTCGCCGCCGCCGAAGGGCTGATCGCGCAGGGCGACCGGATCGTCTGCGTGACCGGGCTCGACCGATCAGGGACGATCGACACGGTGATCGTCTTGGACCTGGGGCGAGAGATCGAGATGTTCGGCGGCTCGACCGCCGAGCCCCTGCCGGCCGGGGTGGCCCCGGCGGTCTTCCAGAGGCTCCTGACCCTGGCCAGCGAGCTGGGCCTGGAGGGGCGCGAGGGACGGTCGGTCGGCACCCTGTTCGTCCTGGGCGACAGTGACGCCGTGTTGGCCCAGAGCCGCCAGCTCGTCATCAACCCGTTCCGGGGCTACCCCGAGGAGGAGCGGAACATCCTCGACCCCCGGCTGGAGGAGACGCTCAAGGAGTTCTCCGCGATCGACGGGGCGTTCATCGTCCGGGGCGATGGCGTGCTCCTGAGCGCGGGCCGCTACCTCGTCCCCGTGGCCCTGCTCGAAGAACCTTTACCCCAAGGCCTTGGGACGCGCCACGAGGCCGCCGCCGCCGTCACCGTCGCCACCGAGGCCCTGGCCCTCTGCGTCTCGCAATCCACCGGGACCGTCTCCATCTTTCGCCGGGGCCGGCTCCTGACCGACATCCAGAAGCCCCGAGGACGACACGGCGACGGACTTTGATGGGGGGATGTCAGAACCGAGGAGACCCGATTTCAAATTGATCTGGAAATCAGGGATCCTGGAATCCGTTGTTGGGTCGCTCAGCGCCCACTGGCCATCGCTCGATCACTGCCCTTTGTTGATCTGGTCGAAGTAGCCCCGGATGTGCTTCTCGACGCTCTTGGGGACCTTCTGGTTGGTCAGGGCGTCGGCGGCGGAACCCGAGTTGGTCTCGATTTCGCCCTGGATGGTGATCGTGGAGAGGCCCTTGGACTGGGTGGTGGGGGGCGCGGTCCCCTCGACCACGGCGGCGCCCTTGGTGTACTGGTTCTTGGAGCGGGTGTTGTAGGCGGCCGTGTTGTCGGGCGCCTCGGGGCGAGCCCCGTCGCCGATTCCTCGGCTGCCCTGGCCGTCACCCTTGTTCCGGCGATTGCTGTTCTGGCCAAGCTGGTTGAAGCCGTCGCCGAACTGGTTCATGCCGTCCTGGCCCTCGCCGTTCATGCCGTTCTTGGCGTCCTGGAGGTCGGCCATCGCGCCTTCGAGCGACTGGAGCTCCTGGAGTTCTTGGGCCATCTTCTGGAGCTGCTGCTCGCTCATCCCGAGGGCCTCGGCGGCCTTCTTGGTGTCGCCCTTGGCCATTTCCTCACCGGCCTTGGCAAGTTGATTGGCCATCTTCTGGAGCTTCTCCAGGTTCTTGGCCTGGTCGTTGAGCTTGGCCATCTCCTTGTCGAACTGCTCCTTGGAGAGGCCGCCGTTCTTCTTGGCTTCTTCGAGCTGCTTCTTGCGCTGGTCGAGGTTGGCGAGCTTCTGGAGCTGCTGGCTCATCTCATTGATTTGTTGCTTCAGGGCTTCCTTGTCCTTCTCGGTCATCTTGCCCTGAGCGAGCTTCTCCTTGATCTGCTTGAGCTCCTTGGCGGCCTTCTCGAAATCTCCTTTGGAAAGGGCCTTGTTGAAGTCGTCGGCCGGTCCGTTGCTGGCCATCTCCTTGAGTTGCTGGAGCTGGCGGTTGACCTGCTCGGGCGACCCAAGCTGCTTCTGGCGGTCCTTCAGGGCGTCGGTCAGCTTGTTCAGGGCCATCATGGCCTTGTCCTTCTGGGCGGGCGGGGCTTTGGCCAGGTCGTTGGCGGTCTTCTCGACCTCGGCCAGGAGCCGCTCGGCCTCGGCGAACTTCTGCTTGTCCATCTGCTTGCGCTGCTCGGCCATCTTCCGGCCGAGGGTCTCGGACTGCTTGGTGACCACCTTCTTGTCGGCCTGCGGGGTCGAGGACGCCTGGGCCCGGACGCCGGCCCGCTGGCTCCATTCGGGGATCAGCATGACGACCCCGGCCAGCAGGACCGGGACGATCGGGAGCCAGGCCCGGCGCGGGATCGCCAGGCCGAACCGGTCGGCCACGTCGAGGTCGGCCACGTGCCGGATCGCGTCGGCGATCAGGGCCCGACCGGCGGAGGTCTGGCGGATCGCTTCGGGGAGCGTCAGCGCCGTGCTCAGCCGCTCGTTCAGGCCGAAGGCCCGGTCCAGGGCCACCGCCGCGTCGGTCCGGTCCGGCCCGGTGAGGCCCGCGATCAGCCCGGCCACGACTAGCGAGAGCCCCCCGGCGATCGCGAACGGCCACCAGGCCGCCCCCGGGACCGGGACCTGCCCCAGCTTCTCGACCCCCAGGACCACCGTCGCCGCCGCCAGGGCCGATGCCAAGCACCAGACGGTCGACGACAGGAACCGCTGCAACCGCATCCGACGCCAGACCCGCCCGATCGGCCTGTCCAACTCTTTCACGGCTCGGACCTCCCTACGTCAACCGATCCATCCCCGGAGCCCGCCCCGATTCTTCACTATAGACGACTGTCCGAGCCCGAGCAAGGGTCGAGTCCGAACGATTTCGGGATCCGACGCGATCGAGGAGCCGGTCCGGTTGATTCACTGTCCACCAGATGACCTGGGCCTCAGAGGGAGGCGGCCTGCGGCGAGCCGCCTGCATAGACATCAGAGGCCGCCGCCAGCCCGGCGCCCGGCTCGACGGCGTGGCCGAGGTCTCGCAAGCAGGTCTCCAACGCCGCGAGGACCAGGGTGACGTTGACCTGCCGGGAGCCGTGCCCCATCAGGCCGATCCGCCAGGCCTGGCCCTTGAAGGGGCCGAGGCCGCCGCCGATCTCGATCCCCCAGCCGGCCAGGAGTCGCTTGCGGACGGCCAGGTCATCCACCCCCTCGGGGATCCGGACGCAATTGAGTTGCGGGAGCTGGTGCCCCTCGACCGTGACGTAGGAGAGACCCATCGCCGTCAGGCCCGCCTTGAGGGCCTTGTGGTTCTTCATGTGCCGGGCGTGGCGGGCCTCCAGCCCTTCCTCGACGACCAGGGCCAGGGCCTCGCGGAGGGCGTAATTCATGCTGATCGGCGCGGTGTGGTGGTAGAAGCGGTCGCTCCCCCAGTAGCGCTGGATCATCTGCATGTCCAGGTACCAGCTCTGGACCTTGGTCTTCCGGTTGGCGATGACCTCGGCCGCTTGGGCGCTGAAGGAGACCGGGGCCAGGCCGGGCGGGCAGCCCAGGCACTTCTGGGTCCCGGAGTAGACCGCGTCGATCCCCCAGGCGTCGATCTCGACGGGGATGCCGGCGAGTGAGGTGACGGTGTCGATGGCGATCATCGCCCCGGCCTCTCGGGCGATCGCGGCGATCTCCTCGACCGGCTGCCAGGCGCCGGTGGAGGTCTCGGCGTGGACGATCCCGACGAGCTTGGGCCCGACCTTCTTGACGGCGTCGCGGACCTCCTGGGGGTCGAAGACCTCGCCGAAGGGCCGCTCGATCGCGGTGACCCGGGCCCCGGCCCGCTCGGCGACGTCGACCATCCGGCCGCCGAAGACGCCGTTGACGCAGACGAGCATCTTGTCGCCCGGCTCGATCAGGTTGACGACCACGGCCTCCATCCCCGCCGAGCCGGTCCCCGAGACCGCCATCGTGAGCCGGTTCTCGGTCCGGAAGACGTGCCGGAGGAGGTTCTGCGTCTCGTCCATCAGCGCGACGAATTCGGGGTCGAGGTGCCCCAGGAGCGGCATCCCCATCGCCGCCAGGACGCGCGGGTGGACGTCGCTCGGCCCCGGCCCCAGGAGGACCCGGGGCGACGGGCTGAGCGGGGCGGGGGCGTCGATCGGCAGGGGTGTCTTGGCGGCCACGGCGGCTCTCCGGAGCGGGGATTCGGGTGCGGATGACTTCCGCCCCAGGGTAGGAAATTCCGGGGCGGCGATCAATGACCCCCGCGCCGGTCCCCCGTTGGAGGCCGGCTCATGGTCGGATCGAAATGGGCCGCGATCGGTTCGGTCGAGCCCGGAGTCCCTACTCCCCCGATCGCCCCTTGACCAGGGCGCTGATCTCCTTGAACCGGGGGTGAGCGGCGTCCTCGGTCCACTCGAACAGGGCCGATTCGGTCGTGGTGACGATGGCCCCGGCCCGCTCCAGGCGGCGGAGGGCGAACTCGTGGTCGACGGCGAACCGTGAGCCGACGGCGTCGGCCGGGACCTGCACGGCGAAGCCCAGCCGGAGGAGTTCCAGGGCCGTCTGCGCCACGCAGACGTGGGCCTCGATCCCGGCCAGGGTGACGTGGCGGATGCCTCGGCTCGACAGCCCCTCGGCGATCCCGTGGGCCCCGCAACAGTGGAAGGTCGTCTTGGCCGGGCGGTCGGGGATCAGCCCGGCCAGCTCGGGAACGGTCGGGCCGAGGCCCTTGGGATACTGCTCGGTCGCGAAGGTGGGAACCTCCAGCAGGCTCGCCGCCCGGACCAGCCGGACGACGTTGGCCAGGAGCCGGTCGCGATCCCGGATGGCCGGCAGGAGCTTCTCCTGAACATCGACAACCAGGAGGGCCCCGTGCCGTGCCGTCAATCGATCGAATCCCACCATCGCCCGCCTCCGATGTTCTGACCAGGACCCAGGGCCGGATCCGAAAAGCACGTCCGCGATGCCCCGGGGCAACTCGATCGACCCGGGCCGGGCTTTCGCTTGGTGTGTCGTCGGCCGAATCGTTATGATAACCTACCCGGACGGCCGGGCGGGACGGTCCCGCGTCCGGCCCGAGAGCGAGATCGATGTGCAACTCGGGCGGGAGCCGCCACTCGTGGCCGAGAAGCCCCGACTCCTGGTCATCGAGCGCGACACGCCGGAGGCCGCCTCGGCCCGCCGCCGCCTGGCCGATGGCTTCGAGGTCGTTTCCGCCCGGACGATGGCTCGCGCCCTGGTCCTGCTCCGCGAGCAGGAGTTCGCCGGGGTCTACGTCGACACCGGGCAGCTCTCGGCCGTCCGGTGGGCCGGCGTCCTGATCCAGGCCGACGAGATCCTCGACGCCATCGCCGACGGCGTGGCCGTGGTCGACCCCGACCTCCAGGTCATCTGGGCCAACCCCGAGTTCGCCCACCTGGCCGACCCCGAGGTCGAGCTGATCGGGACCCGATTCTACCGGGCGTTGGGCTCCCCGGAGATCCTCGGCCCGTCGGCCTGCCCGTTCACGGCGGCGGTGGCGTCGCGGGCCCCGGCCGGGACGGCGATCCGGGTCGACGCCAGCCGGTATCTCCGGATCACCGCCACGCCGGTCTTCGACGGCTCGGGGGCCCTGACCCACCTGATCGCCCTGACCCGCGACATCACCGACGAGACGCTCCAGCAGCAGAAGATCACCGCGATCCACAAGGCCGGCGACGAGCTGGCCGACCTCACCCCCGAGGAGCTGACCGAGATGGGGGTCGAGGAGCGGACCGACCTCCTGAAGTACAACATCGGCCGCCACATGCGCGACCTGTTAGGCCTCGACTTCATCGAGATCCGCCTGCTCGACCGGCCCACCGGCCGGCTGGTCCCGCTCCTGACCGAGGGGATGACCACCCAGGCCGCCGGCCGCGAGCTGTTCGCCCAAAAGGAAGGCAACGGCGTGACCGGATACGTCGCCGCGACCGGGCAGGGCTATCTCTGCCCGGACACCGCGGCCGACCCGCTCTACCTCGAAGGAGCCGCCGGGGCCCGGAGCTCGCTGACTGTCCCGCTGATCTACCACGGGACCGTGATCGGGACCTTCAACGTCGAGAACGCCCAGCCCAACGCCTTCGACGAGCGCGACCGCCTGTTCCTGGAGATTTACGCCCGGAACGTCGCCTCGGCCTTGAACACGCTGGAGCTGCTCCAGGCCGAGAAGCTGAGCACCGCCACGGCCTCGGTCGAGGCGATCAGCCGCGAGCTGGCCCTGCCGATCGACGACATCCTCAACGACGCGACCACCGTCCTGGACCGCTACGCCGGCCACGACGAGGACATCGTCGCCCGGCTCCGCCACCTCCTCTTCCGGGCCCGCGAGATCCGGAGCCTGATCCAGAAGGTCGGATCAACCCTGGCCCCCGAGCCCCGACGGAACGGCCAGCTGCCCCAGCTCCGACTGGCCGGCGCGGGAATCCTGGTCGTCGACGCCGACGAGACCGTCCGCCGGGCCGCCCACCAGATGCTCGGCCGCCAGGGGGCGATCGTCGAGACCGCCCGCGACGCCCACGAGGCCATCGCCCTGGCCCGCCAGACCCCCTATTCCGCCGCCGTCGTCGATATCCGCCTGCCCGACCTCGACGGCTACGAGACCTACCGCCGGCTCCGCGAGGTCCAGCCCGGCGTCCCGGTCATCTTGATGACCGGCTTCGGCTACGACCCGAACCACTCGATCGTCAAGGCCCGCCAGGACGGTCTGCGGACCGTGCTCTACAAACCCTTCCGGGCCGACCGGCTCCAGGAGGCGATCGAAGGGGTCCTCCTCCCCCCGGCCCCACCGAGCGACGGCGAACCACTCTCCCCCGGACCCGCCTCGACGACCCCGCCCCATCCCCTCGCGTCCCCCGAGGACCCACCCCATGATGGTTGACTGGCTTATCCTGGTCCCCCTCCTGATCGGCCACCTCGCCGTGTTCGTGCTCTGCCTGAACGTCCTGCACTCGACCAACGTCCCCGAGAAGCTGCTCAACATCCTGAGCCTGGCCCTGCTGATGGCGACCCTCGCCGCGCTCCCCTTCCTGATCACCCTGCGGCCCTGGACGGCCTGGCCCGCGGCACCCCGGGCCTATGCCCAGCTCTGCCTGGGGATCGCGCTGGTGGGCCTGCCGATCGTGACCCTGCTGAGGGCCTTCCGCCGGACCCCCGGCGGCGTCGCGACCCGGGGCGAGGAGATCGACCTGGCCGCCGAACTCGGCCCGGACCGCGTGATCGGCGAGGGCCGGCACGGATGGCTCCTCCGGCTCCCGGGCAACCGCTCGTTCCGGATCCGGAGGGTCCAATGCGACCTGATCCTGACCAGCCTCCCGCCGGCGCTGGACGGCCTGAACATCGTGCAGGTCACCGACCTCCACTTCTCGCACTGCTTCCGCCGCGAGTTCTTCGAGGCCGTCGCCGACGTGGCCGCGCAGTGGGACGCCGATCTCGTCGCCTTCACCGGTGACCTGCTCGACGACCCGGACACGATGGACTGGGTCGAGCCGGTCCTCGGTCGGCTCCGGGGCCGGCTCGGCCAGTTCGCGATCCTGGGAAACCACGACCACCGGCTCCGCCCCGGCCGGGCCCGCCGGACCCTCCAGAAAGCCGGGTTCGAGGACCTCGAAGGCCGCTGGATCCGCGTGGAGTCCGACGGCGCGACGCTGGCCCTGGGCGGGACCTCCGAACCCTGGGGCCCCCAGCTTGACTACGACGCGATGCCCGAGGCTGACTTCCGGCTCCTCCTGAGCCACTCCCCCGACCAGTTCCCCCGGGCGGCTCCGAGGGGGGTCGACCTCGTCCTCTCCGGCCACAATCACGGTGGCCAGATCCGCCTGCCCGTGCTCGGCCCGATCCTGATGCCCAGCCGCTACGGCCGCCACTTCGACCGCGGCTTCTTCCGCGCCGGCCCCTCGCTGCTCTACGTCAGTCAGGGGGTCGCCGGCAAGCACCCGATCCGCTACGGGTGCTCTCCCGAAGTCACCCGCTTCACCCTCCGGGCCTCCCCCGCCTCGCGGGCAGCGACCGCCCACGAGCGGATCCGGGTGGGGCTCGTCCGGGGTTGAGCCGGGATCCGAGGTCGGACCGGATCAGGCGAAGATCCGGTCGACCGCGACCCGCCAGCCGGGGACGGCCGGCTCGGCGTCGGCCATCTGCCCGGCCCCGAAGGTGCTCGGCCGATCCGGCGCCTCCGCCCGGTGGGACCGGACGACGTCGGCCATCGTGTCGACGTCCCAGACGACGAGGGTGCCCGCTTCGAAGTAGTCGGCCCGCTTGGCGGCCATCTCCGCCTCGGCCGCGTCTCCGTGATCGCCCTTGCTCCGGACCTCGACGGCGAGCGTCGGCGGCCCCGCGACGAAGTCCATTCCGTCCGAGGGGAGCGGCCCGAGATAGTAGGCCGCATCCGGCGAAAACGATTCCCTCCCCGATGATAAATCGGAGACGGCGAAGCCCATGTTGTCCGTGTAAACCACGCCCCGGCCGACCGCTTCGGCGTGATCGTACAGATTCCGGTAGATGAAAGCGGCGATTTGATTGGGCCGATGTCCGGTGGCCATGAGGGGGACGATCCTTCCTCCGATCAACTCCGCCTTTCTCGGCGTTAGCGCCAGGTCGGCCAGGGTGGCCCGGGTCGCTGTCGACGGCGAGGTCATGGCCATCTTCCCATTCTCCCACCTGGACAAGTGCAGACAGATCCGCCAGCGGACCGCCCGGAAACGTCAACGGTTTTTAACAGTTTATCGCCGACAGCGACACTTCTGACAGCATCGAACGACTCGGGTCTTCACCTATCCCGGCGGGCTCGGGACGTGCATGAGGTCGACCCCGGCGCCGAGGGCGGCGGCCTGGCTCTCGGGGCGGAGGCGGACGTCGTCGGTGCGGAGGGTCCAGGCGGAGCGGTCGGGATCCCAGTCCGTGAGGAATTTCAGGTCGCCGTGGAAGGCGGATTCCTCGTGGCGGCCGACGGCGGCCTTCCAGTAGTCGCGGTCGAACCGGGTCGGGAGGGCGCCGGGCTGGGTGGTCTGGTCGCGGCGGTAGAGGTTGATCTGGTGGTAGGCGACGGACCGGCCCTCCCAGTGGATCCGGTCGCGGAGTTGATCCAGGTCGCCCTGACCATCGACGCGGAACAGGGGGGCCTCGGGGTCGTTGGTGGCGAGGATCGTGTCCCGGGCGTCGACGTCGGCCACGGGCAGCTCGGGCTCGCCCGGAGCGCTCTGGAGCTGGACCAGGCCGCCGGCGAGGCGGGCGGTCACCAGGCGGAGGGCCATCTTGATCGGCCCGGCCGGCTTGCCCCGGGAAAGGCCATGGCCGTGGACCAGGGTCCCGCCGGTGGCGACCGCGGCGTTGTCGAGGTCGAGGTCCAGCGACCGGCCGGGGGCGACGTCGACCAGGTCGTCACCCACCCGGAGCAGGCCGTCCTTGATCCGGACCCGGGTCGCGGGGGATGGCTCGTCGGCCGGCTCGACCGGCAGGAGCGCGACGGCGGCCGACCGGAGGGCATCCCCTTCGATGGTCACGGTGCAGTTGGTCAATGAGAGGTCCGCCGGACCCGGCCGGATGGCGAAGGCAGCCCATCGGCGGGCGGGCGACCGTGAGGCGTCGCCGGCGGCCAGGACGAGGTCGACGCCTTCGAGCCGGAGGCCCCCCGGGGGGACGACCATCCAGGCGGGCCAGGATTCGGGCGTCGAGGCGGCCGGGTCGGGCCGGAACCGGATCCGGGGGCGGGTCATCCCGCGTTCGGCGTGGATCTCCCAGGCCGCCGGGCCCCGGGGTCGGCAGCCCGGCAGGGTCCAGTCGGCGTTGGCGGCGATGATGAGGATCGTCCTCGGACCCGGGGCGGGCCGGTCCAGGGCTTCGAGGAACGCCTCGGCAGTCTGGATCACGCTGGGCTCGGCGGCGGGCGGAACTGGCACCGGGACCTCGGCCCTCGGCGGGATGGCGGCCACGGGGGGGACCAGAGCCGCGGGGACCGGCCGCTCCGGGTCGATCGGCCGGGGCATCCGGACCAGGTCGCCGATCGGTTCGGGGGCGTCCGGGCCATCGTCCGGGGGCGGCCCGCCCAGGCGACCGGGCAATTCCAGGGGCATCTCCATCATCTCGTCGCCCGGGTCGGCTGCCTTCGGTTTCGGGGGATCGGGGGCGGTGGCAGGTGGGATCGCCGCCGCGACCTCGCGGGTCCGGGGCGGGTCGGTCTTCTCGCGACGCTCGGCCAGGCCGAGTGGGTCCGGGCCCGGGACCGCGACCGGGGCGGACGCCAGGATCGCCGGCGCGGGGAGCGGGCCAGCCGGGCCCAGCCTCGCGCCGACCCGGGAGGGCGAGGTCCGGGCCAGGACCAGGCGGAAGGCGCGGGTGGATTCCGGGCCGCCCGAGGCCAGGGCTCCGAGCGGGTCGCGGGCCTCCCAGGGGGGGGCTTCGGTCGAGACCGAGCCGGCCTCGCGGAAGGACAACAGGTCGTCGGCCCACGCCTCGAACGTCCGGGTCGGCGGCCGGAGCCCGCCGGGCCGGAGGTAAGCCCCGACCCGGCCGTAGAGGTTGTCGACCCCCCGCCAGTCGAGCCGGTCGGCCGCGTCGATCGCGACCAGCGTCGTGATCGGCGACGCCACGGTGGGCGGCGCGAAGGCCGAATCGGCGACCCGGACCCGGGCCGCCGTCCCGCCGAACCGGAAGACGGGCCCGGCTCCGGCCAGGACGCTGACGTGGGACAGGCGGATCTCGACGGCCACCAGCCCGGCCTCGGGGTTGTCGGTCCAGAGCGATGCCAGGTCGGCCGGGGCCGGGCCGAATGTGCAGTCGCGGATCCCGATCTCGACCGGCCCGGTGGCGATCACGCCCGCCTGGCCGCCGTCGAACTCGGACGATTCCAGCGCCAGCGAGGCGCCCGACCGTTCCTCGGGGGCGCGGCCGGCCGGGCGGGACGTCGACCGGATCTGGATCGCCGCCGGCCGGGATCGGGGGGGCGAGGCCCCCTGGCGGCCGAACCAGCAGCGGCGGACGACCAGCTCGGCGTCCTCGGCCCGGATCGCCTGTGCCGCGTCGCCGCCGTCGATGAGGAACTCCAGCCCTTCGAGCGTGAGCCGACCGCCGACCAGGTCCAGCAGGGCCGTTGGACTCGACTCGTCGGCGGCGAGGTCGCGTGGGAGCCGGAGGACCGGCCGGACGCCCGGTCCGGCCCGGATCGTGAGGTCGAGGCCGGCCAGCCGGCGCGACTTCGAGGCCCGGAGGTCGTAGGGGCCCCGATCGGCCAGCAGGATCGTCGAGCCCGGCGACGCTTCGGCCAGAACCCGGAGGAGGTCCTCGGAGGAGTCGACCGCGAACTTGCCGGGGGCCTCGAGCTCGGTCGCCTGGGTGGGCCGGATCGGGCCCGGGGGGTTCCCCCGGTCGAGCTTCGGAGCCGGGGAGAGTCCGGCCGGCGGAAGCCCGCCGACGATCCGGCCGGGGTTCATCGATTCGTCGCCCCACCACGCCAGGATCGCCAGGATCAGGAGGAAGGCCAGGCCGGGGACGCCCCAGACGACATGCCGAAGCCACCCGGGCGTGGCACCCGGGGCCATCCAGACCAGCCCCTCGGGGTTGAGCGAACGGAGCCCGAGCGAGCCGGCCACCGTCAGGAGGTCGCGGACCAGCAGCTCGGGGGTCTGGTAGCGCCGGTCGCGGTCCTTGGCCATCAGCTTGACCAGGATCGCCGCCAGGTCGTCGGGAACGGTCGGGTTGAGCCTCCGGATATCCGGCGGGGGTTCCTCCTGGTGCTGAAGGAGCTTCTGGAGGACCGTTCCCTCGGGGAACGGGGGCCGGCCCGAGAGCATGTGGAACAGGGTGCAGCCCAGCGAGTACAGGTCGCCCCGGACGTCGACGTCACGAGGGTCGCGGGCCTGCTCGGGGCTAATGTAGTCGAACGTCCCCAGGGTCATCCCGCTCTGGGTCAGGCCGGTGTCGTCGCCCCTCTCGAACCGGCGGGCCAACCCCATGTCGACCAGCTTGGCCCGCCCCTGCGGTGTGACGATGATGTTGGACGGCTTGATATCGCGGTGGACCACGCCCCGCTCGGCCGCGTGGACCAGGGCGTTGGTGATCTGAAGCGTGTAGTTGATCGCATCGCCGACCGGCAGGGGCCCGTCCCGCTCGACCCGCTGGCGGATCGTGGTCCCTTCGATATACTCGAAGGCGATATAATGATATTTGCCATCGTCGCCGATCGTGTAGACCCGGGCGATGTTCTCGTGGTCGAGCCGGGCCGCCGCCCGCCCCTCCTGATGGTAGCGGAGGACGACCTCGGGGTCGACCGCCTGGTCGGGCGGGAGGATCTTCAACGCCACCTGGCGGTCGAGCTTGGTGTCGATGGCCCGGAAGACTGCCCCCATCCCGCCGGCGCCGATCGGCTCCTCCAGCTCGAAGACGTCGACCCGCTCGCCGGGGATCGGCAGCGGGACGACGTCCGGGCGTTTCGCCGAGAGTCGGCGAGCCGGAGCCGCGCCCGAGGCCGATCCCGCCGGCGACGACCGGACCGTGGGCGGGTCGAACCCCTCGACCCGATCCGCCGGGTCGGAGTCGCTCGGACGCCCCGGGCCCCTGGCCGCGGGACGCCCGGTCAGGGGCGTGGGGAGGTCATCCGGCATCAATGGCTCACTCGGGAAACGGGCGGGGGGAGGACCCCCGGTGGTGACACTCCGTTGCCCCACGCTTGGCGAAGCAATCGGTCGGGGACGCGAGGGGATAGGAGCATGCAATCGCGTCGGGCCCATCCGGACTATAGTCTTTGCGCCCCCGTCTGTCAATCTTCGGCCCTGCCCGGGCGGCGGCCCAGGAGGTCGGCGAACCGACTTAACTCTCCCATCAGACGGGGTTTACGCGAAGTTGAGGCAGGAGCGGTGCGTCTCGAAGCTCGGTGACGTCAAGATGTCCCAGGACGTCGGTCGTGAGAGTCGATCCGGGGTCGAGTCTGACTGATCCCTCGCAAAGGTCGCGCCGCCCCCCGGCCGGAGTGCGGGCGGGCGAGTCCCCTGGTAAAATCGCCTCCAGGTGGATAACTTACAACAACGTCAGATTCCTCGTGACTCAATAATGTCGCACGCAGGCGGCCCTCTCGGTTATCCTCGGGGGAGACCTAACATCCGATCTCCCGCGGGGATCGACCGGCGGACCAATCCCATGGACGACCTGTCTCGCTTTTGCTGCCTGAATTTCGACTGCACCGAGTACTCCAAGCGGGCCGCCGGAAACCTGACCGTGACCAGCCGCTACGGCCCCGCCAAAACCCGACGCATGCTCCGATGCCGCAACTGCAAGACCCGCTTTTCGGAACGCAAGGGGACGCCCCTCTTCGACGCTCGGCTGCCGCCGGAGCAGGTCGAGTCGGTCCTGGAGCACGTCGCCGAGGGGTGCGGCGTCCGCCAGACCGGACGGCTCTGCCGGGTGAACCCCAACACCGTCGCCCGCTACAGCCGACTGGCCGGCGATCACGCCAGGGACGCCCACGAGGAACTCGTGGCGATTTCCCCCCCTCACGACCGAGGTGCAGTTCGATGAGAAGTGGGCCTTCGTCGCCAAGAAAGAAGCCAACTGCGACCGCTCCGACGCCGCCGACGACCACAAGGGGGACTACTGGGACCACGTCGCCCTCGACGCCGAGCATCGCTTGGTCATCTCGGTGGTGCCCGGGGCCCGGACCATCGAGAACACCGAGGCGTTGGTGGAAGACACCCGCCGCCGGACCGGAGGACGGCTGTTGAACCTGATGACCAGCGACGACTACCCGGCCTACGAGACGGCGATCCTGCACGCCTACGGCGAGACGGTCACCCCGCCCCTGACCGGCAAGCCGGGACGCCCCAAGGCGGCGTACCAGATCCCGCCGTCGGGCCTGAACTATGCCGTGGTGACCAAGCGGCGGGAGAAGGGCCGGGTCGTGGAGATCGGCACGCGGGTGGTCTTCGGGACGATGGCCTCGGTGATGATGGCCCTGAGCCTGTCCAAGGTCAGTCGGTCGATCAACACGGCGTTCATCGAGCGAGAGAACGGGACGGACCGGCATCGCAACGCCCGGAAGGCGCGCAAGACGTACCGATTCTCGAAGGACTGGCGGTATCACGAGGCGGTCACCTACCTGAGCCTGTACTGCTACAACTTCTGCTGGCCGGTGCGGACGCTGACCATCAAGGATTCCGAAGGCGAGCGGACCAGGCGAAGCCCGGCGATGGCGGCGGGGCTGACCGATCATGTCTGGCCGATGGCGGAATGGCTGTCACGACCCGCCGTGCGACATTCCTGAGTCACCAGGGTGGGATTTGACTTTAAAAGATTTGCTACGTTGACCCATCGGTTTCGCTGATGGTGTGCTCGGGCCGCCCGCAAACCGACCCGTTTCTTCGCGGGCCATTACTCACCCCGCCCTCTGCCCGCACTCCTCCCGCATCCCGCACGCCCGGCACTTCGCCGCCGGCTGCCTGACCGGGATCGGCTCCTGAATCCGCCGCCGCGCGACCTGACCTTCCTCTGGGAGGAGTCGTCGCACGAGGTCCTCGACGAGAACAAGCAGAAGGTCCGCGACGCCGGCCGCCGGGCAATCCTGGAATGGGCGAGGTCGGCGGGCGAGGGGGCCGACTACGTCGACAACGTCCCGATCCAGCGGTTCAACCCGCCGGGCCACTTCTACGAGGTCCCCACCCTCCTCCGGAACGGCGTCCTGGCCGGGCTCCTCGACGAGTTCCCGAGTTTGAACTGGCTGATGGTCCACAACATCGACACCCTGGGGGCGGACCTCGACCCCGGCGTCCTCGGCCTGGCCATCGAGGCCGGGGCTACCCTGAGCACCGAGGTCATCCCCCGCCGGATCGAGGACCGGGGCGGCGGCCTGGCCCGGGTCGGCGGCCGGCTCCGCCTCCTCGAAGGGCTGGCCCAGCCTTGAGAAGACGTCGAATTCCTCCTGAGGTACAACAACACCCTGACCACCTGGGTCAACGTGGACGGCCTGCTCGGGGCCTTCCACCTGACCCGCGGAGACCTCCGGGGCGACCCCGCCAAGGTCGCCGCCTCGGTCCGGGTGATGGCTGCAATAATTCCTACATACGTGACAATTAAAGACGTGAAGAAGCGATGGAGTCACGGCCAGGAGGATGTCTTCCCGGTCGTCCAGTTCGAGAAGCTCTGGGGCGACTTGACCTCGCTGACCGACCTCCCCTGCGCCTTCCTGGCGGTGGACCGCCGCCGGGGCCAGCAGCTCAAGGACACCGCCCAGCTCGACGGCTGGGCCAACGACGGGAGCCGCGACCACGTCGTCTCGCTCTGCGACTTCTCGGGCTGACCGGGGGGCGATAGAATGGGGCCGGCCGACGTGAGGCGACCGTCCCCGGCCCCTGGACAGGAATCCGATCGATGAGCACGACGACCGAAGTCTTGTATACTCCCGACGACTTGCTGGTGATGCCCGATGGCTATCGATACGAACTCGTTGACGGCCGGCTGGTGGAGCGGAACATGGGTGCTTGGTCGGTCCACGTCGCTTCCCGGCTGATGGCCCTCCTCTTTCGTTTCGACGAGGAACAGCGACTCGGGTGGTACCTGATGTCCGACGCCAGTTATCAGGTCTTCCCGAACAACCGGATCCGGAAGCCGGACGTCTCCTTCGTCCGGGTTGGCCGATTCCCGGATGAGCGTGCCCCCGACGGCTACATCCAGCTCGCGCCCGACCTGGCCGTCGAGGTCGTCTCGCCGCACGACGTCCATTACGAGACCGATCAGAAGGTCGACGAGTACCTCAAGGCCGGCGTCCGGCTGGTCTGGGTCGTGAATCCCGAGGTCCGGACGGTCCTGATCTACCGGCTCGACGGGTCGATCGGCGGGGTCCGCGAGGGGGGCGAGCTCGACGGCGAGGACGTGATCCCGAGTTTCCGCTGCGCCGTCGCGAGCCTGTTCGCCACGCCGAAGGCCCCCTGAATCCGGCTCAGGTCGCGCAGAGCCCGGCCAGGTCACGGATCGAGGCGCGAGCCACGGGGCTCGGGCAGGACCAGACGAGGAAGAAGAGGGCCTGGCGCGCCCATCGCTGGGCGGGCTCCTCGCGGAGGAAGCCCGATCCCTTGCGGGCGGTCAAGTAAGCCTGCGTGAGCCGGAGGACCAGGGCGTTGGCCTGCCCCCGGATCGTCGCCGGGCTCGGGGCGCCGGGCGGACCCTCGGCCGTTGCCATCAGGTCGTCGCGGAGCCGGGTCCAGGCGTCGCGGAGGGCCTCGACGGGCTCGGCCAGGTCGTCGCGGCCGACCGCCTCCAACGCCTTGAGCGCGGCCAGGGCCTGGCCCAGGGCCAGCGCCGAGGTTTCCAGACCCCCGGTCCCGGCGGCGGCCGGGTTGGCCATCACGTCGGCGACGGGCCCGGCCAGGAGGTCGTCTTCCGTGACGTCCACCCCCTTGCAGGCCACCTCCGCCGTGCAGGACGCCCCGAGCGCCGCCAGGCCGAACGGCGGCCGGACCGTCACCCCGGCGCGGCCGGTGGGCAGGGCGAAGAGGATCTGCCGGCCGTCGACGGTGCCCGCCCCGGCGACCAGGACGTCGGCCCGGCCGGCGGCCGTGACCCAGGGGATCAGGCCGTCGACCCGGAACCGGCCGGACGCGATCTCCTCGGCCCGGACGGCCTGGTCCCCGTGGCGGCGCGACGTGGTGAGCTGCGAGATCCCGACCGTGGGAAAGGCCCGACCCTCGGCCACCGCCTCGACCCACCGGCGGGCGGCCGGGCGGTCGATCGCGGCGATGAGCCTCCGGAGCCCCGCGTCGTGCTGCGAGAGGATGAAGGCGGCCGTCATCGAGCCCTCGGCCACCCGGGCGTAGCGGCGGAGGAGCGTCGAGCGGTCGGGCTCCTCGCCGCCGAACTCACGAGGGATTGCCCATCGGGTCGCGCCGGCCGCCCCGAGCTTCGCCCAGAGATCCGACGGCCACCCGCCCGCCTCGTCGGCCGGGCCGTCGGCCTCCGCCAGGGCCCCGACCAGCGACGAAAGGTCGGGGACGCCCAGGTCGGGGTCGGGATCGTGATCGGCCGCGGGACGCCTTGCCGGATCGTTCATGGAGGGTATCCGTCGGATCGGAGGGGGCCTCGGCGACGGCCGAGGTTCTCGGCGTCCGGTCGTCGGCCCGCCATCGCCATTGTACCCGGTTCGCCATCCCTCGCTCGACCCGCCCCTGGCGACGGGGAGGTCTGGCGGATGATCGCCGGCTCGGATAAGGTGCGCGGGCCTTTCGAGGACCCGGGCGACGACCGAGGCCGAGGGCGTCCGGTGCTGGGGCGGGGGATCGAGCCATGAAGGACGACGCTGGCCGGGAGACCGCCGGACCTCCCTACTGTTACGATTATCCACGCCCGGCCGTCACCATCGACCTGGCGATCTTCGCCCTCGCCGCCGACGGGCTCCGGGTCCTCCTCGTCCGGCGCAAGCACGACCCCTTCGCCGGCCATTGGGCCCTCCCGGGGGGATTCCTGGAAATCGAGGAGACGATCGAGGACGGGGCGCGCCGCGAGCTCCGGGAGGAGACCGGGTTTGCCGCGACCGGGCCGATCGCCTTCCTGGGGGCCTTCGGTGCCCTCGGGCGCGACTCCCGGGGGCGGACCATCAGCCTGGCGCATGCCGGGGTCCTCCGCGGGGTCCCCCCCCCGGTGAAGGGGGGCGACGACGCCGAGGACGCCGCCTGGCGGCCCGCCCGCGCGGCCGGGCCGCTGGCCTTCGACCACGACGCCATGCTCGCCGCCGCCCTGGCCTGGCTCGCCACCGGCGTCCAATCCGGCCGGCTCGGGCTCGAGCTGCTCCCCGAGGAGTTCGCCGAGGCCGAGGTCAAGGCGATGCACCGCGCCATCTTCGATTCCCCCGAGGACGCGGGCCAATGGCTCAACCGGATGGAGGAGCAAAACCGGATCGGGATCCGGACCGGCTCGGGCGGGCACTATCACGCCCTCGACCCTGCGTAATTCCAGCCGTCCGATGAACGGACCGTCACGATCGCCGGCAGGCCCCGGGATCAGGATTGAAGGTCGGCCTCGCAGAGGATCTCGAATCCCCTGGTGTTCCCGCCGTAAATCGTAATCCTGTCGTAGGATCACGTCGCATGGGCGGGCATCCATCCCTTCCCCTTCCCTTCGGATCCTCCGAGACGCCCCCCGATCTGGCCGAAGTCGTGGCCGCCTGGCCCGAGTTGCCCGAGGCGATCCGGGCCGGGATCCTGGCGATGATCCGATCCGCCTCGGGGAAGGGGGGAGTATGACCACCCTTTCCGCCGCCATCCTCCTTGGCATGCTGTCCACCTGAAGCAGAGCAAGGCAGGCCAACGAGGCTTGACGCTCATGTTTCAGGCCGGCTTCGAGGCGTCCCAACCGTGACTTTCCTCTCTCTGGCCGGGCTTGCCCCAGCCGCGATCCGTCGAGCCGACCTCGAGTCTGACGGTGAGTTGGAAGGGAGGGGCGGAGCGACGAGGCCCCGGCCGTTTCGAGTTCTTTCAAGGGAGAAAGAGATGACCGAAAAACGGACCGACGAAATCGGCCACGTCACCTTCTCCGGCGGCCGGGTCGTCCTGACCCTCTGGGGGATAGACGACTGGACCTATGAGGTCGACGGCGAATCCTATCCCGAGGTCGCCGCCTCCTACCGTCAGGAATATCTCGGGCAATAACAGGGTCCGCAGTACGGGTATTACGGTCAGATCCGAATGGCACTAAGCTAAGGCGCAGGTTGTTGCAGTTTAAGGGTTTACGAAATGCAAGAGTTCGATCGCCTCGGGGCTTGATTTCCTGGGGCGCGAGTTGGCACCCCTTGATTCGCAGGTCCAGGCTGAAATCAACGCTTTCTGATATGAAAACAGGCCCCTAATAAATTCGGTCAATCCAGCCGTAACCCAATATCCGCTATGCTCTTTCGCTTAGCTTAGTGCCATTCCGGTCAGATCCTCCTACCGACCGTGGCTCGCGATCACGGCGGGGTCGCGATGATCGTCCAGGAGTTCTCGGCCGGTCTCGACGAAGACGGACGGCAATTCGTGTATTAATTCGTGGGAAAGCCAAGCCCAAAATTAACCCCAATCCTCCTTCGAGGCTTGTTCCACATCTTCAAAACCCCGAGCGAACGGTTGGCCTTCGTGGCGACCCCTCGTTCAGGGGTCGTCTCCCTCGTCGCGGTGGCAATCGCCTCGCTTTGCCCTCGCGAGGTGGAAGCGGGGCCTTCTGCTCAGCCCCGTCTCGGTCTAAGGATGGGGCCGAAGAAGGACCGACCCAGCGTCCACCCCGGCTTCGAACGACTCGGCGAAGTCATAGGTGGGGGCGTTGAGCGACCGTCCCGCCTGGCGACGAGTCTTTCGATCCCGGCCACGAACGTCCCCATGATTTGATTCAATCACGATTACCTACCCGTGGCAGCCGAGAAAGCGCGCATCCGACTCCACGGGCCAACTGGTCGATCAGCGTTGTCGCCTTTGCCGGGCAGGGTGGCGGGCTTAACTGGATCGTCTGTAGCCGCAGCGGCGAGAAAGTTTTCCGGGACAAAGGCTCGCCGGCGGACGGAGCGTAACGCTGGATGGTGGGCAGGCAAGAGGCTCTGGGTTTTCTCTGGGGCGGCCGATTCCATGCAGTTGAGGAGGGCCGACCATGCGCACGGGCGATCAGAAGTGGTATCCTACTTCGTTTTGAAGGAGTAGCCGCCCACTGTGCCGAACACATATGCAGCGACCCCGGTGATCGCTTTCTCGATGTTCGCCTCGGCCTGCTTCCGCTCCTCGGGGCTCATGTCCTTGTTCGAAGAGATCTGCGAGTTGTGCCGGCAATAGAAACCCAGGAAGCAGACTAGCATGACATGGAGCGAGACGGCGAACCCGAACATGGCCCACTCCTTATGGCGGGCATGCCTGTGGTCGTCCGTCTTCTCCTGAATCTCGGCCCGCTTCTCGAAGGGGACTTGGTCGACGTTAACGGCGATATCGTCGAGGCCGAAATGCTGCCGGCCTTCTGGCGTGGCCGCCATCTTCTTGACGGTGTCTCGCCCCTTCTTTGACTGGAGTATCCTGTCGATCTCGAACTGGCTAGACGGCCCCCGCTTCGCCTTGTCGGGCCCAAGCGAGGGGGGCGGGTTGTTGACCTCGTCGACCTTACTGGGGCCGTCCGGCCCGTCGGGGTCCAAGGTCAAGCCTTATTCGGCGAGTGGGCCGGGTCGAGCTCGCCCGACTCGACGATCGCCTGATAAAAGTTGAGCGAGTCGATCAGGATCTCCTCCGCGTCGCGGCCCGTCCTCCTGGCCATCTCGGCGATCATCTCGACGGCTTTCGGGGAGAGTCGGACGGTGACCCCCCCGGGGACTTCTTGGGCCCCCAGTACGGCGGCGGATGGGGCGGCGGGCTTGAACTTGCGGAATCGTCGTAGTCGATTGTTGGTGAGCATTTGGCGGATAGTCATCTCGGGCAACCCTCCTGGTCCAGCCTCGATGTCGGGGTTGGTCCTGGGGTGCCGCTGGTGCCCCTGCTACGTGGTAAAGTTCGCCGGGCCCCCACCTCCATGAAGGCCGGCAAGATAGCCGGCCACCCGGCCGGGGTCAATGGACGATCGCGCCCTCCCCCGGAAAAATCCATCGTACCGCCGCGCCGGGTTGCGACACCAGCCCCCGGGCGTCGATGGCCACCCCTCGGCCGTCACCCCGGGATCCCGTTGCCAGGCTGTGTCGGTGAAACACGACGTGCAGGCGATTAACTTCCATCTGAATGCCAGCAGCAACCAATTGCCCGAGACAGGGCGGGCCGGGTAACTACTCACACGTGAGTCGTCTTCCTCGTCGTCGCCTTGCTCGTCGAGCTCATGGTGAGCCTTCCAATCAGTGGTGAGGGACAGGGGCGGGGCCCGATGCCCCGCCCCGGGTCGGTCTCAGAGCCAGGCGTAGCCGGAGGACACCATGTCGAGGGCGTGGGCGTCGTCCGCCCGGGCGTCCCAATAGGCGTCGTCCGGCTCGGCGACGTCGCCGTTGAGCAGCTCGGCGGCCTCGGCCTCTTCCTCGGGCGTGGGGGCGAAGTCTGGCCCGGCGGTCGGGCGGGATTCCTCGGCCTCGGGGGCGACATCGGCGAAGTCGAAGTTGACGACCGGGGCGGGGGCGGTGAGAATCGACATCGAAGGCTCCTGCTAGTTCCAGGGCTTTCACCGGGCCTCGGGGTGTCTCACCACCCCGGGGCCCTTTGTGTTCTTGTCTGGGGTCGGCCGTTCCTTCCCCCCGACAATCAAATAATACCAATGGAAGTATTTTATTTCAAGCCCATTATCTTAATTTTCCGGCGTATTTTGCGGATGTTCCATGACTATTTTGGTTACCAATTATTGCCGTTGGCAAGTGATTTCGGTATGATTCCGATGACGAGGGCGGCGGCCTTCTGCCCCGTCGAGGAGGGATTGCCTTGGATGACGCGACGAAGGAATTGCCGAAGAAGCGAGGGCCCAAGCCCAAGGTTGGGCCCAAGGGGGAGACGGGCCGGGCCCGGGTCACCACCACGATGATCCGGTCGTCGCCCGAGTGGAAGCGGGCGGTCGAGGAGCTGGCCGAGGCCGACCGCGCCGTCAGCCTCTCGGAGCTAATCGACCGGGCGATCGTCGCCTACGCCCGCCAGATCGGGCACAAGAAGCCGATCCCCAAGCGATGAGGCCGAGAGGCGTCCGCGTGGCGGGGGATAGTCTTTAAGCCCGGTTGGGTAACGGTTAAGATGAAACGTGCGGGCCGCCGGGTTCGCGTGCCCGGGCGAGAGGATGGGGGCTTCGCCATGTCGAGCCAGGAAAATGCTCCGTGGGATCGCAGGCCGGGCGAGGGACCCGAGGCGTTCGACGCTGCCTCGGCCTACTTCGCCCTCGGGCCCGGCCGGACGATCGAGGCGGTGGCCCGGGAGTGTACCAAGAGTGCATCGCTCTTGAGGCGTTGGTCGGCCCGCTTCGGCTGGGTCGAGCGGGCGGCGGCCTACGATGACCACCTAGCTACGATCCGTCAGGCGGCCCACGAAGTCGCTCTGGCCCGCGAAGCCCGGAAGTGGGAATTACGCCGCTGGGCCGCCTTGGAGCAGGTCTTCCAGGACGGCCAGCGGCTCCGCGAGAAAGCCCAGGCGATGCTCGCCGTGCCGGTGACCGAGGAGGTCGTCGGCCCCGACGGGTCCGTCACCGTCAAGTCGGCGGGCCGGTGGACCTTCCTGACGGCCGCCCAGATGCTCCGGCTTGCCTCCGAGCTGGAGGCGGGGGCGCTCGAAGCCGCGACCCAACCCGTCGAGAACCTGAGCAATGCCGAGCTAAAGGCTATCGCGGGCGTGTGGCCGGGGGGCGAGATGGGCGAGGCGGGATAGGCCAGCCCCCAGCTCCTTTACGGGGCGGCGGAAAACCCTCGATTCCTGATCGGCCGAGGGGAGGTCAGGGCTCGCGCAGGGCAACCAGGTCCGAGAAGGTCGTCGGCCGGAGTTGGTTGTATTCGTGCTGACGCACCTTGAGATAGGACCAGACGTGGTCTGTCAGGGCCGAGGCGTTACTGCACCAGAGCTTGGCCGCACGGTCTTTGCTGGCGACGTTCACGTCTTCCTGGCCCTTCGTCTCGATGAGATGATGCACCCCGTCGTCGGTTACGGCGACGAAATCCGGCTCGTAGAAACGCAGGTTTCCGGTCGGATCGATGTACTCGATGGCGAAGCCGAACCGCTCGGGCAGCTTCGAGAACCGTTCCACGCCCTCGGCCGACTGGAGGAAGCCGGCGAACTCCTTCTCGAAGCCGTTCGAGCATGGCACGAGGTTGAAGACGCACCTCGACGCCGAAAGCGTCGGACGGGACCACGGGAAGCCGGGGACCTCCGAGAGCCTTCGGCCCTCGTTCATCAGCTCGGGCTCCAATTCGGTGACGACGAGCTTGCGCAGCTCGGCGACGAATGACTTGACCGTCACATACTGGGCGACGTTACTCCCGATCGCCTTGACCATCTCGGGCGAGTCCAGATCGACCGGGCCGCCGAACGCCTTCGCCTCCAGGAATTCCCGGACCTTCGGCACCAGCGCCGCGAACTGGGAGGGGAGCTTGACGTCCTGGGCGATCCGCCGGGCGTAATAGCCGATGACCTCCTCGGCCGTCTGGGGCGCGGGGATCGTGTAATCCCTCTCGATGATCTTTTTCAGGGTCAGGAGGTCGTGACCTTCATAATGGAAGCTCTGCGCCGCGGCGTCGTTCTCCTTCCGGGGGAGGGGATGGGCCGGCGCGGGGACGTTCAAGGCGGCGATCTCGTCTTCCAGCGACGTCTTCCGGGTGAGGATCGGGCTCAGCTCGGGAAGTGCGATGTCCATCGCGAGCTTGGCGGGGTCGGGGTGGATGGTCACGATGACCACCTTGTCCTTGCCAACCTCGAACGTTTCGAGTTCCAGATCCTCTTCCCGCTCCAACTGCTCGACGAACTCGATGAACTTCTTGTTGCCGATCACGTCCACATGCTCGTCGTAGGATTCGGAGCCGCGAAACATGAGCCGGAGCCCCCGGCCGACCGTCTGCTCGGGGAGGATGGCCGCCTTGGCGGTGTAGGGCCGGAGGCCGACGATCACGGTCACATTCTGGACGTCCCAGCCCTCGCGGAGCATCATCACGCTCACGATGCAATTCACCGGGCTGGAGCCGGAATCGACGTCGCGGGCCAGCTCCCGGGCCTTGTCCAGGTCTTTCGGCGACACGTCCCCCGAGCCGTTGGTGTGGATGACCAGGAGCTGATCCCCTCCGAATTCCGAAGGGTATTTCTTCTTGAGCCAGTCCCCCACGTCCTCGGCCTCGGCCGTCACGTTGAGCATGATGAACAGGATCGGCTTCTTGCCGAGCGGGGCGAGGTTCTGCCGATACTCCTTCCAGCGCTCGACCCCGGCCGTCAGATACGCCTGATAGCGGACGCTGGCGTACTCCGAGGGCTGCTCGGCGATGCCCTTCGTGAGCCCCTTGACCGGGCGCTTGACGACCCGGTCCGTCATCGCCTGCTTCAACGGGTAGTCGAAGACGGTCCAGGAGAAGAGTTGGCCCTTGGTGTGCCTCGGGGTGGCCGTGAAGTCGAGTTGGGCCGCCAGGCCGCCCTCGACCGAGGCGTGAAGGGCCCGGATCGTCCTGTTCCACTCGCTCTCCTCGTCGTGCGTGTGGTGGGCTTCGTCGTTGACGACGACCACCGGGCCGCCCCGGGAGGCGATCCGGGAGGCGAAGTCCTCGACGCCCGATCCCCGCGCCGAGGGCTTGGGGCCGAGCATCGCCGTCATCACGTCGGGCTCATCGGTTTCGGCCTCGGCCCGCGTGTAGAGTTGCTGGACGTTGGCCAGGTAGAGCGCACCCATCGCGCCGCCCCGCTCCCCCTCGCCCTTCATGAAGCACTGGAAATCCCAGAAGATCCGGAAGTCGTCGGGGATGATCGGGTCGAGCTGGAAGATCCGCCCCCCCTCGAAGTCGGACCTCAGCCGCTCGAAGACGATCACGTTGGGGGCGATGATGAGGAAGGTCTTGGCGAAGTCGCTGTGGCCCTCGATGGCGGCGTTGAAATACTGCCAGGCGATGGCCAGGGACATCACCTTGGTCTTGCCGCTCCCGGTGGCCATCTTCACGCAGTAGCGGGGTAACCGTTCACGGCCTTTCGCGACCGTTTCGGGGATGGTAGTCTTTTCGCCATGACGATGCCACCGCCGCCCTCCGAGGAAATCCTTGCCTTGCTGCCTCCGGCGGTC
>JAABUU010001143.1_pt1 | contig 47417 bp, 42 predicted proteins | sample 5559301 | NCBI WGS metagenome assembly JAABUU01 (sample SAMN10711884, study PRJNA513360) | rock metagenome | isolation source: Antarctica rocks | place: Antarctica: Victoria Land, Richard Nunatak white | reverse complement strand
GGCCGCGTCCTCTGGTGCGTCACGCGCCCCGACCTTTTCGCGCCCGCCATCGACCAGGCGGGCCTCCATCCGGACCGGGTCATCTACGTCGAGGCCGGGGACGAGCAGACCGTGCTCGCCTGTTTCGAGGAAGGGCTGCGCCACGGCGACCTCGCCGGCGTCGTGGCCGAACTGGCGCGGCTGTCGATGACGGCTTCGCGCCGACTCCAACTGGCCGCAGAAGCCTCGGGCACGATCGGCATCGCGGTCCGCCGCTGGCGACGCGCGACCGAAGCGGCCGACTTCGGCCAGCCTACCGCCGCGATCACGCGCTGGCGGGTGACGGCGCTGCCTTCGACGCCCTTGCCGGTTCCAGGGGTCGGCCGCGCCCGTTGGTTCGTCGAGCTGATCCGCTGCCGCGCGGCGTGTCCTCATTCGGCAAGAAGCTGATCGATGGTATGGTGGCCCGCGGCTATACGGAAGAGTTCGCCACCCGCACCTTCGCTCAGCTGGAGGGTTTCGGCAGCTACGGCTTTCCGGAAAGCCACGCCGCCTCGTTTGCGCTGATCGCCTATGCCAGCTCGTGGATAAAGTGCTGGCACCCCGACGTGTTCTGCGCGGCGCTGCTCAACGCGCAGCCGATGGGGTTCTACGCGCCCGCCCAGATCGTGCGCGATGCGCGCGATCACGGCGTCGAGGTGCGGCCGGTCTGCGTCAACGCCTCCCGCTGGGACTGCACGCTCGAGCCACTTGGACAGGACCGCTTTGCGGTCCGGCTCGGCATGCGCATGGTGCGGGGCCTGGCGAACGCTGACGCCGCCAAGGTCTTGGCCGGTCGCGCCGACCGCCCGTTCGCCAGCGTCGACGACCTGTGGCGCCGCTCGGAGGCGCCAGTCGCGAGCTTGGTGGATCTTGCCAAGGCCGACGCGTTCGAGCCGGCGCTGGGGATCGCCCGGCGCGAAGCGCTGTGGGCCATCAAGGCGCTCCGCGACGAGCCGCTCCCCCTCTTCGCCGCCGCCTCAGCGCGCGAGCAGGCCATCGTGCCGGAAGTCGGCGAAGGGCCGGTCACGCTGAAGCCGATGACCGCCGGCCGTCAGGTGGTCGAGGATTATGGCCATGTCGGCCTGACGCTGCGGGAACACCCCGTCAGCTTCCTCCGGCGTGATCTTGCGGCTCAGAATGTTGTATCCTGTGCCGACGCAGGCGCGACGCGGGACGGGCGATCCGTGAAGGTGGCCGGCTTGGTGCTCGTGCGGCAGAAGCCCGGGTCCGCCAAGGGCGTGATGTTCATTACCATCGAGGATGAGACCGGCGTCGCCAACCTCGTGATCTGGCCCAGCCTCTATGAGAAGCAGCGGCGCGTGATCCTCACCGCCGGCATGTTGCAGGTCGATGGACGTGTCCAGCGCGAAGGCGAGGTCGTCCACGTCGTCGCATATCGCCTTCACGACCTCTCCGATGCGCTGGCCAGCGTCGGCGATCGCGACGGGAGCTTCCCGCTGCCGCACGGGCGTGGAGACGAGTTCCACCATGGTGGCGCGGGCCGGGATGCGCGCGATCTGCCGCCGAGAGGGGTCAAACCGCGCGACATCTACATTCCCGACTTGTCGCTAGAAGCGATCAAGGTGAAGGCGCGGGACTTCCGGTGATCCCCGCCCGGCAAGGCCGGGCTTGATTTGTTATCCCGGAAATAGGATATTGACGAATGGCTCGCACACTGGCGGCAGGAGAAAAGCCGCTCGACTGGGTGGGCTCGTCCAAAAAGGACTTCCTCGGCTTCCCGGAGCTGGTGAAGGACGAGATGGGCAATGCGTTGGGACTGGCGCAGTTCGGGGGCAAGCACCCCTCGGCCAAACCCTGGAAGGGCCAAGGTTCCGGCGTTTTCGAGGTGGTCGAGGATCACGCCGGAGATACCTACCGGGCGGTCTATACGGTGCGCTTCAAGGAGGTCGTGTATGTGCTGCACGCCTTTCAAAAGAAGTCGCCCAAGGGGATCAGAACGGCGCAGGTCGATGTCGATCTGGTCGAGCGGCGGTTGAAGATCGCGCAACAGGATTACGAGGTTCGCTATGGCAAGCCAAAGCGCTGAGACGATGGACGACGAGACGATCACCCGCGGCACGGGCAACGTGTTGGCCGACCTCGGCTATGCCGACGCCGACGAACGTCAGACGAAGCTACGTCTGGCGCACGCAATTAACGGCGTGATCGCACGCCGCCGGCTCACCCAGGCGGCCGCGGCCGAGAAGCTGCACGTCAACCAGCCGAAAGTATCGGCCTTGGCGAACTTCAAGCTCGACGGCTTCTCGGTCGAGCGGCTGATGACGTTCCTGACCGCGCTCGATCAGGACGTCGAGATCGTCATTCGCAACAAGCCGCGATCGCGCACCGTTGGGCGGATTTCAGTCGTTGCCGCCTAACGGAACGATCGAGAGCGGCTTCTCGACACCACGCGAAAGTCATTGATGGCCCTTGGTCCACCCCCCGCCGCAACGATCACCGTGAGCGATACGCTCGCACTCCTAGACGGGCCTTTCGCGGCCTTAGCGGCCGGCGTCGCTGAGGATCGCTATGCCCTCTGGTTGGGCTCAGGAATCTCCTTCGGCCGCATTGCCGGTCTCAAGCAAGTCGTGGCTCGCGTAATTGAGTTCCTTCGATCTCGCGTCGTCGCGGGGTCGCCGAACTGCCGATACCGCAAGGCTCTAAATGAGGTGCTCGCGCTGGCGACCCTCTCTGATGATGAAATCGCTCGCTTGGATCTGACGCGACCCTACGCGGAATGGCCGGATACGGCGGCGATCACGGGCCGGCTCGTGAACAACTACGCTCGCCTGCTCGACATCATGGTCGACGATGAGGACGAGGATCACCTGCTTTGGAACGGCGCGGACGTCCCCGCGACCTTCGCTGACCCGGCGATCCAGCCCGACGTCGAGCATCTATGCATTGCCCTCCTGATCTTGGAGGGCGTCGCGTCAGACATAGCAACTGCCAATTGGGATCCGCTGATCGAGCGTGCGGTCGACATACTCGGCGGCGGCCAACCCAGCCTCGTGGTCTGTGTTCGCCCGGAGGACCTCCGCGAGCCCGCCTTGAAGGCGCATCTCTTCAAATTTCACGGATGTGCCGCGCTCGCGACAGCAAACCAGGCGGTCTATCGCCCTCTCCTCGTCGCGAGGCAGTCGCAAATTAACGGCTGGACCGCTCGGCCCGAGAACGCCGCCATGGTCAATCGGCTGATCGATATAGCGGTCAGCAAGCCGACTCTGATGATGGGTTTGTCCGCCCAGGACGCCAACATTCAGGCTATTTTCGCGCAAGCCGAGGCTAGGATGTCCTGGCCGTGGCCGGGCGATCGGCCCAGCTACGTCTTTTCGGAGAACGCGATCGGCGTCGACCAGAAGGGCCTGCTCCGCAACGTCTACCGCACGGCTTACACTCCCGCGACCCAAGCGCAGATTCTGGAGAGCGCAGTGGTCCAGGCTTTCGCCAAACCGTTGTTGGTGGCGTTGACCCTTCATCTCCTGTGTTCGAAGTTGGGCAAACTCATCGATCTTGCACCGGGCGGTCTCACCCCGGCTGATCGAGACTACCTCAAGGATGGCGTCGTTACTCTTCGGGACGGGCTTGCCAGTCGCGCTGACGTCGATCGGCTGTCATTCGTCGAGGCACTCGTTGAGCATACAGGGCGCGCGATAAACCTGTTCCGCGATGGTCAGGCTGGAACCCATCCCCGACGCTACAACCCGGTCACCGCCACGCCGATGCAACAGATCGGAACTGATCCTGGTCTGCCGGCGTCAGGTCTGCGCGAGGCGGCCGCTGCGATCGGCGTCATCGGCATGGGCGTCGGTCAGGGTGCCTGGACGCTCGGCGATGTCGATGCCGACAACGATCAGGACGGTATCGCGCAGGTTAATGCGGCCTCGGGCGCCGTCCACGTTTTCTTCGCGGCCAACAGTCATGCGGCGCTCCGGCTCCGGCTCAATGGTCATGTCGCCGATGATGCCGAAGCGGTCGTCGTTCACAGTGCGGAGATCGCCCCGGTCCTGCCCAGGTCTCCGCGAGGTGCCCCTGGGAGGACGGGTCGAATTGGCCTGCGGCAGGTGAGCATGGCTGAGCTGCTGATGGAGGCCGCAAACAGCAACGAACTGCTGCAACGGTTCAGGGAGGAAGTAGCGATATGACCGCAACGCCGATGGATCGCGTCGCCTCGATGCTGGACGACGCAGGCTATCGCCGCGTGGGCACGCCTCTGATGATCGCCGGCCTCAAGTTTGATCTTCCCATGGTGTTCATCGGGAGCAATCCGTCACCCGATCTGATCCTGGTGGCGGATACCGCGTTCGAGACCGAGCGGCGCATTCTGCAGAAGGTGGAAGGTGTGGCGCGGGCTCTCGACGTGGTCGGGTCGAAGCGCCCGCTGACCGCCATCTTGGCGGGGCCTCGGCCTAACTCCAGCGTGCTTGACGCGCTGTCGCGGGTCTGCCGCGTCCTTCCGATCGGGTCTGCCTCGGAAGGCGATCCGAACACGAGCCTTCGCAACTGGCTGGCGGTGCTGCTTCCGCTCCAGCTTCCGGTGCCCAGTCGAGGAATTGCCGATCCGCTCGCTGAGGTGTCGCGGAACTTGGACGGGCTGGAACTGGAAGTGGCGGAACTGGTCGACCGCGCGGAGGACGGCGTGGAGGCGGTGCAGGCCCGACTGTACGAACTCGTCGCGGAGCCGGTCGCGGGTCTCAACGTGGACCTCGAGTCGTGACCCGGCACCTTAAGTCGATTACGATCCGCGACTTTCGTAGCATCCGGGGCGAGATCAACGTCTCCTTAGATGCGCCGGTCGTCCTCATCCACGGCCAGAATGGCGCTGGCAAGACAAGCGTTCTGACCGCACTCGAGCTGAGCCTCACGGGTCAGGTTCCTTCCTTACGGGGGCTCGAGGCCGACTTCGCCTCTCACCTGGTCCACAAGGAAGCGAATGAGAGCCGGATCGATGTGACGGTTTCCGGGGCAGCTAGCGGAATCGAGACCGCGGCGGTTTCTGTCCGAGAGAGCGGCGTTAGCGGAGCGGGCCTGCTGCCGGCGGACCTGGCGCGGTTCTACAGCGAGCGCTGCTATCTCTCGCAGGCCACGCTGGGTCGTCTGCTCGAACTCTATCAGGGAAAGGACACCCGGAAGAGAGACTCTCCGCTCACGAAGTTCGTAAAGGACCTGCTCGGACTGGATCGCTTGGACGCCCTCATCGATGGCCTTCATGACTCGGGCGATGTGCGGCGGTTCCGGACTACGGTGCCCGACTTCTGGAACGTCAGAGAGTCGATCCCGGACCTCGAAAAAAGGGCGCGGCTGCAAACGAGTGAGCGAACCAAGCTGCAAGGCGAGCGGGATGTTGTTCAGGGTCGACTTCTGACGTTGCTGCCCAACCTCGAAATCGAAGCATCGACCATGCCGCCTGCCGCCGACCTGCAGCGGCAGTTGGCTAACGATCAAGAGGAGGCGGACCTCCAGCGGCTCGCTAGCCTTCGGCGCGAGGCCAGCGCAGTTCGCCAGCAGTGGTCATCGATACAATCCGGCGTCACCGCTGCCGAACGGCAGGACGCGGAGGTGGCTGTCGTCAAGACTGCGGACGCGCTTGAGTCTTGGCAGGACGGTGGGGGCCGGCAGCTCGGCGCGGTACTCGCGGCGGCTGCCGAGCTTCTGCCCGACACGGCGTCGCTGTCCAGCGTCGGAACAGAGCAGGCCCGCGACACGGCATCCCATGCGGTCGCCTCGGACCTCGAAAGGTGCGTGGCCCTGATTTCCCGGGATGCCGATGATACGACGCAACTCGAAGCGTCGAATCAGAATCTGAGCAGAGCGCGCACCCGCCTGGCTGTGCTTGAGGAACAGATCGCAGCTCAAGCCGTGACATCCGGCAGTCTCGCGCAAGATCTGGCGGGCATCCTGTCGCATATTCATTCGGACGAATGTCCGGTTTGCGGCCGCGACTTCAATGAGGTGTCCGATAAGTCTCTCCAAGCCCATGTGTCAGAGCGAATAGCTGCTCTGACCGTGACGGCAGGACGTCTCCAGGCCTTGTCACGAGAGCGAGCAGAAGCTGTGACCAGCATCGCCGCGGCGGAGCGCGACAGAGGCGGAATCGCCGGCCGGCAGCTTGCCCCCGCTGTGCGCGATCAGCTGAAGACCAGGCGCGCGCGGCTTCAAGAATTGCAACGGTCGTTGGCTGCGCTCGGGCCAGTTGCCGTGGAAGGACAACGCTTGGCGGAGCAGGTGGCCACCGCCACGCGTCACCTCGAAGGGTTGCGTGCTCGGGACCAGCAACTGGTGTCGTTTCGTGAGACGTCCGAGCGCTTGGCCGAGCAGCTCGGCGTCGACCCGATCGGTGTCGCCGAATCGCTAGAGAGCGCGCTTGATCGCCTGAGCGGCGGGATCGCAAGCCGAGAGTCGCTCCTCATCGAGCGTCAGTCCACCCGGCGATCGGCCCAATCGGAGTTGAGGACGTTCGTCGAGCTCACCGGCAAGCTGCACGGGCTTGCGACTGGGATAACGGAGCTTGAGGGGCGGCTCGAGCGGCTACGGGCGGGCAAAGAAGCGTCCGAGGTTCGGATCACGCAGGCGCGCGAGCTGGCGCGACGTGCGCGAGAGGCGCGCACGAACGTGGTGCGACGGGTCTTCAACGATTCGCTCAATGCCGTTTGGCGAGACTTGTTCGTGAGGCTGGCGCCGGAAGAGCCCTTCGTTCCCGCGTTCGCGTTGCCAGAGAACCAGGGCGGTCCTGTCGAGGCAGTACTGGAAACGCATTACCGCTCGGGAGGCAAGGGCGGAGATCCGCGTGCGATGCTCAGCGCGGGCAATCTGAACACGGCCGCGCTGACCCTATTTTTGGCACTACATTTGTCGGTCGAACCAGCTTTGCCGTGGCTCATCATCGACGACCCTGTCCAGAGCATGGACGAGGTTCACATCGCCCAATTCGCGGCGTTGCTCCGCACCCTCTCGAAGCAGCACGGCCGCCAGATCATCATCGCTGTCCACGAAAGGCCTTTATTCGAGTATCTGGCGCTTGAGCTCAGTCCGGCTTTCCCGAATGACCGGCTCATCACGGTTGAGCTGGGACGATCACCGTCGGGCGAGACGGTAGTCAACTTCGAGCCGCTGATCTGGCGACCTGACACGGCGATCGCTGCGTAGGGACGTGATGCTCAGCCTGATCGGCCCCTCCGATCTGCGCGCTATGACCGCCCACGGCCCTACTATGCCGGGAACCCTCTTCTCGCCCGACAATAGCTGGCGCTTGATGGCGAAAGTTATTCGGTCGACGGCGTGGAAGATGGACGAGAATCGAAATCGAAGCGAAGAAGCACAGCGATTGGCGACCCGATCCGCGTCCGCGTCCCGCTGGGATCTTCGCCGGACGATCCGTAGGCCGGAGCTGAGGCAGATTGTGGCGCTCGCAGATACGACCATCTACGAGCTGGAGCAGCGAGGCGAATTTCCGAAGCGGTTCAACCTGACTCCCCGGTGCGTCGTATGGGACCTCGATGAGGTGCAGGGCTGGGTCGATCAGCGGCGCCAAGACGCAAGCGCGGGGGGAGCTACCCGCGCTTCCGGGCCCGATGTGCATCAACGGCGCACCCGTCCCGTTAAAGCGCCGGATCGAGCGTGACCAATGGCATCGATGGTGGGATCAGCGTCGGAACGTGCTTACGACCGTCGACCCAGGCGTCGACGATGTCAGCCCATTCCTGCATCATGTGTCGGCGCTGATGCTCGTACTCCGCCTTGTTGTAGATGCCGCGCGATGAACGGCCGTCCTCGTGCGCCAGGCACTTCTCGATCCAGTCGCTGTTGAAACCGAGCTCGTTCAGAAGCGTCGAGCCGGTCCGGCGAAGGTCATGCACCGTGAACGATTCAAGCGGCAGGCCTTCGGCCTTGGCGCGCTCGACCACGGCGTAGGTCACGCGATTAAAGGTCGCGCGAGACATGGGCTGGTCGGCTTGATAGCGCGACGGCAAAAGGTAGTGGGAGTTACCGGCGCAGGTCTTCAATGCGATCATGATGTCGAGCGTCTGCTGCGAGAGGTAGACGTTGTGCGCCTTCGAACGCTTCATCCGCTCCTTCGGGACGGTCCAGACGGCGTTCTCGAAGTCGACCTCGTCCCAGACCGCCTCCTGTAGCTCGCTTTTGCGCACCATTGTCAGCAGGAAGAGCTTCATGCCGAGCCGGATCGTGGGCAGCGTCGCAACATGCTCCAGTTGCTTGAACATGACCCGGATCTCGCTCGGCGAGAGCGACCGATCTTTGGGCACGAACGTCGCGATCGAAGCCGGGCCGACCTCGTCAGCCGGATTGACGACCTTCTCGCCATGGAGGATCGCGAAGCCGTAGATCAGCTTGATGATGTCTCGGACGTGGACCGCGGTCGCTGGCGCGCCCCGATCCTTAACCTTGGCGCACATCTTACGGAGGTCGTCGGGGACGATCTCTTTCAGAAGCCGGTTCCGAAAGGTCGGCAAGATGTCGCGCTCGAACACGGCGCGGCGCATGGCGCGCGTGCTGTCGGCCATCTTGGCCTCCTTCAACCACCGCTCGCCAAACTCGCCGAAGCTCTTGGCCTCCCTCAAGCGGCGCTTTTCACGCTGCTTGTCCTGTGCTGGTGATCGTCCTTCAGCGAGGGCCCGCCGCGCGTCGATGCATTTCTCCCGCGCACGGGCCAGCGACAGGCCCGATGGCCCGTATCGGCCAATCGTGAGAGTCTCCCGCCTGCCGTTCAGCCGGTAGTCGTAGCGAAACGTGACGGCGCCGGACGCCGCCACCGTCACATACATACCGTCACGATCGCTGACCTTATACAAAGAACCGTTGGGTTTCAGTTTCTTAAGCGCCGTGTCCGTGAGCATTCGCCCCCTCCTCTTCCCCGAAAATACCGTCAGGCAAAAAAAAGGCCTTCCACTCCATCTTTCTTTTGTTTTATCAGTGGCTTGACCAAATAAAAGTACCGTCAGGTGGTCAATGCAGCTGACGGTATCTCTGTTGGAGCTTTAGGGCAAGCGGAGTCGACACCGTCAGGAATACCGTCATGTGGAAGCGCTGCCCCACGATAGCCAGCGATAGGTCCGGAGATAAAAGGTGTTCTATAACAAGTTCTTATGATGACTTTTCGATAGTCCCCGAACGTCTGCGAACGACCTCAAATCACTCCCACTCGATCGTACCCGGCGGCTTCGAAGTCACGTCGTAGACGACGCGGTTGATACCCGGAACCTCGTTGATGATGCGCGTCGCGGCGCGGCCGAGGAAGCCCATGTCGAAGGGGAAGAAGTCGGCCGTCATGCCGTCGGTCGAGGTCACGGCACGCAAGGCGCAGACCTGGTCGTAGGTACGGCCGTCCCCCATCACGCCGACGCTGCGCACCGGCAGCAGCACCGCAAAGGCCTGCCAGATGGTGTCGTAGAGCCCCGCCCGGCGGATCTCGTCGAGGTAGATGGCATCGGCGCGCCGCAGGATCTCCAGTTTCTCGCGGGTCACTTCGCCAGGGCAGCGGATGGCCAGGCCCGGCCCCGGGAAGGGATGGCGGCCCACGAAGGCGGGCGGCAAGCCGAGCGTGCGCCCCAGCACCCGCACTTCGTCCTTGAAGAGCGCGCGCAGCGGCTCCAGGAGCTTCATCTTCATGCGCGCGGGCAGGCCGCCGACGTTGTGGTGCGACTTGATGGTCACGGCAGGGCCGCCGGTCGCCGACACGCTCTCGATCACGTCGGGGTAGAGCGTACCCTGGGCGAGGTATTCGGCGCCCCCGATCTTCTTGGCTTCCGCGTCGAACACGTCGATGAACAGGCGGCCGATGGTCTTGCGCTTCTGCTCCGGGTCCAAGAGGCCGCCAAGCGCCTCAAGGAATATGTCGCGTGCTTCGGCATGGACCAGCGGGATGTTGTAATGGTCGCGGAACAGCCCGATCACCTCTGCAGCCTCGCCCTGGCGCAAGAGGCCGTGGTCGACGAACACGCAGGTGAGCTGGTCGCCGATGGCCTCGTGGATCAGCACGGCCGCGACCGCCGAATCGACGCCGCCCGACAGGCCGCAGATCACGCGCGCGCCGCCGACCTCGTCCCGGATGCGGGCGATGGCCTCCTCGCGGAAGGCCGCCATGGTCCAATCGGCCTTTACGCCGGCAATGTGGAACAGGAAGTTCTCGATGAGGCGGGCGCCGTCGGGCGTATGCACGACCTCGGGGTGGAACATCAGCCCGTAAAACCGCCGCGCTTCGTCGGCGATCATGGCATAGGGGGCGTTCTCGCTCGACGCCACCACGCCGAAGCCCTCGGGCAGGCGGGTGATGCGGTCGCCGTGGCTCATCCAGACAGGGTGACGGCCACCCGGCGCCCAGAGGCCGGCGGTCAGCGGGCTCGCGGCCGAGACTTCGACGTCGGCGCGGCCGAACTCGCGATGGTGGCCGCTTTCCACCGTGCCGCCGAGAGCATGCGCCATGGCCTGCTGGCCGTAGCAGATGCCGAGCACCGGGATGCCGGCCGCGAAGAGCGCGGGCGCCGCCTTCGGCGACCCCTCGTCCGGGATCGAGGCCGGGCCGCCCGACAGGATCACGGCCTTGGGAGCGAGCCCGCGCAACGCCGCTTCGGCCCTGTCGAAGGGCACGATCTCGCAATAGACGCCGGCCTCGCGCACGCGACGGGCGATCAGCTGCGTGACCTGTGACCCGAAATCGACGATCAGCACCTTGTCGTGCTGTACCGGCGTGACGGCTGCCTCGGTCGCGTCTGCTTGGGCCTGGTCCATGATTCCGTCCCGTTTCGGGGCCGCGCCTTCCGTGCCCGGCCAGCAAACCGCCTCCGCTATGGTCAAGAGGCTATGCCCGCCGCCGTGAAGGAAGATCAACAAGTTTTCTGTGGAGTCTTGACCGGACGGCAAGGCGCGGGGCGGTAACGTCTTCGGACAGGAGCGTCCCATGTCGGTTCTTCTCAGGCATCCCGGCGCCGTGCCGGCGCTGTTCTCGCGCGAGGTGGAGGCCGATCGGCCCCAGGGTGGGATCGTGGCGCTATGGCGTGGCGTCGGGTCGCGCCGCCGCGGCCGGCTCGCGCTGCCGGGGGTGGGGGCGCGGGGCCGGGCGCCTGGCTGGGTCGCCGTCCCGCTCATGCTCCTCTGCGCCGAAGCTCCGTTGATCAAGGCCGCCGCCCTGTTGCTGTCCATGGCCTGGCCGCCCTGACGGCACCGGGCGCCCGGCGCGGTCGAGTCCCTCGAAGCGGCCCCGTCGTTCGAGCGAGAGTCCCGGCTTGACCGCGGCGGCCCTGCTCATCACCTTCGGCGCCATGGGACAGAAGCGGCCGTCGCCCACCATCACACCCCGGATCCTGCTCCGGGCCTACGCGACGGGGCTCTTCCCAATGGCGGAGAGCGCCGACGATCCGTCGCTGTTCTGGCTTGATCCCGAGATGCGCGGCATCTTCCCGCTCGACCGCATGATCGTGTCCCGCTCGCTCGCTAAAACGCTGCGCCAGGACCGCTACGCCGTGATGGTCGACCGCGATTTCGACGGCGTGATCGCGGGTTGCGCGGCGGCCTTGCCGGAGCGGCCGGATACCTGGATCAACCTCAGCATCCGACAGCTCTACCGCGGGCTGTTCGATATGGGTTACGTCCACACGGTCGAGGCTTACGAGGGCGACGATCTGGTTGGGGGCCTCTACGGCGTGGCGCTTGGGTGCGCCTTCTTCGGCGAGAGCATGTTCCACACCCGCCGGGACGCGTCGAAAGTGTGTCTGCTGCATCTCGCGGCGCGGCTGCGCGACAGCGGTTTCTCGCTGCTCGACACACAGTTCGTGACGCCCCATCTCGCAAGCCTCGGAGCCATCGAGGTCCCTCGCGCCCGCTATCGCGAGCGGCTCGCCGAGGCCGTGGCCCGTCCGGGCAGGCCCGACGCATGGTCGACCCGGCCGCTTGCCGGGAGCGAGGTGCTGGAACGCCTATGATCCGGTCCGAGCGATCAGCTCGACACGCGATCTTGAGCCCGCGTCGAAGCAGGTCGGGGAAGTCTCCGGGGACGGCGTTGAGATCAGCATCGCGAAACGATCAATCGGGGTTTCGCGTGGACGGGCTCAGCGGCTGCTGTTGCCGGCCGGGTCTCGGCCGGCGAAATCCGTCGGGAACTGACTCGTCGGGAAGAAGCGCTGCGTCGGCTCGCGGCGTTCGGCGGGGGCGGGTTCGGCACGGGGCGGGGCGGGGCGGGCGATCCGCTTCGGCCTGGGCTTCGCCGGCGCTCCCGCGACCGGAGCCGGGGCGGGGGCGGGCGTGGCGCCAGCATCCGGGGCAGCCGGCGCCGCGTCACCCCCGGTGGGCACCGTCGCGATGGCGTTCGCGTCCGCATCGGCGGTCTGCGGCGTCTCCGCGATCGTGTCGCCCGGATGCTCGCAGCCGGTCAGCCAGATGTCGTAGATCGGGTGCTCCAGGCCGTGCAGGCCCGGGCTCGCCGCGAACATCCAACCCGAGAAGACGCGCTTGAAATCCTTCTTGGCCGAAACTTCGTCGACCTCGACGAACGTGTCGACTTGCGGTGCTTCCTTGGCAGGCCGCGTGAAGCAGGCTCGCGGCGTCACCTGCAGGGAGCCGAACTGCACGGTCTCGCCCATGGCGGCCTTGAACGCGATGATCCGGCCGGTGATCTTGTCGAGCCCCGAGAAGACCGCGTCGCCGTTCTTGATCCTGTCGGCCCGCGCCGGCGCCGCCCCGAACAGCATCGGCGCCAGCAGCACCAGCGCCGCCGTGCCGGACCGATATCCTCCACCGAGGCCGGCTGAAGCTCTACCCATTTCTGCACCGACCCGACGAACAGCCCTTCCGGGCGAAGGGAACTCCGGCATCTCGCCGCCCCTTGTGGCAAATCGAGGGCCTTCGGGCCGCGGAACGGCGCTGCCCGTCACACCGGAGCCGAGTGTTGCTCTGCTGCGTCTCGGCCAACCGCATGCCCCCGATCATGTCGGCTCGTTCCGGTCGCGGTCGAGATGGCCGAGGTCGCGGTCCGGGTCGAGCCGGTCCCGCACGCGCTGCTTCAGCGCCTTGACGTCCGGAAAGCCGCCATCGCGCTTGCGCTCCCAGATCTCGTCGTCGTCGACCGCAATGCTGAAGGCACCGCCGGTCGCCGGGATCAGTGCCACTTCGCCGATGTCGGTGCCGAAGGTCGACAACAATTCCTGGCCCATCCAGGCGGCGCGCAGCAGCCAATGGCACTGCGTGCAGTAGGTGATGGCGACCCGCGGTTTGCGCGATGAGCTTTGCACGTCCGTGAACCCGTTCGACCACGCCCGGACCGATCCGGTCCGGAGTCAATGAAGGGGGAGCCGGCTTGTTCAAGTGGGTCGCCCATTTTCGAGGGTGCCGGGATGGCGCGGCCACCGGTTCCTCCCAGTGGCGTTCCAGGTTTCCCGCGGGACGAACTCGCCGCTTCTTGCTCGATCGGGGAAGCGGGTACGCATCGGCTCCACGCCTCGCAAGCCGATCTTTGTCGTGCTCCGCAGAGCAGACCTCAGTCGCGCCATCGGGTCAGCGCTTGACCGAAGACGTCAGGTCCTGGTCCCGGGCCGAGATCTCGGCCGGGGGCGACATTTCGGCCGCGGGCGCCGACATTGCCTGCGGATCGGCTTCGTCGGTCGCTGCCGCGGCCGGCATCATGCGCGAGGCCTGCCGGCGGTGAGACGTCGACGCGAAAGGCGCCGGGCTTGCATCTTCGGGGAGCGGTGCAAATCCTGTCGCTACGACCCGCGGCTTTCGCACCGGTGTTGCCGCCTCCTCGCCCCCGGTTTCGCCGAAGCTGATGAGCGGTGCCTCGGTGGGCCTGGCCCGGACCGCAGCATGGGCCGGCGCCATATCGTCGGCTGCAAGGATCGGGCGCGGCGTGTACGCCCCGGCGTGGGCGGGGACCGGCAAGGGCGGCGGTGCACTCGCCAGAAGCCTGGGCGGTCCAGACCGGTAGGCCGGCTCCGGCAGCGGCGCCCGGGCGATGTCCATCTCTTCTTCGATGGCAGGCGGATCGGGCAGGGCGTCCTTCACGGGCGGCTCGGGCAGGTTCGTCTGCGGCACGGGCTTGCAATAGCGGCGCGGCCCGCGGGACGTCGATCCGTGCAACGCCAGATCCATGTGGAAGTGGTTGTAGTGGAAGATGTTGTAGCCCGGTCCCAGGACCGTGGTGAAAGACGTGCAGGCCCCGGCATGGGCCTCGTGCAGGAAGGCCCGCTCCTGTTCGTCCGCGCCGTTGAACCCCTTTCTGACGTTGAGTTCGCGACCGCTCGCCAGGACGAAGCCGCCGATGTCGATGGCATTGGCGAAGGAATGCTCGCTGAGATTGGCGCCGCTCATGTTGTTGATGCCGCGGCAGCTATAGCTGCCCATCGAGTTGACGCGCACGACCCGCTCGCCGAACCGCGCCTCCGCGGCGGGCTGCACCACGTCCCTGATCCAGCCGTCGAGGGCTGCGATCATGGGGCAATCCAGCGTCTCCGTGGCGTTCAACGCCACGCTGCCGTCATTCAGCGCCGTGACCTTGAACGGGTGCGTGGCGCCGCAAATGCCGGGACCATCGAGCTGGTGGAACGGCCGGACGGAGGAGGTTTCGCGAACCAGCCCCTTGGCCAGGCAAGCCTCCTCAGCCTGGGCCCGCCACGGCGGCCGCTCCTGATGATGGAAGTCCGAGCAACCGGCCAGAGACCCGAAGGCCGCGGCGACGAGGATGATCGGAGAGAGGCGAGCCCGCATGGCCGTCAAATTGAGCGGAAGTGTTTAATCCGGCCTCAACCGAGGCGACCGGCCGGTCGTGGCCAGCACCCATACCTCGGCCCATGGTTAATGCCGCTCGCGCGCAGGGCCACGCGTGTCGTGGTCGTCAGATCGACGGATCGACCCCCGTCGGCATGTCGGCCACCGTTCCGACGTAGGACCTCACGCGCGACCGCCCATGGGCGATGTCGCGCCGCGACGTCACCGACTGCGACTCCTCGCCCGGTATGGAGGTTCGTTCCGGACCGGGCGACACGGCGGATGGCGGGGCGAGGTCGAGGCCGGCCCCAGGATCTGCCGTTCCCGTGCCGATGCGCTCACGGACATCCTGGTTGGCGCCGGCGCTGACCAAGGCGTCGTGACCCTGGGCCGCCTCGAAGGTCGCCGTATCGGCCGATGTAGGCCGGGTGCCGGCGGATGTGGGGTTGGCACCGGTCGGCGACCAGCCGTCGCTCCTCCACGAGGTCTCCCGCTCGTCGAGGTCGACGGCGCCATCCCGATCCAGGATGTCGATGGCGCGCTCGTAGCGGTCCTGTCCCGTATGGACCGCCAGGGCGACGCCCCCCCGCCGCAGGCCCTCCTCATAGGAGGCGCGGTCGCTTTCCGGCATGAAGACGAAGATGTTCAACAAGGCCCGGAAGATGCCGACATCCTGGTGGGGCTCCGCGACCTCCTGGGCCTCCCCACCCTGGACCAGGTGGATGTCCGCCTCGGGAAAGCCCGCTGCCAGCAGGTCCGCCCTGGCCTTGTCGGCCTCGGCCTGGGACTCGAAGAAGGCCGTCACCGTCTGGCGGCTCTGGGATGGGGCACCGCTGTCGAAGGTCATCGCGATTTCTCCTTGCGCGGAAGGAACGGGAAAGCGGCGCGTCCCGTTCCACGACCGCGACGTGAAACCCTCGAGGCCCGCCTCGCTTCAGCGCGGGGACGGGCGGGTGCCGAAGATGGCGCTGCCGACCCGCACGTGGGTCGCGCCGAGCTGAATGCCGAGCTCGAAATCGGCGCTCATGCCCATCGACAACCCGGCGACGCCGTTGCGGGCCGCGATGGACGCGAGCAGGGCGAAATGCGGCGAGGCCTGCCGGTCGGCAGGCGGGATGCACATCAGACCCGCGATCGCGAGGCCGAGATCCTCGCGGCAACGCCGGACGAAGGCATCCGCCTCGTCGGGCAACACCCCGGCCTTCTGCGGCTCCGCCCCGGTATTGACCTCGATGAAGAGCTTCACGGCCTTCCCGGCCCGGGCGATCGCGGCCGCCAGCGCTTCGGCGATCCTGGGCCGGTCCACCGTCTCGATGACGTCGAAGAGTTCGATCGCCTCGCGCGCCTTGTTGGATTGCAGGGGTCCGATGAGGTGAAGCTCGACATCCGGGTAGGCGGCCCGCAGGCCCGGCCACTTGGCCTTGCTCTCCTGTACCCGGTTCTCGCCGAACATGCGGTGACCTGCCGCCAGCGCCGGCGTGATGGCGTCGGCCGGGAAGGTCTTCGAGACCGCGACCAGCGACACCGCGCCGGATGTTCGGTCGAAGTCGCGTTCCGCCCGCCTGATGCGAGCCTCGACGGCGCCGAGCCGGGACGCGACGTCCGATGTGGGGTCAACGATGTCTGGCACAGGGGCTCCCATTGTCGGGCGGCAGGAGCATGGTCTAACGTTTATTGGTGGTCCGTTCCACTGTACGCGGAGGCGAGTTGCCGGGAAGGAGAGCGGAGGACGCAGTCTTCTGGCGCTTCGGGTTTCAAGGCTGAGCTGGTCGGCACGCGGCATTGCTTCGCGAGAAACGATCACTGTGTGGACGCTACGACGCATACGGGACAGGATGCTATTTGATAGGTGGCTAGGTGCATTGATGACCCAAAGTCCAATTCTTCCAGAGACAATTAAAGCTGTCGCCGCTCTGATTTCTGCGATTGCGTGGCCGGGAGCGTTGATTGTGGGCTTTTTTCTATTTAAGCCAGAAATGAGAAAGGCTATTTCTAGAATAATAGCTTTGAAAGCGTTCGGGGTTGAGGCAAAACTAGCGTCTGAGCTAGCCGGAGCCGCAGAAAACGCAAATAAAACAGGAAATCCAAGTGAATCGCCGACTAAGGACGAAATAGAAAGATCTATTAAGATAGAGGAAATTACAAATCAAGATGACATGGGCTTAATTCGCCGTGAAGTCGAAGAACTAGCGGGTAAATATGAATTGACGCGTGTATCTATGCCTCCAGGAGACGAGAGAACTCGACGCTTGGAGGTCATTGTATCGCAGATGAGAACTATAGGGCGTGCTGCTATAAGGCTGCGCTACGAGCTTACGTCCTCAAGCTCGCCGGGGAAGAGGCTCCAGGCGATAGCCTCCTTGCAGGTCGCTCCTGACTATGACCTTGTCGACTGGCTAGCAGGTCGGGTGAGTGTCGAGCGACCATTTGTAGCTTACCACGCGTTAGTCGCCTTAAAGGTTGCAGCGTCGGACGAGCTTGCACGGGGAAATTTGGAGTATCTGGACCATGCACTCGAGATCGTAAACAAATCGACAGCTGCTTTCAAAGCAGGCGATCGGAAGGACGTTGCTGAAGATTTCCGACAAATCATATCTAGATTGCATCAGCGCCCATTGGGAGCCGCTGTGCCCCCGGTTTAGGTCGTGGATTAGGAGAACAAGCGAACGCGGAGGATCGTTTCACACATCCGAGCAGGTTCCGCCTCAAATCGCTCATTTGGGCGGCCTTGCTCCAGATGGACCCTGTTCGATTTATCGCCACGCTCACCGCGACGCCATCGCGGCGGCGCGGTTGCCCGACCGCAGGGCGCCCTCGATGGTTGCGGGCAGGCCGGTCTGGGTCCAGTCGCCGGCCAGCACCAGGTTGCGCCAGGCCGTCTCCGGCCCGGGCCGCAACGCGTCCTGTTCGGGCGAGGCCGCGAAGGTGGCGCGTTTCTCGCGGATGATGCGGTAGGGCGGCACGGCGTCGGGATCATGCCCGGTCACGGCAGCCACTTCCCGCCAGAGCTTCGCGGCGAGCTCCTGTTTCGGGGTGTCGAGAAAGCGGTCGGCATCGCTGATAGTGACGGACAGCCGACCGGGAAAGCTGAACACCCACTCGGAGGCACTGTTGATCAGCCCCACCATCAGCGGGTGGCCGGGCGGAGCGGCGGCCAGGAAATGCGCGTTGACGATGGAGCGGAACTCGGTCGGCACCGTGAGGCCCGGCACGAGGGTCGCGGCGACCGGGGCCGGGACCGCCAGGATCACCCCGTCGCCGGGCTCCAGCGCCACCTCGGCGGCTTCGTCGGCGAAGTCGAGGGCGGCAACGCGCGTGCCGTCGAGCTTGAGGCCGCGCAACCGGTGATCGAAGCGCGTTTCCACGCCGCGGGCCGCGAGCGTGGCGAGGGCAGGTTCCACGAAGGCTTCGGCCAGGCCGCCGGCCGCGATCAGCGGCCGGCAGGCCAGGCCGCCCTTGGCCAGGGTTTCCCGGATGACGACGGCCGCGAGCGCAGCCGAGGAGGTCTCGGGATCGGTGTTCAGGGCGGCCACGAGCAGCGGATGCCACAGCCGCTCGTACAGAGCGCCCTGGCAGACCATCAGGTCGCCGATCCGCTGCTGGAGGTTCGCACGCAGGAGTTTGCGGAGCGAGAGATAGTGGAACCAGCGCGTCCCCGGGACCCGCCGCTTGCGCGAGAAGATCCACCAGGGCAGGCGGCCCGCATTGGGGATCACCTTCCAGCGCGCCCCGGTCGCGAGATCGGCGAAGTCGAAAGCCGCGTCTGGAGGGCCGACCAACTTATCGGCAGTCCCGATCGTCGAGACATAGTCCCGTACCGCTCGATTGCCCGACAGCACGAGGTGGTTGCCGTTGTCGATCACCTGGCCCAGCGTGGCGTCGTGATAGGATCGGCAGCGGCCGCCGGCATGACGGGCCGCCTCGTGCAGCACGATCCGGTAGCGGGTGTGGTCGAGTTTCAGGGCCGCCGCCAGCCCCGCCAGGCCGGCTCCGATGACGTGGATCGTATCGGCCATCAGAACAGGCCATGCTGCAGGATCGCGAGCAGCATTTTCAGCTTGGGCTTGGGCACGCGCTGCCGCGGCGCGGCGAAGCCGCGGCGGGCCATGGCCTCGAGGACCGCGCCGTAGACCGCTCCCATGAGGCGGGGTGCCCGCGTCGCTTTGCGCGGCTCGCGCCCCATGATGGTTTCGGCTTCGGCGAAATGAATGCGGGCCTCCTCGACCAGCGGCGCACAGGCTCGGGGCAGGGCAGGGTGGGCCGCCACGACGTGCGGATCGGTCGTGACGATTCCCGCCGCCTCGAGCTTCTCGCGCGGAATGTACAGTCGCCCCATGGCGGCGTCCTCGTCGATGTCGCGCAGGATATTGGTCTTCTGGAGGGCCCGGCCAAGGTGGTGCGCGAGTTCGACGCCGTTCCGGTCCGACACGCCGAAGATCCGGACCGACAGGCGGCCCACGGCGCTGGCCACCCGGTCGCAATAAAGGTCGAGCTTGGCCTCATCGGGCGCCCGGATATCTTCGGCCGCATCCATGGCCATGCCGTCGATCACGGCAACGAAATCCTCGCGCGCGAGGCCGTAGCGGTGGACGTGGTCGAGCAGCGGCGCCGTGTCGCGGGTCGGGTGCCCTGCGTAGAGTGCACCGATGCCGGCGCGCCAGCGTTCGAGCCCGGCCGAGCGCTCGGCCCGCGTGCCGCCTTCGTCGGCCACGTCGTCCACGGCGCGGCAGAAGGCGTAGACGGCATACATGGCCTCACGCTGCGGCTTCGGCAGGATCCGCATGCCGGCATAGAAGGAACTGCCGGCCGCCTGCGCGGCCTGCGTCGCTCGCGCGGCACTGTCCGATACGGCGTTCACGCCTCGGGCGCCACCGCAGCGGTGCCCGAGGCCGGCCGCAGCAGCCGGTCGAAGGCCGCCGCGGCGGCCCCGACGCCGGCGATTCGCAGATATGCGATCTTGCCGTGATGCACGCGCTCGCTCAGCGGATCATGGTCCTGCAGCGTCGCGGTCAGCCGCCGCGCCAGCGCGATGATGACGGCCGTCTCCAGGCTCAGGCGGAAGTCCGACACCAGCCGCGGCAACACGCCGCCTTCGTCGAGCAGCGTCCCGGTGCGGCGGGCAAGGTCGCGCAGCACCCCGCGCAGGGCCGGCGTGGCCTTGGGCGCGCCGAGTGCCGCGACCTCGAGTCCGGCGCGCCGAAGCGCGTCCTCCGGCACGTAGACACGGTCGAGGTCGCGGTAGTCCTTGCCGCAATCCTGGAGGTGGTTGATGATCTGCAAGGCCGCGCAGACCGCGTCGGACGCGGGCCAGGTGGTCTCGCTCTCGCCGTGCACGTCAAGCACATAGCGACCGACCGGCATGGCCGAGAGGCTGCAGTAGTGAAGCAGGTCGGCCCAGTCGGCGGTGCGGTTCTTGGTGACGTCGAGCCGGAAGGCCGCGAGAAGGTCCAACGCATGTCGCGGCGACAGCCTGCGTTCGCCCAAGACCTTGCGGAGAGGCACCGCCACGGGCTCGGTGTCGCGGCGGCCGACCAGGCAATCCTCGAGCCGGTCGAGGTGGTCGAGTTTCTCGGCTTGGGTCAGGGTCGGGTGGTCGGCGACATCGTCGGCGGCGCGAACGAAATCGTAGAATGCCATGACGGCCGGGCGGTGGCGGGCCGAGATGAGGCGCGACGCCACCGGGAAATTCTCGTCCGTATGGGTCTTGCCCGATGCGACGTCGCTGGCCGTGGTCATGCTGCCGTCTAGCCCCGCCTGTGCCGACCGAATGCCCGGCCTGATAGGGTAAAAGCCGGCGGAACGCCAGAGTCCCGGCCGTCTACTCGGCGGCACCGCGCTTCGGCAGATAGCCTTTCTGCCGCAGGTGCTTGGCCAGGATCTGACGGATCGCGTCCGACATGGTCGGCAGCGGGGTGCGGCCGCGCCGCCACTCGTCCACCGCGTTCAGCATATGCTGGTCGAAGCCGATCACCTTCTTGACCGGGAAGAGCTGTGGCCGGGCCATGCGTGAACCTGATGGGTCGGAATGCGGACCGGCCGAATGTTACCGCGTATTTCGCGTATGTCAAACGCCGGACATGCCTCCGGGCAAACGCCGGCACAGCGACTCTCTCCCGGGCGCCGTCGCGGGTCGTCGGCGCGAGTGATTCACTGGGCGCGGCGGCCATAGCTTCCCTCATCGATACGTGTTTGACCCGTTACCGTTCCCAGGTTTCCCTCAGACCCGCACCTCAGGCGCCACCCGCTCCAGCCACTCCTGAACGCCGCGGACCGTCCTGAAGTCGTCAAGGCTGCGGGCCGGGAGGCCGGGGTAGGCGTCGGCCGCCATGGCGCTCAGTGCCCGGCCGGGGCCGAGTTCGAGGAAGGCGTTTGCGCCGCCCTCGACGCAGGCCGCGAGGCAGTCGGCCCAGTGGATCGTCTGCGACATCTGCCGAGCCAGCTTGTCGAGCCCCCGCGACACGTCGAGAACCGGGGCGGCATCGATGCCGCTCAGCAGCCGCACGCCCGCCCGCACGCCTCGGGCCACCTCCGCATCGCCGAGCGTCCGCCGGAACGACGCCGAGGCCCCGGCGAGCTTCGGCGTGTGAGACGCGACCCGGACCGCGACCCGGATCGCCCGTTCGGCCCCGGCATGTCGCGCGGCCTCGCCCAGCCGGTCGAGGTCTCGCCCGGCCCCGCCCAGCACGTAAGCCCTGCCCGGGTTGACGATGCCGACGGCGGCGCCGTGCCGGGCGCAGAGATCGTCGACCATGCTGCGCTCGAGACCGCGGACGAACAGCAGGCCATCGCCGGGCGCGCTCGCGGCATCCATGGCGCTCGCACGCTGGGCCGCGAGGTCGATCGCGGTGGCCGGCGCCACGAGGCCGGCGAGGGCCCAGGCCCCGACCTCGCCGACGCTGTAGCCCGCCACGACGCGCCTGCCGCGGGCCAGTTCCGGCAGGGCTGCCAGTGCCGCCACGGTTTGCAGGGTGCAGAGGATTTGGCCGATGCCGTTGCCGTGCAAGGTCCCGTCGTCGACCTCACGCACGAGGTCGCGCGGGTCGCGGCCGCCGAGCAGCGCCGCGGCATGATCGAACAGGCCGGCCGCGGCCGGCGCGATGCGCGTGAGGGCGAACATGTCAGGATGCTGGGATCCCTGTCCGGAGCACAGGACGGCAAGGGTCATGGGAGCGAACCTCGCGATCGTGGTCGTCGACGCGGCGGTAACCCGGCGACATGAAGAGGTCGCCGTGGGGCTTCAGCTCGGTCGCGAGGCGAGCGCACGCACCCGGTCCGCGATGTCGGCCGCCTTGGGCCGCCCTTGCCGCTGCTCGCCCAGGCGGTCGCGCCGGTCGGCGACGTCCGAGGTGCCGTCGAGCAGGCTGCGGAGCTGGTCCGCGAGCGGCTTCGCCGCGTCCCAGGTGGCGAGCACGCCGCCGCACCGGGCCAGGTTGTCGAGGCCGGGGGCGAAGACCGGCGTGGACCGTGCCTTCTCCTCCAGCAGCTCCAACGGCAGCTTGGTGACCTTGGACATGGACGGGAGGTCCATCACCCTCGGTTCCGCCCCGGGCAGGGCCACCAGGATCCGGGTCGCGAGCGCGGTCGCGATGAAGGCGCCGGCCGCCGTATCGCCGTAGAGCAGTCCCACGGTCGGCCGGCCTGCGAGGTCGGCGTGGATCAGGCATTTGGCGAGGTGTGCCAGGAACTCGTTGAGGCCCAGCAGCTCGTCGCGCTTGCTCATCCGCTGACTGTCGCTGTCGACCAGCACCAGGATCGGCCCCTCGCCGCCGCGCTCCAGCGCGTCGATGACCCGCCCCGACAGGGTCAAGGCCTCGTCGATGCCGAGCGCCGTCCGGTCGGCGATGCCGATGACCTCGGCGCGTCCGCCGCCCGCGAGCGCTCCCGAACCCGTCATCAATCCCCGATCGCGAGCGACGTCGTGTCCGTCCGGGAACAACGAGGCCAGGATCTCATCGAGCGTCATGACGCGACTCCGCGACGGCGTTCGCGAGGGTGACGAAGTCGCTGGCCGGCATGGCGGGCACGCTATCCGCGTCGTTGATGCCTTGGGTGGCCCAGATGTCGCGGGCGTCCGTGCAGGCGCCGAAGCGGTCGAGACGGTCCCGCAGACGAGCCTGCTCGTTCCTCAGGACGTCGAGGTCGAAGCCCGGTGCCTGCGCCAACAGGTCCAGCGCTGCCCGTCGGAACGCCTCGACCGAGTCCTCCGCGAAAGCATCGGCGCCCCCGATCAGCCGACGGTTCTTGCCGCCCATCGTGCGCCACACCAGCGCCCGGTCCTTGGAGTCGAATTCCTCGACGCCGCGGTTGGTCTCGATCACCTCGGGGCCCGACACGCCGATGCGGCCCTGCTCCGAGACGGCGAGCGCCGAACAGCACCCGGCGATCAGCCCGCCCCCACCAAAGCAGCCGGCCCGCCCACCCACGAGGCCTACGACCTTTACGCCGGCGCTCCGCGCCTCGATCAGGGCTCGCATGATCTCGGCAATGGCGAGTTCACCCGCATTGGCTTCCTGAAGCCGCACGCCGCCGGTGTCGAACAGGATCAGCACCGGCACGGTCTCGAGGTCGCGCGCGGCACGCAACAGGCCGGTCAGCTTGGCACCGTGGACCTCGCCAAAGGCTCCGCCCATGAAGCGACCTTCCTGCGCGGCCACCAGCACGCGGCGCCCTTCGAGGGTTCCGCGGCCCACCACCATGCCGTCGTCGAACTGTTCGGGCAGATCGAAGACGTGCAAGTGCGGGCTCGTCTCGCGCCGCTCGGGTCCGATGAACTCGGCGAAGCTGTCCGGGTCGAGCAACAGGCGGAGGCGCTGGCGAGCCGTCGCCTCGTACCAGCTGACCGCCTCGCGCCCGCCTTCCGAGGATCCGCCATGGCTTGTCGCTTCCCCCTCGGCCATCACACATCCTCCAGCGACCGCACCGCCTGGGCCAGCCGCAGCGCCACTGTATCGGGCCGTGCGCCGCCGTCGTTGATCGACAGCTTCACCCCGCCGGGCGAGCGCCGTTCGACAAAATCCGCCACCACGGCCTCCCAGACCGCGCCGAACCCTGCCGCCGATGTCGCGATGTCGACCTGGCAATCCGTCCCGGGCAGCACCCGCTCGGCCAGCACCTCGAGATTCCCCGACGCCACCACGCCCACGAGCGCCAGGGGCTTGCTGCCGGGTGCCCGGTTCCGAGCCGTGTGGCGATAGCTTAGTTTCTCCATTGGCGTCCCCCTGTCACCAGTTGCGGAACCGCGAGGGCGGGGCGTAGAGCCCGCCCGACCAATGCACCAGGTCCTTGATGGATCGGGCTGCGAGCAGGCTGCGGTCGGCGTCGAGGGGATCCACGCCGAGATCCTCGGGCCGCAGGATGACGCCGCGCTCGCGCAGGTTCTCCACCATGGCCCGATCGCGCCCCCGGCCGATCTCCGTGTAGCCTGCCACGCCGCGGATCGCCTGCTCGCGCTCGTCCGCGGTCCGACAGAGGAGCAGGTTGGCGACGCCTTCCTCGGTCACGATATGGGTCGTGTCGTCCGCATAGACCATGACGGGCGCCAATTCCAGGTCGAGCTTCTCGGCAAGGTTCAGCGCGTCGAGCTTCTCGACGAAGAGCGGCACGTTCTTGTCGCCGAACGTCTCCCCGATCTGCACCACCAGCTTGCGGCCGCGCCGGAGAGGGGCGGGGCCGTCGGGATCGGCTTCCCGGCCGGCCTTGAGCCACGGATCGCTCGGGTGGCGTCGCCCGCGGGCGTCGCTGCCCATGTTGGGCGCGCCGCCGAAACCCGCCACGCGATGGGTCGTGACGGTGGAGGAATGGCCGGAGAGGTCGATCTGCAGGGTCGAGCCGATGAACATGTCGCAGGCGTAGAGCCCGGCGGTCTGGCAGAAGGCACGGTTCGAGCGCAACGAGCCGTCGGCGCCGGTGAAAAACACGTCCGGCCGCGCCCGGATGTAGTCGTCCATGCCGACCTCCGAGCCGAAGCAATGGATCTGTTCCACCCAGCCCGATTCGATCGCCGGGATGAGGGTCGGGTGCGGGTTCAGCGCCCAGTGGCTCGCGATCTTGCCCTTCAGGCCGAGACGCGCGCCGAAGGTCGGCAGCAGCAGTTCGATGGCGGCCGTGTTGAAGCCGATCCCGTGGTTGAGCCGCTTCACGCCGTAGGGCTGATAGATTCCCTTGATGGCCAGCATGGCCGTGAGGATCTGGGTCTCGGTGATGGCGCCGGGGTCGCGGGTGAACAGCGGCTCGACGTAGAAGGGCTTCCCGGCCTCGACCACGAAATGCACCCGGTCGCCTGGGATGTCGACGCGCGGCACGCGATCGACGACCGCGTTGACCTGGGCCACTACGACGCCGTTCTTGAACGTCGTGGCCTCGACCACGGTCGGCGTGTCCTCGGTGTTGGGACCCGTATAGAGGTTGCCGTCCCGGTCGGCGCTCACGGCCGCGATCAGCGCCACATGGGGCGTCAAGTCCATGAAGTAGCGGGCGAAGAGCTCGAGATAGGTATGGACCGCGCCGAGCTCGATCTGGCCTCCGAACAGCATGCGGGCGATGCGGGCCGCCTGCGGGCCGGAATAGGCGTAGTCGAGCCGCGTGGCGATGCCGCTCTCGAACACGTCGAGATGCTCGGGCAGCACGATGCCGGACTGCACCATATGGAGGTCGTGCACCTTTTCCCGGTCGACCTGGGTCAGAGCCTCGGCCAAAAGGTCGGCCTGTTTCTGGTTGTCGCCCTCGAGACAGACGCGATCGCCGGGCTGCAGCAGGGCGTCGAGCAGCCGAACGGCGTCCCGGCGATGAACCACCTTGCCGGACGCCACGCGTCCGCCGGCGGCGAGGCGGGCATCGCGGGCCGTCCTGTCCCTGTCCCACGCGCTCATCACTGCCGTCCCGCAAGCCCGGAGGGGCGGGCCGCGCCCTCTGGCGCGAGCAAAACTAGACTGGAAGCGCCCGAAATCAAGCTCGCATGCATAATGCGATGCAGCCTCTGCCGGTTTCCGCATGCACGGTTGCGGTCCAAGCACCGTCATGTATTCTGCGTGGAGTGGGCGCAGACCCGCAGGCGAGGAGAGACGTCGCCGCGGCACCGCCGAAGCGCTCTGCCTGGGGAAGGAAACGCGATGTCGGAAGCGGTCGAGGAGGGTCGGGTCGGCGTGGGAATGGGCCGTACCCCGCTGAACAGGCAGCAGATCATCGGCTTTTGGGCCGCGTGGTCCGGCTGGCTCCTCGACGGCATGGACAGCGTCATCTACGCCCTCGTCCTCGGCCCGGCGTTGACCGAGCTGCTGCCGCGCTCCGGCATGGAAGCGACACCCGGCAATGTCGGCTACGTCGGATCCATCCTGTTCGCGCTATTCCTCGTGGGCTGGGGCTTTTCTTTCATCTGGGGGCCGATCGGCGACCGCTTCGGCCGCACCCGGACCCTGGCCGCGACGGTGCTGATCTACTCGGTCTTCACAGGTGCCGCGGCGCTGTCGGGCAATGTCTACGAACTGGCGCTCTTCCGCTTCCTGGCCGGCATCGGCATCGGGGGCGAATGGGCCATGGCCGGCACCTACGTGGCCGAGGCCTGGCCGGAGGACCGGCGCAAGATGGGGGCCGGCTATCTGCAAAGCGGCTATTATTTCGGCTTCTTCGTCGCGGCGGCGTTGAACGCCACGGTGGGGGCTTCCTACGGCTGGCGCGCCATGTTCCTGTGCGGGCTGTTCCCCGTCGTGGTGTCGGTCCTGACCCTCTTGAAGGTCAAGGAGCCGGAGCGCTGGGAGCGCATCCACGAGGCCGGCGAAAAGCGGCGGAGGCCGCTCGCGCTGATCTTCTCGCCGGTCTATCTCAGGCGCACCATCGTGATGTCGACGCTGCTGACGGTCGCCATCATCGGGCTTTGGGCCGGCAGCGTCTACGAGCCCACCGCCATCATCACGCTGGCCAAGAACGCCGGTTACGTGCAGGCCGAAGCGGTGCGTTTCGCCTCCTACGGCACCGCCATCCTGTCGATCGGCACCGTGATCGGCTGCGTGGTCCTGCCGATGGTAGCCGAACGCGTCGGGCGGCGCTTGACCCTGGCGTTGTACTTCTCGGGCATGCTGGTGTTCATCGCGCTGTGCTTCGGCTGGGCCTTCTACCTGCCGGCCGATCGCGCCTTGCCGACCTTCATGGTGCTGCTCTTCTTCCTCGGATTCGCGGGGGCCAATTTCGCGCTGTTCAGCCTGTGGCTGCCGGAGCTGTTCGGCACGGAGGTGCGGGCCACGGCCTTCGCGTTCTGCACCTCGGTGGGCCGCTTCATCGGCGCAGGGGTGAATTTCGCGCTAGGCTACGCGGTGCACGGCATGGGCACGCTCGGCACGCCCGTGGCCCTGACCGCGGTGGCATTCGGACTGGGCCTCCTCGTGATTCCCTTCGCGATCGAGACGCGGGGCAAGACCCTGCCGCAATAGCGGGCCGGCCGGATCGGACCGGAACGGCACGATGGACGATCAGCCCGACAGGACATTGCTGTCCGACAGGATCCGCAACGCCCTCACGGACGAGATCGCGTCGGGCCAACTCGCGGCCGGAACCAGCCTCGACGAACAGCAGGTTGCCGACCGATTCGGGGCCTCCCGCACGCCGGTGCGCGAAGCCCTTCGCCAGCTTTCGGTCAGCGGCCTCGTCGAACTCAGGCCCCGCCGTGGCGGGGTGGTGACGCGGCTCACGCCCGACCGCATTATGGACATGTTCGAGACCACGGCCGAGGTCGAGGCCATGTGCGTGAGGCTCGCGACGTACCGGATGACCCCGCTCGAACGCAGTCGCCTCAACGATCTGCACGCGGCGTCGGCCCGGCTCGTCGAGGCACGCGATTTCGACGGCTACGACGCCTTCAACCGCATGTTCCACGAGCTTCTGTACCGGGCGACCCACAATGGCTTCATGGCCGAGCAGGCCCTCGCAATTCGGTCGCGGCTGGACGTCTACCGTCGGACCCAGCTCCGCCACGGCGGCCGCATCGCGGCATCGCGGGACGAGCACGGGCTCGTGCTCGCCGCGGTGGCCGAGGGAGACGGCGACCTGGCCGGCCGGCGCATGCGGGCGCACATGTTCAACGCCGCCGGCGCGCTCGGGCGCTACATCGCGGACGCCGCCTTGGGGTGAGGCGGGCGAATCGGCCGCCGATGCCCGATCAGATCGAACCGGCCTCGACCATGTAATTGTTGGCCGTGCACATGGCCGAGTCGTCCGACGCGAGGAACAGCGCCATGCGGGCCAGATAGACCGGTTCGATCGGGTCCGGGAGGCACTGCCGGTGCATCTGGCGTTCCATTTTGTCCGGCGTGACCCAGAGCTGCTTCTGCCGCTCCGTCATGACCCAGCCCGGCACGACCGTGTTGACCCGGATGCGATGGGGCCCGAGGTCGCGCGCGAAGGAGCGCGTCATGCCGTGCACCGCCGCCTTGGCGGTGGTGTAGACCGGCATGCCGCCGCTCGCTTCCCACCAGCTGTTCGAGCCGAAGTTGATGATCGAGCCCTTGCCGGCCTGGATCATGTCGGGTGCCACTGCCTGAATGGCGAAGAACATGTGGCGCAGGTTGGTGGCGATACGCTCGTCGTAATAGTCGGGCGTCACCTCGGCCCAGCCGTGGCGGTCGTCACGGGCCGCATTGTTGCACAGCACGCCGGCCGGGCCGACGGCGCTCTTCAGGGCCTCGAAGGCCGTCTTCAAGGCGCCGATGTCGCGCAGGTCGCAGGGCTCGAAGTGCACGCCCCCGCCGAGTTCGGCGGCCAGGCTCCGGCCGCCCGCCGCATCGATGTCGACGAAGCCGACCCGGGAGCCCTGCTCGGCGAAGGCGCGAACCATGACCTCGCCGATCCCGGACGCGCCTCCGGTGATGAAAACACTCGTGCCCGCGAGCGATGGATAGGTTGCAAAAGGCATCATGGCTTGATCCCGTGAATTGGCCGGCGACGGCGAAGGCCGATGGTCGCCGAGGGCTCTCGGCTTGATAACCCCAAAGGCGCGCGCCGTCGAAGCCGCATGTTTTTCGGAAGCTCCGTCCTGAAGGCCGGCTAGGCACGAAGGCTGAGGAGGGCAGGCCATTGTTGCGGCCCTTGGCGGAACGGCCTAGAAGCGCGGCTCCCCGCGAGCGATCCCGAGCCAGGAGCGGCTTTCCGCGATTGGAAAAGCGTGTCCCCGCGAGGGCTGTCCCGCACCTCCCCGGAGCCTCCCCATGCGACCCTCCAACCGCGCCGCCGACGCGCTGCGCCCCGTCACCATCGAGCGGGGCGTTGCGCGCTATGCCGAAGGCTCGTGCCTGGTCAAGTTCGGCCATACGCACGTGCTCTGCGCGGCCTCGCTCGAGGACAAGCCTCCGCCGTGGTTGCGCGGGCAGGGGCGCGGCTGGGTAACGGCCGAATACAGCATGCTGCCCCGCGCGACCTCGACCCGGACGAAGCGTGAATCGACCTCGGGTCGCCCCTCGGGCCGCACCCAGGAGATCCAGCGGCTCATCGGCCGCAGCCTGCGGGCCGTGGTCGACCTGCAGGGCATGGGCGAGCGCCAGGTGGTCGTCGATTGCGACGTCGTCCAGGCCGACGGCGGCACCCGCACGGCCGCCATCTCGGGCGCCTGGGTGGCGCTGCACGACTGCCTGGCCTGGATGCACCATCGCTCCATGATCAAGACGATGCCGCTTCGCGACCACGTCGCGGCCGTGTCCTGCGGCGTCGTCAAGGGCGAGGTGGTGCTCGATCTCGACTATGCCGAGGATTCGGGCGCCGAGACGGACGCCAACTTCGTGATCACCGGGGCGGGTGGCCTCGTGGAGGTGCAGGCCACGGCCGAGAACGCCCCGTTCACGGAACCGCAATTGCTCGCCATGCTGGGGCTGGCGCGCGGCGGCATCGATCGCCTCGTGGCCCTGCAGAAGGACGCTGTCGCGAAGAAAGCGTGACGCGGGCGGCGGCGGGCCAAGCCTCCTCGAGGAGGCGGTCGTAAGAACAAATTAACCCTGTCGGCGGACTCTCCTGCTTCGCGGTGCCGTTTCGGACCCATATAATTCTATGAATGGGGACACTGGTTCCGTGAAGGACGATACCGTCGCGGATCGCGCCAAGCTGACGGCCCTCGTACTGGCGCGAGGTTTCCGCGGCCTGGCCCACGCGGCGCGTCGGCCGATCCGGGGCTTGACGGCCCGGCGAAGCCGCGTACCCCAGCGCCTGCTCATCGCTCCGCAGGACATCCGCACCGCCGATCCGACGGTTGCGGCCGACATCTACTCGGGCTATTTCGTCTTCGACGGCAAGGCCGTGAACGCGCGGGGCGCGTCGCCTTTCGACCTGCCGGCTCCGACTGAGAGTTGGGCCGCAGCCCTCGCGGGTTTCGGCTGGCTCCGTCACCTCAAGGCTGCCGACACGGCGCTGGCGCGTGTCAACGCGCGAGCTCTCGTGGGCGACTGGATCGCGAGCGCGGGCCGGCCCGGGAGAGCGCCGGCCTGGGAGCCCGAGGTGGTGGCCCGGCGGCTTCTGGCGTGGCTGAGCCAGTCGCCCCTGATCCTGGAGGGTGCCGATGCGGTCTTCTATCGCCGCTTCATGCGGAGCCTGTCCCAGCAGGGCGACAGGCTCGTCGCGGCCGTGGACCGGGGGCTCGGCGGCGTCGTCCGCCTTGTGGCACTCGTCGCGCTGACCGAGTTTGCGCTTTGTGCGGAGGGCCGCACGCGCCTACAGCGCCAGGTGTCGCGGCTGCTGTCCGCCGAAATCGGGCGCCAGGTCCTGGCCGATGGCGGCCATGTCAGCCGCAACCCCAGCCTGCTGCTCGACCTGTTGATGGATCTCCTGCCGCTCCGGCAGGCCTACACGGCCCGCGGCGTCGAGCCGCCGCCGTCACTGCTCACCGCCATCGACCGCATGATCCCGATGGTGCGGGCGCTGCGCCACGGCGATGGATCGCTGGCGCTGTTCAACGGCATGGGTGCGACACGGCTCGACGCGTTAGCGACCGTGCTGGCCTATGACGATGCGCGCGGCGCGGCCCCCAGCAGCGCGCCTTATTCGGGTTATCAGCGGGTCGAAGCCGGCGCGGCCGTGCTGATCGTCGACGCCGGTCCGCCGCCGCCGCCGGCTTTCGCCGAGCGCGCCCACGCCGGAACGCTGGCCTTCGAGTTTTCGATCGGGCCGCAGCATCTGGTGGTCAATTGCGGGGCTGCCGAATCCGGGCAACCGGCGGCACTCGAAGCGTCAAGGGCCACGGCGGCCCATTCGACGCTGGTCATCGCGGATCGGTCGTCGAGCCGGTTCGCGGCGCGGGGTCCGCTCGGCGGGCTGCTGTATTCCGGTCCCAAGGCGGTCTCCATCGAGCGCGTCGAAACCCCGGGGCACAGCTTCCTGAATCTGTCCCACGACGGCTACGCACGTCGCTTCGGCGTCCTGCACGGGCGGCGCCTGTGGCTCGCAGCGGCCGGAGACCGCCTGGCCGGCGAGGATCGCGTGCTGCCGTGGAACGATCGTTCCGAAGAACTTGCCCCGGTGCCGTTCACGATCCGCTTTCACCTTCACGCCAGCCTGCGAACCACGCCGGTCCGGCGCGGCACCGCCGTGCTGATCGCCTTTCCGACCGGGGAACGATGGCTGTTCGAGGCCGGCGGCCTGCTGGTCATGGTGGAGGAGAGCATCTCGTTCGCCCAGACCGAGGGACCGCGCCGGATCGAGCAGCTCGTGGTCCGGTGCCATGCCCCGGAGATCGACACCGTGACCTGGTCGCTGTCGCGGGAGGCCGAGGCCGCCGTCAAGGCCTGACCCTACGGATTTCACGCCACGCCCCGGCCATGCTAAGGGACCCCACGGAATGACCGCTTCGAACGGGTCTCGACACCGGGCAACGGTCGGAAATGATGAAGCGGTTATCTCCGTGGTCGCCCTGAGCGCGCCCGGCGGCTGAATGTCGGGGACCTGACCAGCATGGCAAGCGATCTGCGCCGCATCGAACGCGCGCTGCTCTCGGTCTCGGACAAGACCGGGCTGGTGGCCTTCGCGCGATATCTGCACGGCCGCAGCATCGCGCTGATCTCGACCGGCGGCACGCGGGATGCCCTCGCGGCCGCGGGCCTCCCGGTGACCGAGGTTGCAGACCTCACCGGCTTTCCCGAACTGATGGACGGGCGGCTGAAGACCCTGCATCCACTGGTGCACGGCGGCCTGTTGGCGATCCGCGAAAACCCCAGCCACGAGGCCGCCATGCTGGCCCACGACATCCGGCCGATCGACCTCCTGGTCGTGAACCTTTATCCGTTCGAAGCCACCGTGGCGCGCGGTGCCTCGTCCGAGGAGTGCATCGAGAACATCGACATCGGCGGGCCTGCCATGATCCGCGGCGCTGCCAAGAACCACAACGACGTGGCGGTCGTGGTGGATGTGGCGGATTACGATGCCCTCAGGGCCGAGATGGACCGCAATGACGGGCGCACCGGACTGGCATTCCGCCGGGGGCTGGCCCAGAAGGCCTATGCCCGCACGGCCGCCTACGATGCCGCCATCGCGGCCCATCTGCAGGGATCGGCCCTGGAGGAGACACCGCACTTCCGTGTGCTCGGCGGCACTTTGTCGGAGGTGTTGCGCTATGGCGAGAACCCGCACCAGAGGGCCGGATTCTACCGCACGCTCGATCCGCGTCCCGGTGTCGGCAATTCTCGGCTGCTGCAGGGCAAGGCTCTCTCGTACAACAACATCGGCGACGCGGACGCCGCCCTCGAACTCGTGGCCGAGTTCGATCCCGCAGGGCCGGCCGCCGTGGCCATCATCAAGCACGCCAATCCTTGCGGGGTCGGCACCGGTGCGAGCAACGCCGAAGCCTATGCCCGGGCGCTGCGCTGCGACCCCGCCTCGGCTTTCGGCGGCGTCGTTGCGCTGAACCGACGGCTCGACGCGGCGCTCGCGACGGAACTCGTCAAGATCTTCACCGAAGCCATCGTGGCGCCCGGGGTCGACGACGAAGCCCTGGCGATCCTCGGGGCGAAGAAGAACCTGCGGGTGCTGGTCACGGAAGCGCTGCCGGACCGGCGCGGGCCGGGTCTGACGTGGCGCAGCGTGGCGGGCGGCTTCCTGGTGCAGGACCGCGACGCGGCGACGGTCGAGGGTGTCGATCTCAAGGTTGTAACGGCGCGAGCGCCGACCCCGGAGGAGCACGCCGATCTCCTCTTCGCCTTTAGGGTCGTGAAGCACGTCAAATCCAATGCCATCGTGTTGGCCCGCGGCGGCGCGACCGTCGGCATCGGGGCCGGCCAGATGAGCCGCGTCGATTCGGTCCGCACCGCGGCCTGGAAAGCCGAGGAGGCCGCCAGGGCCGCCGGCGAGGCCACGTCGCTGGCCCGGGGTGCGGTCCTGGCGTCCGACGCGTTCTTTCCGTTCGCGGATGGTCTGGAGCTCGCGGCTGCGGCTGGCGTCACGGCCGTCATCCAGCCCGGTGGTTCGCTCCGTGACGCCGAGGTGGTCGCGGCGGCCGACAAGGCCGGCATCGCGATGGTGTGGACCGGCACCCGGCACTTCAAACATTGAGTGAGGGACATTGCCGCTACGGAGTCGGGCAGGCGCGATGACGCGTGTGGTCGCGCGGCTGCTGTTCTGGCTGGTGTTGGCCTATATCGCGGTCGTGACGCTGTCGCCCATCGCGTTCCGGCCGGAGACGCCGTTCGGAGCCGATGCGGAACGGTTCGTAGGCTTCGTCGGGGTCAGCGTGATCCTGATGGTCGCCTATCCGGCGCACCGCCTGCGCTGGGCTGCGGGTCTCGTGATCGCCGCGGCCTTGCTCGAGGCCTCGCAGAACCTTGTCGGTGGCCGCCATGGCCGGGTGACGGACTTCGAGGTCAAAGCCTGCGGGATCCTCTGCGGAAGCCTGCTGGGCTTCATCCTGGAGCGGCTCGCCTCCCGTCGCCGAGGCGCCTCCTCCACCTGATCGAAGGGGATGCCGAGCATGCCGCTCGCCGAAGCGACTCGGACGCCGTGGTAACCACGTCGGTGCACGCCTTTCCTGGGTCTCGACCTCGAAGGCGGGGCCGATCATGGACGCGGCCATGTCCGGCCAGAGGCCTGGTCCCAAAAGGGACGGCGTCGGGTCCGTCTTCTTCCCGCACAAGATTTGCCCGCCTCGCCGGGGCAGAGCAGTGGGACGCTGCCGCAGTACCGGGGCGCCTGCTACATGTGCTGGCCGCCGTTGATCGACAGCGTCGAACCCGTGACGAAGGACGCGTCCTCGCTGGCCAGATAAGCCACCGCCTTGCCGACCTCTTCGGGCAGGCCGAGGCGGCCGACCGGGATCTGCGGCAGGATCTTGGCCTTCAGCACCTCGGGCGCGATGGCCTGCACCATCTCGGTGCCAATGTAGCCCGGGCAGATGGCATTGACAGTGATGCCCTTGTTGGCGCTCTCCTGCGCCAGCGCTTTCACGAAGCCGATGTCGCCCGCCTTGGCGGCCGAATAGTTCACCTGTCCCATCTGGCCTTTCTGGCCGTTGATCGACGAGATCACGATCACGCGGCCCCAGTTGCGGGCCCGCATGCCGTCGATCACCGGCCGCGTGACGTTGAACAGGGAATCGAGGTTGGTGGTCAGCACCGCGCGCCACTGCTCCTTCGTCATCTTGTGGAAGAAGCCGTCGCGCGTGATGCCGGCGTTGTTGACCAAGATATCGATGGGTCCGACCTCGGCTTCGACCCGCCTCACCCCTTCGGCGCAGGCGTCGAAATCCCCCACGTCCCATTTGAAGGTCGGGATGCCGGTCTCGGCCTTGAACTTGGTCGCGGCCTCGTCGTTGCCGGCGTAGCTGGCCGCCACCGTGACACCCGCCTCGTGAAGGGCACGACTGATGGCGGCCCCGATACCGCGCGTTCCTCCGGTGACCAGTGCTATGCGTGCCATCTCGGATCCTCCTCCCCGCGGCCCTCGGCCGTCCATGTCGTCAACGAAACATGGCTTGACCGGTGCTATCAGTCCAGCCGAAATCCTGCATAGCGCAACGCAGCAATGGTCGACCGGAGATCGGTGCGCTGCAGCATGAATCGAGGCTTAGCATGGATAGGGTCGGATTCTGTATGCGCCTGAAACCCGGCTGTGCCGACGAATACAGGCGGCGGCATGATGCGCTTTGGCCGGATCTGCGCGAGTCGCTGAAGCGCGCGGGCATTGCGGACTATAGCATATTCCTCGCGCCGGATGGGATCACGCTGTTCGCGGTGCTGAAGAGCGCCGATGCGGCAGCCCGCGCGGCTCTGCCGGAGGATCCCGCGATGCGCCGCTGGTGGGCGTTCATGGCCGACATCATGGAGACGAACCCGGATCGGTCTCCGGCCGTCGAGATGCTGGCCGAGGTGTTCTACCTGCCGTGAGGGGGCGAGTTTCGCGGACTCACCGCCAGCGGTCTGCCGCGGCGTCGTCGGAGGCCTTGGGCGCGACCCAATCGCGGGCGCGGCCATCGACGAGGCGGTTGCGCTTCCAGAACGGCGCATGGGTCTTGAGGTAATCCATGAGGAAGTCGGCGGCCGCGAAGGCTGCCGAACGATGGGCTGAGGCGGTCGCCACGAACACGATGTTCCCCCCCGGCGCGATCGCTCCGTAGCGATGGATCACGCGGCAGCCCTGCAGGGGCCAGCGCGACTCGGCCTCGGCCGCGACCCGCAAGATCTCGCGGTCGGCCATGCCGGGGTAATGCTCGATCTCCAGTGCCGCAAGCGTGCCACCCTCGTCGCGACAGAGGCCCGTGAAGGTCACCACGGCTCCGACGTCACGCCGCCCGTGCGTCAGTGCGGCGATCTCGGCGGCCGCGTCGAAATCGTCCTCCTGGACGGAAACGTCAGCCAAGGTCAGGGCACCGGATGGGCCACTGGCTTCGCACGATCCGGACCCTGAGGCCACGGCCCGTTCGGGGCAGACGGATCTTCGGCTGCGGCTGCATCGGACCTCAGCCGCCCGTCATCGGTGGAAAGAAGGCCACTTCGCGGGCCCCGGTGAAGTCCACGTCATGCTTGGCGTGGACGTGGTCGACCGCCGCGCGGATCACGGCCGGGTTTTCGAACGCGGAGGCATAGCCTTCGCCGCGTCCGGCCAGCCAGCCTATCAGGTCGCCAACGGTCCTGACCGCGGCCGGCGGTGTCACGTCCTCCTCGGCCGTTCCGATCCGTTCGCGCACCCAGGCGAAATACAGCGCTTTCATCGGGATCCGTTCGATCGTTCCGCGACGCGGGATGCCGCATCGCCCGAGGGTCGGCCGGAACGCGCTGATGTCACTCCGCGGTCGGCCGGAACCCGGCCTTCATATAGTCCCAGCCGGTGTAGAGCGTAAGGACGGCCGCGACCCAGAGCAGCACGAGCCCGATCGTGACCGTGCCGGGGATCAGCACCTCGCCGGCCGGCCCGGCGATGAGGAAGCCGACCGCAACGAGCTGCACGGCGGTCTTCCACTTCGCGACCTTGGTGACCGGCACCGACACGCGCAATTCGGCCAGGAATTCCCGGAGACCGGAAACCAGGATCTCGCGACAGAGGATCACGATGGCGGCCCAGAGCGACCAGCCCGTGATCGACCTGTCGGAGACCAGCATCAAGAGCGAGGCTGCGACCAGCAGCTTGTCGGCGATAGGGTCGAGCATGCGGCCCAGCGAGGATTGCTGCTGCAGGACCCTGGCCAAATAGCCGTCGAAGAAATCCGTGATGCCGGCCACGATGAAGACCATGAGCGCCAGCCATCGCATGGCGAACTCGTCCGGCGCGAACAGGCATGCCGCCACCACCGGCACCGCCACCATGCGGCCGTAGGTCAGGAGGTTCGGCAACTGCCATTGCCGTTCGCGTTCGATGGTCGATAGGGCCATGGGCCGAGAGGGAACATGGCGGAGGGTTCGGCGTCAAGGGAGGCCCCGGCCGGACCTCGCGGCGGACGGACGGGGTGACCGGGCTGTCTCCTGGGCGTAAGTTTATGCTTGAATAGGTCGCCGTGTCGCATCAGCATCGTGCGTCCGTGCTCGTCGTGACCACGACCGTGTGGGGGACACTAGGCTACATCCGCGACGTGTCATGAAGAGCTTGCCTTGCCCGATTTTTCCGCCAAGCAGAGTAACGATTTCAAGGCCAATATGGCGGCCATCGCAGGCGTCGGCAGAGGCCGGGAGTCGTCCATGTATGGACTCCTTCGAGACGTTCTCGCCGTCGCGCTGGGCTACGAGCGGCGCAGCATCGACATTGACCGCGCTGGCACGCGAGGCCGTCCCGACCTGACGGTATTCGCACCGGGTGGCGGCAAGGACACCCTCATTCCCTGGATCGTGGTCGAGGCCAAGGACGAGCACGGCATCGTCGGCGATCGCACGCGCAGAGCGCGACTTTTCGCCGAGAAGGCCAAGTACATCACGGCCGATACGGCCTGGTTCATGTTCGTCGATCCGACATCCATCGTGGCGCGACCGGTCGAACGGGGCGCGTCGGATGCGGGAGATATCGAGCTTTCCATCCCCGGCACAACGCTGGCGACATTTGCCGAGGTCTTTGCCCCGCTTGCGGCCGAGCGCGCCGGCGTGCCGCTCATGCTCGAACGCTTTCGCGGAGGCGATGCAGCGCTGATCGGCACCGATCGCCTGAGCGGCGACGGAGATCTTCTCGCCCAGCGTATCGCGCGCGACGCCTTCTTCGACGGCCTGCGCGAAACCACCGGGCTGCTTCAAGACGCCGTCGAGAACGCGCTCGCGGCCACGCTGAGCAGACGCGAGGCGATCGCGGCGGAGGTGGGCGGCTTCCGCGCGTCCTTCGGCGAGACCCACTTTACGCCCTATCCGGTACGCATCGAGGGCTCGCCGCAAGGTCGCGAGGAGGCCCTGGCCCACGGCCGTGCCGCCCATGCCCTGACTCAGCGGCTTGCCCGCGAGCCTGCGCTCGCCCGGCTCACCCTAAACGCATTGCCGCGCTTCGCGGAGCGCGCCGGGCTCGACCTGACCGACAAGGATGAAGCCCGCCGGGTCGATCGATTCTTCGCGATCGAGACCGCGAATCTCGTGCTCGCCCGCATCCTCCTGATCAGATTCCTCGAAGATCACGGCTTCTTCGATGTTACGACGCCCGACGGCACCGTAACCCGCCGCTATTTGTGTAACGGCGGGGTGGAGGCGTTTCAGGGGATGCGCCGGTATTTCGGCCACGGCTACACCCGCCTCCTGGAGGAAGCCTACCGGTCGGGCGCGGGCGTCTATGCCGCGGCCTTCAATGAAACCGAGCTCGACTGGGTGCTGGCGCTTCCCTCGCCGGAACTGTCGCACACCGTCGAGTGGGCGATGTATCGCTTCTCCCGTTACGACTTCACGACGATCAAGGGCGACGTGCTCACGGGCGTCTACGATCGTTTCCTCGATCCGGCGCAGCGCAAGGCGAAAGGCGAGTTCTACACGCCGCCATCGATCGCGCGCTGGATGCTCGACCGACTCGATCTCGGTCCCGACGACTCGGTCTTCGATCCCGCTTGCGGCTCGGGCACGTTCCTCATCGAGCGTTATCAGCAGGCTGTCGGTGAGGAGGCCGACCGAGGCCTGGCGAGCTACGAGGAAGCACGCGCCGCCGTCGCCCGCATCGCCGGGAACGACCTCAACCCGTTCTCTGCCGTGCTAACGCAGATCCAGCTGCTGTGGCATCTGCTGGGCTTCGGGGCGGCGGTCCACGCAGAAAGTCTTCCGCCGCTATCTATCGCAGAGCGCGCCAACTCCTTGGTACCGACGATTCTAAGGGATCAAACGACGACGCGGTTCGGCGACATCGATCGCGACGACTACGCCGCGGTCGTCGGCAACCCGCCCTACGTCCGGCCCGAGCGCGGCCTCGACCTCGATCCGGCCGCGCGCTCCTATTTCGGCGGCGCGCGAGACGTGGACGGCATAGCCCACGAGGGCGTGAGCGTCGACCGCAACCTGTACCGACTTTTCATCTACCGTGCGCTCGACCATTGGTGCGCCAATCCCGTCGGCGGACGTATTGGCAAGCTCGCTTTCGTGTTGCCGCTCGGCTTCTGCTCCGGCAGTGACGCCGCGGACCTGCGCCGCCTTTTCGCGCCCGGCGGGCGGTGGACGATCCGCGAAATCGTCGATATGGAGCTGATTTGGCGGTCGGTGTTCGACGCCGACGTGTTGCCCATGATCCTGATGGCCGAAGCACGGCCGGCACGGGTTGAAGATCGCGTGACGATCCACCTCGCCGACGAGCGCTGCGTGCTGGCGCCGGCCGTCAAGGGCGGTCGGCCGACTTTCGACCTCAACCAAGCTGAGGTCAGTACAATTGCCTATGCGGACCTGTTCGCGCCAGACGGCCGCATCCTGACCCGGCTGACGTCACGCCGACTGGAGGTAATCCGGAAGCTGCGATCCTGCGCCACGCTGAAGGACGCGGCAAAGCGGTATTGGACGAAAATGCAGGGCGGCGTCATCATGGCGTCCGAAGCCCGCCCGACCGGTATCGGCGAAGGATCCTGGACCGAGCGACGGCTGTTCAGCCGAGGCGTGACCCGGCGTGGAAAGGGCAAAACCGCTGACCCCGGGCACGTTCTTTGGAAAGGTGAGAACATCCGCACTGGAAGTATGATCGGAAGCCCTGCATTCTATTCCGTCGATCTTTCAAGCTTAGATGCGACCCGGATCTGGTCGTATCCTCACGTCCTGCCTACAAAGATGTATGCATTTCCACTAATTGAACAGATTCCGGTTACAGCACCTTTTGACCCTAGGATGGATGCTGTACTCGACACGGTAGTAGTTTTCGGTCCCCGGACAGATTTAGGTGAATTACCGTTCGACGGGCTACTGGCGTCGCGCATATACGGATATTATACGATCCTGAATCTTCGTGCATCCTACATGAATAAACTTCGCAGTCATATCTACCAAAGCGTAATCGCCGACCTGCCCTGGTCGGAGGCGCTCGTGGCGCACACGGACGACCTTGTTGCGGCGCGCACGGCATTGTTCGCCGCCTGCAGCCGCCGCTACGACGCGGGGACGTCCTTGCGCGCCGAGGCGGAGGCGCTCGGGCTTCGCCCGCTGCGGGACGTGTTCCTCGCCAGCGCGCCCGGCGCCAAGCTTGGCCTGTCTGAAACGATCGCCGGAGGCGAACCCTTCACGGTCGCTGATGTCGGGGTCGTCGGTAAGGGCGACAATTGGTCCGTCATTCCGGATATGACCATGGAGGCCATTGCGGTCACCGTACCATCGAGAGAGACAGCCCAACTGATCGCGGCTGGCCTTCGTCTAGCAGCAGGAACGGACCTCACCCGCACGACGCTCCTGCGTCTCCCAGTGCCTCCCGATGCCGACACCGCCCGGCGCTTGACCGACCTCAGCGCCCGATACGCGACCGACGTCCTCGAAGAGGCGGTCGAGCGTGAGGTCGACCGGATCGACGCCATCGTCGGCCCCGCGCTCGGCCTCGATGCCGCCGACATCGCTTTCATCCAGGACGAGATGGCCAACGATCCGTTCCTGAGCCGCATACGTCCGCGCTACCCCTTCTTCACACCGAAGCAACGTGGCCGCCGCACCAGTCTGGAGCGCTCGGATCGCTACCAGACGGCACGCTGACTGGAGCAGCCTGTCCCGAGCTGTCGGCGCGAAGCAGAGCGTGTCCGCCGGGCGCACCGCCTGTGTCCGCGCCCGAGGAGGGCCATGCATCCCGTCGCTACACTCGAGTTCATTCTGCTGCTGGTCGCGGTGCTCGGCCCCGAACTGCTGGCACTCCGCCCTCACCCGCTCCTATCGTGGAAGAAATCGTAGATGCGCTTCGCCGTCGCGGCGTTCACGCTCGGCACCTTTTCGAGATCGCCGAGGGTTGCGCGCGAGATGGCCTTGGCGGTGCCGAAGGCGTGGAGCAGGGCGCGCTTGCGGGCCGGGCCGATGCCCGCCACCTCGTCGAGCGGCGAGCGCGTGATGTCCTTCTTGCGCCGCGCCCGATGGGTGCCGATGGCGAAGCGGTGCGCCTCGTCGCGAAGCCTCTGCACGAAGTACAGGGCGGGGTCGCGGTCGTGCAGCTTGAACGGTTCGCGCCCGGCGACGAAGAAGGTCTCGCGGCCGGCGTTGCGGTCGGGTCCCTTGGCGATGCCGACCACGGCCAGGCCGTTCGGCACCGCGCCCGGGCCGAACATCACCGGAACGCCGAGTTCCGCCATGATGTCGCGCACGGCGTCGAGCTGTCCCTTGCCGCCGTCGACCAGAAGCAGGTCCGGCCAGGGCGAGCCGTCGTCGAAATCGGCCGACAGGGCGTCGTCGTCGGGCGCGGCATCGTCGGCGGCCTCCGCCACTGCGATGGGGTCGAGCGCCTCGGGCGGCATGTCCGTGCTGCCCGGTCCTCCGTCGTCGGCCAGGGCCTCATCGAGATCGTCGTCGGCCGCCGTCGCGGAAGCAGCGAGGAGCGCGTCGTCGCCCGCCGATCCCCGCGTTTCGCGCAGCAGGCGGGCGAAGCGCCGCCGCAGCATCTGGCGCATCATGCCGTAATCGTCGCCCGGCGTGACGTCCTTGATGTTGAAGGTGCGGTACTGGCTCTTCAGGAAGCCCGCGGGGCCGGCCACGATCATGGCGCCGACCGCGTTGGTGCCCATGATGTGGGAATTGTCGTAGACCTCGACGCGGCGCGGCGGACGCGCGATGCCGAACGCCGCCGCGAGGCCGGCCAGCAGTTTCTCCTGGCTGGCGGTCTCGGCGAGCTTGCGGCCCAACGCCTCCTTGCCGTTGACGGCCGCGCCCTCGACGAGCTCGCGCTTCTCGCCGCGCTGCGGCACCGCGATCTCGACGGCGTGGCCGGAGCGCTCCACGAGGGCCTGCGACAGCACGGCGCGGTTCTCGACGTCGTGCGACAGCAGGATCAGGCGTGGCGGCGGCTTGTCGACGTAGAATTGGACCAGGAAGCTGTCCAGCACCTCGCCCGCCGTATGGCTGCGGTCCGCCCGCGGATAGTAGGTCCGGTTCCCCCAATTCTGGAAGGTGCGGAAGAAGAACACCTCAATGGCGAACTGCCCGGCCTCGTCGACGACCGCGAAAACGTCCGCCTCCTCGACGCTCTTCGGGTTGATGCCCTGCTGGCCCTGGATGGCCGACAGCGCCGCAATGCGGTCGCGCAGGCGCGCGGCCCGCTCGAACTCCATGGTTTCGGCCGCCTGCATCATCTCGGCCGCGAGCCGTTCCTTCACGGCCCGGCTCCTGCCGGCCAGGAAGTCGCGTGTCTCGCCGACGAGCTCCTGGTAGCCCTCGGGACTGACCTCGCCCGTGCAGGGTCCCGCGCAGCGCTTGATCTGGAACAGCAGGCAGGGCCGTGTCCGGTTATCGTAGTAGCTGTCCGAGCACGATCTGAGCAGGAAGGCCCGTTGCAGCGCGCTCAGCGTGCGGTTCACGGCCCAGACGCTGGCGAAGGGCCCGTAGTAGTCGCCCTTGCGGTTGCGGGCGCCGCGGTGCTTGGTGATCTGCGGCGCCTTGGGGTCGGCCGTGACCAGGATGTAGGGAAACGACTTGTCGTCCCGCATGACGACATTGAAACGCGGCCGCATCTGCTTGATGTAATTGGCTTCGAGCAGCAGCGCCTCGGTTTCGGTCGCGGTCGACACGAAGACCATGGAACTCGTCAGCGAGATCATCTGGGCGATGCGGCGCGAATGGCCCGTGGCCCGCGTGTAGCTCGCGACCCGCTTCTTCAGGCTCTTCGCCTTGCCGACGTAGAGCACCTCGCCGTCGGCGTTGAGCATGCGGTAGACCCCCGGCCCCAGCGGCAGCGCCGCCCAATGCCGGCGGATCGCGGCCGCGCCCTGCCGCACCGAAGCGGGGGCCGCGCTCTCGTCGTCGAGCCCGAGTTCGACCCCAGAATCGGCCTCGTCGAGCGGGTCGAGTGCCTCGGCGAGGTCCTCGGGTCCGAAGGGCTCGTCCAGGGCGCCGACGGAGAACGGGAGAGTGGAACGGCTCATTGCGGTGATCTAAGCCGGGAAGGCGGCATCGGGAAGGCCGACCCAGGCGCGGCCTTCCGAGCTGGCGCATGCCGCCGGCGGCATCACACGCGCCCGATGCCCCCATTGCCGCAGGCTCCGGTGCCGAGCAGGCGGATCCGGCCGGTCTCCCATGCCTGTCGCGGTCCAGCGCGAAACTGCCGGCGCCGCTCCATTAAGCTAACCACCTGAAGAGTCCTGTCGACGCTTGCCGGGCCGCTGCGGGGCCGTTACCTCGTCGGGGCGCGCGGGGGAAGACGCGGAGCGGAGCGGCATTTCATGTTTTTCATCGGCTTCCCCCATCACTCGTTCGGCGCGCGACCCTCGGTCCGCGCGCGTCAGCCGGAGAAGGCATGGTACCCTTGCACCGTCGGACCATCGTGGCCGGCATCGCGGCCGGCCTTGCCCAGGCCGTGACGACACCTCTCCGGGCGCAGAATGCGCCAGAGCCGCCCGTGGCTCGTTTCGGCTTCGAAGACGTCCTGAAGCGGGCTCGCGAACTCGGCATGGCACCTTTCGAGACGAACCCGCCGCCGTTGCCCGAACCCCTGGCCAAGCTCGACTTCGATGCCTGGCGCGACATCCGCTTCCGCCGCGACAGGGCGCTGCTCGGCACGGAAGGGGGGCCGTTCCGCCTCGAGATGTTCCACCTGGGCCATCTCTATCCGCGGCCCGTGACCGTCAACGTGATCCGCGACGGCATCGCGACGCCCGTGCCTTACGCCGCGAGCCTCTTCGACTACGGTCGCAACAAGATCGACAAGCCGCTGCCGCTCAATCTCGGCTTCGCGGGCTTCCGGCTGCTCTTTCCGCTGAACCGGCCCGAGGTGCAGGACGAGGTGGCGGCCTTCCTGGGCGCCAGCTATTTCCGGTTTCTCGGCCGCGGGCAGCGCTACGGCCTCTCGGCCCGGGGCGTCGCGGTCGGGGCCGGGTCGCCGGCCGAGGAATTCCCGTTCTTCCGCGAGTTCTGGATCGAGACGCCCGGTCCCGCCGCCGAACGCGTGACCATCTTCGGGCTGCTCGACGGTGCTTCGATCACCGGAGCCTACCGGTTCGCCCTCTATCCCGGCGCCGAGAGCGTCATGGAGGTTTCGGCGACGCTGTTCCCGCGCCGCGCCGGCGTCAAGCTCGGTCTGGCACCGCTGACGTCGATGTTCTTCACCAGCCAAAACGACCGCCGCTTCTCGGACGATTTCCGGCCCGAGCTGCACGATTCGGACGGGCTCCTGATCCATTCGGGCACCGGAGAGTGGATCTGGCGTCCGTTGCGCAATCCCATGGACCCGCAGGTTTCGACCTTTCTCGACAAGAACATCCAGGGCTTCGGCCTGTTGCAGCGCGACCGCGTCTTCGAGGATTACCAGGACCTCGACCTCGCCTACGAGCTCAGGCCGAGCTACTGGATCGAGCCCAAGAACGGGTGGGGGGACGGACACGTGGAGCTCGCGGAACTCCCGACCAAGGACGAGACCAACGACAATGTCGTCGCCTCCTGGGTGCCCAACGAACCGCCGGAACCCGGCAAGCCGGTGACCTTCGACTACGCCATCACGGCCGGCCTCGCCCTGTCGCGACTGTCCCCCGGTGGCCGTGTGCTGAAGACCTATCAGACCCAGGCGCGGGCGCTGGGCTCGAAGGAGGTCGCCTCGCCGGGGTCGCGCCGCTTCATCATCGATTTCTCGGGCGGCGATCTCGGCTATTTCGCCACCGATCCGTCGCTGGTCCAGGTCGTGCCGACCTCGACCAACGGGAAGATCACGCGGAGCTTCCTGGTGCCGAACCCGCATATCAACGGGTTCCGGGCCGCGATCGACGTGGAACTGCCACCCGGCCAAACCACGGATCTCCGGGCCTTCCTCAAGTCCGGCAACCGCGCCCTGACCGAGACCTGGACGTTCCCCTGGCAGGCGCCGTAGGGCGGCGTCTGCGCGGAGCGGGAGCATCCCGAAGCGGAAGGCTCGGCTGCAGCGAGACGAAACGGCGCGTCACCCGAAGGGCCACCCTGAGGACATCAAATCAGTTCGAGGCGGACCTTTCGGCCCATGATTGCGGCAGCACGCGATAGGGTTCCTACGTTCACGTCCTGATCTGGATCGAGCACGCGGTCAATTTGGGTTCGACTTGTCTTCATCCGGCGTGCCAGTTCAGCCTTTGATATATGTTGTTCGCGCATCTGCTTCGCGAGCTGCAGCGCGATGACCTTCTTGACGGCAGCAAGGGCCGCATGATCGCGAATGCCTTCCTCGTCGAGCCACTGATCGAGGGTCGTCATCCCATCCAGACTGCGGGCTCCAGGACGTCCGCTTTCGACGCTCATGATATCTTTATCTCCTCTACTCGAATTCTCTCATGCGCTTGATCGCTAAAGCCATCTCCTCCCGCGGTGTCTTTCGAACCTTCTTGATGAACCCATGCACGACAACAAGGCAGTCTTCTCTTTGGAAGAAGATGAAGCGAACCTCACGCTTCGATGGCAGCGAGCTTCTGACTTCCCAGAGCGATCCCTCCAGGTGGTCGCAGAGTGGAAGCCCCATGGGGAACCCAATCTGGACCGCATACAAATCGCCCCCGATCACACGCTTGTCTTCAGCACTAAACGACTTAATAAAATTTAATAAAATCTTGTTTGAACGTGCAGTTTCATAAAAAATGACCTTGAACATCTCTCATCTCCATGCTCCTTTTCAGCTCAACTAACCGCCTATGATGTACCGAAAAAAGTACACTTGTCAAGTCGTTCGCGGCGACAATCGCCGGCTCATCCGTGAAGGAAAGGAAGGGTTCTCTGTCAAGATCAGCGAGGCACAGGCTGGTCCTCGCGACTTCTCGTGATCCGGGATGCGGGACGCGAACATAGGCGATCAACCCCCCGCCAGCAGCCGGGCCGCGGCGTCGCGCTCGAAGAGGTAGAGCAGCATCCGCAGCGCCGGCCCCCGCGGTCCCCTGAGTTGCGGGTCGTCGGCCACCAGGGCGGCCGCCTCCTGCCGCGCCTCTTCGAGCAGTTTGGCATGCACGTCGAGCAGCGCCAGCCTGAAATTCGGCAGGCCCGATTGCTTGGTGCCGATCAACTCGCCTTCGCCGCGCAGCCGCAGATCCTCGTCGGCGATGCGGAAGCCGTCCTCGGTCGACCGCAGGATCTCGATCCGCGCCTTGGCGGCCTCGCCGAGCGGACCCTTGTAGAGCAGCAGGCAGGCCGATTTCGCCTCGCCGCGCCCGACCCGGCCGCGCAACTGGTGGAGCTGCGCCAGGCCGAAGCGCTCCGCATGCTCGATCACCATGATGTTGGCCTCGGGCACGTCGACCCCGACCTCGATCACCGTGGTGGCGACCAGCACCCGCGCCCGTCCGGCCGCGAAGGCCTCCATGGCGGCGTCGCGCTCGGCCCCCTTCATCTGCCCGTGGATCAGGCTCACGCGGTCGCCGAAGACCTCCTGCAGGGCCCGGAACCGGTCCTCCGCCGCCACGAGGTCGGCGTGCTCGCTGTCCGTCACCAGCGGGCACACCCAATAGACCCGTGCGCCGCCCGCCACGGCGCGGCCGACCGCCGACACGACCTCGTCGATCTGGTCGATGGGCTTGGCCAGAGTATCGACGGGAAGCCGGCCCGCCGGCTTCTCGTCGAGGATCGACACATCCATGTCGCCGAAGATGGTCAGCACGAGCGTGCGCGGAATCGGGGTCGCGGTCATGACCAGCAGTTCGGCGGCGCGGCCCTTCTCGGCCAGGGTGAGGCGCTGCGCCACGCCGAAACGATGCTGCTCGTCGACGATCACGAGCCCGAGATCGGTGAAGGACACGTCCTCGCTGAACAGCGCGTGGGTGCCGACCACGAGGTCGATCGTGCCGTCCGCGAGCCCGGCCAACGTGGCGGCGCGCTCACTCGCGCGGTCGCGGCCGGTCAGCACCGCCAGGCGCAACCCCGCGGCTTCCGCCAGGGGCGCGATGCGGCCGAAGTGCTGGCGGGCCAGGATCTCGGTCGGCGCCATGAGGGCGGCCTGGCAGCCGGCCTCGACCATCGATGCGGCGGCCAGCAGCGCCACCACGGTCTTGCCCGAACCGACGTCGCCCTGCAGCAGGCGCAGCATGCGCCGGGGCGACGCCATGTCGGCCCGGATTTCGGCCAGGGCCTTGCGCTGCCCGCCGGTCAGCGCAAACGGCAGGGCGGCCTCGATCCGGGCCACCATGCTGCCATCCCCCGCATGGGGGACGCCATCGTCGACCACCGCACGGTTGCGCACCAGCGCCAGGGCGAGCTGGCTCGCCAGGAGTTCGTCGTAGGCGAGGCGCTGCCGGGCCGGGGTGTCGGTGCCGACCGCGGCGGCGTTCTTCGGATGGTGTAGTGACCGGAGCGCGTCGTCGAAGCTCGGCCAACCCCGCAGCACGAACCTGCCGGGAGCGAGCCATTCGGGCAGCGCCGGCAGGCGCTCCAGCGCGGTCTCGATCGCCTTGCCGAGCACCCGCGGGAACAGGCCTTCGGTGAGCGGGTAGACGGGCTCGATCAGCGGCATGGTGGCGAAGCCCTCCGCGTCCACCACGCGGTCGGGATGCACCATCTGCAGCCGGCCGTCCCAGATCTCGAGGCGTCCCGACACGAAGCGCGTCGCGCCGATCGGGAGGGCCTTCTCGACCCAGCTCGCGTTGTTGCGGAAGAACACGAGCGTGCAGTCGCCCGTCTCGTCCTCGATCACGGCCTTGAAGGGCGCCTTGACCGATGACGGCGCGAGGTGCTCGCGCACGCGGCCTTCGA
>JAABUU010001142.1_pt1 | contig 47437 bp, 50 predicted proteins | sample 5559301 | NCBI WGS metagenome assembly JAABUU01 (sample SAMN10711884, study PRJNA513360) | rock metagenome | isolation source: Antarctica rocks | place: Antarctica: Victoria Land, Richard Nunatak white | reverse complement strand
TGTAAGCACGGGCCGAACTGTCATACGGCCTATGGTCTCAACCATCGCCTGCGGTTTAATTGTGTCTTTAACCGTTCGGCGGGTGTGTTAGGGACAAGCCCCTGCCTTCAGGCATGGGGTTTATGACCTGCTCGGCCCCTGGCTTCGGCTCTGGGTAGTACCAGGCGGCATCGGGGTTGCTCCTGCCGCCGGACGCTGTCGGCGGGGAAGTAGTGGTTGCCTTCCACCACGACGGTCTGGTCGCTCTCGGCAAGGACCATGTTGTTCCAGATTGCTTTCATGGGTATCGCTTTCGTTCTCAAAACTTCTGTTTGTCTCAGTGGCCTGGCGTAACCGCGTACACCGTAGAGGAGTCCCACTCGGGGTCGGTCGCCAGTCGGAGGGTGACAATTTGGCCCGTGTGGTAGCACTCCTCCCAGGCCCGCCGGGCCAGCAGCGTCCCCGCCTTCACGCGCGCCCGTCCCAGAAACCAGTCGCCGCCCGCCACGGCGATCTCCGCGTCGAGCGGCGTGCCGGCGTACTTCCGGCGCAGCCGGGCGTAGTCCCGCTTCGCGGCGGCCTCGAACAGCGCCTGGACACGGGAAACGTCGGGCGTGGGCTGCGCCAGCGCCTCCTCCAGCGCGGCCTTGTCCTCGTAGGTCTCGCACAGATGGACTAAGATTTCGCGGATCGAGCGGCAGGCGGGCCTGGGTTTCCAGTCCCATTGATCGTCCCGCAGCCCGTTCAGGTGGGCGAGGAAGAACCGGAGGGCGCCGTGCATGTTGTCCACGAGGTCATCAATGTCGAAGGCCATGGGAGGCGAAGTGGAGGGCGTCACGGCCTGGACCGCAGCCGATGTCGATGATCCTGTTTCCGCGCAGGCCACGGGCGAAGGCGTCGAGGCGTTCCGTGGAGGCGCGGGAGTGTCTGCTGAACTCGCGCGCGACGCCCGTGTCAGCTCCTGCCCCGATCCGCTCATGGTAGGTGGTCCTCTCTCCCCTGGCCGATGATGGCGGGGACGCCCGTCAGGTCTTCGCAGCACCGAGTTGCCTCGGGGTGGTGCCGACGCACCAAGATCGCGGGGATGCCCGCCGCCTCCGCCCCCGCCACGTCCGCCGCCAGGCTGTCCCCGATCATCCACACGGCCTCTGCCCCGCCCTGGGAGGCAATATGGTCGAGGACACTGTGGTAAGCCAGCGGGTACGGCTTCTCGTAGCCCGTCTCCGCCGAGTTGAAGACGCGGCGGACCTGCCGATCCAGCCCCAGGTGGGCCACAAGCGCGCCGAGTTCAGGGACGTGGTTGGACAAGATGAGGTGCGTCCAGCCCTGGGCGGAGAGCAGGTGTAGGGTCGGGAACGTGTCGCCGAACAGACGCCAGTGACTGGGGCCGACGAAGACCTTCCGAACCTCCCGCGCCAGGGTGCGAACCTGGATCGGCCTGACGCCGACCGCCATGAACGCGCGCTCGAAGACGGGGGCAAGGTCTTCCCACCACTGGTCCGCCCCCCTGATGGGGTAAGCCTGGTGGGGATCGTGCCACGGGTAGCCCGCCTGTAGATGGGGGCGCAGGTCGTCGGCGGTGGCCGCGCAGTCTGGAGCGCCCTGGCGCAGCACCTCCACCAGAGCACCCGTCCAGAGGCCCTCGCGGTAGGCCAGCGTCCCGTCGAAGTCCCAGATCAGGTAGCGGCTCATGTCGTCTCCTTCAGAGGAAGGTTTCCTCCTCCTTATTTCGACGTTTTCAGGATCGTGGCGATCTGCGCCAGATCTTCGGAAGACAGCTTGATCTCGGTCGCTTTGGCGTTCTCGCGTACCTGTTCGGGGCGGGTGGCGCCGATGATGGGCGCGACCATTGTCGGCTGGTGCAGCAGCCAGGCCAGCGCGAGCTGCGACAGGGTCGCATCATGCTCTCCGGCGAAGGCGGCCAGGGCTTTGAGGGTCGGCAGGGCCTCCGCCAGCCGCTTCTCGAAGTCCGCGTTGCCCTGCCCCCGACTGCCTTCGGGGGCCGCGCCGCTCAGGTACTTGTCCGAAAGCAGACCCTGGGCGAGCGGCGAGTAGGGAATCTGCCCCAGCCCTTCCTCCTGGCAGCGCGGGATGATGGTTTCTTCGATGCCGCGCCCCAGCATGTTGTAGTAGTTTTGCAGCGAGATGGCCTTGCTGGCGTTGATCTCCCGCGAAATCTGCGCCCGTTCGCCAATTTGCGCGGCGTCGTGGTTGGACCAGCCGAAGTAGCGAATCTTGCCCGCCCGCACCAGGTCGTCGAGCGCCCGCACCGTTTCCTCGGCGGGCGTGTCGGCGTCCGGCCAGTGGATCTGGTACAGGTCAATGTAGTCGGTTTGCAGGCGGCGCAGGCTGTCCTCGACGGCCTCGAAGATGTGCTTGCGGCTGGCCGCCTCGCCGTTGGGGCCATCCCACATGCGCCCCCGGCATTTGGTGGCGATGACCAGCGTGCGCCGGTCCTTGCCCTGCATCCAGCGCCCCATGACCTCCTCGGCCTTGCCGCCCGTGTACACGTCGGCGGTGTCCAGGAAGTTGATGCCCTCCTCGACGGCCGCGTCGAGCACGGCGAATGTCTCCGCGTCGGCGATGCGCCCCCCGAAGTTGATCCAGGCGCCCAGGCAGATCTCCGAGACCTTCAGGCCCGACCGGCCCACGGTGCGGTAGTTCACGGCAGTGTTCCTCTTTTCATGGTTCTCTCAGCGTATGCGCCTCAGAGTTCGCGACCCGGCGCGAAAATCCTGCCTGATCTATGCGGCGTCATCCCCGCTCCCCTTCCCTCAGCAGGCTGTCAAGGTCGAGCCGCCGCGTGTGCATTGCAAGGCTCCCGTCAGCCGTTCTCGGCCATTCCGCCTGCGGTCGGTCCCAGTATAGCTCCACCCCGTTGTCGTCCGGGTCGCGCAGGTACAGCGCCTCGCTGACGCCGTGGTCGCTCGCGCCTTCCAGTGGAACGCCTGCCGCGATCAGACGGCGCAGGGCGTCGGCCAGGGCGGCGCGGGTCGGGTACAGGATCGCCAGGTGGTACAGGCCCGTAGCGCAGGATCGCCAGGTGGTACAGGCCCGTAGCGCAGGATCGCCAGGTGGTACAGGCCCGTAGCGCCGGGGGGCGGGGACGACCCGCCCCCGCTTTCCCAGGTGTTCAGGCCGATGTGGTGGTGGTAGCCGCCCGCCGAGAGGAAGGCGGCGCTGTCGCCGACGCGCTGCGTCACCCCAAAGCCCAGCACGCCCTGGTAAAAGTCCAGCGCCCGCCCCAGGTCGGCGACCTTGAGGTGGACGTGGCCGATGCGGACCTGGGGATCGAGCGGGCCGGAAACGTCTTTGCTGTCTGGGATTGTCATGTCATGTTCCTCAAGCGCCGAACACGGGGCCGGGGATGATCTCCATCACGCCGCCCTCGTCGGCGATGAGCCTCTGGACGCGCGTGAAACGGTCTTCCAGTGTTCCCGTTTCTTCATCCTCATCCCCTTCGTCATCCAACAGCTCTCCCGCCGCCCCCATCGCGCCGCGCTCCGTCGCGTGCGCTGACGCCGTGAGGCTGCCGTCGCGGTAGACGGCCAGGATGAACACGCCTGGGTCGGCCTGCGCCTCCGCGAATTTGCCGATGCCGAACCCCGTGAACGGCGGGTCTTCTTCTTTGTGTGCCATGCGGCGATTATACCCGCCCTTTCCGTACCCACCCGTTCTTCCAATGCCCCATCCGGGGGTAAAATCATAGAAGGCAAAAAACTATAGCGTCTGCAAGAAAGGTCAACAGTCATGGCTCAGAAAGCTACATCTCACCCCACGGGCTTTTTCCACACCGTCTTTTTCTGGATGCGGGAGGGGGCCGAGCCGCAGGACGCCCCCAAACTCGCCCAGGGATGCGCGACCTTCTTGTCGGACATCCCTGGGGTGCTGCGCCTCACGGTCGGCTTCCCCGCCGGCACAGCGCGCGGGGTGGTGGACAATTCGTATGGGGTGGCGCTGCTCGTCGAGTTCGCGGATCAGCAGGCGCATGACGTTTATCAGGATCACCCTGATCACCTGCGCTTCATCGCCGAGTGCAGTCCGCTGTGGAGCCGCGTCCAGGTGTATGATACGCGGCCACAGGCAGGTTGATGCCCGGCTAAAAAGGCCGAAAACTTTGATCGAAAAAGCGCCGGCATCCTAATCTTGGGATGCCGGCGCTTGATTGTTTCTATGCCGAAGGCGAGACTCGAACTCGCACGCCCTTGCGAGCACTGCGACCTGAACACAGCGTGTATACCATTTCACCACTTCGGCGTTTGGGGTAAGGATGGCGTTATTATACCGAGTGGGGACGGGGTTGTCAAGAGGGAGAATGTAGCAAACAATAGTTTGTGCTTGACAAAGAAAAGACTGTGCCTTATACTAGGCACAGAGAGGTTTAATTCCGGCCCGCGCCGGGAACGCCGCACCGCCGCGACGAAGCCTCTCCGAAGATCTCCACTGAAGATCCGGGCGGTTTCCACCGATGATTGACTCCATGCGCCCTCGCACTTTTTTTGCCTGTCGTCCGGCTCATCTTTTCCAGAGCCGATTTTCCAATGGGAACGCACACAAAGTTTGCCTATCTGCATGACATCCGTGAGCATGAATTTCGTCAGGAATTTCGTGAGGAGGACCGTGATTTGATCCGACGCCGACCCGCCGCGCTTGCAGCCGCCCTGGCCTGCGCCGTCTTTTCCGCGCACGCTTGCCGCGCGGCCCAGACCCCTTCCGCCGATCCCGCCGTGACCCAGCCCGCCTCTGCGGACAGTGAGGCTTCGCAGGCCGCGCCTGCCGGAAGCGCCGTTTCCACATCCCATTCCACCCGTCGCTACCATCGCCGCCACCCTTCGCGCCGTGGGGCTGCCCGCAGCCTGCCCTCGCGCGGGGCCGGCTCCGCTGCCGAGCAGCAGGCCAGCGTGGTCGGGCGGCTTGCCATGGTCACCAGCGACAAGGCGGTCATCATCGCCGGCCGCGAGGCGGCAGGGCGCGTCCTGTCCGTCTGCCCCAAAGGCCAGTACCTGGACCTTTGCGGCCAGACGCCGACGCAGTACGCCGTGCTGATGGTGGACCATTCCCTGGGCTTCGTGCTTAAGTCCGATGTCCAGCTCCTCGACTACCAGGTCGTCAACAGCGCGCCCGACGGATCGGGCGACGGGACGCCGGGGGCGGTCGGCAGCGCCCTGGGCCAGTCCCTGGTGCAGTCGGCATTCGGCTACCTCGGCGTCCCCTACGTCTGGGGCGGCAACACCGCCGCCGGCATTGACTGCTCCGGCTTCGTCAAAGCCGTCTACGCCGCCCACGGCATCACCCTGCCGCGCCATTCGGGCGACCAAGCGACGGTCGGCTACGACGTCCCCAAGGCCGACTGGTCCCGGTGGGTCCCCGGCGACCGGATGTACTTCGCCTGCCACCACGCCGACATTGACCACACCGGCATGTACATCGGCGACGGCCGCTTCATCCATTCCTCGATGGGCCACGGCCAAGCGGTCGCGATTGACCGCGTGGACGGTGCGTACTACGCCGAGCATCTGGTCTGCGTCCGCCGCTCCCGCGAGCTGGTGGACGCCGCCCCCGCGACCGCTTCCGCCGATGACGCGGAAAACAGCCAGCGCTGACCCCGTTTCCGACAAAGAGCCGTCCCTGGGGGCGGCTTTTTTTGTCGAATCGCCGCCTTGCGAGAAAAGACGCCATGCCCCTGCCCCGCGACCGCGCGCTCTTCGTGCTCCTGCTGCTGGCCGCGCTCCTGGGCCTGGCGTACAACGCCGTCATCCTGCTGGGCTACGGGCCGGACGAGCCGCGCCACCTCGCCTACGTTGAGCTGCTCTTCCGCGAGCACACGTTCCCCCGGCAGAACCCGGACGGGACTGAGTACGCGGGCGCGCATTCCTACCACCCGCCGCTGTACTACCTGATCCTACTGCCGTTCTATGCGCTGCTGCGCGTCCTGCCGCTGGCCGGGACATGGCACGCGCTGCGCCTGGTCAGCCTCGCCCTCTGCCTGCTGTCCCTGCCTTTCCTCTGGCAGATCGCCCGGCGGGCGGGCGGAGGGGACCGGATGTTCGCCGCCCTGGTCGTCGCCCAGATCGCCCTGCTGCCGATCTTCGGCATGACCGGGGGGATCGTCAACAACGACAGCGCCCTGCTATTGGCCGTCTCCGTCTTCCTCTGGCTTCTGGCCGTGAAGTATCCCGACGATGTGGGGTGGAAGTCCGCCCTCATCCTCGGCGTCTGCTTCGGCCTGGGTGGGCTGTGCAAGGGCACCGCCTTTTTGTGTGACTTCGCCGCCCTGGGGGCCTACCTGTGGGCGCAGAACGGGGCGCGCGGCCTGCGTTCGCCGCGTCCCTGGCTGCGGCTTGGGCTGGTCCTCGGCGTCGCCGCCGTCATCGCCGGCCCGTGGTACGCGCGCAACGTCTTCCTCTACGGCTCCTGGCAGCCGGTCCCGCGCGGCTTCTCGCCCGCCGATATGGGCTGGCTGCCCCGCGCCGAGTACGGCCCACTCCTTCAGATGTTCCACCCCAACTTCCCGCCGCTGCTGGGGCAGGCGACGTGGGGCATCTTTTACAGTCTCTGGTCTCAGAAGGACTGGATTCCCCCCGCCCTGCGCCTGGGCGTCTACCTCGCCTTCGCCGCCTACTGCCTGGCCGCACTGGTCGGCGCGGCGCGGCGCAAGTGGGGGCGCAAAGCCTCCTCGGAGGACACTCCCGCGGCTGCCGAAGACCGCGCGGCGCGCATCGCGCTCTGGAGCAGCGCCGCCGCGTTTGCCGTCACCGCCCTCGCCTGCCTCCAGATCGCCCTGTTCGTCCACTGGGGCCAGGCGGAAGGCGGGCGCTACCTCCTGCCCGCGCTGGCCGGCCTGAGCATCCCGCTGGCGCGCGGCTGGCGCGGGCTGATCGGCGCGCATCGGTTGCCCGCCCTCCTCGCCGCCTGGTGCGCGGCCCTGCTGGCCCTGAACGGCCTGGCGTTCTACTGGCTGCTGCACTACCTGAACCCGACGTTCGGGCCGAAAGGGTAGCCATGAGCGACGCGCCGCCCGTGCAACTGTCCGTGCAACTGTCGGTGGAACTGTCCGTCGTGATGCCCTGCCTGAACGAAGCCGCGACGCTGGCCGCCTGCATCGGCAAGGCGCAGCGCGCCCTGCACGACGACCAAATCGCCGGCGAGATCATCGTCGCCGACAATGGCAGCGCCGACGGCTCCCCCGACATCGCCGCCGCCCTGGGCGCGCGCGTGGTCGCCGTCCCGGAGCGCGGCTACGGCAGCGCATTGATGGGCGGCATCGCCGCCGCACGGGGCGAGTACGTCGTCATGGGCGACGCCGACGACAGCTACGACTGGTCCGTGCTCCGCCCTTTCCTGGACAAGCTGCGGGCGGGCGCCGACTTGGTCATGGGCGACCGCTTTGCGGGCGGCATTGAGCCGGGCGCGATGCCGCCGCTGCACCGGTATCTGGGCAACCCCGTCCTCACCGGGCTAGGCCGGCTCTTCTTCCACAGCCCCGTCCACGACTTCCACTGCGGGATGCGCGGCTTCCGCAAGGCGGCTATTTTAAATCTGGACCTACGGACGACCGGCATGGAGTTTGCGAGCGAGATGGTAGTCAAGGCCACCCTCGCCCGGCTGCGCCTCGCGGAAGTGCCGGTGACGCTGGCACCCGACGGTCGGGGCCGGCCGCCGCACCTGCGCTCCTGGCGCGACGGCTGGCGGCACCTGCGCTTTCTGCTGCTTTACAGTCCGCGCTGGCTGTTTTTGTATCCGGGCGCGTTCTTCATGGCGCTGGGCCTGACCGTGGGACTGTGGCTGCTGTCCGGCCCCCGAGCCGTGCTGGGCGTGACGTTTGACGTCCACACCCTGCTGTATGCGGCCATGGCACTGGTGGTCGGCTTCCAGGGCGTCGTTTTCGCCGTCTTCACCAAGATCTTTGCCGTCAGCGAAGGGCTGCTACCGGAAGACCCCCGCTTGACCCGCTTGTTTCGTTATGTGACACTGGAAACGGGCCTGCTGGTGGGCGGCCTGCTGCTGCTGGGGGGGCTGGCCGGCTCCGTCTATGCCCTGCACGTCTGGAGCGGGCGCGCGTTCGGCCCGCTCGACCCATCCCGGATGCTGCGCCTGATCATCCCCTCCGTCACCGCCCTGATGCTGGGCGGCGAGGCCGTCCTGTCCTCCTTCTTCCTCAGCATTTTGGGGCTGCGCCGCCGATGACCGACTACGGAAAAGACGAAGCTGAATTCGACCGCTACGCCGAGGACTACGACGCCGCGCTGGCCCAGGGCTTGTCCGTGTCCGGCGAGGACAAGAACTTTTTCGCCCGTGGCCGTATTGCCTTTCTCGCCGCGTGCCTGGCCCGACTGCCCTACGAGGCCCCGCGCGCCGTGCTGGACTTCGGCTGCGGCACTGGATCGGCAACGCCGTTTTTGCTCGACCTGCTGCGCGCCGAATCCGTCTTGGGCGTGGACGTTTCCGCCGCCTCCCTGTCCGTCGCCCGGCGCGACTTCGGCGATGCCCGCGCGCGGTTCCTGCCGCCCGGCGAGGCCCCGCCGTCCGCCGACAGGGACCTGGCCCATTGCAACGGCGTCTTCCACCACATCCCGCCCGCCGAGCGTCCCGCCGCCGTGCGCTACGTCGCCGAGTCGTTGCGTCCCGGCGGCCTGTTCGCCTTCTGGGAGAACAACCCCTGGAACCCCGGCACCCGCTACGTCATGGACCGCTGTCCCTTCGACGGCGACGCGGTCACGCTGACGCCGCCCGAGGCGCAAGCCCTGCTTCAGTCGGGTGGCCTGGAGATCGTCCGCACCGATTTTCTTTTTCTGTTCCCACGCCTGCTGCGCGCCCTGCGCCCCGTCGAGCCATGGGTCTCGCGTCTGCCGCTCGGCGCGCAGTACCAAGTCCTGTGCCGTAAGGCTTAACTAAAAAGGCTTGACAAACCCGCCCCGCGCCCGGTATACTGCCGCAACAATGATTACCGCCGTGACAACCCTGTCGCTGCGTCGCCGCGTGCGTGCTCTGGGAAGTGCGCCCGCGACACGCCAAGCGTGACGCCGCCTCGTTTGTAAGTGACTGAACAAGTGACTATAGCGAGCCGTGGGCCACTTCCCTCCCCGACCTGGGGACCGGAAGCGATGGCGCGCGGCTTGTGTGTTCTTGGAACACGTTCTGGAGAAACGCCGCCCGCCCATCTTGACTTAAGAGAGCGCGCGGCGTTTTTCTTTTTCTGTTTGGGAGGCAGGGACGTGGAAGCGGACGGTGTTGCACTGCGGGAGCGGCTGTACGGGTGGCTGGATTGGCGGCAGGCCAGCGCCATTCTGGACATCGGCTGCGGAAACGGCGATGACCTGAGACGCCTGGGGGCGCGAGCGCCCGAAGCCGCGCGGCTTGTCGGCATAGACTCGTCGGCCACAGCGATTGAGGCCGCCCGCGCCGCCACGGCGGGGGAGGCGCGCTTCGCCTGGCACCAGCACGATGTCTCGCTGGGGCTGCCGTTCGCGGACGGCGCGTTCGATGCGCTCTTTTCACTGAACCTGCTGGAATGCGTCCCCGACAAGGCCGCCCTTCTGCGCGAGATGGCCCGCGTCCTGCGCCCCGGCGGCGCGGTCGTCTGCGCGCACTGGGACTGGGACACGCAGACGCTGGACGGCGCGAACAAGGCGCTGGTCCGGCGCATCGTCCAGACCTTCAGCGACTGGCAGCAGGGGTGGATGGCCGCGAGTGACGGCTGGATGGGCCGCCGCCTGTGGCCGACGTTTCAGCAGTCCGGCCTGTGGACGGGCCGCATCGAGACATACACGCTGACCAACACAGTGTTCGCGCCGGGCTGGGTTGGTTATGAGCAAGTGCAAGCCTTCGGTGCCCTGGCCCGGCGCGGCCTCATCTCGGCAGATGACTACGCGCGCTTCCGGGACGACATCGCGGCCCAGGCCATGCGGGGCGAATACTTCTACAGCATCACGCTGTACGTCTATGTGGGGCAGAAACTATGACAGAGAAACTCAGAGCCGGCATCGTCGGCGTGTCGGGCTACGGCGGCGGCGAACTGGCGCGCCTGCTCCTCGCCCACCCGCACGCCGCCCTGACCTATGTGACTTCGGGCACCTACGCCGGAAGGCCCCTGCGCGCGGCCCTGCCCGGCGCATCTCCGTCCGACCTGGTCTGCGAGGAGTTCGACCCCGCCGCCTGCGCCGACGGGTGCGACCTCGTGTTCCTGGCGGGCGAAGCGGGCCTGGCGATGAAGGTCGCCCCATTGCTCCTGGAAGCGGGCAAGAAGGTCGTGGACCTGAGCGCGGACTTCCGCCTGAAAGACCCCGCTGTTTACAAAGAATGGTACAAGGCCGAGCACACCGCGCCGCACCTGCTGAAAGAGGCGGTTTACGGGCTGCCGGAGGTCACGAAGAAAAGTACCATTCAGAAAGCGTGTCTCCTCGCCAACCCCGGTTGTCATGTGACGGCGGCAGTTTTGGGCCTTGCACCGTTGCTGAACATGGAGATTGTCGAAGCGAAGTCGCTGATCGTGGATAGCTATTCGGGGGTGTCAGGCGCGGGAAGGTCTAAGTTTGGCTTGGACTACCATTTCAGCGAGGTCAACGAGAGTATGCGGCCGTATGGCGTCGGCGGCGTCCACCGGCACACGCCGGAGATCGAGCAGGCTCTTTCCTGGCTGGGGGGGGAAGACGCCTTAGTAACCCTGACGCCGCACTTGGCTCCCATCACGCGCGGCATTCTGACGACCGCTTATGCGACGCCGAGACAGGGGACGCCCGCCGAGATGCTCAATAGTCTACACGCGCGCTACAGAGGATGGTACAAGGATGCGCCCTTTGTCACCGTTCTCGACCCCGGCCAGTTCCCAGCTACTAAGCACGTCTACGGGACCAACTTCTGCCACATCGGGCTGGCGGTGGACAGGCGCACGAACCGGGTCATCGTCGTGTCCGCCATTGACAACCTGGTCAAAGGCGCGGCGGGGCAGGCGGTCCAGAACATGAACCTGATGTGCGGGTTCGACGAAACGGCGGGGCTGACCATGAGCGCGGTGTGGCCGTAATCCTACCCCCGCGACAAGTCGCGACCCCTCCCTGTTAGGGAAGGGTGAAGACAAAGAGCACCGACCCACGTCCTACTTCCTAACCCTCCCTTAACAGGGGAGGGTCGCCGCTCGCGGCGGGGAGAGGTTCTTGCGGCGGGGAGAGGTTCCGAAAGGCCATTCCGAGGACATTCAACCATATGGAACTGAGCGGCATGGAAATCAGCGGCATGGAGATCATCGGCGGGGGCATCGTCGCCCCCAGGGGCTTCAAGACGGCGGGCGTCTACTGCGGCATCAAGCGCAAGCGCAACGACCTCGCCCTGATCGTCTCCGACGTGGACGCGGTCGCGGCGGGCGTCTTCACCACCAACATCGTCCAGGCCCCGTGCATCGTCAGCAACCAGACGCACTTGCAGGACGGCCTGGCCCGTGCCATTGTGGTCAATTCCGGCAACGCCAACGCCTGCAACGGCGAACAGGGCTGGGCCGACGCCGTCGCCATGGTCAACCACGCCGCGGACGCCCTCGGCCTGCCGCACCGGCGCGTGCTGTCGGCCTCAACCGGCGTCATCGGGACCAAGCTGCCCATCGAGAAGATCGCGGCGGGCATCCCCTCCGCCGTGGCGAAGCTGCACGGCGAGACGTGCGATGACGCCGCCCAGGCCATTATGACGACGGACACGTTTCTCAAGCAGGTCGCGGTCGAGTTCCCTTTGGAGGGCGGCACAACGGCCCGGCTCGGCGCCATCGCCAAAGGCTCCGGCATGATCGCCCCGAACATGGCGACCATGCTCGGCTTCCTGACCACCGACATTGCCATCGAGCAGCCCGTCCTCCAGGAGATGCTGCGCCGCGTCTGCTGGTACACCTTCAACTCCGTCACCGTGGACGGCGACACGTCCACGAACGACATGGTGCTGGCCCTCGCCAACGGCCTGGCCGGGAATGACCCGATTGACAGCCTCGAAAGCCCCGACGCCCGCGCCTTCGAGAAGGCCCTGTATTCCGTCTGCCTGTACCTCGCCAAAGAGATCGCCCGCGACGGCGAGGGAGCCACCAAGCTGGTCGAAGTCACCGTCCAGAACGTCGCCGTCCCCGACCGCCTCCGCCAGACCTACGCCGCCAGCGGCCTGGAGATGACCCCGGAGCAGCGGGCGGGCTTCCCGCGCTCGGTCGCCAAGACCATTGCCAACTCGCCGCTCGTCAAAACCGCCCTGTTCGGCAACGACCCCAACTGGGGCCGCATTCTCGCCGCCACGGGCCGCGCCGGCATCGCCTTCGACCCCGAGCGCGTCGAGATCGCCCTGGCCGGCACGACCGTCTACCGGAACGGGATGCCCACCGGCTTCAACGGCTACGTCGTTTCCGAAGCCATGAAGGCCAAAGAAGTGCAAATCCTGGTAGACTTCCACCAGCCTAGCGGCGAAACGGCGACCGTTTGGACCTGCGACTTTTCCTACGACTACGTCAAGATCAACGCCGAGTATCATACCTAAAGGAGCAAAACCGCCATGACAATGACCGCAGAAGCGATCTACGAAGACGGCGTGCTGCGCCTGTTGACCCCAGTGCCGTATGCCAACGGCACCCGCCTCACGGCAGCACTGACGACCCAGCCGATGGCGGGGAATGTGGACGCCGCCTACCTGCTGACCCTGCCCCGCGCGGAGCGCAACCGCATCCTGGCGGAAGCGGCGGAAGCCGCCGCGCCCGAGTACGAGGCCGACCTCGCCCTGCCTGTTTCGGAGCGCGAATTGACCGCCTTCACTGCCCTGGATGGCGAACCGTTTTTGGAAGACACCACGGAGGAAACCCATGCCGATCAGTCCAATCAGTCCAAAGCGCGGTGAAATCTGGCAGGTAGACTTGGACCCGACCGTTGGCTCCGAGCTTCAGAAATCCCGCCCTTGCGTTGTCGTCAGCGCCGACGGGGTCGGGCGGCTGCCGGTGCGCCTCGTCGTGCCCCTGACCGGGTGGAAACCGGCCTACGGCGGCTATCCGTGGTGTGTTCAGGTGAATCCCAGCGCCGCTAACGGGCTGACCAAAGTGTCCGCCGCCGACACCTTTCAGACGCGGGCCGTGTCCGTGCTGCGGATGTCCGCGCGATTAGGGGAACTGCCGGAGGCGACGATGGCCGCCATCGCCAAAGCCGTCGCCGTCTGTGTAGACTACGAGCCATGAGCATGGCGAAACGGCGACGACCTGGACCTGCGACTTCAGCTACGACTACGTCAAGATCAACGCTGAGTACCATACTTAAAGGAGTAAATTTCCATGACTATGACAATAGACGCAGTCTATGAGGCGGGCGTTTTTCGCCCGCTGGAGCAGATGGATTTGACGGAAGGCCGGTATGTCAAACTCACAGTAGACGCCGAAGACGCGGCCCTTGCCTCACCCTCCGGCTCTGATCCCAGCCACATTGCCGGGATCATGAGTGAGGCGGAAACGCAGGCGCGTATGGAGATCGTGCAGGCAATCACTGCCCTTGCCGTGTCGCATGGTCGTCTGGAGACTGCCAGCCGTGACCACGATCAGTTTCTGTATGGTGCCGAGGGAGCGCAATGAAGTTTGCTGACACCGGGGGCTGGTTTGCGCTGTTCGTGCCGGACGACCTGAACCATGCGGCTGCCGCGACTTGGTTCGCGCAGCAGCGGCAGCCGCTATTCACGACGGATTATGTGGTGGATGAAACTCTCACGCTTTTCAGATCACGCGGCCAGTCTACAGCCGCACTTGCGCTCGGCCAGCAATTTTTTGGCGGCTCGTTCGCAACGATCTATTATCTGACTGAAGACGACATCCGTGCCGCCTGGCAGGTCTTCTCGCGCTACGCCGACAAAGAGTGGAGCTTTACGGACTGCACCAGCAAAGTTGTCATGGAGAAACTGAGCATTACCGAGGCGTTCGCCTTCGACCAACACTTTCGCCAGTTCGGTACGGTCACAGTCGTGCCGTAACTATGTCAGGATCAGCGCCGAGTACCACAAATGAACTACCAAGACTACATCATGATTGAACCCGGAAAGCGCAGCGGCAAGCCCTGCATCCGGGGTCTGCGAATCACCGTCTATGACGTGCTGGAATATCTCGCGTCCGGCATGACCCAGGCCGAAATCCTGCAAGATTTCCCGGACCTGACGGCGGAAGACCTCCGCGCCTGCCTGGCCTTCGCGGCGGATCGCGAGCGTAAACTTGTTGCGACGGCCTTATGAAGCTGCTCTTTGATGAAAACCTGTCCCCGCGCCCTGTCCCGCTGTTGGCGGACACTTATCCTGGCTCGTTCCATGTCCGAGACGTGGCCCTGCAAAGTGTGGATGATGAACTCGTGTGGCAGTATGCTCAGGAAAACGGATTGATCATCGTCTCGAAAGACTCAGACTTCCATCACCGCAGCCTGCTGTTCGGCTTCCCGCCGAAAGTGATCTGGATACGGCGCGGCAACTGTTCGACCAGGGACATCGAGGCGATGCTCCGCACCTGCCAGCCGCAGATCGAGCAGTTTGGCGCTGATCCGCTGGGTGCATTCCTGGTGCTGTCATGAGGGAAGGGGAGTATGAAAGAACTGTTTCGGGTTCAGAGACCGGGGGCGACACCTCAAGAGTTAGCCGATTTACAGGTCGCCCTCGGCTACGATTTGCCCCGTGTTTACTTGAGCTTCTTGACAGAGACGAACGGCGCGGAATGGTGCATCCACAATGGGAACAGTGGTGACTGCTTGGCACTGTGGCAGGTGAACGAGATCGTCACCTTGAACCAGGCATATCAGATACAACGCTGGCTTCCTCATGCCTTAGCCATTGAGTCCGATGGAGGTGGCGATGCTATTGTTCTCAACAGGTCCTCTTTGTCTCACCCAGACTCCTGGCCCATTGCTAGGGTTGGTTTCGGCGCTCTTGATGTGGACGAAATGACTTTGCAGGCAAGTAGTTTCGCTCATTGGGCAGGTAATGGGTTTCGATTGATTCAAAGGTGACTAACACAGCACCACTTCGCAGAGGAAGCAACATGGCGACCGTTCTTGAGAAACAAGCCGACCCAACAAAGCAGCCGCCCGCGCGGAAGATGACCTACGAAGAGTTCTTGGAGTGGGCGGATGAAGACACCTACGCCGAGTGGGTAGACGGGGAGGTCGAACTAATGAGTCCGGCAAGCGCAGAGCACCAGGACATTTCCGTCTTTATGACGCGCCTTCTCGCTGAGTTCGCCGAAGAGCATGACGCCGGCAAGATACTGACCGCCCCATTCCAGATGAAGCTGGCGAACGTCCGGCGTGGACGTGAGCCGGACCTATTGTTCATCCTGAAGCGTAACTTGACAAATCTTAAGCGCAACTTCTTGGACGGCCCTGCCGACCTGGCAATTGAAATTGTCTCGCCGGAAAGCGTCCTGCGTGACCGGGGCGCGAAGTACGCCGAGTACGAGGCGGGCGGCGTCCGCGAATACTGGATTTTAGACCCGGAAACGCGGCGGGCCGACTTCTTCGTGCTGGACGCCGAGGGCCGGTATCAGCAGGCGCAGCCGGACGCAGGCGGGCGGTACGGGAGCGCGGTCCTGCCGGGCTTCTGGATCAACGTCGGCTGGCTCTGGCAGACGCCCTTGCCGCCGGTGCGGCAGGTGCTGCGGGAATGGGAGGCGGCGTGATGGGTGGAATGAAACTGCATACTTCCGCGCCATTAGCGGACTATCTGAAGCCGACGCCCTGGGTGGACTTTGACCACTCCGAGGTGCAGGCGCATCTTGCGGCGAATCCGGGCGACGGGCGTTCGGAGGAGGCGGTCATCCGCGCGGACTTCGAGTTTGTCCGGGACCGGGTGGCGCACTCCTGGGACATCGGGAGCCGCCGAGTGACGGGCCGCGCTTCGGAAGTCCTGCGGCACCACGAGGGCATCTGCTACGCCAAGTCGCACCTGCTGGCGGCCCTGCTGCGGGGGCGGGGTTTTGCGGCGGGCCTCTGCTACCAGAGATTGACGCTGGGGGACACGCCGGACACGGGCCACTGCGTCCATGCGCTCAACGCGGTCTGGCTCACATCGCGGCAGGCGTGGATTCGGCTGGACGCGCGCGGCAACAAGGCGGGTGTGGACGCACAGTTTTCGCTCGATGAGGAGCGGCTGGCGTTTGCCGTGCGCCCGGAGTGCGGCGAAAGGGACTACGGCATCGTCCACGCCGAGCCGCACCCAAAGATCACGCGGGCGCTGACCGCGCATACGGACTGCCTCGTGATGTACGCGCGGCACCTGCCGCCGGAGCTGGAAGGGGACTGGGCATGACACGGCAGAACATCAGCAGCGGAGCGCCTTGGGAGCCGGTCGTCGGTTACTCGCGTGCCGTCCGCGTCGGCAGCGTCGTCCACGTTTCCGGCACGACGGCGACGGATGAGGCCGGCAAGATCGTCGGCGTGGGTGATGCTTACGCGCAGGCGCGGCAGACATTGGGTAACATTGAGACCGCCCTGCGCGCCGCCGGTGCGCGACTGGAAGACGTCGTCCGCACCCGGATTTATGTCACGGACATTTCGCGCTGGGAGGAGGTCGGGCGGGCGCACGGCGAGGTCTTCGGCCAGGTCCGGCCCGCCGCCAGCATGGTCGAGGTCCGCGCCCTGATCGCCCCGGAAATACTCGTCGAGATCGAAGCCGAGGCGATTGTCATGGAAGAGGTAGAAGAGTAAGAACGGCGGGGAATAGGAAGAGCGTGGGATGAGAGAAGCGTGGGATGAGAGAAGCGTGGGATTGGAAATCCTACGCTGTGGGGCGAAGCGCCCAGTCTCCACCTGCGTGGAGACAAGAGGGGGAATAACAGAACGGAGTTGCGTGGTCGTCTAAGGAGGGTGTGATGCTGAAGAATAAATTGTGCGTCGCCGTGCATTTTGTCTGGGCGACCTGGGATCGGCAGCCGTTGATTACAGCGGATATTCAACGTGACCTGTATCGCTACATGGAAACGATCTGCCGTGATGACCGGTGCGAGGTGCTGGCCGTTGGGGGGATAGCCGATCATGTGCATCTGCTGGTGCTGCTGTCCAACACAGTCACACTAGCTGACCTGATGAAGCATGTCAAAGGCGGCTCATCGCGCTTTGTTACCAAAAATTTGAAGCCGGGAACCGAGTTTGCCTGGCAGGGCAGTTATGGCGCGTTCTCGGTCAGCCGCTCCCATCTGCATGATGTGATCGGTTACATCGAGACTCAGGAACAGCACCATGCCCTCGGCGCACTCTGGCCCAATGCCGAAGAAACCAGCGAGTTCACTGATGCCGTGCCCGCGCAGGCGGCCACTAGGCGTCCGCGCCCCACAGCGTAGGATTTCCAATCCCACGCTCCTCCTGGCGGCGTTGACTATCTTGGGGAGAAGTTTATGACACAAGCCGAAGTTCTGATCCAGGCCCTGCCGTATATCAAACAATACGCGGGCAAAACCGTCGTCGTCAAGTACGGCGGCGCGGCGATGCTCGACGAATCGCTCAAAGCCGCCGTGATGCAGGACATCGTCCTGATGCGCTATGTCGGCATCAACCCCATCGTCGTCCACGGCGGCGGGCCGGAGATCAGCGACGCCATGCACCGCATGGGCAAGGAGCCGCAGTTCGTCGGCGGCCTGCGCGTCACCGACGCCGAGACGATGGAGATCGTCGAGATGGTGCTGGCCGGCAAGACCAACAAGGGCATCGTCGCCTTGCTGAACCAGCAGGGCGCGCTGGCCGTCGGCGTCTCCGGCAAGGACGGTAATTTGATCGTCGCCGAGCGCGAGACGACCAAAGGCGACATCGGCTTCGTCGGGCGCGTCACGCAGATCAACCCGGCCCTGCTGCACACGCTGGTGGCGGCGGGCTATATCCCCGTCATCTCCACGGTCGCCATCGGCAAGGACGGCGAAAGCTACAACATCAACGCCGACACGGTCGCGGGCGAGCTGGCCTCGGCCCTGGGCGCGGTCAAATTGGTGATGATGACCGATGTCGAGGGCATCTACCAGGATTTTGCCGACAAAGACAGCCTGATCCGCGAAATGTCCGCCAAGGACGCCCGCCAGCTTATCACCGACGGTCATGTGGACAAGGGCATGATCCCCAAAGTGGAAGCCTGCGTCATCGCCATCGGCGGCGGCGTCGCGCGCGCCTCCATCATTGACGGCCGCCTGCCGCACGCACTGCTCATCGAGCTGTTCACCCATGACGGCATCGGGACGATGATCAAATAACGCGCAGAGCTCCGAGCAGGGAACCGGCACTGGAAGTGCCGGCCTACTGTGGAATGGAAGTCGCTCCGCGACTGGGGAGGGCACGGTGAACCGCGCCCCTACGCTGGTTAATCTTCAGTGCCGGAGGCACTTTCACTCCGAGTAGACCGGCACTTCCAGTGCCGGGAATGTCAACGAAAAGCACACCACACCATGACCACCACTTACGCACCTGAGACTTACGCACCTGAGACTTACGCACCTGAAACGTCTTACACCCTGGACAAAGCCACCGGCCACATCGCGCCCACCGTGGACGACGCCGAGATCAAGCGCCTAGACGCCGATTATCTCCTCCAGGTCTACGCCCGCCTGCCCCTCACGCTCGTTCGGGGGCTGGGCGCGCGCGTCTGGGACGCGGACGGCAAGGAGTATCTGGACTTCCTCGCCGGCATCGCCGTCAACGCCCTGGGCCACTGCCACCCGCGCATGGTCCGGGCCATCACGGAGCAGGCCCAGACCTTGATTCACACATCGGGCTACTATTACACCGTCCCGGTCTCCAAGCTAGCGGAGAAGCTGGTCTCGGTCAGCGGCATGGACCGCGTTTTCTTCGGCAACTCCGGGGCCGAGGCCAACGAGTGCGCCATCAAGATCGCCCGCAAGTACGCCAAATCCCACGGCGGGCCGGGCAAGTTCGGCATCGTCGCCGCCACCAAGTCCTTCCACGGGCGCACGATGGCGACCGTGACCGCGACCGGCCAGCCCAAGTATCAGGAGCCGTTCGCGCCCGTCGTCCAGGGATTCACCCATGTCCCGTTCAACGACATTGCGGCATTGGAATCCGTCGTCTCCGACGACACCTGCGCCGTCCTGCTCGAACCCATTCAAGGGGAAGGCGGCATTTACCCCGCCTCCCAAGCCTACCTGGAAGCCGCCCGCGCCCTGTGCGACCGGCACCATGCCCTGCTCATCTTCGACGAGGTCCAGACCGGCCTCGGGCGGACGGGCAAGTGGTGGGCCTATGAGCACTACGGCGTCGTCCCCGACATTTTAACGTCTGCCAAAGCCCTGGGCGGCGGCTTCCCCATCGGGGCGTGTCTGGCGCGCGGTGAGGCGGCCCAAACCCTGGTCCCCGGCGACCACGGCAGCACCTACGGCGGCAACCCTCTCGCCTGCGCTACCGCCCTGGCCGTTTTGGAAACCATCGAGGAGGAGCACCTGATCGCCAACGCCCACGCGATGGGCGCGTACTTCGTCCACCGCCTGCGTGAGCCGCGCTTCGCGGGCAAGATCGCCGACCTCCGCGCCGCCGGCCTGATGGTCGGCGTCGAGCTGTCCGCCCCCGACGCCAAGCGCGTCTTGACCGAGGCGATGGGGCGCGGGCTATTGATGAGCGCCATCGGCGACCACATCCTGCGCCTGGTCCCGCCGCTCATCATCACCCAGGCCGACGTGGACGAGGCCGTGGACGTGCTGGCCCAAGTGCTGTAGGACCTCTCCCCGCCGCTTGCGGCGGGGAGAGGTTTTCTGCGAAAGGAGCGCCATCTCATGTGGCAGCGATTTACCGAACGCGCGCGCAAGGTCGTCTTTTACGCCCAGGAAGAAGCCGGGCGCTTAGGCGAAAACTATGTCTCCACCGAGCACCTGCTGCTGGGGCTGATCCGCGAGGGTGACAGCGTGGCCGCCCGCATCCTCGACCGGCTCGGCATCAGCCTGGGCCGCATCCGCTCGGAGATCGAGCGGCAGGTGGCGCGCGGCGACGGCCAGCTCGGTCAGGACATGCAGCTCACGCCGCGCGCCAAACGGATCATTGACCTGGCCTATGACGAGGCGCGGCAGCTTAACAACAACTACATCGGCACCGAGCACCTGCTGCTGGGCCTGATTCGCGAAGGTGAGGGCCTGGCCGGGCGTGTGCTGACGAAACTGGGCGCGGACCTCGATCGCACCCGGCGCGAAGTCGTTCACTTGCAGGAGGGCAAGGAGAAGGCGGGCGATCAGGAGGAGGGCGACAAGCAGCCTGCGCCGGATACGCCGCTGGGCGAGTTCAAGAAGGCGATGATCGCGTTCGTCGCCAGCTATAACCCCCGGCCCCCCAAGGAAAACGGGCCGGTGCCGGGCGAGACCGGCGCCTCGGCGGAACCCTCGCCCGCGCCGGACGCCTCCGGCAGCCCGTCGCAGCGCATGGCTCCGCCGCGCGGCCGCTCGGCTCTGGCCGACGTGCTCGGCGAGACGCGCCTGCGGCGACGGGACATTCTGGGCATCGAGGGGCTGACGCAGGAGGAAATCCTGCTGATTCTCGATGTCGCCGCCCGGCTCAAGGCGCACAAGTTCGACGAAACGCAGACGCAGTTCGCCAAAGGGCAGACGCTGGCCATGCTGTTCGAGAAGCCGTCGCTCCGAACCCGCGTCACCTTCGAGGCGGGCATGAACCAGTTGGGCGGCCATGCCATCTACCTCGAGGGCCGGCTGGGCGTCCGCGAGACCGTTCCCGATGTTGCCCGAAACCTGGACCGCTGGATAGACGGCATCATGGCCCGGACCTTCGACCATCAGGCCGTCCTGGAACTGGCCGAGTACGCCGACATCCCGGTCATCAACGGCCTGTCCGACCGCGAGCACCCCTGCCAGGCGCTGGCCGACTTCCAGACGCTGGCCGAGCGCCGGGGCGGGCTGGACCGCCTGCCGGGCCTGACCCTCGCCTATGTCGGCGACGGCAACAACGTCGCCCATTCGCTGATGCTGCTGGCCGCCAAAGTCGGGACGCATTTCCGGCTGGCCTGCCCGGAAGGTTACAACCCGAACCCGGAGATTTGGCAGGCCGCGCTCGGCTTCGCCGGGGAGACCCTGACCCTGACTCACGACCCTGCCGAGGCCGTGCAGGACGCCGACGCCGTCTACACCGACGTCTGGGCCTCGATGGGCCAGGAGGAAGAGGCCGCCGCCCGCGCCGAAGTGTTCGCACCCTTCCAGGTCAACACCGCCCTGATGGCCCACGCCAAGCCGAACGCCCTGGTCATGCACTGCCTGCCCGCCCACCGGGGCGAGGAGATCAGCGCCGATGTGCTGGACGGCCCGCAGTCGGTCGTGTTCGATCAAGCGGAAAACCGCCTGCACGCGCAGAAGGCGATTCTCAGTCTGGTGCTTTAGGGAATTACGGGGCGTTTGCCCCACGGGGCTGAACCCCCGTGCTTTAGAAGGGCAAGCCCCCGCCTGCGCGGGCGAAGAAAGAATCGGCATTTCCTATGCCCGCGCAGGCGGGGATTTGCTTTATCAAAGCACGGGGGTTCAGCCCCGTGAGTCTTCAGGGACGAACACACTGTTTAGGAGGAACACATGGCGCACGTCTATCATCGGAATTTCACGCACTTCGTCTGGTCCACCTGGGATCGAGCGCCGCTGCTGGAAGGAGAAATCGAGCGGGACGCTTACGCGCTCATCCGGGCGCAATGCACTCAGATGAAGGTGACGCTGTACGCGCTCGGCGGCGTGGCCGACCATGTGCATCTGCTGGTTTCGCTGCCGCGCACGCTCTGCCTGTCCGACTTCATGGAAGCCGTCAAAGGCGTTTCTTCCAGAGCTTTGAACGACACGCATGGCTCGCCGACGTGGGCCTTCAAGTGGCAGGGCAGTTACAGCGACCATTCCGTGAGCGCTTCCCATATGACCCGCGTCCGTTTGTACATCGAAAACCAGAAACAGCATCACGCCGACAACTCGCTCTGGCCTTCCTGCGAACCGCCTGCCAAGCTGCCTAATGCTAATTCTGATGCCCTTTCTGACTCTGATGCCCGCGCAGGCGGGGATTTGCTCTCTTAAAGCACGGGGGTTCAGCCCCGTGTGTCTCTCAAGGAACCTCACACCATGCCTAAAACAGTCGTCCTCGTTTACTCCGGTGGACTCGACACCTCCGTCGCCATCCCGATGATGCGCGAAGACTACGGCTTCGAGCGCGTCGTCACCGTCACCGTGGATGTCGGCCAACCCGCCGAAGATGTCCAGTCCGCCGAGGATCGCGCCCGCGCCCTCGGCACCGAGCACTACACCGCCGACGCCAAAGCCGAATTCGTGGAGCAGTACTGCTGGCCTGCCGTCAAAGCGAACGGCGACTACCAGGGCTACCCCCTGTCCACGGCCATTGCCCGGCCCCTGATCGGGCTGAAGGCCGTCGAGGTTGCCAAGCGGGTCGGTGCGGACGCCTTCTGCCACGGCTGTACGGGCAAGGGCAACGACCAGTTCCGCATCGAGTACGTCATGCGCGCCCTCCTGCCCGACACGCCCATCATCGCCCCCATGCGCGAGCACAACTACACGCGCACCGAGGAGATCGAGTACGCCCATGCCAAAAACATCCCTATCTCGGTGAGCGCCGACAAGATTTGGTCCATTGACGAGAACCTGTGGGGCCGCTCCATCGAAGGGGGGCATTTGGAGGAGCCGAACTACGCCCCGCCGGAGGAGATATTCCAGTGGACGAAGGGCATTGAAACCGCCAACGCCGCGCCCCAACTGCTCACCATCGGCTTTGAGAACGGTGTCCCCGTCTCGCTCGACGGCGAGCGCCTGGACGGTCTGACCCTGGTGACCCGGCTGAACAAGATCGCCGGCGACAACGGGGTGGGGCGCGTGGACATCATGGAGGACCGCCTGCTGGGGCTGAAGGTTCGTGAGAACTACGAGTGCCCCGCCTCCACCGTTTTGATTAAGGCCCATGCTGCCCTGGAATCCCTCGTCGCCACCGCCGCCGAGCGCAAGTTCAAGCTCATGGTAGACCAGCAGTGGGGCGAGCTGGCCTACTACGGCCTCTGGTTCGACCCGCTCAAGGACGACCTGGAAGCCTTCATCGGCAAGATTCAGGAGCGCGTGACCGGCACCGTCACTCTGCGCCTGTTCAAGAGCAGCCTCACCGTCGTGGGCCGCGCGTCCGAGTGGGCGCTCTACAACGAAGACCTGGCCTCCTTCGACTCCAAGACCTTCGACCAGCGCCTCTCCGTCGGCAACGTCCAGACCCACGGAATGCAGTCCCGCATGTACTGGGCCTTGAAGGAGAAGCACGGGAAATAACCGTAGTGGCGATGGGCCACGGGTTGAAGAACGCCACGGAATGAATTCCGAGGCTGGGAAGCGCCCACCGTCGAGGCGACGGAAGACCCGAAGGGCGTAGCCCTCTCTTGCGCCCTTTTCTTGCGTCCCCTGGACGCTGGGCATTCCTGAGCCTCGGGTTTCAACCCGTGGCGACTTGGGCTAGGATGATGGCAAACGCACAAGAATTGGACAGCACCCCAAGCTGCGGCAACGTCTTTGCCGATTTAGATCTGCCCGACCCGGAACTGCTGCTGGCAAAGGCAAAGCTCTCCATCAAGATCGAGAGGCTCATCAAAGAACGTCGCCTGACGCAGAAACAGGCCACCAAACTCATGGGCCTGACGCAGCCCAACGTCTCCGACCTCCTGCGGGGCCGCCTGGACGACTTCACGCTGGACCGCCTGTTCCGCTGCCTGGACGCGCTGGGCCAGGAAGTGGAGATCGTCGTGCGCCCAAAGCAGGCGCGAGAAAAAGCCGAGGCGGCGTCGGTTTAATCCCTGTGGGGGTGTGCCATGTCCATGATCGGCGAGTATCGCCGCATCACGTCCGGCCAGCTTTACGATTTACAGGAAGCCCAGCGGCGTGACCCGTATGCCGTCAGCGCCTTTCTGCATTCGGAGGGACGTTCCTACGACAAACCTGATCCGAGGCTGCGGATCGGCAAAGCCTGGCATGGCGTCCACTTCCTGCTGAACGGCAAACCCTGGGAGGGGGAGCCGCCGCTTGTCAGCGCCGTACTCGGCGGAACGGAGATCGGGGAGGAGTTCGGGTACGGGGCGATGCGGTATCTGACGCCGGAACAAGTGCGCGAGGTCGCGGCGGCCCTAAACGAAGTTGAAGAGGTTGACCTGCGCTCACGCTTTGACCCCTCCCGGTTCGCTGCGGCAAACATCTACCCGCGCGGCTGGGAGGGAAGCGATCAAAGCACACAGGATTGGCTGTGGGAGGCGTTCGTCTCAGTCCGCGCCTTCTTCGCTGATGCCGCCTATTTCGGTGACGTGATGCTGCTGTACCTGAGTTGAATCCGGGTTGAAGCGGCGGCTAACGCTGGTAAGGCTGCTCCGTGACGAGGCCGGGGATGTGGCGGAAGTGCTTGAGGTTGAAGGTGCAGAGCGGGGCACTGAGGCTCAGGGCGGTGGCGGCGATGAGGGCGTCAATCAGTCCTAGTCCGTGGGAGAGGTGCAGGCGGCGGAAGTTGGCGACGGCCTGCAAAGACTCGGCATCCGTGGGCCAAGCGAGGGGCAAAGAAAAGGTCAGCCGATCAACGGCGAGCGTGTGCTGTGTGTTCTGCGCGTCCTGATACAGCTCCATCAGCGCATGGCCCGGCAGGGCGAGGCTGCCGGAGGGGGCGGAAGCGTACCAGGCGACAGCGGCAAGGTGCTGACGCTGAACGTCTATCATTACGTCGGCGTCTAGGAGGCGTATGGTTTGAGGTCTCATTTCTGAGAGCGCTTTTCCGCCTGCTCACGCATCGCATTGACGTATTCCGTGCTGTCGGCATACTTTTTGCCCGGCCCGATGTCCTTGTACTGGTCGGCCCAGACCTCAAAGCAGCCGCTCTCCTGCCAGTAGGCCAGCATTTCCGCGCCGCTCATCGTCCCCGGTATAATATCCTTGACGAACGGGTACTGATCGGTTTCTGAAATCTCAGCCTCTTTGATCTTCGTGTCCATGCCTTGAATTATGGCACAAAACAGGCGCTTTCATTGCCCGCCTTCGCTGCCTAGCGGAATGGTACAACACCATGATACTTCACTGGCTGGCCGGATATTCTTTTGGGAGTCTTATGATCATTGTGGGTGGAGGCATCGGCTGCATAGGCAACGTGATTAATCTGCTCTATGGGCAAGAAGATAAGAACCATGTCCCCATGCCGGTCTCCCTAATCGGGTTTCTGTGGGGGGCTTGCCTGGCAGCTTCCGTTATGCTTCGGGGTAAGCCGCCCTGGAATGGCTTGGGTGACGCTTTGGGCATGGTCAGTGCTGTCTCAGGCATTGTCTATGCCGTTCTGATAATCATGCATCGCAAAAGGAAGCGGGTTGCCATGCCGTCACAGCCTCCATCCGCCCCCTCTGACAAAATCTGGCCTCCACCGCCGACTTCGCAAGGCGGTCAGCCATAGCGCAATCTTGGCACAAGCCGCCAATCTATTCACTGTCCGCGCAGGCGGACAATCGCACTTCTAAAGACCTGGAATTCATTCCAGGGACCGAGGCCCCATGTCATCTTCGTCTTCATCAGCGCCCAAACTCTGGGCCGGGCGCTTCGCCCAGGAAACCGACGCGCTCGTGCATCAGTTCAACGCCAGCCTGCGTTTCGACCAGCGGTTGTGGCCGTATGACATCCAGGGCAGCATCGCGCATGTGCAAATGCTGGGAGAATGTGGAATAATCCCTCGAAGCGACGCGCAAACCATCGCGGACGGGCTGGAAACGCTGGCCGCCGACCTCGGTTCGGGTGCGGCAACGCTGAACCCGGACGCCGAGGACGTGCATATGGCGGTGGAGACGCTGCTGACCGAGCGGCTGGGGCCGGTGGCAGGGAAGCTGCACACGGCCCGCTCGCGCAACGACCAGGTGGCGACGGACCTTCGGCTGTACGTGCGGGAGGCCATAGACGGGCTGCGGGCGCGAATTTCGGAGGTGCAGGCGACTCTTGTCGGACAGGCAGAAGAGCATTTAGACACGCTGCTGCCGGGCATGACCCACATGCAGCACGCGCAGCCCGTCCGGCTGGCCCATCACTTGCTGGCCTACTTTTGGATGCTGGCGCGCGACAACGAGCGGCTGGAACAGGCGCGGGAGCGGGTCAACATCCTGCCGCTCGGCGCGGGGGCGCTGGCGGGGACGACTTTTCCGATTGATCGGCAGCGCGTCGCGGCCCTGTTAGATTTCGCGGGAATTGCCGAGAGTAGTCTGGACGCCGTTTCCGATCGGGACTTCGTCATCGAGACCGTCGCCGCCCTGTCTTTGATCATGATGCACCTGTCGCGTCTGTGCGAGGAGCTGATCCTGTGGAACTCGCCCGAATTCGGCTGGGTGGAGATGGGCGACAACGTGACGACGGGAAGCTCCATCATGCCGCAAAAGAAGAACCCGGACGTGGCGGAACTGGTGCGCGGCAAGACGGGCCGCGTCTACGGCGATCTGCTGGCCCTGCTGACGGTGATGAAAGGCCTGCCTCTTGCGTATAACAAGGACATGCAGGAGGACAAGGAGAGCCTGTTCGACGCGCTGGACACGGCCCACGTCTGCCTTTCCGTCCTGAACACGCTGCTCGCGAACACGTCGTTCCGGGCCGAGCGCATGGCCGCCTCGCTGCGCGGGGACTTTTCGACGGCGACCGACCTGGCCGACTTTCTGGTCCGGCAGGGCCTGCCGTTTCGTCAGGCGCATGAAGTGGTCGGGAAGATCGTCGGCGACTGCGTCCGCTCCGGGCGCGTCTTGGAAGACCTGACGCGGGAGGATTTGGTCGCCGCATCGGAATTGTTTGCGGACGCGGACCCTGCCGCCCTCGCCAGCCCGCGCGGCAGCGCCGACGCCCGCGCCGCGTTCGGCGGGACCGGGCGCGAAGCGGTCGGGGTGCAGCTTGACCACGCCAAGCGGCGGCTTTCGGGCCGCCGAGAGGATTAGATAGGATTTTGCAGAAAGAGAAGCAGCATCATAATATTTACGCCGTTGCCTTCGGCCTGATCGCCGTCACGGTCGGCATCCTGGCAGGGGGCTTCCCCCTCCCGATGGTCGCCCTGGGGGCGGCCTTCGCCCTGCTGTACCTGCTGGCCGAGCGGCAGGGCTGGCTGCTGGCGCCTGCGGACGGCCGGGTCGGACGCGAGTATGCCGTCACGGCGGTCTTTGCTACCCTGGCCGTGCTGTTCGTCTACCTCACCGGCGGCCTGCGCTCGCCGATGCCCTGCACGCTGTACCTGCCGGTCCTGCTGGCCTCGCTCTGCTACGGGATGCGCCTGGGACTGGCGACGAGCGCGGCGATGATCGCCGTCGCCGCCGTGCTGGCGATGGACGGCTCCCTGCCCCGCGCCGCGCCCTCCCTGCGGGCAATCGCCATCGGGTTGAGCTTCCCCGCCGTCGCCGTGTTCGGCGGCGCGCTGCGGGCGCAGATGGAAAACCGCCTGCGCGCGCTGGACAGCGAAAAGCAGAACCTCGCCGTGCAGCTCGACATGTCCCAGATGATGGAGGCCGCCTTCGACCTAGACATGACCCTGAACCTGATCCTGCTGAATGTTCAGGAGCACAGCGGGTGCCAGGTCTGCGCGGTCTATCTGATGGGCGCCGACCACAAGACGCTGGAGCTGCGCTCGGCCAGCGGCCCGCGCGACCAGGTTGCGCTGCTGCCCGCGTTGGCGGTCGAGGACGCCCGCGCCGAGGGCTGGTCCGCCACCGATGCCGCCCATTTCAATCAGGACGTTCGCGCCTTCTACGCCCCGGACCGGGCGCTTGGCTCCTCGCGCCTGTTCGAGATAGACCCCGGCGCGGGCTCGTTCGCCTGCCTGCCGCTCGCCAGCATTGACGGCCTGCTGGGGATGCTGTATGTCGGCTATTCCCACCCCCAGGGGCTGGCCCCGGAGGGCCTTCAGCGGCTGGAACAGATTGCCCTGCGGGCCGCCTTCCCACTTCAGCGCGTCCTGCTCCAGAACGACTTCCGCTCCCTGGCCTACAGCGACGCGATGACGGGCCTGGACAACTTCCGGCAGTTCGAGGAGACGCTGGCCGACGAGCTGGTGCGGGCCGAACGCTACAGCCGGCCCCTGTCCTTGATCCTGCTCGACATTGACTACTTCAAGTCGTTCAACGATACTCTCGGCCACCAGGCCGGCGACGCCCTGCTCGGCCAGCTTGGCGTGGTCCTGCGCAACTCGCTGCGCAACGTGGACAAGCCCGCCCGGTACGGCGGCGAGGAGTTCGTCATCATCTGCCCCGAGACCGGCCAGGAGGAGGCCCGCCTGATCGCCGAGCGCATCCGCCGCAACGTCGCCGACACGCCCTGTGTCCTGCCCTCCAAGGAGGAGAGCGGCGTCGAGGGCAAGCGCAGCGTGGAGACGGCCTATGTCACGATCAGCCTCGGCTGCGTCACGTTTCCCAGTGACGCCCGTACCGCGCGGGACCTCGTCAAGAGGGCCGACATCGCGCTTTACGCCGCCAAAGAGGCCGGTCGCAACGCCGTCCGCGTGTATGGGGAAGACGGGGTGCAGGCCAAAGCGGCTTGAGCGGCTCCAATTGGAAAAATGTCCGCTTACGGAACAAATCAGCGCGGAATGGAGTTCATAGAGTGGGCATGATACGGGCACCGTGTCGCGATTGTCCACAAAGGAGCCTCGCATGAACCTCTGGAAACAAGTCTGGCGCATGATCCAAATGACCCGCCGCGTCGGCGGCTGGCGGGCGGCGGTGACTCTGGCGCAGAGCGCGCCCAAGCAGATCCAATTGTTCCGCCGGCTGCTGCTGGACCCGCGCGTTCCGGTCCTGGCGAAAGCCGCCCTGGCCGGCGCCCTTGTCTTCGCGGTCAGCCCGCTGAACCTGCCGAACTTCATCCCGGTCGTCGGCGCTTTAGACGACATCGGCATCGTCCTCTTCGCCGGAAACTTCTTCTTGAAGCAGGTGCCCGCGCACGTCCTGGCCGAGCATCGCCATGCCGTCGGTCTGGGCAGCGACTTCGAGGCCGCCTAGGAAAACACGGAAAAGGGCGCGGACTCGAGAGTCCGCGCCCCTTTTCTTGCTTTTACATCGCCTTCTTGGGGGCCAGGGCGGCGTTCGTCTTGGCAAGCTCGGCTTTGGCGACGGCGGGCGTGACCTTGACCGGCTTCATCTTGCCCTTGCTGTCAGGGCAGGCGTAGCTATACTTCTTGGCCTGGGCGGGCGTGAAGTACATGTGGCACTTGTCGGCCTGATACAGCGACACCATTTTTCCGGCAGCCGTCTTGCCGGGCGTGGCTTTCGTCGGCGCGGCCTGCGCTGAGACGGACAGAACGCCTACGGCCAGCGCGGCGGCGGTCAGAGTGGCGAGTGATTTGGTCATCGTGGTTTCTCCTTGAATGTGTGGCTAGCAGCCAACCTACTATAGCACGAAAGCGCAATAAAGACAAGTGGGCTTTGAGCGCCGCGCCTTTCCAGGCTTTTGTGGTATAATGAGGCTATGCGGTGCACATGGCTGGTTTGGGGGGCGATTCTGCTCTGGCTGGCGGGGGCTTATCCGGCTTCGGCCTCCGTTCCTCCCTGTTGCCTGCCGGCGGCCTCATCGGCGACCGCCCCGCATCGGATGCCCTGCTGCCCGCTGCGCGCGACCATTAGCCCGGTGCGCGGCTACTGCCTGGGGGCCGTTTCGGCGGCGTCCGTGCCCACAGCGGCGAAGCCATTGCTCCCGGCATCACCGCTTGCCCCGGTTTCCGCCGCCCTGCCCCGCGTGTGGCCGCCCGTCCCGACCGTCTGCCGCGTCCCCGCCGCTGCCGCCGTGCCGTTCCCGCCGCCGCGCGGACCCGGCAGGCCGCGCGCTCCTCCGGTTCTTTCCTGAACACCGCGCCCGAAGGCGCACCCCCGCGTCGTTCTCATAACATTCTCAGACACTCTCATCAGGAAAGAACCATGAAACACATCCTCACTTGCGCCGCCTTGCTGGCGGCGCTGGCCCTCGGCGGCGTCCCGTCCGCGCGCGGGGCCGTCTCTCATGCGGCCAAGCCCGCCGTCGTCAAAGCCGTCGTCAAGGCGGCCACCCCCGCCCCGGCCTGCTGCGCCGGCGGGAACTGCTGTGCCAAAGGCGCGTGCTGCGCCATGCCCGGCTGCTGCGCCGCCGATGGGGCCTGCTGCGCCCCCTCGTTGGGTGCCTGCAAGTCCGCCTGCGGCTGCCTCCCCATGAACTGCTGCGTTAAGTAGCAGCCCCTGAAAACGGCCCGCCTCCTCGGTGAAGGCGGGCCGTTTTCTTGTCTTCGTCGCGCGTTTGCTTGACATTTGCTGTCAAATAGGCTATAATAGTAGCAAAACAACGGCAACTTGCATCTAACTCTGTGTAAAGGATAAGCGATGGCTGACGAAGAAATCCCGACCCCTGATTCCACTCCCGACCCCCCCCCCGACATTGCTCCCGGCGGCGCTTCGGAGACGCCCGACGGCGGCGCGGCGACCGCTCTGATAGCGCTCGCCCCCGTGTCCATCGGCCGCGAAGTCCTCAATGTGAGCATCGAAGACGAAATGCGCCAGTCGTACCTCGACTACGCCATGTCCACCATCATCGCCCGCGCCCTGCCGGACGTGCGCGACGGCCTCAAGCCCGTCCACCGCCGCATTCTGATGGCGATGAGCGACCTGAACCTGACCCCCGCCGGCCAGCACCGCAAAAGCGCCAAGATCGTCGGCGAGTGCTTCGTCGCAGGGACGTTAGTATCCACCCCGCGCGGCCTGATTCCCATCGAGGCCCTGAACGCTGGCGACACCGTCTACACGCAGACGAGCCTCCGCCCGGTCACGCAGGCGTATGTCCTGCCGGCCCAGCCCTTGCGCGAAGTCGCGTTCGACAGCGGCGCGACCCTGCGCTGCACGCCCGGTCAGCAGTTCAAGGTCTGGACTCCCGATCTGACGCCGGTTTGGAAGACCGCCGCCGAACTGATCCCCGGCGAGTACGTCATCGCCCGCGAATTTGCGAAAACGAACTCCGTGCCCACAGACAAGGCATCGCCTGTCCCCTACCTGTCCGCCCTCGCCGCCCTGGCCGCTCTGGACTCCCCGCACGCCGCGCTGGCGCAGGGCTTCGCCCGCCACGGCATCTCCTTCGCGCAGGTGCAAGCCGTCCGCGAGGCCGCCGAGGAAGTCACCTACGACATCCAGGTGGCCGAGGAACACGAGTTCATCGCCAACGGCGTCCTCGTCCACAACTGCATGGGCAACTACCACCCGCACGGCGACGTGGCCCTGTACGCGACGATGGTCCGCATGGCGCAGGACTTCAACATGCGCTACCCGCTGGTGGACGGGCAGGGCAACTTCGGCTGTTTCACCGGCGACACCAGGATCAAACTGCTGGACGGCACGGAGAAGTCGTTTGCGGAACTGGCGGAACTGCCCGCCGGGGAAGTGTTCCACGTCTATTCCGTGGACGCTGAGGGCCAAGTCGTCGTCGGCGAAGGCCGCCACGCGCGCATCACCCGCCGGGACGCCGCACTGGTCGAGGTGACGCTGGACAACGGCGAGCGCATCCGCTGTACGCCCGATCACCGCTTCCTGCTGCGGAGCGGCACATACAAGGAAGCGCAGCATTTGACGCCGGAAGATAGCCTGATGCCGGGCTACTTCGACGCCGCGGCTTTGCGGAAGGGCGTGGGCAGCGTTTCCGCCGGGCCGGAGCATTGCCGCTACCGCGTCCTATTCACGCAGAAGCTGACGGAGTGCGCGGACGTCTACGACATCACGGTGGACGAGCACCACAACTTCCTGCTGGCGGGCGGCGTCTTTGTCCACAACTCCATTGATGCGGACCCGCCGGCGGCCCAGCGCTACACGGAGGCGCGCATGACGCCGTTCGCGATGGAGATGCTGCAAGACCTGGATCGGGAGACGGTGGACTGGACCGAGAACTATGACCAGACCCGGCGCGAGCCGGTCGTGCTGCCCGGCAAGTTCCCGAACTTCCTGTGCAACGGCGGGTCGGGCATTGCGGTCGGCATGGCGACCAACATCCCGCCGCATAACCTGCGCGAGATCGTGGACGGGGCCATTCACCTGCTGGACAACCCGGACGCGGACGTCGAGGAGCTGCTGACCTTTATCAAGGGGCCGGACTTCCCCACGGCGGGGCTGATCCTGGGCACCAAGGGCATCCGCCAGGCGTATGCCACGGGGCGCGGCTCGGTCGTCATGCAGGCGCGGACCTCCATCGAACCCATCGAAAACGGGCGCAACCAGATCGTCGTCACCGAGCTTCCGTACCAGGTCATCAAGTCCCGGCTCATCGAGCAGATCGCCGACCTGGTCAAGCAGAAGAAGATCGAGGGCATCGCCGACCTCAACGACTACTCGGACCGCAACGGGATGCGCGTCGTCGTCACCCTCAAGCGCGAGGCGTACCCGCGCAAGGTGCTGAACTTCCTGCTCAAGCACACGCCCCTGCGGACGACGTTCGGCGTCAACATGCTGGCCCTGGTGGACGGCCAGCCGCGCATCCTGACGCTCAAGGATGCCCTGGGGCACTTCCTGACCCACCGCCGCGAGGTGATCGTCCGCCGCACGCTGTTCGAGCTGAACCGGGCCAAGGCGCGGGCGCACATCCTGGAAGGCTTGCAGATCGCGCTGGACTTCCTGGACGAGATCATCGCCCTGATCCGCCGCTCGCGGACGCCGGAACTGGCCCGCAACGAGATGATGGCGAGCTTCGCGCTGACCCAGCTCCAGGCCGACGCCATCCTGGTCATGCAGCTCCGGGCGCTGACGGGCCTGGAGCGCGAGAAGCTGGAAAACGAGTACAAGGAGCTGCTCAAGCAGATCGCCTTCTACGAGGACATCCTGGCGACGCCCGCCCGCGTCACGGCCATCATCAAGCAGGAGCTGCGCCAGCTTCGGGACAAGTACGGTGACGAGCGCCGCTCGCGCATCGTCCCGATGGAGGCCGAGGAGATCGGCGACGAGGACCTGATCCCCGAAGAGGAGATGATCGTCTCGATCACCCGCGACGGCTACATCAAGCGCGTCCCCAAGGAAACCTACCCGACCCAGCACCGGGGCGGCAAGGGCCGCATCGGAGCATCCATCAAGGAGGAAGACGGCATCGAGCACCTGTTCGTGGCGACGACGCACCACTACATCCTGTTCTTCACCGACCGGGGCCGCGTCTACCGCCTGAAAGCCTACGAGGTGCCGCAGACGTCCCGGCAGGCGATGGGAACGGCGATCATCAACCTCATCAACATCCAGCCCGGCGAACGCATCACGGCGACCGTGCCGATGAAGGAATACAAGGATGTCGAGGGATTCCTGCTCTTTGCGACCGAGTGCGGCGAAGTCAAGCGGACGCCGCTGGCCGAGTTCGTCAACCTCCGCAACAACGGCCTGATCGTCTTCGACATCGAGGAAGACGACGCCCTGCGGTGGGTCGCCCACACCAGCGGGGCGGACGAGATCATCCTGGTCACCCGCAAGGGCATGTCCATCCGGTTCCCCGAGACGGACTTGACCCCGCGGTCGCGCTCGGCGGGCGGCGTCCGGGGCATCACGCTGTCCGAAGACAGGGACGACGTGCTGGTCGGCATGGCCGTCGTGGACAACGCGCTGGACCTGCTGGTGATCGGCGAGCGCGGCATCTCCAAGCGGACGCCTCTGAAGGACTACCGCAGCCAGACGCGCGGCGGCAAGGGCATCCTGACGATGGCGCTGACCGACAAGACCGGCGACATCGTGGACGCCAAGATCGTCAGCCCCGACGACCGGCTGCTGATCATGACGCGCGAGGGCATCACGATCCAACTCCGCGTGGACGACATCCGTTCCAGCGGCCGCAGCACCCAGGGCGTCCGCGCCATCAACCTGGCCGAAGACGACCGCGTCGCCAGCGTCGAGCGCATGGTAGACGGCAAGCTGCCCGCCGAAGAAGTCGTGCCCTAGCTCCCGAACGCACTCCGAAAACAGCGGCCCGGCGCATCTGCGCCGGGCCTTTCCCTTGTGGTTTAGCTGGAAGTGGCCTGAATAAAGCTTAACATAAACTTAACATAAATGCTCTTGACGCTGGCGCTGAATTGTGCTATGATACAAAGACAGCATTTCCTACCACAGTTCGGGTAGAGGTTGAAGCACGTTGTAAGACCGCCGCACGATTGGGTGACGGCGCTTTCCAAAGAAGGAGTCTGACGATGCACGCTTTCTCTGCGCGGCCCTCTCTGCGCGGCCCTCTCTGCGCGGCCCTCTCTGCGCGGCCCTCTTTCTCGTGATGGCTCTCCTGCTCACGCCGCTGAGTAGCTCCGCCCAATCTCTTTTCCTGGGTGCCATAGTTTCTCCCCATAGTGTCATCGGTGGCTCCTCCACGACAGGCTATGTCACCAGTCCGAGCGGCACGGAGGCCCCTGGATTTATCCATGGGGAGGAAGTGCCGCCTTGCCTGTCCGCAGGCAAGATATTCTCTCGTTCTCGCTTTAATGCCTGCCTCTTTGGGTATAATATCAGTGTGCATTTCAGCGTAAATGCACTGTTCAAAGGCACTCCGCTTGCGGAGATAACAGTTCTGAACATTGATAAGTCAACATATGCGGTTGCTGTGCCTCACGCCGTTGCACAGCGTAAAATGTTGAGACGGTTCTCAGTTTTCTGAGAAGTGGCCCCCAGGTGACTGGTGAGGCACGGGCTGCAAATGTAAGGCAGCCTCTGGACGGAGCGAGCCAGGGATGGCATTAGAGGCATCGCCTTTCGCTACTGTCAAAGCCCCTGGCTTTAGCCATGGGGTTACTTACTGTCCATCTTCCCTATAGGTTTTCTCCCCTTGTTTGTCCGCCTGCCGTTCGCGGTGGAGATCGTCTGCCGTCACCGCAACGTGGGCCAAGCTCCCCTGAGCGGCGAGAATCGCGGCGACACGCGCCTGCTCTGTGGCTCGCGAGTCACCACTGAGGCTGGTGTGGGCGAGGGGAAGGCGCTCGGTCATCCATTTTTTCGCCAGTGCCGCCGGTTCCAACCCTGTCAGGCGAGCGGCTTCCGCAAGTTGTGCCTGCTCGGTGGGCGTGAGATCAATGCTAAGTGTCATCGGCTTCTCCCCCTGAATGTTTTTGAAGACTGGCGGGAAGATTATACCACGGTTCCCAGGGCGTGCGGGCCATCAACCTGGCCGAAGACGACCGCGTCGCCAGCGTCGAGCGCCTGGTGGACGGCAAGCTGCCCGCCGAAGAAGTCGTGCCGTAGTGTCGTCCCGTAGTCCTGCAAGGCAGCCCGAAAACAGCGGCCCGGCGCAAATGCGCCGGGCCGCTGTCGTCTATAAAAGCCCCCCAGCAAGAGGAAGAGGGCGGGGACAAGCCCTACCCCTACGCGAGCATCACCGTCACCCGTAGGGGCAGGGCTTGTCCCTACCCTCCCTTTATCCTGCTGCTTTATCCTGCTGCCACGGAATTGAGGTTTTATTGGGTTGGGGGCGATCCGATCCGCTTCCATACCATCCCTAATCCTCCACGACCTCGCGGATGCGCCGCTCCAGCCGCTCCAGGTCCAGACCCCCCTCGTCGCGGGCGATGCGCCGGACGGTGGCGTTGACGCTGCCCAGGTCTTGCAGCAGGTCGCGCAGGATTTCCTGCTGCTGCCGCGACTGCGTGATCTCTTTCGGTTCCTGCACCAGATCGCGCACCAGGGCGTCTTCCGACCGCGAGGCGACCACCGGATCCGCCTGTCCCTGCACATGCACGAACGTCCGCCGCCCCGGCCCCCGGTCCTGCTCAATCGGCAGCACCGCCGTCACCTGATCCGAGCGCACATACTTCCCAAACCCCAGATGCACCAGCATCGAAGACTGTATTCGCATCGTCGTTCCATTCTCCTTTATTATCTGCTACTGTTAATAACAGCGAATGTCGGGTTATAGTTCCCATGATGATGCCCGTCGGCGCGTCTTCAGCATTAGGGCCTTGCCGCAATTTTGGTGAAGCAGAACGTCATACAGTCTACAAAAGCTTTAGCAAAAATTTAACATTAGTCTATTGACAAGCATGAGCGTTCATGCTAAAATCTTATGTCGGTCGCTCTCGTTGGTTGTTGACAACAGGTGCGAAAGTCGCAAGTCGCTCATCGTGCCTCTGGAAAACAACCCTCTTGTGCTTTAGGCCCGTCTTCTCGTCACCGCAGCCCCCCACGGGGCTGTTCCGGGCGTGAACGGCGGCCTATGTTTCCTGCCAAAGTAGTAGCCTCCTGGCAGGAGAGGCTGGAGGATCTCCAATGATGGATTTTGGCTCCCTCGTCGCGGCTCTCTAAATTGCTCTGCGGCAGCCTCTTCCTTGTTCCCCTAACTTTCGCATCCGTGCGCCCCGCCGTGGCTCAGGCCGGGTGGGTTCCACAGCAGAGACCCAGCAGCCTTGCCCAAGACCCGCAAGGAGCAGACCCGGCCAGCTATGACTGGACCGGACTGACCGGCACCTTGAATCAGACCGATGGCTCAAATCAGTATTACACGTCCTACTTCGGCGACGGCAATTATGACGCCGTGGAACTCGACCTAGGCGGTAGCGTCACCGGGACGAGTGGAAGTTGGAGCCTGAGCGGCACATCCACCTACAAATGGCTTTGGACGCCTCCCGCCAACCCGCAGGGCGTTCACAACGACCCGGCCAAGGCCGCCAACGACGCCACCCAGCCTTTTCCGACACCCCCTCTGTTCGCGCTCGGCATCACAGTCCCTTACGTTGAAGGGGCCTATGATGAGAGCGGCGCCCCTCTGGCCGGGGCGGGCAACGTCGCAGACGGCTTTGACCCCAAATGGACCCCGAAGTTCGACCTCCTCAGCAGCTCCTACGCCGCTGCCCCGGCGGACAGCCTCGACAGCAACGGCAACTTCATCAATCAACTGCCCCGCCGCAGCATCCTGGCCGGGGCGCTGGAGGGCGATCAGGCGACCGCCCATGTCACGCTGTCGCCCGGCCTCGAGGTGCATGTCTCGAACCAGGATGGGGGCGGGAGCGGCTACGGATACGGGTACATGGAGGAGGGGAATTGTCTGATCTCCCTGTACTCCCCCAACCCATACCTCCGCCCCGACCTCGGCGACTTCTCCAATGGGGCCGGCGAGAGCGGCAACCAGTTCCTCTACGACGCGCAGCTGCCGGGCCATCTGAGCATCCCGGCCCAGATTGGCGTTCCCGGCGCGCTCTACCTGGATGATTTCGACTGGCTCATCAAGCCCCCGACGGGCGGCGGCGCGCTGGTGGACTGGCGGTTCGGCGTACAGGGCGACACTCTTCCCTCTGCCGCCTTCAACCTCAGTCGTCAGGTGAACTCGGACCGAAACGAGTACGTCCTTGCGCCGGACACCATGATCACGACGGCCGCCGGCAAGTCCGTTCCCGGAATCACCTCCACGGGCCTGCCGGTCAGCAACACGGGGTTTGGGACGTACCCGGTCACGATGACGGTCAAGACGTATGACCCCGCTTCCAAGACGACGACCGTCCACGACTCCCAGACCGCCTACATCCAGACGTTCTTCCAGGGCGCCGCCAGCAACTTCCCCGACTCAAAGGGACCATACACCGGAGATCCCACCGTGCAAACGGCGCAGGGGACTTACAGCCCTCCCAACTGGTACTACTACTACCCGCAGGTGGACAACATCGCCGGCAGGTACGGTCTGCCGGTGCATTATGAGGCGGGCACAGGTACTGAGAAGAACGCTTCTTACATTTTGGACGACCCAACCAACAACTACCCCATCGAGATTCATGATGACGCCTATCGTCCGCGCACCAATGTCTCTGTCTTTGACATCAGCCCCACGCTCGACCCGGCCATGAAGACCCATCTTGTGCGGCATATCGGCGATCTGACGGTGAAAGGCCTTTTCACCTTTATCTACACGCTGGGGCATGAGGCTGGGCACTTCCTGACATACACCACGCCTGACTACACGCAACCGGGTGGCGGCTATATCTATAGGGCCGACATAGGCGATCTTTCACCTTCCTGGAAGCAGTACCATCACCTCATAATGGGTAGCCCGGATACCACAGGTGCCTACGGTGCTTATCAAGGCGACGCCACAACTCCTGATGCACAACTCACCGCCGACTTGAACGGCGTCAAGGAACTATTCGCCTATTCCGATAGTCTGCAAGGCGCTCTCCTCCCGGACTGGGCTGACGGCGGCTGGAACTATGGCAGTGGCACAACCCTGCCGTACTTCGTGAATGAGCGCTACAACAATGACCCTGCTTCCCTTATCTCTGGGAAGCCGCCGGTGTTCTACTTCAGGTTCCGACCTGACACAAGAGTTCAGCCTTACGGGTCCGGGAAGCCCGTTCTCACGGCTGATGGTAATGACTACAAAATTCGTAGTCTTGCCGATCTCCGGGCACTGTATCCGAATGTGGTGATCGGTCTGGAAGGTTTGAAGTATGAGGAGCCTGTTGCTCCCGGCCCGTAAGACCGGAAGAAAGGATCAGAACTATGAACACCCCATCACTGTCAAGAACGCTCTCGCGGCGTTTCCACCTCATAGGCGCGGCGGCCCTGCTCGTCACGGCTGCCCCCATTCTGCTCTCGAAAACAAGCACCGCCGCCCCCCTTGTCCCCTCTGCGGCGTCGAATGCGGGGGAGAACCCGGTCAGCGTCGGCTGGCTGAACCAGATGCGACAGGCGGGGATGCGCGGCGACCGCTCCCATATCCGCCGCATGGTCGAAATCTTCCAAAACCCGCCCGGCGCAGAGTTTGCCGACATCGCTTACCAGACCCGACTGAGTCTGCTGCGCCCGCTGGCGCAACTGGGGGCGACGGAAGCGCTGCCCGCCCTGGAAGATGTGATCCAGAGCGACCCCCGCAAGCCGTTTCCGGGGGATACCTCCGCCGACATCTGGGAGAACGAGCAGGTGATCGCGCTCTCCAAAGTCGTCAGGGCGCGCATCCTGGCCCAGAGCAGCGCGCAGGGGGTGGCCGGCGACAAGGCCCGTGCCTCTGCCGAAGTGAGGCGCTTCTTCCAGGAGTTGGGGCAGACGCCCCAAAGCCTCAACGCCGCCGCCGCCTACAACGCCCAGGACCGGCAGCACCTCGAAGCGACTAGACTCGCCTCGGATGGGCGGCACGAGCCTGTGCCGGTGGAGTTGTTCGCGGTGCGGGAACTGGCGGACATGGCCTACCGCGACCGCTACCGGGGCTTCGTGTCTCTGCCGGACGTGGCCCGCGTGGATTTCGGGCAGGATGCGGGGGCCGCGCTCAAGGCGCGGCTGGCGCCGCTGTCTTCCTCGCAGCGCATCGCGACGCTCGTGGACGAGATCAGCCAGAAAAGAATGGGGGACAATAACGACCTTCGGCGCGCACAATTGCTGGCCGATGAAGGGCCGTCTGCTCTGCCCGTGATCGCTGCTAAAGAGCAGGACTTCAAGGTCCATCGCGACCACTATCCAGGGGAGTTCCGTCTTCCTCCTGGCTACTCACTTCTTGAAAGGGCGCAGGAAAACCTCGCCGCTGATGCTGTTGCCAAGCCGCAGGTGAGCGGCGCGACCGCCGAGGCGGACGTGGTGCGGTCTGCGTGGCCGCGGCAGATAGCGCCGGGGTACTAGGCACTGCCCGGCGCTTCCAGCGCCCGCCTCTTTTACAGAAGGGGCGGGCTTTCCTTTCCCTGACAAGGATCGGGTCAAGAAAGGATCAGGACTATGAACACGCCATTACTGTCAAGAACGCTCGCACGGAGCGTTACCACTCTAGGTGCGGCCGGCCTTCTCGCTCTGGCCGTTCCCCTTTTGCTGGCGGGAACAGGCCGAGCCGAGCCTATCCCCTCCTCCGCGTCGTTTGGTTCGCCGGCCGGTGATGACTGGCTGGCACGGATGCGTCAGGCAGGGCTGCACGGCGACCGCTCTCAGATCCGCTACATGGTCGAGGCTTTCCAGAACCCGGTCAGCGACGATAATGACGTTTCTTACCACATTCGGCTGAGTCTGCTGCGCCCGCTGGCACAACTGGGGGCGACGGAAGCGCTGCCCGCCCTGGAAGACGTGATCCAGAGCGACCCCGCCAAGCCGCTCCCAGGGCAGACCTACGCGGACTCGTGGGAGAACGGGCAGATCATCGCGCTCTCCAAGGTGGTCAGGGCGCGCATCCTGGCCCAGAGCGGCGCGCAGGGGGCAGCCGACGACAAGGCCCGCGCCTCCGCCCAGGTGCGGCGCTTCCTCCAGGAGCTGGGGCAGACGCCCGGAAGCCTCAACGCCGCCGTCGCCGCCTACAAGGCCCAGGAGCAGCGGCACCTCGAAGCCGCAGGACACAACCCGGATTACCGTAATGACGCTGTGCCGGTGGAGTTGTTCGCGGTGCGGGAACTGGCGGACATGGCCTACCGCGACCGCTACCGGGGCTTCGTGTCCCTGCCGGACGTGGCCCGCGTGGATTTCAGCCAGGATGACGGGGCCGCCCTCAAGGCCCGGCTGGCGCCTCTGTCTTCCTCGCAGCGCATCGCGACGCTCGTGGACGAGATCAGCCAGGAGAAGGTAAAGGACAACTTGGCCCTACGGCGCGCACAGTTGTTAGCCGATGGGGGACCGTCCGCACTGCCGACCATTACCGGTAGGCAGCAACACATTAAGGCCCACCGCGACCTTTATCCAGGGAACTTCCGTCTTCCCTCTGGTTTATCGACTCTGGAAGATGTGCAGACACGGATCGTTGCTGCTGATGACACCGCAGTAAGAAGTCAGATGGACGGCGCAACACCTAACGCGAACAAGGTGAAGTCTTGGCATTCCCAGATCGTGCCGGGGTACTAGGCACTGCCCGACACTTCCAGCGCCCGCTTCTTCCACGGAAGGGCGGGCGTTTCCTTATCCGACACGGCCTGGGTCAAGAAAAGATCAGGACTATGAACACCCTATCACTGTCAAGAACGCTCGCACGGCGTTTCCGCCTCGTGGGCGCGGCGGCCCTGCTCGTCACGGCTGCCCCCATTCTGCTCTCGAAAACAAGCACCGCCGCCCCCCTTGTCCCCTCTGCGGCGTCGAATGCGGGGGAGAACCCGGTCAGTGCCGGCTGGCTGAACCAGATGCGGCAGGCCGGGCTGCGCGGCGACCGCTCCCAGATCCGCCGCATGATCGAAATCTTCCAGAACCCGCCTGCGGCTGAAGCGCTAGATGTCGCTTATGAAACCCGTTCCAGTCTGCTGCGCCCGCTGGCGCAACTGGGCGCGATGGAGGCGCTGCCTGCCCTGGACGACTTCATTCAAGGCGACTCTGCCAAGCCGCTTCCGGGGGAATATTACATCATGTTCTCGCAAAGAAAAGAGAACATTGCGCTCTCCAAAGCAGTCAGGGCGCGCATCCTGGCCCAGAGCAGCGCGCAGGGGGTGGCCGACGACAAGGCCCGTGCCTCCGCCGAGGTGCGGCGCTTCTTCCAGGAGCTGGGCCAGACGCCTGAAGGCCTCAACGCCGCCGTCGCTGCCTACCAACTTAAGAACCATCAACACTATGAAGCCGCAGGGCGTAACCCGGATTACCGTAATGATGCTGTGCCGGTGGAGCTGTTCGCGGTGCGGGAGCTGGCGGACATGGCCTACCGCGACCGCTACAAAGGGTTCACGTCTTTGCCGGACGTGGCCCGCGTGGACTTCGGGCAGGATGCTGGGGCCGCGCTCAAGGCCCGACTGGCGCCGCTGACCCGTGAGCGACGCATCACAACGCTCGTGGATGAGATCAGCCAGAAAAAGATGGCGGACAATGACGATCTCCGGCGTGCCCAGTTGCTGGCCGACGAGGGGCCGTCCGCGTTGCCCATGGTCGTTGCCCAGCAGCAGGACTTTAGAGCGCACCGGGAGCAGTACCGGCAGAAACTTGACGGCCACTTCGGCGGCTTTTCTGTCCTGGACAGGGCGCAGGAGAACCTCGCGGCCATCGCCGATGCCGCTGCCAAGCCGCAGGTGAGCGGCGCGACCGCCGAGGCGGATGTGGTGCGGTCTGCGTGGCCGCGGCAGATAGCGCCGGGGTACTAGCCCGCTGCCCGCAGTGGGCACTGCAACAAGGCCCGCTCCTTTCACAAAAGGGGCGGGCCTTTCCTTTGTCGGATGTGGTCTAGGTTAGGGCAGGGCAGGCACAGGGGCCTGCCCCTACCAGAGCACGGATTCATGATGTGTAGGGGCAACCCCCCGTGGTTGCCCTCCCGCCCCGCCGCGCCTTGACAACCCGCCCCGCCCCATGCCATACTAACCCCACCATGAGCCAGTCCGACAGTCCGCCCGACGAGATTCTGACCATCCTCGCCCGCGACGCCCGCACGTCTCCCGAAACCATCGCCACGCTGACCGGGCGCGACCCGGCCGAGGTGCGCCGGACCATCGCCGAGTATGAGGCGCGCGGCGTCATCAAGCACTACAAGACCATCGTGGACTGGGAAAAGGCGGGCGTCGAGAAGGTCTTTGCCTTCATTGATGTCAAGGTCCTGCCCGCCCGCGAGGTCGGCTTTGACGCCGTGGCCGAGCGCATCTACCGCTACCCCGAAGTCCACTCCGTCTGGCTTGTCTCCGGCGGCAGCGATCTGCGCGTAGTCGTCGAGGGCGCGCACATGCGCGAGGTGGGCCGCTTCGTGTCCGAAAAACTGTCCACCCTGGAAGGCGTCACCGCCACCGACACCCATTTCCTGCTGCGCCGCTACAAGGAAGACCAGGACCTGTTCGTCGAGGACGAGGGCGACCAGCGCCTGGTCGTGACGCCGTAAGCCCTGACGGCGTAGGAGGAAAAAATGCCGACGAAAGAAGAAGTCATTCCCGAATTGATGGAGTGGCATTTCCAGGTTGACCCCGAAATGACCAAGGCGTATCGCTTCCTATCGCCGAACGAGGACGACCCGCGTGAGCCGATCAAGTTCCTGGAAGTCAGCCCCGGCACGCCCGCATCCGGGAGTGTGATGACGTTCACGTTCGGCAGGACCGAGGAAGTGCCCTACCTGACCACCATCGCCACCATTACGCCCCAAGAAATGGAGCAGGTACAGCGGGGCGAAATTCCGCTGCCGCCCGGCTGGGATCTGAGTGAGGCGCAGGACTTGACGGCACTGGCGATGCCCCCCTCCGCCACCGCTACGCCGTTTCCGAGCAATTGGCGAAACCGGCAAGGCAGGATTTCTTGAAGCTGATCAAGATCGCCATCGAGGATTATTAGAGCGTCACCTGGCCGGATAGGGCCGCCGTAGGAATTGCACCATGAGCAACGAAGCTGACCGCATCCCGCCCCACCTGACCCTGTCGCGCATCGCGCGCGACCTGCCGCCGTCGGGCATCCGCAAGTTCTTCGACATCGCCGCCCAGATGCACGACGTCATCTCGCTGTCGGTCGGCGAGCCGGACTTCGCCACGCCCTGGGCCGTCCGCGAGGCCGCCATCTACTCCCTGGAGCGCGGGCAAACGACCTACACCAGCAACTACGGCATTCTGGAGCTGCGCCAGCTTATCAGCCGCCATTTAGAGGGTTTGTACGGGGTCAGCTACTCCCCCGCCGAGGAGATTCTGGTCACGGTGGGCGTCTCCGAGGGCATGGACCTCGCCATGCGGGCTATTTTAGACCCCGGCGACGAGGTGCTGGTGCCGGAACCCTGCTATGTCTCCTACAAGCCCTGCATCAGCCTCGCCGGCGCCGTCCCCGTAGGCATTCGGACGACGATGGAGAACGAGTTCCGCGTGACCGTCGCGCAGCTCGAAGACGCCCTGACGCCGCGCACGCGGGCGGTCGTGCTGGGCTTCCCGTCGAACCCGACCGGGGCGACCATGCCGCGCGCTCAGATGCAGGAGGTCGTGGACTTCGCCGTTCGGCACGGCCTGTACCTCATCAGCGACGAGATTTACGACCGCCTGACCTATGATGGGATGCACACCTGCGTCGCCTCCCTGCCCGGCGCGCGGGAGCAGACAGTTTTGCTGAACGGCTTTTCCAAGGCGTATGCCATGACCGGCTGGCGCGTCGGCTACGTCTGCGCGCCCCCCGAACTCGTCAACGCCATGTACAAGATACACTCGTACACCATCATGTGCGTCCCGACCACCAGCCAGAAGGCGGCCATCGAGGCGCTCAAAAGCGGCGAGCCGGCCGTGCGCGACATGGTGGGCCAGTACAACCAGCGCCGCCGCCTGATCGTGGACGGCCTGAACGCGGCGGGCCTGGACTGCCACCTGCCGTCGGGCGCGTTCTATGCCTTCCCCAGCATCAAGAGGACGGGGCTGACGTCCGAGGAGTTCGCCGAGCGCCTGCTGTTCGAGGAGCATGTCGCCGTCGTCCCCGGCACCGCCTTCGGGCTGGGCGGCGAGGGCCACATCCGCTGCTCCTATGCGACCAGCCTTGCCAAGATCGAGGAGGCGCTGCACCGCATTACCCGCTTCGTCGGCAAAGTCTCCCCCGGCGCTGCGGCCCCCCGGCGGGAGGCCGTCGGCGCCCGCTAACCGCAGGAGATGAACGCCCCGGTTGCCACGGGTTGAAACCCGAGGCTGAGAAGTGCCCACCGTCCAGGGGACGCAAGAAGGATTGCGCTTGTTATTCGGCTTCCAGTTCTTCCGTCCCCTGGACGGTGGAACGTGGCAGCCTCGGGTTTCAACCCGTGGCGACTGCTCGTTGATGCGGTTTCAACCGCCCGCTCATCTCACTCAAGAATCATCTCACTCAAGAAAGGGACTCCCACTTATGCAGTACGGCAACGTACCCGGCGTCACCAAGCCGATCTCGCGTCTCGTGCAGGGCACGGCCAACACCGTCTTCGACCCTTCCAAGCCCGCCCAGGCGTTCGCCCTCCTGGACCTGGCGATGGAATACGGCGTCAACACCTTCGACACCGCCCACTGCTACGGCGAGGGCAACGAGTCCACCCTGGGCCGGTGGGTGCGGGAGCGGGACGTCCGCGACAAAGTGGTCATCCTCGCTAAAGGCGCGCACCCCTACGGCCACAACCGCGTCACGCCCGAAGACATCGAATCGGACATGACCGAATCTATGAAGCGGCAGGGGCTGGACTACTTCGACCTGTACGTCCTGCACCGCGACGACCCCGCCGTCCCCGTCGGCCCTATCGTCGAGGCTCTGAACAAGCACCAGAAGGCCGGGCGCATCGGCGCCTTCGGCGGCTCCAACTGGTCCTGGCAGCGCATCAAGGAGGCCAACGACTACGCCGGGGTGCGCGGCCTGACCCCGTTTGCGGTGACCAGCCCGAACTACAGCCTGGCCGAGATGTACGAGGAACCCTGGAGCGGCTGCGTCAGCATCAGCGGGCCGCAGGGCCGGGAAGCGCGGGACTACTACGCCCAGACCGGCATCGCCGTCATGCCCTGGTCCAGCATGGCCGGCGGCTTCTTCTCGGACCTCTACGGTCGCGACAACCTGGACAGCTTTGCCCAGGGCGACTCCTTCGCCCAGCTCTGCATCCGGTGCTACTGCGGTGAGACCAACTTCCAGCGTCTCGACCGCGCCCGCGAACTGGCGGAGTCGAAGGGCCTGAGCGTCGCCCAGATCGCCCTGGCGTTCTCGGTCAGCCAGCCCCTGAACCTGTTCTCGCTGATTTCGAGCCTGACCCCCGAGCAGTTCGCCGCCAACGCCGCCGCCCTGGAGATCCGGCTGACGCCGCAGGAAATGGCGTATCTTGATCTGAAGGCGGACAGCACGGATTAGACGCTCTGCTCACCGGCACTGAAGTGCCGGTCTACTCGGAGTGGAAGTCGCTCCGCGACTGAGGAGAGGGCGCGATGAAGCAGAGGGCGCGATGAAGCAGAGGGCCCGATGAATCGCGCCCTTACATTGGCTTGTCTTCAGTGCCGGAGGCACTTTCACTCAGAGTAGACCGGCACTTCCAGTGCCGGTGAAACCATAGATAAACAAGAAAGCCCGACGGACTCAGTTGAGTCCGTCGGGCGTTTTTCGTTCTATTCACTACACCATCGGCGCGAGGAAGCAGGCCATGAGGACGAAGTGGCAGGCGGAGCCGGCCAGCACGAAGATGTGCCACAGATCGTGGGCGTTGAACTTGCCCGGCCACAGGTGCGGCTTGTCCGTCGCGAAGACGACTGTGCCGACGCAGTAGGCGATGCCGCCCGCGTACAGCCAGGCGATGGCGGCGGGGGGGACGGCGTGACGTAACGGGGTCATGGCGATGGCGATCAGCCAGCCCATGACCAGGTAGATGGTGATCCGCGCCCAGTCCGGGAAGCCCTTCCAGACCAGGCTGCACACAATGCCGATTACGGCCAGCCCGTATTCGACCCCGAACAGGGTCCACCCCCACGCCCCGCGCAGGCCCACCAGGCAGACCGGCGCATACGTCCCCGCGATCAGCAGGAAGATGGCGACGTGGTCGAAGCGCATCAATTTGAGGATCTGCTGCGGCTTGACCCACAGCGAGTGGTACAGCGTGGAGGCCGTGTACAGCACGATCAGGCTCACGCCGAACACGGCGAAAGAGACCGTCTGCCAGACCTTCCCGTGCGCCAGGATCAGCAGCACAATCAGGGCGACGACGGACAGCGCCGCCCCCAGCCCGTGCGACAGGCCGCAAAACGGCTCCCGGATAAAAAAGCGCCGACGCGCCTTCGGTTCGATTTCGTTCATGGCGTATAGGATACCCCGATTCCTGCCTTTCCCAGACCGGGCGGGCAGGAATTATGTTCCCCCGGCGGGAACTTGTCCGGTATGCTGGTGTTTGTAGACGAGTCCGGCGACACGGGCCTGAAACTCAGTGAGGGGTCCAGCGACTTCTTCACGGTGGCGCTTGTCGTCTTTGAGGAGAACGATGAGGCTGAGGCGGCGAGCGAGCGCATCGCGCTGCTACGCCGGGAACTAGGAAAACCCGCCGATTTTGAGTTTCACTTCAAGGAAAACAGTGATAGCATTCGCCGCGCCTTCCTGGAAGCCGTCGCGCGCTACAACTTTTTCTACTTCGGCTTCGTCGTCAACAAGGCCGCCTTGTATGCCCAGAGCCTGCCGACGACGGAGGCATTTTACACCTATGCCTGCGGGCTGATCTTTGAAAGCGCGAAACCCTACTTGGATAACGCCGTGGTCAAGATTGATGCCAGTGGCGGGCGCAAGTTCCAGCGCCAGTTGGCTTCGTATCTCAAGACCAAAATCAACACGCCCGACGCACCAGGGCAGCGCATCAGCAGCGTGACCCCCAAAGACTCGCGGGGCAGCAATATGCTTCAGTTGGCGGACATGGTATGCGGGGCTATCGCGAGGTCGTACCGGGAAGGTGACAACTCCCGTCCATAAATGGCCGGGCTTCTGAGGTGCGCCCACGGGGGCGCAAGCCCGTTCAGCCGTTTCATTCACGAAGGGCTACTCTGGATTTTCACCATAGCCGTGTTATCCCACGGCAAATTGCTTTGGATTTAGTCTTTGGATTTAGTCTTTGGATTTAGTCTTTGGATTTAGTCTTTTGTTTCTCGATATGACTGTTTCTATTATGACTGTTTCTATTATGACTGTTTCTATTATGACTGTTTCTATTATGACTGTTTCTATTATGACTGTTTCTATTATGACTGTTTCTATGCGTTGGAGGCTTGTCCAGTGA
>JAABUU010001141.1_pt1 | contig 47475 bp, 47 predicted proteins | sample 5559301 | NCBI WGS metagenome assembly JAABUU01 (sample SAMN10711884, study PRJNA513360) | rock metagenome | isolation source: Antarctica rocks | place: Antarctica: Victoria Land, Richard Nunatak white | reverse complement strand
GAGTTGCTCGTAGCCGCGGCGCGGGCGTCAGGAGGAAACACCACACGGTAAGGCACCGGAGTGGCGGGCCCGAGGACAGCGCCGACCAACGGCACGCGCAGCGAGCCGACATCCCGCACCGGACTCGCCCGCGGCTCTTGCTCCGGCCGGTCCTCTTCGGCTGTCGCCACCACACCGCTCCTCGTCGCTCAAGGCCCAAGCAACCCCCCGACCGATGGGGGGTCGCACCGAGCGTGACAGCGATCGGCGACGAGCCCGGGAGCCTCGCCGGTTAGTACGGTTAAGAAGCCACATCACGGTGTCCCACGTTTCCTCAGTGACGTAGTTGAGGATCTCCACCCTCGGGTTCTGATTGCCCTGGCGCAGGATGCGGCCCTCCCGCTGCTCCAGGTCCGCCGGGCGCCACGGCACGTCCACGTGGTGCAAGGCCACCGCCCGGTCCTGGATGTTGGTGCCGGTGCCCATCTTCTCCGTGGACCCCACCAACACCGACACCCGACCAGCCCGGCAGTCATTGAACAACTGCGCCTTCTCCCCCGGCCTCGGGTAGTCGTGGATGAACCGAATGGCCTGCTCCGCCATCCCCCGCTCCACCAGTTCGTCGCGCAACCCCTCGTACAGGGAGAACTTCCCGCCGGTCTGATGCGGGGTGGAACGGTCGCAGAACACGATCTGCAACCCACCCGGCACCGCCGACACCCCGCCGGCCTGGTCGCGGTAGGTGCTGCGCTCCGTGTCGGTGTGGATGCGCATGATCTCACCGGCGACCATGCCGATCCGCCCACCGTCCAGGGGCTCCTCCAGGTTCGCCATCCGCTCGTCCAACGACACGTTGCGCCCGTCGTTGGCGACTTTCAGGGAGTTGTCGATGTCCGGGCGGCCCGGGTCGAAGTGTTCGCTGCGGTAGGCCAGGTCGCTGATGAAGTCCCGCACCTCCTGCGAGGCGGGTTTGCTGATCACTTGGCGCGCCCCGCCCACCAACTCCGGTAGGGCGACGGTGATGTCGGCGCGGGTGACGACATCGGTGTACACCGAACTCATCGTCACCAACTCCGGCACGTTCACGAACCGCCCCACCCGGGTCACCGGCGCCAGCCGGGACCCCGACGCGTTCATCTCCACCCCGGAGGTGGTGCCGGTGAACACCGCCCCCCACCCGTCCACGTCCGCCACCCCGGCATCAGCCAGCAGGTCCGGGCGCAGGTAGGACTGCATCACCCACATCTCCCCCAACGAGTTCGCCACCGGGGTGCCCGTGGAAAACGTGGCCACCCGCTCCTGCCCCGGACGCAGCGCATACCCCGCCGCCGCCGCCGCGTCGCGGCGGCTCTCCCGCAGCACGTCCAGCTTCATCACCAGGTCCTCCGCCTGCTGCGAACCGGGTGTGCACGCCAACTCCCGCACCGCAGAAACCCTCTCCCGGTTCTTGAAGTAGTGCGCCTCGTCCAAAAAAATATAGTCAGCGCCCACCATTTCCCAGGTGAGTCCGGTGTCCTTCCCGGCCTGCTCGGTCAGCGTGGCGAGCCGCTTGTCCTGGTCCTTGATGGCCAACTCGATCTGTTTGGTGTTGGTGACACCGGAACCGGCTCCGCAGCCGTTGAGCTTGGCAGCGAGGGCAGCGGCGCTGGAGTGGTGGAGTAGACCTCGTCGGGCTCGGACGGCCCGCACCACCACGACGTCTTCGACCTCAGTGAGCGAGCTCGCGGCCGTCTTTCATCACGACCTCGACGCGCGTCGGGAACCGCGTGGGGAAGCCGCTGTCGACCCAGGGGCGTGGCGCATCCGGGCAGCCAGGACTTCGCGCTCTCCGCCGATCGGCTCGGAGAGGTCCAAGCTGACTTCGCCGTCGACCAGCAGACCGGCCAGCAGGTAGGGCAGGCTCCAGCGGACGTCATGCGAGGTGGCGGGCCGTTGACGGACGGGCCAGGGGCCTGTGTTGACCGGGTCCACTCCAACCGGGAGGTGGCAGGTCAACGTCGCGACGTCGGAGATCCGGGGGCCACCGCGGCATCGGGTGCTGCACCGCATCGACGAATGGGGTGGATGAACTGGCAGCACGGGATCAGCTTGTGGGCCGCCTCGGGCAACAGCCACGACTCCCCCAGCGCCGCGACCCAGGCGCCCATCCGGAGCGCCGCATGCGAGTAGGGCGCTCAGGCCGAGATGTTTGATGCGCTCCCCCACCCGCCGGAGCGTGTGAGAGCAGACCGCCCGACCGAGGCGACCGCACCAAGCAGTGCTTGAAGCGCACGATGTCGGCGAGCGTTCTCACGTCGTGGTCTCGTCGCCCGCCAGCACCCACGGGAACAGCTTGGCGGTCGAGTGGGCTCCCTGCACAGCCTTGGACCGGTTCGGCTCCGCAAGTTCGGCGAGCAGGCCTTCGGAGAGCCGCACTATGTCCTTGAAGGACTCTGGTGTCTGCCAGCCCGGTTGGAGAGCGAAGAGAAGGTCCTCGGTAGCCGCGTTCCCACTGGCGCCTGGCGCGAAGGGGCATCCGCCGAGGCCGCCCAAGGCGCCGTCGACCATGGTCGCGCCCGACGCCACCGCGGCAAGGGTGTTGGCGACACCCATGCCCCAGGTGTCGTGCCCGTGGTAGACGATTCGGCGAACGGGAGACTCCTGACAGATTCGTTGGACCAAGCTGGCCACCTGTTGCGGCGTGGCCTGCCCGAGCGTGTCACAGAGAACGATGTCGGCGCTGCCAGCAGTCCTTGGGTCGTTCGCGATTGCGACGACGGCGTCAGTCTCCACAAGCCCCTCGAACGGGGATGTGAACGCGGTGGCGATGCAGAGCTGAATCGTCCCGCCGGCCGCCTGGGACGCTGCGATGGCTTCTGGCATGGCGTCGAGGCTGGCGTTCGTGGTGCGGCCGAGATTGGCTTCATTGTGCAGCGACGAGGCGGAGAGGCAGTATTGGAAGTTGACGATCCCCCGGTCTGCGGCACGTCGCACGTGGCCGGGAGTCGCCACCCAGAGCCAGCTCTTCGTGAGTTCTTCGGCAGTAAGGAGGGAGATGACGTCGGGTGTATTAGCCATGGCTGGGACAAGGTCGGCGCGGGCCATGGACCCGATCTCGATGGTGGGCACGCCGAGGGCAAAGAGCCGCCGGATGATCTCGACCTTCCGGTTAGCCGGCAGAGGCTTCCCGGTGAGCTGGAGCCCGTCGCGCAAGGTGACATCGCGCAGGAGCACCTCGTGAACGGCGGTGGGTGAGGCGCTCATGCGACCTCGGTCTGGTCGACGAAGCTGTCGATGTCCGTAGGGCTCATGTCGAGGATGTCCTGAAGCACTTCCCGGGTGTGCTCACCGAGGTCGGGACCGACGCTTCGCAGCGGCTCGGATCGGTCCCCGAGCAGCGGCACCACGCCGGGAAAGGCGACCTGGACGGTGCCAGTGCCGTTGTTGACGAGCATCTTCTGGATCATGTCTCGTGCGGCGAACTGGGCGTCGTTGCAGATGTCCTGCGCGGTATAGATCGGTCCCGCCGGGACTCCGGCCTTGTCGAGGATGCGCAAAACTTCATCTCGGGGCAAGGTGGCGGTCCAGGCGCCAATGGCGGCGTCGAGCTCGTCGCGTCGCAGCCAACGTCCCGCGTTCGTGGCTAGTGTCGGATCCGATCCGAGGTCCGGTTGGCCGATGGCCTCCATGTAGCGCTGGAAGATGGAGTCTCCGTTGCCGGCGATGACCGCGCTGCCGCCGTCGCTGCAGGCATAGGCGTTTGACGGCGCGATGCCCTCCATGCGTCCGCCGACCCGGGCGCGGTGCACTCCGTAGGCCGACAGATCGGGGACGAGGGACTCCATCATCGAGAAGACCGCTTCGTGTAGGGCAACGTCGATGTGGCGCTCCATCGGAGTGATCGGTGGTTGGCCCGTAAGCCGCAGAGCGTTGCGCTGGAAGAGTCCCATCATGACGCCGAAGGCCGCGTAGAGTCCGGCGATAGAGTCGCCGATGGAGACCCCGACGCGGGCCGGAGCTCGGTCTGGCTCGCCCACGAGGTCGCGCAGTCCTCCGAAGGCTTCAGCCACCGCGGCGAAACCCGGGCGGGACGACATCGGCCCTGTCTGGCCGAAGGCCGAGATCCGTGCAACGACGAGCTCGTCGTTCACCCGCGTGAGCTCGTCGGCTCCCAGTCCCCACTTGTCGAGTGTCCCGGGGCGGAAGTTCTCGACGAGTGCGTCGGATTTCGCGCTGAGTCGAAGCACCAGGTCGCGACCTGCGGGCATTCGTAAATCTGCGACGACCGACTTCTTGTTCCGGTTGATGGTGCGGTAGAGCATCGAGGTGTTTCCGGCGTAGAGGCGCCAGTTCCGTAGCTCGTCTCCGGTGCGGGGCCGTTCGATCTTGATGACCTCGGCGCCGAAGTCGGCGAGTAGTCGGGTGGCCGTGGGTGCTGCGATGTAGTTACCGAGCTCGATGACCCGGACCCCGGCCAGGGGTAGGGGCGTAGAGGAAGTTGTGGTCATCGTCTTCCTTTCAGGTGGAGTCACGTCATGAACCGGAAGATCGGGCTGTCGGGTGGGACGCGATGGCTTTTCACGGGTGATTCGTCCATCCGGCGAAGCAGCGCGGCGACGTCTCGGGGGTCTCGCAGCTCGATGCCGACGAGTGCAGGGCCGGTCTCCCGGTTGCTGCGCTTGATGTACTCGAAGAGCGTGATGTCGTCGTCCGGCCCGAGCACCTCGTCGAGGAAGCGCCTCGGCGCGCCGGGTTCCTGGGGGAACTTGACGAGGAAGTAGTGCTTGAGTTGCTCGTAGACGAGAGCTCGTTCCGACGAACTCGGCGTAGCGGCTGACGTCGTTGTTGCCGCCGGACACAACACACACGACTGTGGCTGCGGGCGACAAGTCGAGGGGCGGGTGGAGTGCTTCGGTGGCCAGGGCACCGGCGGGTTCGGCCACGATGCCGTCGGACTGGTACAGCGAGAGCATTTCGACGCAGACTCGGCCCTCGGGGACGGAGATCAAGGTGGGTTGGCCACGTAGGACCGCGGCGAGGGTGTGCCTGCCGACGCGCCGTACGGCAGCTCCGTCAACGAACGGTTCGACCTGGTCGAGGTCGACGGGTCGACCAGCGGCAACGGCCGCGGCCATGCTCGCGGCACCGGAAGGCTCCGCGCCGTAGACACGGGTCTGTGGGGATCGTTCATCCAATAGAACGAGTGTTCCGGCGATGAGTCCTCCGCCTCCAACAGGGACCACTACGGGATCTGCGCTCTTGTCATGGCGTGCGAGCTGTTCGACGATCTCGTGGGCCACCGTGCCCTGGCCGGCGATGGTGCGGGGGTCGGCGATGGTGCGGGGGTCGGCGAAGGCGGAGAGCAGCGTGGCGCCGGTGGCGGATGCGTGCTCGGCCGCTGCCGTCGCTGCGTCGTCGTAGGTGTCTCCGGCGATGATGACCTCGACGTGGACGCCGCCCAGGGCAGCGACGCGGTCTCGCTTCTGCCGTGGTGTGGTCCTGGGTAGGTAGACGCGGGCATGGACGTGGGCTCTGGCGCAGGCGAAGGCAACCCCTTGGGCGTGGTTTCCTGCGCTGGCGCAGGTCACGCCGCGCTTGCGCTCGGACTCGTCCAACAAGGCGACGACGTTGTACGCGCCGCGCCCCTTGTAGGAGCGCACGGGCTGGAGGTTTTCGCGCTTGAGCCAGACGTCGAGGCCGTGCTCGCGAAACAGCCGCGTGCTGTGCTTCAGCGGGGTCGGGTCGATCACGACGACGAGACGAGCGGCCGCCGCCTCGACGTCGTTGGTCCGGACAGGAGTCTCGGTCCCTGCGGTCGTCACCGAGCGTCCTGCTCCACGGGTGTGGGCCGGTAGATCGGTCCTCGGGCGCGGACCTGGTCGAGGATCCCCCCGGTCTCGTACTCGTCCTGCGCGGAGCCGTCTTGCGGTTCGCCGACCTGACCTTCGTACCGCAACCAGCTGCGCGCCTTGGGGCTCATCAGGTACGCGCCGGCGATGACGAACGTCAGCAACGAGAAGGAGGCCGGTTCCGTGGTCCGCAACTGCTCACAGAACGCCTTGGGGTCGTCGAGAGGCGCGCGTTCGACGATCGCGAGGAACTGGGGCAGAAGATCATCGCGTAAGGCGAGCATCTCGTCGATGAACTTGGCCGCAAGCCCCGCCTGGTCGGCGGAGGGAGCACTCGAGTGTTCCGGGATCAGGCACTCGGCGAGGACGTAGATGGTCTCGCGCTGGTTGTCGGAGATGAGTTCCGATTGTGGCGCGGCAGTCATGCTGGCGCGCCCTTGGTCGAGACCATGTGGTCGGCCGAGCGTAAGGCCAACGCCGCCTGGGTCGCGGCCGGGTTCACTCCGCCGCACGTCACCCAGGTCGAGGAGTCGAAGATGTGTACGTTGGCGACGTCGTGCAACCGGCCCCACTCGTCGGTGACGGACGTTCTGGGGTCGCGTCCCATCCTGGCCGTGCCCATCAGATGCCAGCCGGAGGAGCGGATCAGTGGCCCGACGATGGTTTCGGTGGCTCCAGCTGCCATGAAGGACTCAGCTGCCCGGTCGGTGTGCCAGTTGAGGATGGCGCGGGAGTTCTCATCCGCGCGGTACTCGATCTTCGGTGCGGCCAGGCCGCTGGAGTCGGTCATCGTGTCCGAGAGGGTGACCCGGTTACTGTCCATCGGCAGGTCCTCAGCGACGATGCTCCACATCGGTGCGTGTCCCAGCCGCGACGCCAAGGTGTCGTGGAAGCTCTCGTACCACATGGGCTTGGACGATTCGGCCCACGGATAGGACCGTGTGAGACCCAAGGGCCCACCGGTCGGCTGTAGTCCCCACTTCGCTCCGCGAACGAAGCCACGGTTCTGCTCGGTCTCGTAGAACTGCATGCTCTGGATCTGCTGTCCCCAAGCTCCCGATTCCGTGTCGAGGTCCTCCTCGAAGAGTCCGGCGACTGCGGCGAAGGGGTGCATCATCAGGTGAGTTCCAAGCAATCCTGAGGAGTTTCCGAGTCCGTCGGGATGACTCGCGGTGGCGGACAACTGCAGCAGTCGGGGCGTCCCGATCCCGTTGGCGCACATGATCACGTGCGCCGCCTCGACGAGCTGGGTGTTCCCATCCGTGTCGACGTACTCCACGCCTCGGGCGCGGTCGCCTGACATCACGATCCTGGTGACGCGCGCACCGGTGCGCAGGTCGGCACCGTCGGTGATCGCATCGGTCCAGTGGGTGATGTCGGTGGAGGCCTTGGCGCCCTCGGGGCAGCCCTGCATGCAGGTCCCGTGTTGCCGGCACGGGCTGAGGTGGCGGTACTTGCGGGTAGAGATCGCGTTTCCGCCGGCCCACCAGTGCCAACCGAGCTCGTTCATCGTCTTGGCCATCCGACGGCCTGCCTTGCGGATTGGCACCGGGGGGTTCGGGGGCCCCTCTCCGTCGGGGTAGGCGGGGTCGCCGGCGAGGCCGGAGACGCCGAGCTGCCGCTCCGCCTCGACGTACCAGGGCTCCAGCTGCTCGTAGGAGATCGGCCAGTCGTCCGCCACGCCATCGAGGCTCCGGACGCGGAAGTCTGACGGGGTCATCCGGTGCCACTTCGCCGAGTACAGGACGGTCCCACCTCCGACTCCGTTCCACATGAGCGGTGAGATGTCGGACTCGGTGTCGTCGACCGGGTAGTCGACGGGTACTTTGCGGACGTTCGGGTCACGGGCCCAGTAGCGATCCGCAGTGACTTCGAAATCCGGGTAGTCCGCGCGGGCCATGGAGTAGTCGGGCCAGTCGCCCTGCTCAAGGCAGACGACCGACCAGCCGGCGCGGGCCAACGTCGCAGCGGTGAGACCGCCGGACAGTCCGGCGCCCACGATGACGGCGTCGACCTGGGTGGTGCTCGACATGAGGGTTTCCCGTCTTGGTCCCTTTCGCGGGGCCGGGTCGCAGTTACGTGGAGCGAGTGCGTGGAGGTGTGGCGCGTTCAGGAGATGGCGAGTGGGCGCAGCATCGACCCGGTCGCCCCGACGACCTTGAGCGGCAGGGCCAGGAACAGGAAGCGGCCAACTTTCGCGTGGGAAAGGTCCTCGAGGTACATGTTCTCGAAGATGTGGATGGCGGCCCGGATGAGAAGGACCTCGTGCACGGGGTGGGGGTGTCCGGGCTCGATGGACGGCATGACCTCGCACGCCTCGGTGTCGGTTCCCACGCCGCGGACGTTGTGTTCGACGCAGTACTCGGCGACGGCGCGGGTGATGCCGGCGCCGACTGTCTGGGCGAGCTTGTCCTTGTCCGGCCAGGCGGACATCTGGCCGGTTCGGACGAGGACGACGTCGCCCTCACGGACCTCCAGCTCTTGGGCGTCGAGTGCGCCCTGGAACTCCTCGAGGGTGATTGGGTGAGACTGGTCGAGCCGTTCGACGCCGAGGTAGGCGGCGACGTCGACCATCAGCCCACGCGTGATGAACGGCGACATCGAGGCTGCGTCGCCGACCGTGGGTCCGAAGTCAGACAGGTGGTCGGTGGTGTTGCCGTTGTGCCAGGAGTCGTCCTCGATGGTGATGTGGCCGAGGGCGTCGACGTGCGATCCGCTGTGGTTTGTTCCCATCATCAGCTCGGAGATCAGGCCGACCTTGACCTGGTTGTTCTCGCCGTTGAGCCATTCTTGGTCACCGCCGACCCGGATTCCGTTCGGTGTCCGGTATGTCATCACCTGAAACGGAGGGTGGCCGGCCCAGATCGGCATCCCTGGCCAGCGGCCCGGGTCGAGGTCGTATACGTCGCCTGCCGTCGGCATGGCGAGCAGGTCGAGCACGGACGGATCGTGGCTGACGCCACCGGGTGTCACGGTCATGGGGTGCCTCCTATGCACAGGGTGATGACCTTTTGGTTGGACATCTCACGCATCGCATGACCCGGACCTTCCTTGCCGTAGCCGCTGAGCTTGACGCCGCCGTACGGCATGTTGTCGGGTCGGAAGTTGGAGCTGTCATTGATGTGGACGCCGCCGACGTCGAGCCGTTTGGCGACCTCGATGGCGGTGCTGATCGACTCGGTGAAAACGCCTGCCATCAGCCCGTAGGGGACAGCGTTGGCCACGGTGATGGCGTCGTCGAGGTCGGTGAAGCGGTAGATGGCCGCGACTGGCCCGAAGACCTCCTCGTGTCCGATCCGGGCTCGGGGCGCGGGGGCGTCGACGATGGTGGGCTGGAGCCCCCATTCGTCGACCAGGCCGCCGGTGCTCAGGGTCGCTCCGTTTCTGACTGCGTCCTCGACGATGCCGAGAATGCGGTCGCGTTCACGGACCGACACGACCGATCCGACGGCCGTTGCGGGGTCGTCCGGGGCGCCTCGTCGCAGGGCCTCCACTGCCTTGACCAGCTGGGCGACGAAGTCGTCGGCGATCGAGTCGTGGACGAGGATCCGTTGCACCGAGATGCACGACTGACCGCTGCCACTGGTCGTACCGATGGCACACACCGCTGCCGCTCTGGCGACATCTGCGTCCGCAGCCACGATGGTTGCCGCGTTGGACCCGAGCTCGAGGACGCAACGTTTGAGCCCTCGGGCTGCGGACTCGGCGATCTTGGCGCCGATGGTGCTGCTGCCGGTAAACGACACGAGGCGCACATGACGGTGGGTCACCAGAGCGTCCCCGGTGTCAGGTCCGCCGTTCAGGACGCTGATCGCCTCGGCTGGCCAGCCAGCCTCGATGACGGCGCCAGCGAGGGCGACGGTGGTGAAGGGTGTTCGGTCGCTCGGCTTGACCAGCACCGGGCAACCGGCCCCGATCGCGGAGGCAACCTTGTGGACGGCGAGCAGCAGCGGGAAGTTGAACCCGCAGATGGCGGCCACCACCCCGATCGGCTCCCAGATGGTGAAGCCAAGTCGCCCTGCCCCCACCGGTACGGCGTCGAGTGGTTCCTCTGACCCGACTAGGTTGACGACGGCGTCCGCCGCGGCACGCAGGGTCGCGGCGCACCGGTCCACTTCGCCGAGGCTGTCGCGCAGGGACTTGCCGACCTCCCAGCAGATTGACAGCCCGAGGTCGGCCCGGTCTTGCTCCAGCAGCACTGCCGTCTCTCGCAGGATCTGGGAACGTTGGAGGCGGGTGAGCGCCCGCGTGGCCGGTAGCGCGTTGAAGGCAGCCTGAGCTGCTTCGTCGACGAGGTTGGGTGACGCGGTCGCGAAGGTGCGGACGTGGCCCGGTCTTCCGGGACTGTCGAGGCGGGCAACGTCGTCTCCGGCGTGCGGGCGACCCGCGATGACGAGCGGGAGGACAGGGCCGGTCGTGTCGATCAAGTCTGCCGCAGTCGTGCTGGCTGAAGTCGTCATCTCTCAGACCCCCAGGTAGGCGGCGCGGATGTGCGCATTGTTGGCCAGATCGGAGGCCGGTCCGCTGATCGTGATGCGTCCCGACTCCAACAGGGAGGCGGTGTCGGCCAGGCCGAGGGTTTGGGCCGCGTTCTGCTCGACCATCAGCACCGAGACGCCGTTGCAACTGATGCGGCGAACCGCTTCGAAGACGGCCGCGACCACCTTGGGCGCGAGGCCGCTGGACGGCTCATCGAGGAGCAGCATCCGCGGGCGTAGTCGCAGGCACATCGCCATAGACAGCATCTGGCGCTGTCCACCGGAGAGCTTGTCGGCCCGCCGGTTGACGATCGGTGCGAGCTCGGGAAACAGCTCCATCGACTCCTCGAGATCACCCGTGCCGCGCAAGTTCAACGACTCGCGCACGCTAAGGCTGGTGAAGATCGGGTGGTTCTGCGGGGCGAGGATCAGGCCGCTCTTCACGACGCCCACGGTCTTGCGGGGCAGTTCGGCTCCCGCGAAAGTCACCGTCCCTGACTCGATGCCGATCTGGCGGGTCAAGGCTCTCATCAATGTGGACTTGCCGGCCCCATTCGGTCCCAAGAGGGCGTGGACCTTGCCCTCGGCGACCTCCAGGTTGACAACGTCGAGCTTGCGGCCCGAGTCGACGTTCACGACCAGCGAGCGGATCTGGAGAAGACTCATCACGCCACCTCGTCAATGCCGAGGTAGGCCTCGATGACACGGGGGTCATCCGAGATCTGTTCGGGGGTGCCGCTCGCGATCACCGTGCCGACGTCCAGGACGCTCACCTCGTCACAGAACGTCATCAGGAACGAGAGTTTGTGCTCAACCAGGCCGACGGTGAAGCCATACTGCTGATGGGCCTCGGTGAGCAGCTGAGCGAACGCTCGGGTCTCGGCATCATCGAGTCCGGCGGTCGGCTCGTCGAGCAGAATGACGCGGGGCACGTGAGCCAAGCAGCCCGCGAGAGCCACCCGTCGGCGCTGCAGCGAGTTGAGCGACTCGCACGGCTGGTGCGCGGCGTCTATGAGCCCAGTTGCCTCCAGTGCGGCGCGTGCCCGGGCGCGCGTCGTGGCGCGCGGCCGGCCGGACTGCTCGGCGGCGAACTGCACCTGCTCGACGACGGTCCATCCGGCCATCACCCGCGGTGTCTGAAAGGTCCGCAGCATCCCGCTTCGGACGATCCGGTCGGGTCGTCGACCGGTGACGTCTTCTCCGTCGAGGCGAACGTGCCCGTCGACGTCGCGGATCACGCCGGTCAGGACGTTGAAGAACGTGCTCTTACCGGCTCCGTTGGGTCCGATCACGCCGTGCTTTCGGCCGGCCGCCATGGTTAGGCTGACGTCGTCGAGCACCCGGAACGAGCCGAGGCTGCAGCCGACCGCGCGAACTTCGAGCTCGGCGCCGTCGACGGATTCGAACGAGAGGGCGTTCACGAGGTCCCCTCTGAGGTCGTGCTCCGGCCGCGCGAGCGGACGATGCGTCGCCAGAGCGCCGCGATCGTGGGCAGGAGACCCTTGGGCAGGGCGAAGGCGATGAAGACGAAGAAAAGCCCGGTGAACAGCAGTTGCGTCTGGTCGCCGAAGCGGAGCCATTCCGGGATGTAGGTCAGCGCGAAGGCGCCCACCACTGCTCCGGGCAGAGAACGTGACCCGCCGAGGAACACCATCGCGAGAATCAATACTGAGGCGTTAATATTGTACGTCGTCGGTGCGGCCGCTCCCAGGTAGCTGGCTTGGACGGCGCCGACAAAGCCGGCCATCAGGCTGCCGACCACGAACGCAGCCATCCGCCAGCGGGTCACCCCTGCGCCGAGGGCAGCAGCGAGGGTGTCGTCCTCCCCGACAGCCGTAATCGCGCGCCCGACGCGGTTGCGGCCAATGGCGAGGCCGACGGTGACGAAGCAGACCGCGACGGCGACAAGGAGCAGCAGTGAGTACCCGGTGTAGCCACCGCCGAAACTGAAGTCGAACAGCCCGACGCCTGTCACTGTGCTCAGGCGCGGGATACCGATGATCCCGTTCAGCCCGCCGGTAACCGACTGCCACGCCCCGGTCACGATCGTGAAGGTCTGAGAGAAGGCCAACGTAGCGATGACGAAGTAGAAACCCTGCAGACGAAGCGCGAGAAACCCGACGACGGCTCCGACGACCGCGGCCGCGACGGCCCCCATGAGGAGAGTGAGCAGGAGGTTCAGCTGCGAGTGGACTGCAATGTAGGCCGACACATAGCCGCCGACACCAGCCAAGCTCGCCTGCGCCAAACTGAGCCGCCCGGCCCGCAAGGTCAGCAGCAGCCCCAATGCCAGAACCGTGTTGACCAGGGCGTTGGCAAAGATCAGATGATCGTATCCCGGAGACAGGAGCCACCACATCGCGTAGCCGAGGAGCAGTAGGAGCACCGCCTGGACGACGACTCCTCGTCCGCCCCAGGAACTACCGAACGGGTCTTTGCCCGGGGATGCGGGTGCAGGGTCCCGGAGCTCGGGTCGGGACTCGGTGAAATTCCCGCTCATGCGACACGCACCTTCTGCCCGAACAGACCCTGCGGCCTAACCACGAGGACCAGGATCAGCAGCAGGAAGGGCATCGCGGGCGCCAGCGCCTGAGAGATGTACGCCTCGCCCAAGGAGACGACGATGCCGGTCAAGATGCCGGCGATCGTCGAGCCCACCATGCTCCCCATGCCTCCAACGATCACGATGGCGAAGCCGATGAGCAGTGCGGGGTTGTCCATCGTCGGGCTCACTTGCCACGAAGGCGCCAGCAGGCAGGCGGCCGCGGCGCTCAGAGCAGTGGCCGCCCCGAAGGTGATCGCGTAGACCGGCCGGTGGGAGATACCGAGCAGCGCTGCCCTGCCCGGGTCGTCCGCGACGGCGCGCATGGTCCGGCCCAGGGAAGACCTGGTGACCAGCACGGCGACTACGGCCAGCAGAAGCAGCGCCAAAGCGAAAGCGAACAACCGCTCCTTGGCGATGACGCCGCCAGAGAACGACACGTTGCCACTGACGCCGGAGTTCAGCGTCTTGTTGTCCGAGCCGAAGTGCGAGATGAGCAGGCCCCGGCCCGCGAGCAATAGCCCGAGCCCGAGGAGCACGGTACGCTCCTCGGACTTGCGCAGTAAGTTGAACGCGCCGAGCTCGAGCAGCGTGCCGAGCACGAATAACACGACCATCGAGGCAAGCAGGGAGACGAAGAACGACTGACCAAGGTCGGACTGGACCACGTAGGCAACGTAGGCGCCGAGCATGAACAGCATCCCGTAGGCGAAGTTCACGATCCGCATGACGCCGAACATGGTGGTCAAGCCCAACGCCATGACGGCGTACAGGCCACCGAGGAGCACGCCGTTGGCGAGCTGCGAGATCAGCCCGACCACGGTCAGCCGACCAAGGACTTCAGGTCGGACATCGACGGGATGGTCACCTTGTCGGCAGCCTGGGTGTAGCCGTCCCACGACTCGGGCATCCAGCCCTGGGCGCCCTGGTAGGCGGTCTGCTGCACCGGCTCCAGCGGCGCCTCGGAGAGGAAGTCGGTCGTGACCGGCTTGAACTTCGACATCCAGACGGGCGTCTGCAAGAAGACGCCCTTCTCCTTCGTGCCAACGGCGCCCTTGGCTTGCACGAGCCACTTGTTGGCGCCGTTAGAGATCGCCTGCGGGAGCGCCTCGACCACGTCGCGGGGATCGGTGGAATTTGCTGCATCCATGGCGGCCAGGACCATGCGGGTGGAGTCGTAGCCCTGCCAGAACCAGTTGGTCGTGTAGAGTTTCTCGTCCTTATAGAGCTTCTCGGCCAGGGCGGCGATGTCGGAGTTCCAGTGGCTGTAGGGGTACTCGGCCAGGTAGTAGCAGCGGTCGATGAAGGACTTGCCGGTCTTGGCGTAGGAGTTGGGGTCCCAGGCGCCTTCGGTCAGGATCGGCTGGGAGTCGAACCCGAGCTGAGTGGCCTGCGCTGCGATCGTGGTTCCGGGGCCGTCGCCAATAATGATATAGAGCCCGTCGGGATTCTTCGACTTCCAGCCGCTGATCCGGCCGGAGAAGTCGGTGTCGGTGACCTGCATGTAGTCACGGGCCACGATCTCGCCGCCCAGTTCGGTGAACGCCTTGGCGAATGTGGTCTGGTACGAGTTGCCCCAAGAGTTCTTCAGCTCGATGGTCGCCATGCGCCGCAGACCGAGCTCGCTGTAGGCGAACTGTGCGCGGAGGCCGCCGGTGGCGTAAGTGAGGGCGTCCTCGAAGAACCTCAGCTTGTTCGGCATCATCGCCGGCAGCCCGTTGATGCAGGCCGTGACCAGGGTGTTGGCCTGCTCGTTGATGCCGAGCACGGCGACGGGTGCCTCCTCTGAGACCAGGCCGCCCACATAGCGGCCTCCCTGCGACAGCAGCTTCTGCACCGACGCGAGCGCTGGAGCAGCGGCGTAGCCCTCGTCGATGACCGGGGCCTCGACCTTGATCTTCTTGCCCTTGATCGTCAGACCACCGGCTTCGTTGACCTCGTCGCAGGCGTACCGCATGGCAGCCGCCCACGGCTTGGTGATGATCGTGAACGCCCCCGAGAGCGGCAGGCAGGCGCCGAAGCTCAGGGTGCTGCCATTGACGCCCGCCAATGGGTTCGAGGCTCCGCCGGTCTTGCCCCCCGTCGACGTGCGCGAGCAGCTGGCCATGGCGACGGCTGCGGCTGCCATCCCGGTGCCTGCAAGAAACGTACGGCGGCTGAGTGGGCGCCGAGAGGCTTCGGGTCTGGTCATCAGGACTCCTGCTGGAATTGGCGGACGCAGTTATTGGATACGAACTGCTCAAAGATAACCTGACGGTGCGCCGATCTGTCAACCCCGCCGAGCACCTAGCGTATACATTACGCGCGTTAGGGATATCCATTTGACCAGGTCAGGACGCTCGCCACGGGCGCCCGGCGCGTGGCCGGTCCAAGGTCGGCGGGTGGCCTCGTGCCCCGGGTAGGAGTTGGCGGCCTGGGCTTGGACTTGGGGTTGACGCCCAGGTCTCGGTAGCGCACGGGCTGGTGCCCGACGGCGAGCTCGAGCACGCGGTAGAAGACCATCCCCCGCTGCGGGATCCTCGCCGGTTGAAGCGGAACGCGAACTCGTTGAGGTAGCTCTGTAGGTGACCGTCGTCGACGCGCCCTTGATGGGTGCCGAGCAGCCATCGCTGCGCCAGCGAGGCGACGCGATGTACGCCGGGTAGCAGTGCTCCGACGTCCTCGCCACGGGCGCGCGCGGCTCGATGGCTGCGTGCCTCGCGGTGGTAGCCGAGCTTGTCGGTCCCGGCGTAACCCTCCCAGCCGTCGGTGATGACTGTCGCCCCTGGCTCGACGTTCTCGGTGATGAAGGGGTGCAACGAGGCAGCGGACCCGTCGCGCAGGATCGTCATCCGGCACCGGCCGTACCCGCGCGGCTCGATGACCTCGACGGCCACGCCGACCAGGGCTTTCTTGCCCTTCGCCCGCCCGCCGGCCAGTCCCGGTTCCTCGCCACCGATGTAGGTCTCATCCACTCCACGGTGCGGGTCAGCCGCTCCCGACCCGGACGCACCAGCACCGACCGCAACCGGTGCAGCATCGCCCAAGCCGTCTGGTACGAGCCCATCTCCAGCGGCCGCTGCAGGCTCAACGCCGAAACCCCGTCCTTCTGCGCGGCGAACATCCAGCAGGCCGTGAACCACACCGTCAACGGGCTGCGTCGACGGTCAAACAGCGTCCCTGCCGTCGCCGAGGTCCGCGACCCGCAGCTGGCGCACTTGTAGCGACCGTCAGCGACGGCCCACCCCCCGGGATGCCCGCACTCCGGGCACACGAAACCCTCGGGCCAGCGCAACCAATCCAGGTAGTCCAAGCAGTCGGCATCGCTCGAACCAGGACTGGAACTCCCCCGTGGACCGGGGATAGTGCCGGCCCACCTGCGGTGTCCACAGCGCGACCACCCCCTCAGGATAGTCCGGTCAGATGGATATCCCTTAACGCGCGTAATGGTCTAGCCGTGAGCGCCGTATGAGCTTGTTTCGTGTACGCAGTCTAGTACGAGGCTGGAGCGGATCAAGCTGGCCAGCTCCACTCTGTGTACACATAGAGCGGCGCGTGGGAGTGGCGATCAACGCCCGAACGCTCCCTGGCTCGGCTATGGTGCAGTGGCCGAGGCCGATCCAGACCACCCGCCGAAGGAGAGAAGTGACCGCGAACGGGGCCGTTGCTTCACGCGTCTACGACGATCTGAGAGCGCGTATCGTGCGCTGGGAAATCGCGCCTGGCGAGACGCTGCGAGAGTCGGACATCGCGATGGAGCTCGACGTGAGCCGCACTCCGGTGCGCGAGGCACTGGCGCGGCTGCGGGCCGAGGGGCTCGTCGCCGCCAAGGGGCGCAGAGGCAGTGAGGTGCCAGTCTGGACGCGTCAGGAGCTCGACGACTCGTATCGAGTGCGTGCCAACCTCGAGGCGTGGGCCGCGCGGCTGGCGACCGAACGCCGCGACAACCTCGACCTTCCGCGTCTGCACAGCTTGGCCGACGAGATGACCCAGCGCTCACAGGAAGCGGACGTGGATCTGGACCGCATCGCTGAGCTCAACATCGAGTTTCACCAGCTGATCAGCACAGGGGCGGGCAGCTCTAGACTCGTACAGATGCTGTCGCGGGTCGTGCACATGCCGCTGCTTTACAAGGTGTTCCACACCTTCACTCCGGCCCAGGTCACGATGACCTTGCTGGAACACCACACGATCTTGATGGCGATCGATGCTGGAGATGTCGAGTGGGCAGAGGCGATCACCAAGGCTCACATCCTTGCCGCGCTGTCCTCACTGATGAGCGCAAACGAGATCTTCGAGCCTGGTCCTTCCCGGTAGAAACCTGTTCATTGTCCCTGTTCCGCTTTGCCCCACTGCAATCGCTAGTTCACGTCGAGCGGTGGCCCGCGTGCTGGCGCAGCTGCTGACTCCCGAACGCGTTCTACTGCTGACCGTCCGGCTAGGTGGCTGGTGTTGAACAGCTGGGTCTGCCCTCGGTTTGGGTGACTGCGGCGGTCTCACCCTGAGGGAGCGCCCGGGTGAGCCGCCTGGCGGTTTGAGTCGCGATTGATCGTGGAGAGCTGATCTGTGCTGGCTCGTGGTGACGCCTTCCGGCTGCTGGTTCAGGGGCTTAGGCTCGCTGTGCTGCTCAGTAAGCCGCTGCTGACCATCCGGGACCGGGTGTGCTGGCCACTGCGAGCACACTGATGCGTGCGGGTTGACTGCGGCGGCGAGTAGAGCGAAGTCGGCGGCGATCTTGGTCTTGCCGCGGACCCGGGCGCGGCGTCCCCCGTGGTGTCGGCGCATCAGGTGCCCGATCTTGCGTTCCACCTTGGGTCGGGTGGCGCGGTAGCACGCGACCCAGTCCGGGTCGCGTTGCCGGGCCCGGGCCTCGGTGAACTGTTGCTCGTAGATCCCGACCCGGTTGCTGCGCCCCATGGTGGCCTTGGTGCACTGCTCGCGCAACGGACAGCCGGTGCAGGCGGCACCGAAGCGGCCGGCCCCGTCGGCGCCGCGCCGGATCGGCGCGGTCTTACCGGCCGGACAGGTCACCGTGTCGGCTTCGAGGTCGATGTCGAAACGGTCCTTGGCGAACAACCCGCCGGCCGCGACCGAGTTCTGGGTCTTGCGCATCGACTCGATCCCAGCCTGCCCCAACAGGTCGTGGAACGGCCCCGTCCCGTAGGCGTTGTCGCCGAACACCGCCGCGGTGCACTCGCCGTCTGCGCCCTCGCCGGTGACCTGGACATCAGCTTGATCTGTCTCAGTCTCGGCCGAGGCCCCGGCGGGGCTCTTCTCAACGCCGCGGCGTGGAACGACCACGCCAACGGGATCCTCTCCCGCTGCCACCGCGACACCCAACCGGTCACCGTACTGTTCTGTGACCTCGACGAGTTCAAAACGGTCAACGACACCCACGGCCACCTTGTTGGCGACCAGGTCCTCGTCGCCGTGGCGGACTGCCTTCGTCGCGAACTACGCGGCCACGACGGGCTCGGCCGTTACGGGGGCGAGGAGTTCGTCATCATCCTCGACCGCCTCGACATGGACGCCGCGCAGCAGGTGGCCGACCGCCTACGCGCTGCCATGAGCTCCCTGCACGTCGTGGACGGCCTGCAGGTCACCATGTCCATCGGCCTTGCACACCACCAACCCGAGCACGGATGGTCCGACCTGAACCAGCTGATGGCTCGCACCGACGCCGCCCTCTACCATGCGAAGTCTTCCGGCCGCGACCGCGTCCAAACAGAGTGACCAGCCGACTTTTGCGGCATCCCTGTTCGCCGGCGGGGTGATCAGCCGGCGAAGACGAGATCGCCGCGCGGTTGGGCTGGTGACAGCACTCTTACCGGCTTGTTTCCCGTGGGTTCACCCGAACTGACGCCGCCACCGCCAGTTGTGGTGTGGTCTAGCGGTGCTGGCCGCCCCGGCCCCGGTCGGGTTTCTTCCCGCCCTGGCCTCGATCCGCCCGGGTAGTGCTGGTGGCGGCGGTGTCCACGATTTGGCGGATCGTTTTGGTGCGTCGCCCGGCCATCACGTCGCGGACGTTGCGTTCCGCGTCGGTCAGTCCATCCGGTGCCGGTGCTGCGGGCGGTGGTGTCGCAGCCGCGGTCACGACCGCATCCATCCGACCGGCGTACGCCAGGACCCTTTCCGCGGCCTGGGCGGCTGCTTGGGTTTCCCAGGCCGCGGCGTGGTGGCTGCGTTGCGCGGCGGCGACCGCTTGGGCGGTGCGGGCCAGGGCGTGGAACACCGCGACCCAGCCGGCGTGCTGCGCTTTGCCGGTGGCGGCGCCCAGCAGCGCCGCGCTGGTCAGACTCATCCTCGGGGCCGCCCTGGCGGGGATCACCTCCCCCGTCCTCGGGCCGCTGCGGGGGTCTTGGGCGCAGCGTGCCATCCGCCGGGCCGCCGACCCGATTGCACCACCGGAGGGGCCGTGGGCCCGCAACGCCGCCGCCGCGAGAACCCCGGCTGCTTGCCGGGCGGCTTCCCGCGCCGCGTCCGGGTCGTCGCCACCCAGTCCGGCGGCGTACGCGCCGAGGCTGTTGATGTCCGCGACAGCTGCCGCGAAGTCGGGGTCCGCGTTCTCTGGGCGCTTGCTCACTCCGTCGGCTGCGCCACGGTCGGAGGGACGTTTCCCGACTGCGCCGAGCTGCCGCCAGGCGTCCACGGCGGCGCCCTGCTGCTCCGGTGTCTGCCCCCACCGCTCACGGAGGGCGGGCAGGCTCAGCTCGCTTCCCAGCTTGCCCGCCCCGTGCCAGTCGAGGGTGTTCCCAGTGTCGCCGGTGGACAGGGCCACGCTCATCCCCACCACAGTGGTGGAGTCACCGGTGGCGAATCGGGGGCGTACCACCACGCCTTGGGCGTGGAGCTGCTCGAGGAACTCTGTCTCCCCGTTGGCGGCGTGCGCCGCGGTGCGGACCCGGCTCTCCAGGTCCGCCGACGCCGCTTCGCCGCCGGGTGCCTGGGTACGCTCAGCCGCCTCGGGCACCGGGACGGCCGTGTCAGCCTTCTTCGTGCCCTCGACTCCGAGCTGGTGCCAGACGTCGACCGCCGCGCCCTGCTGCTCCGCGGTCTGGCCCCACTGTCTGCGGATGGCGGGCAGGGTGAGGTCCTTCGCCAGCCGCCAGCCGCCCGCCGCCGTGCCAGATCAGGCTCTGCCCGTCGCGCGTGGGCATGGCCACGCTCATCCCCACCACCGTGGCGCGGTCGCCGGTGGCGAAGCGGGGCCGCACCGCCACCTCCTGCTCCTGCAAGTGGTGGAGGAAGCCGGACTCGTCGGTGGCTGCGCTCGCGGCGGCTCGGACCCGACGCTCCAGCTGCACCGTCTCCGGTTCCACCGCCTGCACCGACGCGACTGGCACACCCTTGTCGGCGGCGGTGAACTGGCGTTGCTCGTCTGATCGGCGGGCCTCGGTCTGGGAGTAGGCGCCCAGTCCGGTGCCTTTGTCGTGGCCGACCAAGCAGCAGCAGCGGCCGTCGCCAAGACACTGCTGGCCGATCGCATTGCCCTGGTGAACTCCCTGGGTGATGCCCTCGACGTCCACCGCAAACAGGACACGGCAGCAACCCAAGCCCGCGACGCCGCCCACCAAGGCGCCGAATCCGCGCGCACCGCCTACGCCGCCGCGCTAGCCGGAGGGTGGACCGCACAGCAACTCAGCGACGCCGGACTCCGACCGCCGAAAGCACCACGCATCCGCAAACCCCGCCCCGAACACACCCCCGTCCCGGTCGAGAACAACCACTCACCGGCGGAGCCTGCCGCGCCCACTGTGGGATGACCGATTCGCCGACCGCGACTTACCGATCGCGGTCGGCGTCGCGGTGCCGGTCCTCGGGCTGCGGTCGGGTGCGACGCCCTCCCAGCACATCCTCCGCCCGCCCGATCGGCGCGGTGTTCGGATTGCCCTGGCCCAAATAGGTCAACCGGACGGCCCGCGGCACACCCGATGACCCTCCTCCCGCCGCCGGGTCACCGGGTCCCGCACCCACCCCGGCGCCCACCAACCCCCGGGTATCCGAGCCACCGCCGCCGTGTCCCGCGCGGCGGCCCAGCTCCGCGTCCCCGAACTCTGCGCGCAGGGCTGGTGTCGGGTTCAGCGCCAGACTCCACCCCGGTTCGCGGCCCTGGGCCTACATCCGCTGCTGGTGTTCGGTCTCTTTGGCTTTGGCTTCCGGGCTGTCCGCGCTCGCCTGCAGCGCCGCGGTGAGCGTGTCCAACCGGTGCCGTTTGTCGCGGGCGGCGACGGCAGCGGCGCGCTCACGCAGGGTGGCACCGACCCGGAACGCGATCTGCGGCGAGCTAGCCGTGCAGGACAGCGAAGCCAGGCCCGCGGCGCGGCGCACCTGCTCGACGATGTCCTCGGCGATCTCCGGGGTAAGCCGGGTGCCGTCCGCCAGGCGCACATTCTCCTGGACCGCCGGAGACCTGGGCAGTGGAGCGAGCGTTCGAGTTGCACGAGCTGCGGCTTCCCGGCGGCACCGCAATGGCGTCCGCTTGGGGTACACCCGAATGCGGCATCAGCTCGGCACGCGTGGCGGTCGTTCCGGTTCCAAGGTTCTCTGGCTCAATCGTTAACGTTTCCTCGGTACTGGCACTCTCGGGGAGCTTGGTCCCTCAAGCTGCTTCCATCCCGGCGGGGACCACAGCATCCTCGTCGGACAAGTCCAGCATACACAACTCGAGGACAGAGCGGCCGGCCGCCGGGACCTGCGAAGCCTGCCCGAGGGTTGGTAGTGGCTTTCGCAGCTCGCCACTGTCAACTATCTGCACACCACATAAGGCATGACGCAAGTCATACTGAGACCAAGGGTCCACGGTGCGACCAGGCACTCTGCCCACCGATCAATAAGGAGCCAGCATGACCCGCTTGCGATTCGGCACGTTCCTCGCCCCGTTCCATGCCCCCGGACAGAACCCGACCTTGGCCATGCAACGCGACCTCGAACTCGTGCAGCACCTCGATGCGCTGGGATACGACGAGGCGTGGATCGGCGAGCACCACTCGGCCGGCAGCGAGATCCTCGCCTCCCCCGAGATCTTCATCGCCGCCGCCGCCGAGCGCACACGCAACATCAAGCTCGGCACCGGTGTCACCTCGGTCTCCTACCACAACCCGCTCTGGGTCGCCGACCGCATGGTGATGCTCGATCACCTCACGCGGGGTCGGACGATGCTCGGTCTCGGCCCGGGATCGTTGCCCACCGACTCGTCGATGATCGGCCTGAACCCGACCGACACCCGCGAACTACTCGACGTCGACCTCGACATCATCGTGCGGCTGCTGCGAGGCGAAACGGTCACCCAGCAGACCCGCACACACAATCTCGTCGACGCGCAGCTGCAGCTGCGCCCCTACACCGATCCCTGCTTCGAGCTCGCCGTCGCTGCGGTGGCCTCCCCCACCGGCCCGCGGCTCGCCGGTCGGTACGGCACCGGGCTGCTGTCGATCGGCGCGACGCTGACGCAGGACGGCTTCGACGCGCTCGCCCATCACTGGAGCGTCGTCGAGGAGCGGGCGGCGCACTTTGGCCAGCCGACCCCCGACCGTGCTGGATGGCGGCTGGTCGGGTTGATGCACATCGCCGAGACCAAGGAACAGGCCTACCGCGACGTCGAGTACGGCATTGAGCACTGGTTCAACTACTTCCAGAAGGTCGCCGCGTTCCCGCAGATGGCGGTGGGCGACAGCGCCGACGTTAAGGGCATGATCGACTTCGTCAACGAGGCCGGGATCGGCGCGATCGGCACGGTCGACGACGCCACGGCTCAGGTTCAGCGGTTGGTCGACCAGAGCAACGGCGGCTTCGGCGCGATGCTGCTGCTCGGTCACGAATGGGCCAATCCGGAGGCGACCAAGCGCTCATACGAACTGATCGCCCAGCACGTGTTCCCGGAGTTCCAGGGCCAGGCCGCTGGAACGATCGCCGCGAAGGACCGCGCCCTGGGGACGCGTGAGGCCCACGCCGCCACCCAGCTGGCCGCGGTCGAACACATGACGGCGAAGTACGAGCAGGAGCTCTCGGCCAAGAGCTGACCCTTCGCGAGGCGGGCCGTGGGGCGGATCCGCGCGACAATGATCGCGTGTGTCGAACGGTGTTGATTACCGGCGTTAGCCGCCGACGGGGAATCGGAGCCGGCCTGGCCGTGGGGTTGGCGGCCGACGGTTGGGATCTTGTTCTTTCCTTCTGGTCTCCCTACGACAAGCGCCTGGGCCTGGTAGCCGGGCCGAACGATCCGCAAGACCTCGCCGACGAGCTTGGCTGTCGTGGTGTCCGCGTGGAACTCATCCCGGCCGACCTGGCCGACCCTGCTGGGGCACAGCGGCTCATGGACCAGGTAGGTGCTCGCGTCGGGGAACTGGGTGCCTTGGTGATGGTCCACTGCGACTCCGGGCTGCTGAGCACCACGGTAGAAAGCTTCGATCGGCACTACGCCGTCAACGCGCGCGCAACCTGGCAGTTGCTGGCGGCATTCGCCCGCCAGTTGCCGGCAGCCGGTGGCTCGGTGGTGGCTCTCACCAGCGACCACACCGTGGACAATGTGCCCTACGGGGCGACGAAGCTGCGCTGGACCGCGTCGTTCTCGCGGCCGCGCACGAACTCGGCGAGCGCGGGTTACGCGCCAACGTCATTAACCCCGGTCCCGTCGACACCGGCTGGATGAGCACCGAACTCACCGCCAGCGTGGTGGCGCAGCAACCTACCGGGCGCATAAGAACACCGGCCGACACCGCGAACCTGGTCCGGTTCTTGCTCTCCGAGCAGGGTCACTGGCTCACCGGGCAACTGATCCACATCAACGGCGGCTTCCCGCGTTGGTGGACGATGAACGCGGCGAGCACGGGCACTGTTGCCGCGAGGACCCCGAAGATCCAGATCGGTGACCGCTTCCAGCAGCGGGTGGCTGCATCACCAGCGCTTCGTCGAAGTCAACGGAAATGCGGAGAATCGCGTCAAAGAGCGATGGGACGGGTCACGTCGTCGAGCGACGCGCCCCGTCCCATTCAGAACCGGTCGATCAGGCGTGACGAAGGCCGGCCTGGATCATCAGCGGCATGACCTCGTCGCCGAAGAACTTCATTTCCTCGTTGAAGTCGATCATGCCCATGATCATGCCGCCCATGCCGGCGTCGTTGAGTTCCTTCAGTCCTTGCACGACCTGCTCGGGCGTGCCGACCAGCGGGTAACCACCCCACCCGGCGATGAAACGTTCCGACATCTCGCGGGCATGGTCGAAGGACTGGCTCGCCCCGGAGAGCGCGATGTTGATGACGTTGCCGGCGGCGCCCCAGTCGCCCTTGTCAACGACGTTCTGGAAGTCACGCTTGGCCTCGGCTTCGGTGGGCCGGCACACGACCAGACCGTAGGTCATGACGTCGATCTCGCGCTGGTACTTGTCCTTCGCAAGATTGCGGATCGTCTTGGTGTAGGCGTCGATGTTCTCCAACGTGTCCAGCGATGCGAAGTTGACGTCCACGTTGCGGGCGGAAAATTCGAGGCCACGCGGCGAGTTGCCCGCGTTGAGCAGAGCGGGCCGCGGCGCCTGCCACGGCTTCGGGTACGCCTCAAGATCACGGCCGCTGAAGAACTCGTTGTCGACGTCGAACGAACCGGGCTCGGTCCACAGCTTGTTGGCCAGATCGATCCAGGCCTGCCCGAACTCGTACCGCTGGTCGTGCTCGCGCTGCTCGCCACCGAACATCTCCATCTCCGGCGGCACCCAGCCCATCACCAGGTTCACACCGAAACGGCCATGGGAGATCCGGTCGATGGTCACGGCCTGCTTCGCAGCAACGATCGGATGGACGGTGGGCAGGTGCGAGGTGGCGAAGATGCCGATGTTCTCCGTGGCCTGCGCCGTCGCTGCGGCCCACGTGTAGGTCTCGAAGCAGTTGCCGTTGAAGTTCGTCGAACCGCCGAACCCCTTCCATCGTGCGACGGGAACGAGCGCCTCGAACCCCAATTCATCGGCCTGCCGGGCGATCGAGAGGTTGTGCTCCCAGGAGATCTCGAAGGACGACTCGGCATGGGACATGATCAGACCGTACGAGCAGTTCTGCCCAAACAGGCCGAGCTTCATCTTCTGGTCATTGAAGATCGGGTTCGTGCGTCGGCCGTCCTCGACAGGCTGGGTCTCGGCAGGCGGCCGCGGGTCTGTCAGGGCAAGTCCGAGTCGCTCGTTGGCACTCTGGGTCATGGTTGTCTCCTTTGTCGGCCCGCGGGCCCGTTGGTGATTCCGACGCTAGGCAGACAGTGGTGTGGGTGACAGCCGCAGAGTGCAGTCCTCCGACCGCCACGCGCAGAGTCTGACCGGCGCCGACGCACAGCGGGCCTGCGTACCGTGAGGTATGCAGGCCCGCTGAGGGATCGTTGTCAGCCGAGCTGGAACGGGTCTCGCGTTCCACCGGTCAGCTCGACGAAGACCGACTTGTTCTCCGTGTACTCATAGACCGCATCGATGCCGTTCTCCCGCCCGATGCCGCTGGCGCCGAAGCCACCGAATGGCATGTTCGGGGCAAGGACGCGGTAGGCGTTGATCCAGATGGTTCCGGCGCGCAACTTCGCTGCGACACGGTGCGCACGGTGCACGTCCTTCGTCCAGACCGCGCCGGCGAGGCCGTAAGGCGTGCCGTTCGCGAGCTTGAGAGCTTCGTCCTCGTCGGTGAACGTGTACGCCGCGAGAACGGGGCCGAAGACTTCCTCACGCACGATCGTGTGCTCCGGTGTCACGTTGGTGACGACCGTGGGCTTGACGAACAGGCCGCCACGCTCGGCATCCGGTTCGCCGCCACACGCGAAGGTCGCCCCCTCCGCCTGGGCACCCTGCAGGTAGGACAGCACCTTCTCGTACTGCGGCTGATTCGCCACCGGTCCCATCTCGGTCTCGGCCTCGAGCGGATCACCGAGCTTGATCGAGTTCGCTCGCGCCACGACCTTCTCGATCAGTTCGTCGTGGATATCTTGGTGCACGATCAGGCGGCTACCCGCCATGCACGTCTGACCGGTAGCGGCGAACACGCCGGCGATGAGGCCGTTCGATGCCGCATCGAGGTCGGCGTCCGGGAAGACAATTTGCGGGCTCTTCCCACCGAGCTCGAGCGTGACGCGGTTCAGATTCGCGCTGGCCGCCTGCGCGACCTTCGCCCCGGTGGCCGAGGACCCGGTGAACGCGATCTTGTCCACGCCGGTGTGCGAAGCAAGCGACTCGCCGGTCGAACGGTCCCATCCCGTCACGACGTTGCACACACCGGCGGGCAGTCCCGCGTCGAACAGCACCTGCGCGAACGCGAGTGTCGAGACAGGCGCGTGCTCGGACGGCTTGACCACGCAGGTGTTTCCCGCAGCAAGTAACGGAGCCAGCTTGAACGTGAGCAACAGAAGCGGTGAGTTCCACGGGGTGATGGCGCCGATGACCCCGATCGGCTCACGACGGGTGTAGCAGAAGTAGTTCGGGTTCATCGGGGGCACCGACCGACCCTCGATCTTGTCGGCCAGCCCAGCGAAGTAGTAATAGTACTGCGGCAGACCCTTCAGCTGGCCGAGCATCTCCCGCATCAATTTTCCGGAGTCGTTGACCTCGAGGCGGGCCAGCCGCTCCGCGTTCGCCAGAATCGCGTCACCACACTGACGAAGGATCGCCGCACGCTGAAAGCCCGTCATGTGCCCCCACTCGCCCTCGAACGCCGAGCGGGCCGAAGCGACGGCCTCGTCGACGTCCTCGGGGCTGCCGTCGGCGACCACCGCCCACGGCTTGCCTGCGTAGGGATTCAGGGTCTCAAAAGTCTTACCGGACCGCGCACCGACGGACTTGCCGCCGATGAACAGCTTGAACTCCTCGAGGCCGGCTTGGGTTGTGGACGTCATCGACTACTCCTCTGTCGTTGAGGTGATCGGCAGGCACGCAGCCGCCTGCCCCCGACACTAGGTCTGTGAGACCGGTCCGGACTATCCGCCGAACGCTCGCGAGACCCACGACAGCGCATCCTCGGACCTCAGCGGCGCAGTGTGACGCTCGGCAGCTCGCCGAAACGCTCGCGGTACTGCTGCGCGAAGCGACTTTGGTGGAAGAACCCCCATCGGGCCGCAACATCGGTCACCTGTACCTCGGCTGCGTTGTAGCGCAAAAGCTCGGCCCGGACGTGATCCAACCGAAGCCTGCGCAGGTAGGCCATCGGCGACTCGTTGAACGTGTGTTGGAACGACGCGTGCAGCGTGCGCACGCTCATGCACCCGACCTTGGCGAGCTCCTGCGGGGTCAGCGCTTCGTCCGCGTTCGCTTCCATGTACTCGACGACCGGGGCCAGGCGACCGAGACGGACGACTTCGGCCGGCTGCGCAAGAGCGTCACTGAACTGGTGACGGCCGGCGTGCAGCACCTGCGTCATCACGAAGGCTTCGAGCTGTTCGCGCGCGAGAGGTTGCTCGGCAAGACCTCCAGGTCGGTCCAGCTCGGAGGCGAGGAACTTCACCGAGTTCAGCAGGCTCGACCCTGCTGCGGTTGTCAGATCCAGGCCGAAGTCGAAGTCGATCACCTCGGCCACCGGCTGACCCAACAGATCCGCGAGATGGTTCTCGAGACTGACCCGCGGGATCTTGAGAATCAGCTGTTCGGCGTCGGGTGTCCACCGCACCGTGTTGCGCTGCAGCGGGTCCAACACGAGTCCGCTCGTGTGCGATGCAGTCTTTTCCCGCCCGCCGTCCGAACGATCAGCGTCAGTCGAACCCGCCACCGTGAGGTTGACGTGGTACGTCTCCTCCGTCGCAGGCATCATCAGCCGCGTGCTCGCGTGATACGTGAGGTAGCCGAGCGTGAAGCGGTGATCGCTGACGGCGTTGAGCGTCATGTCGAGCTGATCGGAATCACCGGTCAGCTCGTGCGGGAGGTAAATGCGTTCGACGGCGTCACGGGCCTCTTCGAGGCTGTGTGTGCCCACGATCGGGAAGCGGGAGAGCGGCCGTCGAGCCGCCACTCCCCACGCATCGCTGCGTTCCTCATCGTCGGCCACGTCCATTACCCTCCGAGGCTGAATCTCGGCAATATTGCCTGTGATGCGCGCCACACCTGAACGGTAGGGCTCCAGGCTGTGTCTCTCCAGCCGTGAAGCGCAGTTGTCTATCCGTCTGGTGCAGTGCCGGTATCCACGCCGCGCAACTGTTCAACCGGGCCCGCACTGCCGTCATGCGTCGGCGACCCGGTCGATCAACGGGCTGACGCGGCAATACACGAGCCGTCGCATGACCAGGGCGGTGTCGGTGCGGTCAACACCGTCCATCACCAGAACGCGTGCTGCGATGCGGTAGGAATCATCCGCATCGGGTCGACCACCCGAACGAGCAGGTTCGTAGGCCCAGTCATGCTGAAGACCTCGAGCACCTCGGACACGTCGGCAAGGGCGGCCGAGACCTCGGTGAGCATCTGCTGACGCATGACGATCGCCATGATCGGATAGCCGAGGGCGCAGGACCTACTCTGTGGCTCGCACGCATCTGGGCGTCAGCTGGTTCGGTCAGAGCGGCGATCTCGCCGACGTCTATCGCTACCACGGCCTCGACGCGCTCTCGATCGTCGGCGCGGCGCTGGACCTCGTTGCCTGACCGCAGGCGCACCAGCGTCCATGTTGCTCGCATCGGATGCCGGTCAACGGTGAGCGGATAGTCCCTCCTGTGACCCGTACGTAGCGTCGAACACATGACGAGAAGAACCGAGTCCGCGGTCACTGCTCGCAGCTTCACCTCGCTGGCGATGCGTGAGGTCCTCGGCTCGTTCTGCACCGGCGTCGTGATCGTTACCGCCGTCGGTGATGAACCTCTGGGATTCACGTGCCAGTCTTTCACGTCGCTGTCGCTGGACCCGCCGTTGATCAGTTTCAGTCCCGCATTGACGTCGACGACTTGGCCGCGCATCCGCAAGATCGGCACGTTCTGCGTGAACGTGCTCGCGGAGAACCATCCGGAGCTCAGCACCAAGTTCGCCCGATCCGGTACGGACAAGTACGCGGGGGTGGAGTGGACGCCGAGTCCGAAGGGTTCACCGATCCTCGACGGGGTCGTCGCCTGGATCGACTGCACGGTGTGGGCAGAGCACGACGGTGGAGACCACACGATCGTCATCGGTGAGGTCCACGACCTCGCCTCGGACCTCCAGCAGCACCCGCTCCTGTTCTACCGGGGTAACTACCCGCAGCGTCCCTTCGCTCAAGGGGGCAACGCATGACTGCGGTGTCGGTCCTGGCGGTGATTGCCAGCCCCAGCGTGGGCGGGCGCACCACGACGGCCGCGCGGGCGATGTTGGACGCTGCACAGGACGCTGGGGCCTCGGTCGAGTTGAGGGAACTCGCGTCGACGACCACCGACGACGCGCTGGCCGCGATCGACGCGGCGGATGCGGTGCTTTTCGGTTCGCCGGTGTACCGGGCCGGCCACACGGCGCTGCTGCGCTCGCTGTTGGAATCGACCCAACGCGGCATGTACGGCGAGGCCACTGCCCCGCTGCGTGGCAAGACAACGGCCATCGTCATGACCGGTGCCAGTGCTCACCACTACCTGGCGCCGGACGGTCTGCGATCCGTGCTCGCATCCTTCTTCGCAGCACAAGTGCTTTCACCCTCCCTGTACCTCGACGGCTCGGCCTTCACACCAGAGAAGACGCTCACCGACAGCGCAGCTGCTCTCGCTGCAGCGCACGGTGCAGCGCTGGTCGAGCTCGCTGCAGCCGTCCGATCCTCGAAAGTCCTAAGCACCTTGGAGCCCCAGGTATGAGCGTGTCGAGATTCCCCACGACCGACGACAACATCCGTGCCGCCCTCGCCCACCTCGCCGAAGGCGGCACGGTCGTCGTGGCTGACGACAAGGACCGCGAGAACGAGGGCGACCTCGTCTGCGCCGCCAAGCACATGACGGACGAGACGATGGTGTTCTTCCTGCGCCACGGCAGCGGCATCGTGTGCACGCCCATGTCCAACGAGCGGGCCACCCAGCTGGACCTCCCGCTGATGGTCGAGGACAACACGGAGTCCCACTGCACCGCGTTTACCGTCACCGTCGATCACGCCGACGTCAGCACCGGCATCTCGGCCACCGACCGCGCCATCACCGTACGGGCACTCGGTTCGGCAGCCACCCGGCCCGAGCATCTGCGCAGACCCGGGCACGTCTTCCCGCTCCGAGCACAAGCGGGTGGCGTCCTCAAACGTGCGGGACACACCGAGGCCGCGACCGATCTGCTCGCCATGGCCGGTCTCGGTGACGTCGCGGCCATCACCGAACTCGTCGACACCGACGGCGTCCCGATGGCCGGCCGACGACTGATCGAGTTCGCAGCCGAACACGGTCTGCCCTACCTCGACATCGTCGACCTCGTCCGGTACCGCCGCCGCACCGATCAGCTCATCGAGCGCACCGGTGAAGCGCGCATGCCGACCGACCATGGTCTGTTCAACGCCGTGTGCTTCCGCTCCGTCCACGACGGCATCGAACACGTCGCTCTCACCATGGGCGACCTCGCAGCGGCGAACGCGTCAGAGGCGGGCACACTCGTCCGCGTACACAGCGAATGCCTCACCGGCGACCTGTTCGGTTCGCAACGCTGCGATTGCGGTTCACAGATGCAGGCTGCGTTGCGCACCATCGCCGAGGAGGGCACGGGGGCGGTGATCTATCTGCGCGGCCACGAGGGACGCGGTATAGGTCTGGGCCACAAGCTGCAGGCCTACCAACTCCAGGACCGAGGACGGGACACGGTCGATGCCAACGTCGATCTCGGCCTGCCCGTCGACGACAGGGACTACGGCGTTGGCGCAGCGATCCTGACCGACCTCGGCGTCAACCGGGTCCGCCTCATCACCAACAACCCGCACAAGTACTCCGGACTCGGTGGCTACGACCTCGAGCTTGTTGACCGTGTCGCGTCCCGTCCATCGGTCACACCGGAGAACATCGGCTACCTGCGCACCAAGCGGGACCGACTGGGGCATGTCATCGACCTGCCGCCCGTCGCCCTGGCATGAGCTCCGACGCGACGGACAACCCTCCGGATTCGTCCGTCTCTGCGGGTATGGTGCCCTCAGGCGGAGCCCTAGACGGGATCCGGGTCCTCGAGATTGGGACGCTGATCGCCGGTCCGTTCGCTGGTCGCCTGCTCGGTGACATGGGCGCAGATGTGATCAAGGTCGAGGCTCCCGATCGGCCTGATCCGCTGCGCACGTGGGGGCAGGCAGAGCAAGACGGTCATCATTTCTTCTGGACTGTGCACGCCCGCAACAAGCGGTGCATCACGCTGAACCTGCGGGTGGCCGCCGGACAGGCCGCCTTCCTCGATCTGGTCGATCAGGCCGATGTTGTCATCGAGTCGTTCCGGCCCGGAACCCTCGAGCGGTGGAATCTCGGATGGGACGAGCTGTCCGCCCGCAACCCGCGCATTGTTCTGGCAAGGGTGTCCGGGTACGGCCAGACCGGGCCGTACGCCACACGGCCCGGCTACGCGTCGGTCGCCGAAGGTGCGAGCGGACTCCGGTATCTCAACGGCTTCCCTGACCAACCACCACCGCGCCTCGCCGTGTCATTGGGTGACTCACTGGGCGGAATGTTCGCGTTCCAGGGGATCCTCGCCGCCCTCCTCGCGCGCCAACGCACCGGTCGCGGACAGGTCGTCGACGCCGCGCTGTCCGAGGCGTGTTTGGCGATGCTGGAATCGACGATCCCGGACTACGACCGCACCGGTCACATCCGGCAACCCTCCGGCACCAGACTGGACAAGATCGCGCCGTCCAATCTTTACAAGTCCGCCGACGGCCGATGGGTGATCATCGCCGCCAATCAGGACACGCTCTTCGCTCGGCTCTGCGAAGCGATGGGCCGACCCGAACTCGCCTGCGATGACCGATTCGTCGATCACCTCGCCCGAGGACAGTTCCAGGACGACATCGACAAGATCATCGCCGAGTGGGCCGCCACTCTCGACGCCGAGGAGATCAGCACCCAACTCACCCAAGCCGGCGTCGTCTCCGGACCGGTCAACACCGTCGCCGACGTCATGAACGACCCGCAGTTCCAGGCCCGCGACATGTTCGTCCCCCACCACGACCTCACCGTCGACGCCGACATCCTTGGTCCCGGAATCGTGCCCAAAATGACCGGCACCCCAGGCGCCGTGCGATGGGCCGGACCGCCGAAGCCGGGAAGTGACAACGAGGGTGTCTACAGCGACCTGCTCGGACTCGACGCCACCGACCTCACCAGACTCACCGACGAAGGCGTGATATGACAATGAGCTACGGCGCTTCCACCTCCTTGCCGCAAAGGGTCAGCATCCGCGAGGTCGGACCTCGTGACGGGCTGCAGATCGAAGCGCCCATCCCCACCGAGGCCAAGATGCGCTTCCTTGACGCACTCGCCGCCACCGGCGTCAAGCGCATCGAGGCCACCGCCTTCGTCTCACCACGAGCAGTGCCGGCCATGGCCGACGCCGACGCCGTCGGCGCCTACGTCGCAGGCCACCGCGATTCGCCGATCCTGTACTCGGCACTCGTGGCGAACGCCCGGGGCGCGGAGCGCGCTCTCGCCGCCGGAATCACAGACCTCGAGTACGTCGTCTCCGCCGGCGAGGGCCACAGCCGTGCCAACGCCAGACGCAGCACCGATGACGCGGTGGCGGCGGTCGCGGATATCGCCGCAATCGCGCACACCGCCGGTGGACGATGCGAAGTGATCATCGCGACCGCCTGGGACTGCCCATTCGACGGGCCGACCCCCTTGAGTCGCACCGTCGCCGTCGCAGCGCATGCCGTCGAACTCGGCGCCGATCAAATCTGCCTCGGCGACACCATCGGAACGACCGTGCCAAAACGAGTCACCGACCTCGTCCACGCCGTCCGCGACGCCACGAACGAGATCCCGCTCGGCGCCCATTTCCACAACACCCGAGGATCCGGCCTCGCGAGCGCCTGGGCGGCCGTCACGGCCGGCGTGACCATGCTCGATGCGTCCGCCGGCGGCCTCGGCGGCTGCCCCTTCGCTCCCGGCGCGAGCGGCAACATCGCGACCGAGGAACTTGTCTACCTGCTGGAGAACAGCGGAATTCACACAGGCATCGATCTCGATGCCTCAATGCTCGCGGCACACACTGCCCAAGACTTGGTCGGCCATCCGGTGGGCAGCAACCTGCTCACCGCAGGAGGGCCTTCCAGACCGATCAAAGCACCCGCAATCTGAAATTTGCGGCCACCGGCAGCACCAACTCCAGCTCGCCGGTCTACTCGGCCACCGCGGTGACCTCCCGGGTTGTTCGTCATGTGCTTTCCCCGGTCGCTGGGAGCCCAGGAGCGCGGCGAACGTCGGAACGACGGGGCCGCTCACCGTGGTGACCCCACCTGCAGCGCCAAGCACGACCCGACGACATGGTAAGTGGTTGATCATCGGCGAACCAGCCGTAGGCGGTCGGCCCCCTATGGTTGCTTGCGACGGCCGGAAAGCTTCTTCAATCCCACGACCGGCTAGGCTCGGGAACACCCGCGTGTCGCTCGCTGACACCGTGGACGTGGAGACGGCAACCGCATAGACCCTGGCCGCCACCAATCAAGCCCGCCCCACGCGCAACGCACTGCGTGTGACCGCCGCTTCGCGTGTCGGCGCGAGACGGGCCCGAGGTTCGGGTAGGTCCCGGGTGCCCGAGCGACAGGTCGGGCACTGAGCTCATCGACACGACGACTCGAAGACCGTCCCCGACCACGGTCATCGACTTGATCGCCGGTTCAACGAGCTACGGCCGCCCACCTGATCTGGTGCGTGGCCGCCCTTGGGCGCGGTCAAGCAGTCTCCGGGCTCGCTCGACAACCGGTCGGTCGACCATTTGGCCGTCAACTGAGATGGCGCCACCCGACCCCGCATGCCCTTCCGCGGTGTCCACCACCCGGCGGGCCCAAGCCAGCTGTTGTTCAGTGGGGGCCAAGGCTGCGTGGACGAGAGCGATCTGGCGGGGGTGGACACACATCTTCCCCCAGAGACCGAGCGTGACCGCATGCCGAGTGTCGGCGAGGAGCACAGCTTCGTCGTCTAGCTCCGTGGTCACCCCGTCGACCGGAGATGCGATTCCTGCCGCGGCTGCCGCTAGGACCAAGAGGGAACGAGCATGGCGGAGCGCGTCGTGATCCCCTGGCGCAACACCGAGTTCCGTGGCCAGGTCCACGTTGCCGAACGCTGGGCGGATGACGCCTGGCACCAAGCACAGCCCGGGTGCAGCTAGGACTCCGACGGCGGTCTCGACCAGGGGCACCACCCCGACGCCCGGAGCCAGCCGCGCAGTGAGGGCAGCAAGCGTCCGAGGGTCCTCGGCTTTGGGCACCATGACCGGGCAGCCGGCGGAGATGACGGCTCGGAGGTCCTCCTCATACCAGGGCGACCCTGCGGCGTTAATGCGCACCACCGTCGACTGGGCGTCCGCCACCCAGTTCCGTACGTTCGCGCGTGCCATGGCCTTGTCGGCTTCCGGAACGGCGTCCTCGAGATCCACGATGACCACGTCCGGTCCAGCCGACACGGCCTTCTCGAACCGCTCCGGTCTATTTCCCGGAACGAACAGCATGCTGCTTGCCGTGGAGATGACGGCCCAACTCGCCCAGTTTTCCCGTTCTGCCATGTGGCCCTTTCGTCGCCGCGGTCGCCAGCCGATTCCAATGTCACTGCTCTACGTTGCTAGCTCCGCCACCGCCCCAGTCGCGGTTGGCTGGTTGCGGTCGGCTTGCCGACCAAGGGGATCAGTCGACGTCCAGGCGGAACGGGTCGGGTGTGTTCACCCCGGCAGCCTTTGACACCAGAGTTCGAAACCCTCTCTCCAGGTGGTCCTCTGTAGCTCGACCCACCTCATCTGAGTCACCGCCTCGGAGCGCTTTGATGATCGATCGGTGTTCGTCCATTGACTCTTTGCCACATTCTAGGGAATCGAGCGACAAGTCCCAGGGGAATGCCTTCCACATCGCTGCGATCTGGTCGTGAAGAGCTGGAAGGCCGCACCGCTGGTAGAAGTAGAAGTGGAATTTCCTGTTCAAGGAGCGGTAGGCGACGATGTCACCCTCATCGAACGCCGCCTGCATGCTGTCGGCTATCGACTCCGCTTGCGCCATATCCAGCGGCGAGAGGCGCAACGCCGCTCGCCGCATGGCATAGGTCTCTACCAGCCTCCGGACGATGTAGAGGGCCTTAATCCGTTCGAGGTCGATACCGGCGACGCGCACGCCCTTGTGCGGCTCGGACACAACGAGACCCTCGGCCTCCAGGATGCGCAACGCCTCGCGAACGGGGGTGATGCTGGACGCAAGCTCGTTCGCCAGCTCGTTCTGGCGCAGGCGCGCGCCACGTGAGATTTCATTGGACAGAATCCGGCGACGAAGATCCTCGACGATCGAGTCGCGCTTCATCCGCGGCGTGGAACTCACGCCCCACCCCCGATTCCCTGGGCCGGGCGAACCGCTCGAGGGCAGCCCAGCGAGGCGACTTTGTATCTTCTTAGGCCATCCTAGCAAGGCCATCGCTCGCTGAGCCGATTATGTCAGAACCTCTTGATTGTGCATCATCGGTGGCCTATCGTCTGTGACGTGAGCCACGACAGCCAAGTTCAAGGCTCAGAAACAGGGCCGAGGGCAGGCCCTGTGCAGGTGATAAGCACCAGGGAGGCAGATACATGTTGAAGATGCCTGGCGTCATCGACGGCGTCGAGGTGTGGGGGGCTGACACCCTCATCGACCTCGATCCGTCCACAGGTCAACCGCTCGCGGAGGTCGCACGGCTCGGTGCACGTGAGGTCGATGACGCCGTGACGGCTGCTCGCGCGGCATCGACGACCTACCGGAAGGCGAGCGCTGCCGATCGGTCCGGCTTGCTGCGGGCTCTCGCGGGGTTGATCCGTCGTGACGCCGAGCGCCTGGCCGAGCTCGAGACACGCGACGTTGGTAAGCCGCTGCGTCAGTCGCGAGCTGATGTGGCGGTGTGTGCCCGTTACTTCGATTACTACGCGAGCATCTTGCAGGCGCTGCACGGTGACACTCTGCCGGTCATGGATGGCATGTTCGCCTTCACCAGGCGAGAGCCTTTCGGCGTGACCGGACATATCACGCCCTGGAACTACCCATTGCAGATGGCGGCGCGCACCGTGGCTCCGTCGTTAGCGGCAGGAAACTGCGCGGTGTTGAAGCCGGCCGAGGACGCTCCGCTGTCCACGATCGAGATTGCTCGGCTCGCGTCTGAGGCGGGTTTCCCGCCGGGTGTCTTCAACGTGGTCCCGGGACTCGGCCCGGAGGCGGGCGCCGCCCTCGCGAGCCATAAGGGCATCGACCACATCTCCTTCACCGGTTCCCGCCACGTGGGCACCAGCGTCGCGACCGCCGCCGCGCAGAACGTGATCCCGGCCGTCCTGGAGCTGGGCGGCAAGTCGCCGAACATCGTCTTCGCGGACGCTGACCTGGAGATGGCGATCCCACTGATCGTTGGGGCCATCACCCAGAACGCTGGCCAGACGTGCTCAGCCGGATCGCGTCTCCTGGTCCATGCCTCGCAAGAGGAGGATGCGATCCGCGCGATCAAGACCCGGTTCGAGGCGATGCGCATCGCCCCAGGCATCGACGACGCTGACTTGGGTCCGCTGATCAGCGACAAACAGCGCCGACGGGTGAGCGAGCTCGTTGACGTGGGCATGAGCGAGGCGGAGCTGGTCTCCGGCGGCCAGGCGCCCACCGCAGCCGCGCTGCAGGGCGGGTTCTACTACCAGCCAACCCTGTTCGCAGGCGTGTCCCCCTCAGCCGTCATCGCGCAGGAGGAGATCTTCGGACCCGTCCTCACCGTCACCTCGTTCCACGACGAGGCCGAAGCCCTGGAGATTGCCAACTCCACTGACTACGGACTCGTCGCGGCGATCTGGACGCGTGACATCACCCGCGCCCACCGCCTCGCAGAGGACGTCCGCGCCGGGCAGGTCTTCATCAACACCTACGGCGCGAGCGGAGGCATCGAAATGCCGTTCGGGGGTTGGCGCCGCTCCGGCTATGGACGGGAGAAGGGGTTCGAGGGTCTGTTGGGCTACACGCAGACGAAGACCGTAGCGGTGGGGTTGTGACCCTTCCACTGGAAGGCGTCACCGTCGTCTCCTGCGAACAGGCGGTGGCCGCCCCGCTCGCCACCCGCCATTTGGCAGACCTCGGTGCTCGAATCATCAAGATAGAGCGTCCAGACTCCGGCGACTTTGCTCGGGACTACGACGAGAAGGTCCGCGGCATGTCGAGTCACTTCGTTTGGCTGAACCGTTCGAAGGAGAGCCTCGCACTCGACCTCAAAGAGCAAAAGTCATCGGACATCATGTCCCGGCTCATCGACCGGGCCGACGTCTTCATACAGAATTTCGCGCCTGGAGCGGCCGAGCGACTGGGGCTAGGAGCGGCGGACCTACGACGTGAGCGGCCCCACCTCATCACCTGCTCAATCTCCGGCTACGGCTCCACCGGTCCGTATGCCCACGCAAAAGCGTACGACCTGCTGATCCAGGCCGAGGCCGGCTTGCTCGCGCTCACCGGGACTGAGGAAGCCCCAGCCAAGGCAGGCATCCCCGTCGCCGACATCAGCGCTGGCATGTACGCGTTCTCCGGCATCCTCGCCGCTCTCTACGGCCGCGCACAAACGGGCGTGGGGGTCGAACTCGAGATCAGCATGTTCGACTCGCTCATCGAGTGGATGGGCTACCCCCTTCACTACACGCAGTACGGCGGCGTACCGCCTCGCCGCAGCGGGACGAGTCATGCGGCGATCGCCCCATACGGCGTCTTCGCCGCCGGTGACGAGACTGAGTTCGTCATCGTGGTTCAGAACGAGCGGGAATGGCGAACCTTCTGCGAGGGCGTTCTCCAACGCGACGATCTCGTCCATGACCAGCGGTTCGGCACGCCCCACCAACGCTCGATGGCCCGAGAGGCCCTCGATGCAGAGATCAACCCGATCCTGTTGTCGATGTCTGGAGCAGAGCTCGAGAACCGACTCCTCAAGGCCGGCCTGCCGTACGCGAGGCGCAGGGAGGTCACCGAGGTGCTGACCCATCCACAAGTAACCGAACGCGGTCGCTGGGCAAAGGTTGACACGCCGGTCGGTGTCATCGACACCCTGCTCCCGCCGATTACGTCGACCAGTTGGCCTGCCCGAATGGATCCGGTACCACGAGTGGGCCAGAACACCGACGACATCGTGGCCTGGCTCGGCATGGACCCGCTGACGGTCCGGATCGGTGAGACTGATCCCGACGCCGGGGGCCATGCCGAGCACTACCCGAGGACGTCGCCAGCCGGGAGGGGACAAGAACACCCCGAATGGGCGGGTGATCGGGGTCGAGGACGACCGGTCACGAAGTCGCAGAGCAGGACAGCCGACGCACGTGCGCCGGACTCGGCCGAAGTCACCAAGCCCCAACCAAGCCCCGGTCACCGGGAGACGCAGCAGAGTTCACCGACATGAATGCCCCTATCTGAAAAGAGGAGTCCTGATGAAGACAGAAGCCGCCGTGCTCTGGGAGCGCAACGGTGAGTGGAAGGTGCAGGAAGTCGACCTCGGAGAGCCCATCGAGGCGGAGGTCCTGGTACGCCTCACCGCATCTGGCATCTGCCACACCGACGACCACATAGTGACCGGCGACCTGGAGCAACCCCTACCTGCCATCGGCGGACATGAGGGCGCCGGAATCGTCGAGGCTGTGGGTCCCGGCGTGAAGGATCTCCAGCCCGGAGATCACGTCGTGCTCGTCTACATCCCGTCCTGTGGAAAGTGTGAGTCGTGCTCGAAGGGTCTGGCGAACCTGTGCGACCGGGGCGGCAACCGGCGCAACGGGCGAGCCCTCGCCGACGGAACGTGCCGATTCACATCCGACGGCACCGGCGTGACGACGATCTGCCTCCTCGGGACGTTCGCCCGGCACACGGTCGTCCATGAGTCTCAGGTCCTCAAAATCCCGGGCGACATTCCCCTGGTCCAAGCCGCCCTCGTCGGCTGTGGAGTCACCGCAGGCTTTGGTGCCGCCGTTAACACCGCCGAGGTCCGAGCAGGGGACACCGTCGCTGTCGTCGGCGTGGGCGGTCTGGGGGCCGCGGCCATCCAAGGGGCACGCATCGCCGGCGCCCGTTACATCGTCGCAGTGGACCCCTCCGTGGACAAGCATGAACTTGCCCCCCGTTTTGGCGCCACCCACGTCGTCTCGTCGTTCGACGAGGCGGAGCCTCTGATCCGTGAGATCACCTGGGGTCGCATGGCGAATGCCGCGATCCTTACCACTGATCTGGCGCGGGGCGAGTATCTGGGACCGACTCTCTCCCTGGTCGGCAAGCACGGCAAGGTCGCCATCGTGGCGGTGGCCCCGGCAGGCCAGTCTTCCGCTCTGGTCAGCCTGGCCGACGTCACCTTTTACGAAAAGCAAATCCGAGGTGCCCTCTATGGCTCCGCCAGTCCACGGGCCGGCATTACACGCGTTCTTGACCTCTACCGCACCGGTCACCTCTTGCTCGACGAGATGATTACCACTCGCTACAAACTCGCCGATATCAATCAGGCGTTCGCCGACATGAAGAGCGGCCACAACATCCGAGGCGTCGTCATCTACGACGACTAGCCACGCCGGTCCTCTCGCGAAGCGGTCGAGAAGACTTTGCAACAACCGCAAACCTTGATTTCGACCAAATAATCAAACGGCCAAACCGCGCCCCAATCGGGTCCCGCGTCCTCCTCTTCGACAGCTCCGACGGAGACGACCATGGAAAGCAATCCAAAGTCCGCGAACGTGGCAGAATCTTCCCCTGCCGTGACCAAGAAGGAAGCACGCGACCAGCAGTTGGTCGCTGGTATTTCCCGAAGCGTCTGGCGGGTGACGTTGCTGTCACTGGGTGGCTGGACACTGGTCAATGCCGACGGCAGCCTCTTCAATCTCAACTACCCGCTGATCCAGGAGTCACTGGGAATCAGCGACTCACAGATCGGCACGGTCTACGCGATTGTCTATGCGGTAGGAGCCCTCTCCACCTTCTTCGCCGGCCCAATCATGGACCGCTTCGGCCGCAAACCGGTCTACCAGTCATGCCTTTTCGCCGCAGCCCTCGGCAGCATCATCACCGCCGGCGCGCCTGGGCTGCTGATCCTGATCGTCGCGCGCGGGTTCACTCAGATCGGGGCTAGCACGGAATGGATGGCGGGCCAGGTGATGGTCGCCGAGGAGGCCCCGGCCAAGGTCCGCGGGCGGCTCATCGGTTTGGCCCAGGTGGGGTACCCGCTCGGGTTCTTCCTCGGTTCAGTTATGTCCTTCATCATCGTTCCGCTCCTGGGCTGGCGCTTGCTCTTCGTGTTCGGGCTCCTACCTATCGCCATGATGGTCTGGGCACGTCGCGCCGTCAGTGAGTCCCACCGGTTCACTGCCGAGCGGGCCCAAGCCACAGACGGCCACAAGAACACGTTCGCCCAGGCCTTCGCGCCTGACCTGCGCCGTTCCTCGGTTCTTGTGTCGCTGTGGCATCTGTTCTACGCCTTCGGATTCGCCGGGATCGTCAGTTACCTCCCCACGGTCTACGCCCACTACCACGTGAGCCTCACCTACACCTATCTCTCATCGGCCATCGCGACAGGACTGGCAGCGTTCGGCTACGTCCTGTGCGCTCTTGTCGGTGAGCGGCTCGGCCGGCGTGAAGCGGCAGCGTTGTGGTTGGTGCTTGGCGGGCTGGCAGGGCTCTACATGGCCTACGCCGGGCACACGCTGGCCACCCTCACCATCGGGTACGCGTTGATCTATTTCTTCGTCGTCGGCCACATTACTTCTGCCGTCGGCTTCGCATCGGAGGTGTTCCCCACGCGGGTCCGCGGAACCGGAGCTAATCTCGTTGCGGGAATGGAGTGGATTGGTTTCCTTGCCGCAGCACTAGCGGGTCCACGAATGTTCGCCGCCCTGGGGATCCCGACTACCCTGGCCATCTGGCTGTTCCTATGTCCACTCGTCGCGGCCGGCTGTGCCCTCGGCATGAAGCGCGTACCGCCTGGCCGTGTTCTGGAACAGATCGCCCGCTGATCTGTCCCGAACACGTTCACTAGTCCATCCGAACCGACAGGGAAAAGGCCAGAAAATGACGCAACAAATTCTCAAGACGGTCGTCGAGGGTTTGCGTTTCCCGGAGGGGAACCGCTGGCACGATGGTGCCCTCTGGTTTTCTGACATGCACACCGGCGAAGTCTTCCGATGGGATCCCGGCACGGAAGACACGACCCTGCTTGCTCAGGTCGACGGTCAATCCTCCGGTTTAGCGTGGACGTCCACAGGTAAGTTCGTCGTCAGCTCGATGTTAGATCGCAAGCTCTACTCCATCCTCCCCGGGGGGGAACTCGAGACCTACGCGGATCTGTCTGAGCTGAGCCAGGCCCCGATCAACGACATCGTCCTGGACGAGCAGACTGACCGTCTCTACGTCGGCGGCTTCGGATACGACCTCTACAAGAACGAGCCGCCCAGCCCGGGACCGGTATTTTGCGTCGATCCCGACGGCTCATCGCGTCTGGTGGCCGACGGGTTCACGTTCCCCAACGCCGCCGTCATCCTGCCTGGGACCCGCACGATCGTCGTGCCCGAGACGTGGGGCGAACGCTTGACGGCCCTCGACATTGCCGAGGACGGGTCACTGGTGGATCGTCGGCTCTGGGCCCAGCTGGAGCCTGGAACGACGCCGGACGGGACCTGTGTCGACGCGGAAGGAGGCATCTGGCTGTCGTCTCTGGAAGGCTTCGAGTTTCAACGGGTCCTGGAGGGCGGCGAGGTCACAAACCGGATCCCGACGCCGGGCCGGCACGCGGTCGACTGCGTACTCGGCGGCCCCGAGGGACGGACGTTGTACCTGTCGACCGCGGACAGCTACACGCCTACCGTCACGGTTGACACCCGTCTCGGGCTGATCCAGGCCATGCAGGTTGACGTGCCGGCCGCGTTGTGATGACGGCGAGTCGAACGATCCCGGATGACTCCCAGTACTACAGTTGCGTTTATTTTTGATCATGCGCATGCTCGGTGGATGCTGGACCACGTCGTCAGCACCCTGTTAACGCAGCCCATCCCGTGGACCCGATTCGCAGCACAGTGCCAATAACCGCGGGCGCATTCCAGTCCAGGGGCGGCGCAATCTGCACCACCGGTTGTTCTGGTGTGGGTCAGGACGCGAGGTAGCGCTCCAGGGCGTCGCGGGCGACGTCGGAGACGCGTCGACCCTGCCGGGCCGCTTCGGCGCCGGCCTTCGCCCGCAACTCCGGTGTCACCCGAAAAGTGACCTGCGGCGAATGCGCCCGCGCCCCGGTCAGCGACGGTCGACCCCGCCCCACCGAGGTCAACGCATCCGCCGCTGCCCGCACGGCGTACTCCTCGGTGATCCGCCGGCCCTTGCTGTCGCGCACATCCTCGACGGCGAGGTCAACATCGGGAAGGATCCGGTAGTCGGTCATGGCTTCCTCCGTAACGCGGTGGGCATGACGTGGATGATCAGCAGCTCGCCCGGCAACACCACCGCCACGATCTCCAACTCGGCCCCGCGATCATCAGGCCCGAGCCAGACCTTGCGGGCATCGAACTCGCCGACCGCCGCAACATCGCTCGGCGAGACGGTCTCGATCACGTGCATCACGTGCGCTCGACCTATCCGATGCTTACGGGCTGACCGGGCGAACCGGAAAGCCTCCACGACTCTATTGTGCACTGCACAAGTGACGCAGGCAACGCCCGCCAGCCGTGCGCCGCCAGGCGCGCAGGTGCCCCGGTGATGGCCGCCAGCGTGGCGAGCAACTCGACAGTGATGGCGGGCCGGAAGCGGGCGTAATGCGGTCGGAGTCCACCTGCAGGATGGCTCGGCCAACATCGACTCACCGTTGCGTCGCCACACCCAATTCGGGCACTCTGCGGTACAGGGTGGCGCGGCTGACCCCGAGGACCTGGGCCACCTCGGTGACCGGGGTCTTCTCCCCGATCATCTTTCGGGCCTGCTTCAACTTCGCCGGGCTCAACGCAGTCGGCCGGCCGCCGAGGCGGCCACGCTCCCGGGCTGCGGCCAGCCCGGCGAGGGTGCGCTCTTGGATGAGTTCCCGTTCGAAACTGGCAAGGGCCCCGAACACGTGGAACACCAATCGGCCGCCGGGGGTGGTGGTGTCGATGTTTTCCTGCACCGACTTGAATCCCACTCCCCTGGCCTGCAACTCACCGATGGTCTCGATCAGGTGGGGCAACGACCGACCCAGCCGGTCCAGCCGCCACACCACCAACGTGTCCCCCGCCCGCAGGTGATCGAACACCGCGACCAGCTGCGGGCGGTCCGTTCGAGTGCCACTGGCGGTGTCCGACCAGATGCGTCGACACCCCGCGGCCCTCAGCGCGTCCTCCTGCAACGCCGCGGTCTGTTCGGCGGTGGACACCCTCGCGTAGCCCAGAAACTCGCTCATGACCACGTACTGTTGCACAAGCCGCCGACAACCCGATCGGTGATACACCGGTTTCGTACAGTGCTTCTGCAACACTCGGCCGGCGCAGCGACGTGCACGTCAGTCTCAGGTGCCGGGGTGTTGCTTTAACGATCGAATTTGCAGCACGTGGTCAGGTTGTCGAATTCTCCAGTTCAGCGACGCGGGTGGTCTGCGCTCGCGCGACACAGAGCTACGGCTTCCAGCGATCGGCTCGCGGCGCGTTGGCCTCAACGCTCGGGGTGCAGGTAGAGGACACCGCAGAGGTCGCGAAGGCCGCCTCGGATCGCAGTCGGTCGGGGTTGTCCCCGGCGGAGGCGAGCAGTTGCCCGGCGACTTCCGGGCCGACGCCGGGCAGCTCGAGTAGGGCTGGCGCGGCGGCCTGAACGAGCGGGTGGAGTTCGGCGTCCAGCACAGCGATCTCTTGGCTTAGCTGCTGGTAGCGGCGGGCGAGGTGGCGCAGCGCAGGTTTGGTGGGCGCACTGATCACGGCGGCTTCCGATCGGCCGTCCACGTGCGGGCGTAGGCGTGCGCAGGTGGCGATCAAGCCCGCGGTGGGCAGCCCGCGCAGGGTCTCGCGGAGATCGGCCGGAGCGGTGACGATCAGGCCTTTGAGCTGGTTCATCGCCTGCGTGCGAGCTTTCACGGCACCGCGACGAACGACACGCAGTGCGCGGATTGCCTCGACCCGTCCGTCACGGGTCTTGGGGGTGCCGCTGGCGGTGCCGTTCAGCGCGGCCGTGGCAGCCGGTGTAGGCGTCGATCGGATCTGATTTGCCGTGCGTGCGGCGGCCCTTGCGGTCGGGCCGGTCAACCTCGACCACCGCGACATGGTTTTCCCGGAGGAACCGGGCCAGACCGGCGCCGTAGGCGCCGGTGCCCTCCACTCCCATCTGCCGGACCGCGCCATGCTGGTTGAGCCACCGCAGCAACGTCCGGTATCCCGCCGGTGTCGCCGGGAACTCGGCATCGGCGAGGCGGCGTCCGACCTGGTCGATCGCCGCAGCGTGATGGGTATCCCGGTGAGTGTCTACACCGCCGGTGATCTGGCTGACGTTCGAGGCCGTGCTGGTCACGTGCTTCCTTCCGCTGATCCGATGAGGTCAGCACGCACCGGACCGGTGGAAGCGGACAAGACAGTGATGAGGCCTTCGCGCAGGCTCCTGAGGTCACGGGCGCCGTCCGGCGTGGCGCAGCTCGCGGGCGACGCGGCGGGATTCGCTGGCCGCCTCCTACGTCCGCACGACACGCTGCTCGTCGAGGAAGCCGTACACCACGTCCATGGACTCAACTCTGCTTGAGCCAATCCAACTGGGTAATGAGCGTGGTCCTGTCCAAACCGAGTGCTTTGACCAGCTCGAGCTGGGTGAGATTCGGGGTCATGTCACGGACGCTTAGCGCGATGTAATCGAGGAGCTGCATTCCATGTTCTCCGCCTGCTTGCCGGTCACGATGCGCATACTTCCGCTGGTGGTACATCCGCGACATTCGTGCTTTCCAGGTGCAGCACCGCACGTGCCAAACAGCAGCACCTCCGAGAATGCCCCTTCGACGCTTTGGTGGCGCTTGTGGGACGTAGGTGTGAGGATCTATCTCGCCACTTCGACACGGATGGGATGCAGCCTCGGTTCGAGGTACCGGGCTAGCGCGTTTAGGGTGGTGTGGACGCTTGCGGACATGAAGTCCTGCAGTTCGAGGATCTCTGCGGTCGAGGCGCCGAGCACGGGGTCTAAACGTAGCAGCGACCAGGTGAGTGAGGCGACCGTCGTGCCGTTTCGCTCCGGCGAGAATGTCCAGCGCCAGCGCACGATTCCGGAGGGGAGCCCTCCGACCACGAAGGAGAACATCTCCGGGTGGTCGGCCCTCTCCACTTGGGAACGTGATGGCCAGCTCTTGCCGTTTCGGTAGTTCATGCCGCTGAACCAGGCGCCGGCGGTGGGTCCATGTCCCTCGTCGTAGTGGACGCTGTCTGCGGTGGGGCTCCAGCGGCTGATGTTGGCGACGTCGCTGATGAGGTCATAGATCGTGTCCGGGTCGGTGGCGATGGTGATCTGCCGAGTAAAACGGAACTGGCTCGGATCCGGGGTGGCTCGGGGCACAGCGTCAGAGCCGGTCTGCATAGGAGTCTCCTGGGTAGTGGGCGGTGCGGTCTCGCGGGTGAGAAACGTTGGGCTGGGGCGTTAGCTCCAAGCGGATCGTTGGAGGGCGTAGGGGTCGGGGGTGAGCACCCAGTCGTCACCGATGCGCATCGTCGTGCGCGTGTCCAGGTCATAGTCGGTCCATCCCGGGGAGCCGGAGCTGACGAACTCGACCCAGGCCTGGTGCATTGCCGTGGCCAGCGTGGTCGGTGGTGTGGCGGCGCCGAGAAGGTTCACGCCGCCGCGCAGGGAGGGCAGCAGGTTGTCGAAGACGAACGGTGTCTCGACGATATGGGCGGCACCCAGTTCGCCGGCAAGTGCTGGCGAACGCCAGGTGAACTCATAAACGAAGGTCCGTTGCGGTGTCCGGGTATGCTCGTCGGCCATTCGACGTGTCCCTGCTCCGAACGCTGCCTCGCCCAGAATGATCGACCGGAGTTCTCCCACTGTCGCGTGAGGGTGCGCGGCCGAGTAGATCGACAGCAGCCGGGCGGGGTCGCGATGAGCGTAGGCCGCCGCCGCCAGCAAATCCTCTGCGCTCGTGCTGGCCTTGGCGCCGTTCGGGACGAGGTAGAGGTTGCCTTCCTCGGCGTTGTGACCGACGAGCAGATCGACGGGTTGAGCGCGTCCGCGGGCAACGATGTCGGCTGGTTGGGCGTCGAGGACGACACTGAACGGCGTTATCTTCTGCAACGGATCGCGGGCGCCGCCGGTTCCCAGGTCCAGGCCCATCAAGGACGGCGCGACGTCGACCAACTGCGCGTCCGGAATATTGATGAAGTTGTCGAGCGTGGGCGCTATACCCAGCGCGTCTGCCGCGGCCCGGGTCACGATGGCTGCCTGGTCCGGCATGAACGCCCCGGTTCCGCTGCCGCTCTGCATGATGGCGCGGCGGAACAAGCCCTCAGCGTCCGGTGAGGCCACCGCGGCAGCGGTCAGCGTCGCACCGGCGGACTGGCCGGCGAGAGTGACGTTGGTCGGGTCGCCGCCCAGCGGGGCGATGTTGCGCTGGACCCAGGCCAGCGCCGCGAGCGCGTCGGCCAGTCCCCGGTTCGGAAGGGCGGTCGGCAGATCAAGAAATCCGGCGATGCCCAGGCGGTAATTTATGGTAACCAGCACGATTCCATCTTCGGCGAACCTGCGCCCGTCAAGAATCGGAGAGTGAGACGACCCGGCCAGAAAGCCACCGCCATGCAGAAACACGAGCACCGGAGCCGGGCGGCTAGTCGTGGGGGGCGCCCAAACGTTGACTGTCAGATACTCCGATCCCGGAATCCAGCCCGGCGCGAAGTAGGGCGAGACGTCCAGCGCGCCGAACCTTCCCCGCACCGGCTGGGGTGACGTCGCGCCGCGACGCGACGCATCTCGGATACCCGGCCACGCCAGCGGCGGTTCCGGCGCCCGAAATCGCCCCGCCCCGCTCGGCGGCGCAGCGTAGGGGATCGAGTAGAACACCGAGTAGGTGTCGTAGCCGATCCCCCGCACCGCACCGTCTTTTAAGGCAACCACAGCATCACGGCCCGCGTCATCCGCCTTCAGCCCGCCGCGATCCGGCTGCCTGTTCGTTGGACCCATGCGATGACCTCCTGTTGTTCACCGCGCCACTGTCGGTCGCTGAGCCCGAGTAGGCGGACCGGAGCGCCCGCCGGTCTCATGGCTTAATAGGCCGGGAACGGCGCCCAGTTCTTGATGGCGAACGAGTCGCCGCGCCGGGCGACCTCGAGCGCGCTGTGGCCGCTGAAGTGCGCGGGAAGCACCAGCGCCGCGTTGTCCGACGCCCATCCGAGCATGGCCCGGCGGGTCGCTTGCGCGGTGGCCGGGTCTTCGCAGAAGCAGCTGTCTCGCTCCGGGTGCAGGACCTGCAGCGGGGTATGCATCAGATCGCCAGCGAACAGGGCGCGATCGTCGCCGGAGACCAGTTTGAGCACGCTGGAGCCCGGCGTATGACCGGGGGCAGCTTCCAGCTGCAGGTTGGCGTCCACGACGTGCCTTGTTTCCCACAGCTGAACCTGCCCATTAGCGTACACGGGCTGCACACTGTCTTCGAAGACGTTCTCGTT
>JAABUU010001140.1_pt1 | contig 47505 bp, 42 predicted proteins | sample 5559301 | NCBI WGS metagenome assembly JAABUU01 (sample SAMN10711884, study PRJNA513360) | rock metagenome | isolation source: Antarctica rocks | place: Antarctica: Victoria Land, Richard Nunatak white | reverse complement strand
CAAAGACCTGTTCGCCGCCTTTCGCTCTGTCGTTGGAACCGCCGGACGCCGCGGGATCAATGCCTATCAGGCTGTCCGCATGACACTCTCAGACCAATCCGTGCTCCAACAGGGTTGAGCAGATACCGATTATAGATTGCGCCTCCTGAGACAAGCGTCGCCACCAGCGCGACGACGCCATCGCCGACCAGCGGGCTGTGCTGGATGAGCGCGTCGCCGCGAAAAAAGGACGAGACCAAGTCGCGCTTGCCGCCAATCAGCACCTCGGTTGTGTACCGATCGACCAGCGCCCTGTTGGCATCGGTGAGATCGATGTCGGTCACCTCCGACGCGCCATCGGTCATCGTCCGGCCGCTCGGGTTCGGGGTGGTCGGTGTCGGCTGAAGATTGTCCCAGTGCTCGACGATGCGGTCGTTTTCCCAGCGGTGGATCTCGAAGCCGACCATCCGGCCCCAATCTCCCAACTCATAATCGGTGTGCGCGACGCTGTAATCGCCGTCCTCGAACGAGCGCAAAACGTCGACCTTGGTGCGGTCCGCCGGCAACGAGTCCATGAACGCCAGGATTGGGCCAAGGCCGTTCTCAATCAAGACGTTGTGCTGGATGTACTTGCGCGAATCGAAGTAGGAGATTGGAAACTTGGCCCGCGTTTGCAAACTTTTCTGGATTTCCACGGTGCGTTGTTTTTTGGTCTTGGGCATTTCCGGAAATCCTATGTCAAATATGATGAAGGGCGGTGCCGCGTCGGCTTGCACCAAGAAATGGGCGTGCTTGGCTTGAGACGAGCGAACCAGCCACCGGCCGCGTTCAGGCGGTCCAATGCCAATCGAGGATTTCCGGCAGGTCGTCGCCATGCTCGCTGATGTACAACTTATGACGCTCCATGCTGGTCCAGTAGCGCGCCGTCTCCCGTTCCACCAACCCGCTGAGACGAGGAATCCGTGAGATGGCATCCAGTGCCAGTTGGAAGCGGTCGAGGTTGTTCAGGACGACCATGTCGAACGCCGTGGTGGTGGTGCCTTCCTCCTTGTAGCCGCGAACATGGATGTTGTCGTGGTTGCGCCGCCGGTAGGTGAGCTTGTGGACCAGCCCGGGATAGCCGTGGAAGGCGAAAATCACCGGCTTGTCGGTGGTGAACATCTCGTCGAAATCCTGGTCGTCCAGGCCGTGCGGATGCTCCGAGCGCGGTTGCAGCACCATCAGATCCACCACGTTCACGACACGGATCTTGATGTCTGGCACGTATGACCGCAACAGCGTGACCGCCGCCAGCGTCTCCAGCGTCGGCACGTCGCCGGCGCAGGCCATCACCACATCGGGCTCGCCGCCGTCGTTGCTGGCAAAGCTCCAGATGCCGGCTCCCACAGTGCAATGCCGCACCGCCGCCTCGATGTCGAGCCACTGCCACTCCGGCTGCTTGCCGGCGACGATGAGGTTGATGTAGTTGACGCTGCGCAGGCAATGATCGGCGACCGACAGCAGGCAGTTGGCGTCGGGCGGCAGGTAGATCCGCACGATGTCCGAACTCTTGTTCGCGACATGATCCATGAAGCCGGGATCCTGGTGCGAGAAGCCGTTATGGTCCTGCCGCCAGACATGCGAGGTGAGCAGATAGTTGAGCGAGGCGATCGGCTTGCGCCAGGGAATGCTTCGGCTGACCTTCAGCCATTTCGCGTGCTGGTTGAACATCGAATCGATGATGTGGATGAACGCCTCGTAGCACGAGAACAGCCCGTGGCGGCCGGTCAGCAAATAGCCCTCCAGCCAACCCTCGCACATATGCTCGCTCAGCACCTCCATGACGCGGCCGTTCGCGCTGAGGTTGATGTCCACCGCCTCGACGTCGGCCATCCATTCCTTGCCGGACACCTCGAACACCGCTTCGAGCCGGTTCGACGCGGTTTCGTCGGGACCGACGATGCGGAAGTTCTTGGCTGCCAAGTTAAGCTTCATCACGTCGCGCAGGAACGATCCCAGTACGCGCGTCGCCTCCGCCCTGCCGCTGCCGGGCTGCGGCACCGCCACGGCGTGATCGCGAAAATGCGGCATCGCCAGCGGCTTCAGCAACTCGCCGCCGTTGGCGTGCGGGTTGGAGCCCATGCGCCGATGCCCGGTCGGCGCCAGCGACACCAATTCCTCCCGCAGCTTGCCGGCCTCGTCGAACAGCTCCTGCGGTTTGTAGCTGCGCATCCAGTCTTCGAGCTGCCGCAAATGTTCGGGGTCCTTGAAGTCGGCGATCGGCACTTGATGCGCGCGCCAGGTGCCTTCCACGGGCTTGCCGTCCACGACCTTCGGCCCGGTCCAGCCCTTGGGCGTGCGGAAGACAATCATCGGCCAACGCGGACGCTCCGGGGTTGCGCTCGCGTCGCCGGCTCGCGCGGCGCTCTGGATCGCGCGGATCTGCGCCAGGATCGTGTCGAGCGTGCCGGCCAGGCTCTGGTGAACCAAGTCGGGGTCGTCACCCTCGACGAAATACGGGTCATAGCCGTAGCCGCGCATCAGCTCCGTCAGCTCCTCGCGGCCGATGCGCGCGAGCACCGTCGGGTTGGCGATCTTGAAGCCGTTGAGATGCAGGATCGGCAGCACCGCGCCGTCGCGCGCCGGGTTGAGGAACTTGTTGGAGTGCCAACTGGCGGCCAACGCGCCGGTTTCGGCCTCGCCGTCGCCCACCACGCAGGCGACGATCAGATCCGGGTTGTCGAACGCCGCGCCATAGGCGTGCGCCAGCGAATAACCCAACTCGCCGCCCTCATGGATCGAGCCCGGCGTCTCCGGCGCCACATGGCTTGGGATGCCGTACGGCCAGGAGAACTGGCGGAACAGCCGGTGCAGCCCGTTGCGGCTGCGCTCGATCGCCGGGTAACGCTCGGTGTAGGAGCCTTCGAGGTAGGCGTGCGCCACCAGGCCGGGGCCGCCATGGCCTGGGCCGATGACGTAGATCATGTTCAGGTCGTGTTCGGTGATGAGCCGGTTGAGGTGGACATAGAGGAAGTTCAGTCCTGTCGTCGTGCCCCAATGGCCCAGCAGGCGCGGCTTCACGTGCGCCATCGTGAGCGGGACCTCCAGCAGCGGATTGTCCTTCAGGTAGATCTGCCCGACCGTCAGGTAGTTGGCGGCGCGCCAGTAGGCGTGCATCCGTCGCAGCAGGGCGGGTGACAACGGCTGCGGCATGATTGTCGATGAGGGTTCGGACATCGGAGTCTCCGATCGTGAAAGTCGCGGGGCCGGCTCGGCTTGCCGGTAGCGTCTCGCGGGTCGCTGTCAGCACAGTAGCGCCGCGGCCACCACCGCGCGAGGCACGGAAACTACCTACGGCGGCATCGCCTTGCTCGGCGGGGCAAGCTGGTTGAACCAAGGCGCCGATCGCGGCGGCTTTATCGCCGCCACGATCTGGCGCAGCAGTTGCTCGGCCGAGTCTCGCCACGCCAGCGCGGGGTCGGCTGGCGCCGTGGCGGCCGCCGGCACATCGCCGTCCAGCAACCGTTGCAGCGCCAGCGCCAGCGCCTGCGGCGTCGCGTCGCACAACCGGGCCAAGTCCTCGCGGCCGAGCTGCTCCGCCAGCCCGCCCACCCGTGTCGCCACCACCCAGCGCCCGGCGGCGATGGCGGCGGCGGCGACACCGCTCTGGCTGGCCTCACGGTGCGACAGCACCAAAGCGTCGGACCAGGCAAGCAGGCTGCCGACCTCGCCCTCCGGCACCCAGCGGTTCTCGACGGTGACGAACGGCAGCGCCCGCAGCGCCGCCAACTCGGCCGATTCGGGACCGCTGCCCACCACCCGCACCTCCAGGTCGGAGCGCGCGCCCAGCAGCCGCAACGCCGCCGCCAACAGGTCGAGGCCCTTGTACGGCAGCAGCCGGCCAAAGGAGAGCAGCCGCAGGCGTCCGCCGGGATGGCCTCCCGGCGGCGCCGAGGGCGGACCGAACGACAGCGGCGGATGGGCCGCGACAATCAGCGGGCCGCGCGTCAGCCGCTGCTGGCGGAGCCGTTGCCCGACATGCTCGGTCAGCACCACCAGCGCGCCGGCGCGCCGCAGCAGCCGGCGTTGCAGCGCCATCTGCAGCGGCGGCCCATCGCCGGGGTGGCGGTCGGCGTCGTGCACCACGACCACGAACGGCACCCCCGCCCGGCGCAGCACGCTTGCCATGACGAAGTCGAGTGCCGCCGGCATGGCGCAGATCGCGACATCCGGGCGCAGCTCGGCAATGCGCCGGACCAGCCGCCGCATCGTGAACGGCAACAGCGGCAACCGGCGCAGCAGGCCGAACCAGCCGCCGTAGGTCGCCACCGGCAGGTCGCACCGCGGCGCCCGGCCGGATCTCAGCAGCTCCGCCGAGGACGACAGCGAGAGCGTCGCCTCCACGCCGGGCAGCGCCCGCAAGCCGTCCGCCAGTTCGGCCGCGAAGCGCGGGCCGGCGCCTCGCCTGCCCCACTGCCACACCAGCACGCTCATGCCGGCACTCACGCCGGCATCCACTGCGGCGTCCACGGCGGCACTCCCTCGCTTGGCAGCACGAAGCCGACCGCCCGCAGCGCCGCCGCCAGCGCCTCCGGCCCCAGGCGCGCCTTTGCCATGGCCCGGCCCCGCTCACCCAACGCGATGCGGGCGTCGGCGTCGTCGGCCAGCCGGCGCAGATGCACCGCCGCCTCGCCGGGATCCGGGTCGGCCCACACCGTCCCGGAAGGATAGACCTGGCGCGGGTCGGCCACCGGGATCAGCCGCGGCGTCAGCAACGCGGCACTGTCGGCGTCCATGAAATCCATGTTGCCCGACCATCCCGTCGCCACCACGGCGCGGCCGAGCAGCATCGCCTCCGCCGGCACCAAGCCGAACCCCTCGCTGCGATGCATCGACAGCACGATGTCGGAGGCGGCGGTCAGCGCGTGGGCGTCGGCCATCGGCAACGTCTCGGTCAGCAGGCGGATGTTGGCGGCGCCCGCGACGGCCGCCTGGATTTGCGCCATGTCGGCCGGGAAATGGCCGGGGTTGCCGATCTTGAGCACCAGGATGCGATCCGCCCGGCCGCCGAACGCGGCACGGTGCGCCGCGACCGCCGCCAGCGGGTTCTTGCGCACGAAGCTGGACGCCAAATTGGCCGACATCAGCACCACCACCGCCGAGTCAGGCAAGCCAAACGCCGCCCGGTCCAACCGCGACGGCTGCGGCGGCGTCAGCGCCAGCGGGATCGGCACCGCCCGCACCGTGACCCCGGCGCGCTCCAGTGGCGCCAACGCCGCCGCGGTGAAGCGCGAGGTGGCCCAGACCTCATGCACGAAGCGGCGCGCTTGCAGCCACTCCGGCGGCATCACCGGCAACTCCCAGGCCCAATAGCCGATCACCCGGCGACCGCGCGCCAGCCGGCGCGGCAGCCGGAGCAGCGCATACGGCAGCAGCGGCGGATTGACGTGCAGCAACAGCGCCGCCGCGGCAGGCAGGTCGTCCGGCATCGCCGTCGGCGGCGTCATGCTGCTGCCGGGCAGGCCGGTGTCCATGCTCCAAATCGGCAATCCCATCTGGCGCAGGCCCGCCGCCAGCACGCGGGCGCTCTCGCCCAACCCGGACGGCAGGCCGATCTCGCCCACCACCACCATGCCGCCAGCCGGCTTCGGCGGCCGGCCGTGCAGCCGCGGCGCCAGCATCGCCGTCAGGCCGACGCTCGCCGCGCGCCGAGGTCCCGCCGGCAGCAGCCGCCAGGCACGATGAAGCGGCCCCAGCGGCTTGCTCGCAATCTGTGTCATCGCCACCATGAAACTGCCGTCCAGCCAACAGCGGCGCAAGGACGAAGCCAGCGCGCGCCGATGTGGAGCCGTCGATTTCGTGCCGGGGTGTTCCCCAGACCACCGCCCCCGATATAGGGTATCGCATGTTGCCAGCAGATGTCCCTACCGAGACGCGGCCGCCTGCGTCCGCATCGACCACCCAGGAGCTGCTCGCGCGGCTGGTGGCGTTCGACACCACCAGCCGGAACAGCAACCTCGAGCTGATCGGCTTCGTGCGCGAGCAGCTCGACCGCCACGGCGTCGCGGTCCGGGAGAGCCGCGGCGAAGACGGACGCAAGGCCAACCTGCACGCCGTCATCGGCCCGCGCGTGGCCGGCGGCCTCGCCTTGTCGGGCCATGTCGACACCGTGCCGGTCGATGGCCAGGCCTGGACGTCGGACCCGTTCGTGCTCCGCCAGTCGGAGGGCCGGCTGTATGGCCGCGGCGCCTGCGACATGAAGGGGTTCGTGGCCGCCATGCTGGCCGCAATCCCGGCCCTGATGGCGCTGCGGCTGACGCGGCCGATCCATCTGTTCATCACCTTCGACGAGGAGGTGAGCATGGCCGGCGCGCGGCGGCTGATCGAGACGCTGGACGAGCCCCCTGCGGGAGAGTCCTGGCCGCCGCCCGCGCTGTGCGTGGTGGGCGAGCCGAGCCTGATGCTGCCGATCGTCGGCCACAAGGGACGCCTCGCCGCCCATGCGCGGGTGCGCGGCCGCTCCGGCCATTCGAGCGACCCGGCGCGCGGCGTCAACGCGCTCCATGCGGCGGCCGAGGCAATCGCCTGGATCGCCGCCGAAGCCCGCCGCCTCGCCGCCGAGGGTCCGTTCGCCGATGGTTTCCAGCCACCGCACACCACGCTGCAGGTCGGCACCATCCAAGGCGGCAGCAGCCTCAACATCATCCCCGAGCACGTCGAGTTCACCATCGAGTGGCGGCCGATCCCCGGCGTCGACGCGATGGCGCTGCTGGAGCGGGTGCGGCGGCATTGCGCCACCGAGATCGAGCCGGCGATGCGCGCCGTCGATCCGGCCTGCGGCTTCACCTTCACCGTCACCGACTGGGTGCCCGGCATGTCGCTGCCCGAGGATCACGCGCTGGCCACGCTGGTGCGGCGGGCGGCGCACTCCAACAGCGCCGGCCACGTCAGCTTCGCCACCGAAGGCGGACTCTACGAGGAGGCCGGCATCCCCACCATCGTCTGCGGCCCCGGCTCCATCACCGAGGCCCACGCGGCCGACGAATGGATCGCCCGCAGCCAGCTCGACGCCTGCGATGCGTTCATCGCCCGGCTGGCGCAGAGCTGCGTGACGCCATGAGCGAGAGCGCGCTGGATGCCGCGGGCATGACCTCGCTGCCGCAGTTCGAGGTGGCGATCGAGCCGCCGGATCTGTCGCCGTGGCGGATCGGCAACACCGGGGTCGCCGGCTTCATCACCCGTGGCGGCGCCGAACCCGGTCCGCATGTCGGCTTGGTGGCGCTGATGCACGGCAACGAGCTGGCTGGGGCGGTGGTGCTGGCGCGGCTGCTGGAAGCCGGGCTGCGGCCGCTGCGGGGGCGGATCACCATGGGTTTCGCCAACCTCGCGGCGTTCGACCAGTTCGACCGCACCCAACCGACCGCCTCGCGGTTCGTCGACGAGGACATGAACCGGCTTTGGGACCCTGCCCTGCTGGATGGGCCGCGACAGAGCAGCGAGCTGGCGCGCGCGCGCCAGCTGCGCCCGTTGATCGACGGCTTCGACATGCTGCTCGACCTGCACTCGATGCTGTGGCCGTCCGAGCCGCTGGTGCTGAGCGGCACCACCGGCAAGGGCCGCGCGATGGCGCATCGCATCGGCACGCCGGGGCTGGTGGTGGCCGACGGCGGCCACATGAGCGGGCGGCGGCTGATCGACTACGGTGGTTTCGCCGATCCGGCGGCGGCCCAGGCGGCGGTGCTGGTCGAGGCCGGGCAGCACTGGGCGCCGGCCACCATCGACACCACGCTGCGGGCGGTGTCGGGCCTGCTGCACCATCTCGGCATGGTCGCCGGCGACCCGGCGCTGCCGTCTCCGGGCGAGGCGACGGCCACCGCCTCCTGTGCAAGGTTCGCGCGGGTCACCATGGCGGTCACCGCCAGCACCGCCGGCTTCTCGTTCGTGAAGTCGTTCCGCGGCGGCGACGTGGTTGCCGAGCGCGACACGCTGATCGCCGTCGACGGCGACGCCGAGATCCGAACCCCGCACGACGACTGCCTGCTGGTGATGCCGAGCCTGCGCCCGGGGCGCGGCCACACCGCCGTCCGCCTCGCCCAATTCGAGGATTGAGGCGGCTGAATCCGTGCTTGCCGCGCCTGTGCCGGTGATTTTCCCGGCACTTACAAAACCATCATAATTTACCCCTTGCACCCTCGGAGGTGCAGCCCTATTTCGCGGTCCACGCAGCAACGCACGTGCCTCTGACCTCCCGCAAAGTCTCTGGGAATTGGTTACGCAACGACGTCAAGCGTTCTGGCAATCCGGGATGCCGGCCGCATACAGATGCAGGTCGGGGCCGTTTCAATCGTGGTCGCTGGTTCGTTCGACCGTTTCGCAACCCTCGCCCGTCGCCTGTTCCAGGCGGGCGTCCCATCGAAGGCTCATGTGCGATGACTCCCAAGATCGCCCGTTACCTGTCCGAGCGGCAGCCGGCAACGCCCTGCCTGGTACTCGACGTCGACCGCGTGGAGGAGAACTTCCACGCGCTGCGCCGGGCGTTGCCGTTGGCGCGCATCTACTACGCCGTGAAGGCCAACCCGGCGCGCCCGGTGCTGGACCGGCTGGTGCTGTTGGGCAGCGGCTTCGATGCGGCCAGTATCGAGGAGATCGAGATGTGCCTCGACGCCGGGGCGCAGCCGGCTGCCATAAGTTTCGGCAACACCATCAAGAAGACCACCGCAATCCGCCGCGCGCATGAGGCCGGCATCGACCTGTTCGCCTTCGATTCAGCCGAGGAGCTGCACAAGATCGCCGCCGCCGCGCCGGGCGCCCGCGTGTATTGCCGCATTCTGGTCGAGAATGCCGGCGCCGACTGGCCGCTGTCGCGCAAGTTCGGCGCCACCGTCGACATGGCGTGCGAGCTGATGCGGCGCGCGGTGACGCTCGGCCTCGACGCCCATGGCCTGTCGTTCCACGTCGGCAGCCAGCAGATGGACACCGCCGCCTATGCCGCGGCGATCGGCAAGGTCGCCCTGCTGTTCACCGACCTGAAGCGCGCCGGGATCGAGCCGCGCATGGTCAACCTCGGCGGCGGCTTTCCGGTCCGCTACCGCGACGAGGTGCCGCAGATCGAGGATTTCGCCCGCGCCATCATGGACGCCATGACGCGCCACTTCGGCAACGACTTGCCGGAGATGCTGGTCGAGCCGGGGCGCTTCATCGTCGGCGACGCCGGCGTGGTCAGCAGCGAGGTGGTGCTGGTGAGCCGCCGCCGCCGCGACGACCCGACGCGCTGGGTCTACCTCGATATCGGCCGCTTCGGCGGCTTGGCGGAGACCGAGGGCGAGGCCATCCGCTATCGCATCGCGACCGCGCACGACGGCGGCGAGACCGGGCCGGTCGCGGTGGCGGGACCGACCTGCGACGGCGCCGACATCCTGTACGAGCGCAGCAACTATCGCCTGCCGATGGCGCTGGCGTGCGGCGACCGGGTGGAGATCGAGGCCACGGGCGCCTATGTCACCACCTACGCGAGCCAGCGTTTCAACGGCTTCGCACCGCTGGGCGAGCACTACATCTAGCCCTCCCGGCGGCACCCAAGGGAGGGCGCGCCGATGGACCAGCCTACCAGGCATCGCAAGACCGCGGGCGAACTGCGCAGCGCCCGCTGGTTCGGCGCCGCCGACCTGCGCTCGTTCGGCCACCGCAGCCGTGCCAAGCAGATGGGCTATGCCGCCGAGGACTGGGCCGGCAAGCCGGTCATCGGCATCCTCAACACCTGGTCCGACCTCAACCCGTGCCACCAGCATTTCCGCATCCGCGCGGAGGAGGTGAAGCGCGGCGTGTGGCAGGCGGGCGGCTTCCCGGTGGAGATCCCGGCGTTGTCGCTGCCCGAGACCTACATGAAGCCGACCACCATGCTGTACCGCAACCTGCTTGCGATGGAGGTCGAGGAAATCGCCCGCAGCCAGCCGCTCGACGCGCTGGTGCTGATGTGCGGCTGCGACAAGACGGTGCCGGCGATGCTGATGGGCGCCATCTCAGCCGATTTGCCGTGCGTGGCGCTGCCGGCCGGGCCGATGCTACGCGGTCACACCCAGGGCAAGACGCTCGGCTCCGGCTCGGACACCTGGAAATACTGGGCTGAGCTGCGCGCCGGCAACATCACCGAGGCGGATTGGAACGCGGTCGAGGACGGCATCGCGCGTAGCTGGGGCACCTGCATGACGATGGGCACCGCGAGCACGATGACCTCCGCCACTGAGGCGCTCGGTCTTTCGCTCCCCGGCAGCAGCTCGATTCCCGCTTCGGATTCCAGCCACGCCCGCATGGCGACCGCCTGCGGACGGCGGATCGTGGCGATGGCGTGGGAGGATGCGCGGCCCTCGACGCTGCTCAGCCTGGCCAGTTTCGACAACGCGGCGCGCGTGGCGCTGGCGCTTGGCGGATCGACCAACACCATCGTGCATCTGGTGGCGATGGCGCGGCGCGCCGGCGTGGCGTTCACCCTCGACCGCTTCGACGAACTCTCGCGCACGACGCCGGTGCTGGCCGACATCCGCCCGGCCGGACGCTTCCTGATGGAGGATTTCTACTACGCCGGCGGCCTGCGGGCGATGATGGAGGCGATGGGCGACCTGCTCGACCGCGACGCGCCCACGGTGGCCGGCGTCACGCTGGGCGAAGGCATCGCCGGGGCGCGGGTGTGGAACGACGAGGTGATCCGCAGCCGCGAGACGCCGTTGCGCGCCGATGCCGGGCTGGCGGTGCTGCGCGGCAACCTGGCGCCGGACGGGGCGGTGCTGAAGCACGCCGCGGCCAGCCCGGAGCTGCTGCAACACACCGGGCCGGCGGTGGTATTCGACGACTATGCCGACATGGCGGCGCGCATCGACGACCCCGAACTGCCGGTCACCGCCGACAGCGTGCTGGTGCTGCGCAGCGCCGGGCCGATCGGTGGGCCGGGGATGCCGGAATGGGGGATGCTGCCGATCCCCAGGAAGCTGCTGCAGGCCGGCGTGCGCGACATGGTGCGGATCAGCGATGCCCGCATGTCGGGTACCAGCTACGGCACCTGCGTGTTGCACGTGGCGCCGGAGAGCGCCGTGGGCGGACCGTTGGCGCTGGTTCGCACCGGCGACTCGATTACCTTGAACGTGCCGGCGCGGACCCTGACGCTGGACGTGGCGGCGGGTGAACTGGATGCCCGCCGCGCCGCCTGGGTGGCGCCGCCGGCGCGCTATGCCCGCGGCTTCGGCCTGCTGCACAGCCGCGAGGCGACGCAGGCCAACGAGGGCTGCGACTGGCGCGTGCTGGAGGGAACCGCGCCGACGCCGGAGCCGGAGATCCACTGAACTTTTTCGGGCCGGAAGCGCTTGGATCGTGCAACCCCACGAGGTGACGCCGTGCGCTCCATGATCCTTTTGGCAACCCTGTTGTTGCCGACGCTGGCCGCCGCCCAGACGCAGCCGCCGGGCACCACCTCGCCCGGGCCGGCACGCTCGACAGCACCGAGCACCACGGCTGCCCCAGTGCCGTCGGTGGCTCCCGGCGTGCCGGCGACCGGCAGCGCCTCGGTAGTGCCCGAAGTGGTTGCGCCGACCGGACTCAGCGCCGGACCGGCCAACGCGACGCCGTTCAGCGCCGGGCCGTCGAGCAACCTGCCCTCCGACCAGAGCCTGCCGACCAACCGCGACCAGATAGGCGGGCCCAATGGTGCGCCGCCGAACCTGTCGCGTTAAGCCGCCTTTCGGTTGAGCAGCGTCAACCCGGCCGCAACGGCGGCGACCCCGCCAACCAACGGCCAGCCGACCGGCTCGTGCAGCACCACCGCCCCGGCCACGATGCTGAATACCGGCGTGAGAAAGGTGAAAGCGGAGATGCGGTTGGCGGGATAGCGCTGCACCAGCCAGAACCAGGCCAGGTAGCTCGCGAACGCCACCACGACCGATTGGTAGAACAGCGCCGTCCAGGCCAGCGGACTGGCGTGCGGCCAGGCCGGGGGCTCGCCCCAGGCCACGCTGCCGGCGAGCAGCAGCGGCGCCGAGCCGGCAAGCTGATACAACAGCACCCGCGCGGCCGGCGCACGGGTCAGCGCCGGATTGGCCTTGATGATTATGGTTGTGGCGGCCCACAGCGCGGCAGCCACGGTGCACAGCGCATCGCCGGCGACGCTGCCGCCCGGTCGCGACAACCCGTCGATGAACGCCAGGCCGACGCCGCAGAACGCCAGCGCCATCCCCAGCACCGGCCACAGCCGCAGTCGTTCGCCCGGCAGGAACCAGTGTGCGCCGATCGCTACGAAGAATGGCGCGGTGTACAGGAACAGCACTCCCCGGGATGCGGTGGTGAGGCGGAGGCCGAGGTTCAGCGCCATGAACTCCGTCCCGAACACGGCGGCGATCAGCAGCCCTGGGCGCAACGTCGCGTCGCGGCGGAAGGTCGCCGGCAGCGCGGCGGGTCCGTCGCGCAGGCCGATCCAGGCCGTGACGCAGATGGCGGCGATGGCCGAGCGCATCGCCGCCAACTGGATCGGCGGGATGCCCTGGGCGATGGCGATCTTCACCGTGACCTGCTGCGCGCCCCACACCAGGCACAGGAACACCAGCAAGGCCATGGCCCATGCGTCACGCGCACGCGAACTCGTCATGGAGCCTGTTTGCTAGGCGGGTCGTCGTGAGCGTGGGTCGCGGCCAGGCCAGTCGGCGATATGATCCTCCAACGGCCCCGCATCGCGTTCGCTGATCGCCCGCCCACGTACCGAGACTCCGGCGCTATGGACCGTCTCGGCCGAACCCGACACCAGCGGATGCCACCAGGCGAGGCCGCGTCCCTCGGCCACACGGCGGTAGCCGCAGGACGGCGGCAGCCAGTCGATGTCGCGCAACGCCCGCGGCGTGAGTCCCACGCAGTCGGGCACCACCCGCTGCCGGTGGACGTAGTCGCCGCACCGGCACTGATGCAGGTCGAGCAAATGGCAGGCGACGTTGGTGAACGACAACTCGCCGTCGTCCTCGTGCCGCAGCTTGTGTAGGCAGCAACGGCCGCAGCCGTCGCACAGCGACTCCCATTCCGCGGCGGACATCTCCGACAACCGCTTGGTGTCCCAGAACGGCTTGGGCGTGGCCAGGTCAGCCATAGGTTGCAGCCATCGGCTCAGCGACCCGGCAGCGGCGCGCTGGACACCGGCGCGTTGGGCGCCGCCGTGCCATAGGTGGGCGCGACGGGCGGAGATTCGCCATTGGCCGGCGGCGCGACCGAGCCGGAAAAGCGGGCCAGCATTTCGCGCAACGGCGCCGCGCCGGGGTTGCTGCCTTCGTTCTGGATAACCAGTTGCTGCGCCGCGATGGTTTTGCCGTAGTAGGCGGCGTTCCAGTCGCTCTTCACGGTGATGAGGCTGCCGTCCACCGATAGGCCCGCAAACAGGCCACGGCTGCGCGCGAACGCCACCACGTCGGCCTTGAGCGCGCCGGTGGTGCTACCGGAGACCCCGGTGCCGAGCGTCGCGAACGCCAGCCCGGCGTCGGCGCCGAACTTGAACTGGTCGTCGATAATCGCCTGCAACCCGCGGTCGGTCAGGATGATGAACAGGACCTGGCTGTCCTGCATCCCGACCTGCGCGCCGAAGCTGGCCGCGCTAAGATCATAGAAGGCCGGGTTCGACCAGCCGCTCGGACTGCGCCCGGTCAGCACGCAGTTGCCGCCCTGCCCGCCGAACACGAACCCGGCCTTGAACACCTGCGGACAGACCAGCACGCCACGGGCACGGCGCATCAGGCCGATCGCATCGCGGCCCTCACGCGCCGCCATCATGCCCTGCACCGTCAGCGTCGCCCGGTCGACGAGATCCTGCTGACGCAACTGCGCCTGCGCCCGCAACGGTGCGAGGGCGGCTAGAACCAACACCAGGACGACCACAGCGCGCTTCATTCGGCGACTCCTCGTTGTGGCGCACATTGTCCGATCCATGGGTTGCGGGGCAAGCCTCGCGTCACGGCTGAAGCCAGCCCGCCCCTCGACGACGCTCACAGGCCCGGCAACTCGTTCACGCAAACCACCCGCCAACCCGCCGGCGTGCGGTCGAGCCGGCTCAGCGACAGGTTTTCGACCGAAAGGTGCAGCGCGTTGTCGGCGCCGACCCGCAGCGCGTGCGCCAGGGCCGCGCGGATGGTGCCGCCGTGGCTCACCGCCACCACATCCTGTCCGGCGAAGGTCTCGGCCAGCCGTTCCATCATCGGCGCCACGCGCGCAATCCCGTCCGCCATACTCTCGCCACCGGGCGGCCGCTCGTCGCCGGCCAACGGCCAGAAACCGTGCGGCGGCAGCGTCAGCCGCTCCGGCAGCAGGTGATGCGGCAAACCCTGCCAGGAGCCGAAGCTGAGCTCGATCAGTCCCGGCTCGATGACGAGGTCCTGCTTCGGGTAGCCGGCGCCGAAGATGGCCGCCGCGGTGCGCTGGGTGCGCGACAATGGGCTGGCCAGCCACGTGGTGTCCGGGCCAGGCTTTGGCAGCCGCCGCGCCAACGCCTCGTACATCGACCGCTGGCCGACCAGGTTCAGCGGACACAGCGGCACGTCGTTGTTGCCGTAAATCAAGGCGCGGGCATTTTCCTCCACGATGGCGTGGCGGATCATCCAGAAACGGGTCTCGGTCATAGGTCTACTCGCCGATGGAGATGAGGGCGCCGCGCTCGCGGGCCGAGCGGAACTGCCAGATGAAGATCAGGACGGCCCCGGCCAGCCACAGCAGGTTGAGGCCGCAGGCCCAGCCCACCTGTCCCCAGACGGCATGGCCGGCCATTGCGGCGCGCATCCCCTCGAAGACGTGCGTGGACGGCAGCGCGAACGACACCGGCCGCACCCAGGCGGGCAGCACGGACACCGGGTAGAACACTGCGGAGAGCGGCGTCAGGCCGAACAGCACCGACCAGGCCAGCGCCTCCGCCCCGGCGCCATGGCGCAGGATCAGGCTGACGACGCCCAGCGACACCCACCAGCCCATGAGCATCAAATTGGCCACGAACACGACCAGGATCGGCCCGAGCGTGAACAGGTTGAAGGCGTAGAGCACGTAGGCCAGCAGCACCGCCGGCAGCACGCCGCAGGTCACCCGCAGCGCCGACATGCCGATCAGCGCCGCAACCAGCTCGGCCGGGCGCAGCGGGCTGACGAACACATGGCCCAGGTTGCGCGACCAGACCTCCTCGAGGAAGCTGATCGCCACGCCCATCTGGCTGCGCAGCGCCACTTCCCACAGCAGCACACCGGCCAGCAGCACGCCACCAGCCACCGCGACCGGGCTACCCAGGCGCGAGGCGAAGAAGCTCGCGGTGAAACCCCAGACGCACAGTTGCAGCACCGGCCAGTAGGCCAGTTCGAGCAGCCGCGGCCAGGAGCGGCGATACAGCGCGATGTGCCGGTACATCATGCCCCAGACCCGACGCAGCGAAGCTCGGGCGCCGTTCAGGCCATTGCCGCTCAGGCGGTTGGTGGCCGTATGGGTGATGCTCATGCCGCCACCGTCTCGGCCGGATGGTCGCGCTGGCGGTCGCGGGCGATGTCGAGGAACACCTGCTCCATGTCGGCGCGGCCGTAGCGTTCCAGCAGCTCGGCCGGGGCGCCCTGATCGACCACGTGGCCCTGCTTCAGCATCAGCACGCGGTCGCACAGCCGCTCGACCTCGGCCATATTGTGCGAGGCGAGCAGGATGGTGCAGCCGCTCTCGCGCCGATAACGCTCCAGCCAGCTCCGCACGAGGTCGCCGGTGTCGGGGTCGAGGCTGGCGGTGGGCTCGTCCAGCAGCAGCACGTCGGGACGGTTGATGAGCGATTTGGCCAGCGCCACCCGCGTCTTCTGCCCGGCCGAAAGCTGCCCTGCCAGCCGTCGGAGGATGGGCTGCAGGTCCAGCTCGCGGGCCAGTTCGGCGATCCGCCGCGTCGGCTGCCGCACGTCGTAGAGGTGGCAGTAGACGCGCAGGTTCTCCTCCACCGACAGGCGCGCCGGGAGCGCCACGTAGGGCGAGGAGAAGTTCATCCGTGCCAAAGCGGCGAAGCGGTCGCGCGCCATGTCGTGGCCGAGCACGGTGATGCGCCCGGTGGTCGGGATCAGCAGCCCCAGCAGCATGGCGATGGTGGTGCTCTTGCCGGCGCCGTTGCCGCCGAGCAGGCCCAGCGTGCTGCCGGCCGGCACGTCGAAATCGATGCCGTCGACAGCCAGCGTGGCGCCATAGCGCTTCGACAGGCCGGAGACGGTGATGACGCTTCTGGCCTGGCTCGACATGCGCTTCGATTAGGCCGCGGAGGCCATCCCGCCAAGCGCAATGTTGCGTGACAGCCATGCCGCCGGCCATGCCGGAGCCATCGCCCCGGCGCCCTGGAACAGCGCGATGCGCTGCGTGCGGCCCCAGGCGATCGCGGCCGCGGTGTCGGCGTGGGCCAGCACGATCCGTCCGGGGTCGCCCAGCGCGTTACCCAGGTCGTCGTCCAGGCTGGGCCGCCAGCGCAGTTCCAGCAGGTCGAGGCCGAGCCGTTCCAGCGGCAGCACCGGCAGCAATGCCGCCTCGACGCCGCGCAGCAGCAGCCGGTAGTGCCGGGCGCGGGCGAAGTCGCGGGCGAACACGAACATCGCGGGATCGGCCAACACGTCCGCCGCCAGCAGGTCGATCACCACATGCCCGCGCAGCAGCGCCGGCAATGCCGCATCAAAGCGCAGGAACTCGGGCGCCAGGATGCTGGCGACATTGAGGTCGAGGCTGAACGGCCCCGCCTCGCGCAACTCGCCGGGAGCCGCCAGCAACGTCAGCATCCGCTGGTCAAGGGTGCGGGTCAGCCGGCGGAACAGCCACGGGTCGGCACGCATCGAGCGCCCCGGCAGCAACGCCTCGGACAGCGCCGCGACCGACAGCACGCGACGCTCCCAGCGCAGCGCCAGGCCGCCGTCCCCGTCATTGCCGCACACCGCGCGCCGGCGCGCAAAGCTGGTCAGGTCGCAACTGGCCAGCCGCGCCTCCAACGCCGCGAGCGCCGCGGTATCGAGCGGTTCGCCGGCGGGCCGGGATGTCCGGTCGGGCAAGGCGCGGTCGAGGTTGGCCGCCGCGATGTCGCAGAGCCGGCGGGCGTCGCGCGGCAGCAGCAGCGTCTCGATCAGCGAGTCCGGCTGCGGCAGCAGGTCGCCGGTGAACAGATGCGCGATGCCGTCCCGGCTGGCCCGCAGCGCGGCATCGGCGTCGCCGCGCCAGATCATCACCAGGTCCATCCCCGGCAGCTCGAACAGTTGCGCGCGATCCGCCCCAGCCAGCGGGTCCAGTGCGGCGCGCGCCAGCCGCAGATGGTGCGGCTTGGAAAGGCCGGGCGGCAGGCGCGACAGATGCACCGTCAAGGCCTGGCGCGGGGTGCCGGAGGTGACGCTCTCGGCCACCAGCCGCAGCAGCTCGACGCCGTGCTGGCGGGCGACCTCCTCCACCGGCGCGGCGGCCACGTCCTGGCGCGCGCGGCGGCGCAGTGCGGAGATCATGTGGTGGCGATCATCGGCGGGGACGACGGCTGAAAGGACTCACTTTGGCGATCCTCGTTCTGGCGGGCCTCGGCGGGCGCGCCGGCGTCGAGCAGACGGATGTCGCGACAGAAACGCCGCCCTTCCGGTTCGACGGCGGCGGCGCGGGCGATGCACTGAGGCAATGTGCAGCCGCCGGCATGGGCGCACTCGACGATGCGGGCCGCCGCGAGCATGGCGTCGACATGGCGGCCCTGAAACCGTCGGATGCCCCTCGCCATGCCCCAGCGCAGCGCCGCCTCGGTATCGGCGCGAGCCAGCACGACTCTCGCCGCACCCTGCCCGGCGACCGCCGCGGCCACCGCCTCCGCATCAGCGACAGCCAGGTCGAGCAGCCGCGGCGACCAGTCGAGCTTCAGCAGGTCGACGCCCAGCGCCCAGGGCCGGGTCAGCAGCAGCGTCAGGTGCGACACCCCGGACAACATCAGCGTCATTCCGGCCGCCCGCACGCGCGCCCGGGCGGCAAGGAAGCCGGCGGCATCGGCGCACGCCTCGGCCATCGCGATCTCGACCCCGCACGACACGTCGCGGGCGCGGCAGGCCTCGCTCCAGACCAAAAAGGCATCGGAGGCGATGGCCGGCAGGTTCAGCGCTACATGCAGCGGCAGGCCCAATGCCGCGGCGGCATCCAGCGGAGAGCCGGAGCCCAAGGCCCGGTGCAGCGCGTCGAACAACAGCGGATCGAGGCGCCCCGCCAGGTGGCGGAGCAGGAACGGGTTGCCGCCGGGGTGGCCGGCATCGATGCCGGCCGAGGGCGCTTCGGCCAGCCCGCCGAGTCGCGCCTCCATCGCGGGCAGCGACAGGCCGATCTCGCGGTAGATTGGCCGCAAGCCGGCAGCAACGGGCCGCGCCGCCACGCCCCGGTACGGCAGCACGACCGCGACCTGGCGCCGCAGCAATTCGGCGACGCTGGCGCTGCCCAGCTTTGCCGGCGGCGGCCACGGCGACGCGCCGGCCGGTGACGCGGCCCGCGGATCGATGGGCACAGCCTCCCTGGCACGATCGGCGACGTATTGAACCAGCGCCGCTGCGCCACTGGCCAGCGGCCACAGCGACACCAGCCGATCGGGGTGCGGCGTATCGACCCGCAGCAGCCGCGCCAGCGTGGCCGGAAGGTTGTCGAGCGCGGCCTCCGGCACGGCTTCCGGCGGCACCCGGCACAACAGCACCAGATCGCCGTTGCGCAACACGAACACCTGGCCGTCGTGGCGTTGCGCGGCATCCTGCATCAGGGCGCGGGCGATCCGGCGATGATGCGGACGCGGCGCCGGCGGTTGCAGGCCGGACAACCGCAACACCAGCGCCACCCCGCCGCCCGGCCGCCGCAGCAGCCGACGCACCGCCTCCGCCAACACGCGCTCGGGGCCGTTCGAGGAAGCATCTGGCTGAGGGTTCGATTGCACCCCGGCACCGTGCGGCGGCGGGGTTAAGCCTGGGTTAGCGGCGCGGCCATTTGGTTCGATTCCCATCTTGGCTTGCCACGCTACACCGGCTTCGCTACGGCTCTGTCATGGAGCAGCCGGCCCTTCAGATCCTGCCGGCCTTCCAGATCTTGGCGGAGGCCGCGACCCGGCTCGGCCGCGCCTCGGTTCTGGTGGTGGGCGACGCGATGCTCGACCGCTACATCTACGGCGATGTCGACCGCATCAGCCCGGAAGCGCCGGTGCCGGTGCTGTGCATCCAGCGCGAACTGGCGGTGCCTGGCGGGGCCGCCAACGTGGTGCGCAACCTGGGCGCGCTGGGCGCCGCGGTGGCGTTCGTCTCGGTTGTCGGCGACGACCAGGCAGGTTCCGACCTCACCGGCCTGATCGGCGGCCAGCCGGGCGTCGAGCCGTGGCTGTTGGTGCAGGGCGGCCGGGCCACCACGCTGAAGACGCGGTTCATCGGCCACGGCCAGCAACTGCTGCGCGCCGATCGCGAGGACGCCGTGCCGGTAGACGCCAAGCTGGCGGAGCGGCTGGTGCGCATCGCCCGCGACGCCATCGCCGCAACCTCGGTGACCATCCTGTCCGACTACGGCAAGGGCGTGCTGGCGGGCGACGTGCCGGGCACGCTGATGGCGGCGGCGCGGCAGGCCGGGCGGCCGGTGGTGGTCGACATGCGCGGGCCGGACTTCGCGCGCTACGCCGGGGCCGACGTGCTGACCACCTCATGGCGCAACCTGACCCGCGCCACGCAGCGCCAGACCGAAACCGATGCCACCGTGGCGCTTGCCGCCGCCGATCTGCGGCGGACGCACGACCTGGGCGCCGTGGTTATCCTGCGCACCGGCCACAGCCTGACGGTGGTGATCCGCGGCGATGGGAACGACGCGCCCGACGAGGTGCTGCAACTGCGCAATCAGTCGATCGACACCAGCGATACGTCGGGGCTGCGCGACACCGTGGTCGCCATGCTGGCGGCATCGCTCGCGGTCGGCTTGCCGCTGCCGGTGGCCGCCGGACTCGCCAACGTCGCCGGCTCGGTGCTGGCCGGGCGGGTCGGCACCGCGCTGGTGCGCCAGCCCGACCTGCTGGCCGCGCTGACCCCGCGCGCCGCCGACCACAAGATCATGTCGCGCGAGGCGGCGGCGGAGCGGGTGGAGCGCTGGCACCGCGTCGGCTGGCGCGCCGGGTTCGTGCTCGGCGCCTTCGACAACGCCACCACGCCAGAGGTGGCGGCGATGCTGGAGCACGCCCGCAGCTCCTGCGACCGGCTGGTGGTCGGGCTGGCGCGGGACGGCGTCGAACCGGAGGCGATCCGGGCCGCCCGGCTGGCGGCGCTGCCCAGCGTCGACCTGGTGGTGTCCTCCGGCGCCGAGCCGACCGAGGAACTGCTCCGGACGCTGCGGCCGGACCTGCTGATCGAGGCCGCCGGGACCGCCGGCCGCAGCGCCCGCGCCGAACTCATCAGCGAATGGGGCGGCCGGGTGCTCGCCGCCAGCCAGCCCGAACCCGTCTGACGCTGACTATTATCGAAGCAGGTCGAGCAGCGCCCGCGTCAGCAGGCCGTCGGGCTGTTCGAGCGTGTCCAGGATGTCGAAGTGGTTGGCCCGTGCCACCGGCAGCAGCGGGCCGGGCGCGTGAGCGGCGGCGCGGCGGGCGTGCAGCGCGCGGCTGTCGTCGACCAGCGCCGCGAGTTCCGCGGTGCCGTAGGCAATCGCCATCGGCTTGGCCACGACCGCCCTGCGCAGCGGCGAGAACTCGGCCATGTCGGCGTCGCTGAGCCGCAGCTTTTCGTCGAGGTAGGTGTCGCGGACTGGCCCAAGCTCGAACACGCCGGAGACCGGCATGGCGGCAACCACCGCCGGATGTGCGGCCGCCAGCGCCGCCAGATGACCGCCGGCCGAGTGGCCCGCGACCAGCAGCCTGCCGCCGATCCCGTGGGCTGCGGCGTGCTCCCGCAACCAGTCGAGGATGGCCATAACCTCGCCCACGATCCCGCGCATGTCGGCGTCGGGCGCCAGGGTGTAGCCGGGGAACGCCGCCGACCAGCCGTGCGCCCGCACGCCATTGGTGACCGAGCTGACGAGGTTGCGGCCGCCGCCTTGCCAGTAGCCGCCATGGATGAACACCAGGCAGGGCGCGCTTGACTCGCTTGCGGGAAACAGGTCGATGCGGTTGCGCGCGCCGGCGCCATAGGGAATGTCGAGGCTGCCGGGATGGGCTGCCCGCAACGCCGCCGAGGATGCCTGGCGCCGCTCCCGAATGTCTTGATGGTCGGGCACCGCCGCGCCATTGTCGTAGGCGGCATCGCGCTCGGCCCGGGTTAATTGGCGCCAGTCCGTGCCTGTTGCGTCCATCGCCATGCGAACCCTCCAAAGCGAGCCGCCCCTGCCGTCTCCGGCAAGGGCGGCTGCGTCAAATCCGTGCTCCCGCCGGATCAGGTGGCGGCGGGGTGGCCGCCCAGCTTCTTGGCCATGCCGAGGTGCGACTGGATCTCCGGCGCGATACGGGCGGCGAACGCCTTCACCTCGGGGTCGGTGCCGTTCTGCGCCTCGTTCTGGAACACCTGCAGCGTGGCGGCGTGGTCGGTCGCCTGGAGGTTCAGGTAGGTCCGGTCGAACGCCCGGCCATGCAGTTTGCCCAGCGCGTCATAGGCAGCCTGATGGGTGGCATCCATCGTGGTTGGCGGCGTGATGCCCTTGGTCATCGCCAATTGGGTCAGTTGCTGGTTGGCCGTGGTATGGGCATCGACCATCTTCACCGCGAACGCGCGGGTCGACGAGCGGGTCGCCTGCTGGCGCGCCAACTGGCTGAAGGTCACTTCCTCGATGCCGGAGCGCGAGGCGGTGTCGAGGAAGGTGGCGTCCGTGGTCGAGAGCGTCGGCGTGGTCTGCGCCTGGACGGCGCCCTGGACCGCGGTGCTGGCCTTCTCGGCGGTGGCGCAGCCGGCCAGCGGCAGGGCGGCAATGGCGGCGGCAAGCATGAACTTCGAGGAAAGGCGCATCGGGGGAGTCTCCAGATTATACTATTGGTGTAACAAAAACGCGGCGACGCGGCAAAGTTGCATTCAGCGGCCTCGTCATCGGCCCTGGCGGAACCGTTCCACCGCTGCAATCAGGGCGCGTCGCACACCCGGCTCCAGCGCCGAATGCCCGGCGTCCGGCACCACGCTGAGCCGTGCCGCGGGCCAGGCGGCTGCGAGGTCGAAGGCGCTGACCGCCGGGCAGATCATGTCGTAGCGGCCCTGCACGATCTCCGCCGGCACATGGCCGATGCGCGGCATCCCGGCCAGCAGGCCGCCCGGCGGCAGGAACAGCCCATGCGCGAAGTAGTGCGCCTCGATCCGCGCCAGGCCGAGCGCCGAGCGGTCCTGGGCGAAGCTGTTGACCGTCTCCGGGCTGGGCAGCAGCGTGCTGCACGAGCCTTCGTACACCGACCAGGCGCGGGCGGCGGCCATGTGGACCGCCGGGTCCGCGTGGGTCAGCCGGCGCAGGTAGCCGCCCAGGATGTCGCCGCGCTCGGCTTCCGGCAAAAAGCTGGCGAAGGTCGCGTGGGCGTCGGGGAAGAACGCCGCGAGGCCGTGCAGGAACCACTCGACCTCGCTCTCGCGGCCGAGGAACACGCCGCGCAACACGCAGCCGGCAACCCGGTCGGGATGCGCATGGGCGTAGGCGAGCGCCAGCGTCGAACCCCAGGAGCCGCCGAACAGCAGCCAGCGGTCGACCGCCAGGTGCCGGCGCAGCGTCTCGATGTCGCGCACCAGGTCGGAGGTGGTGTTCTCGGCCAGGCTGCCGAGCGGGCGGGAGCGGCCGGCGCCGCGCTGGTCGAACACCACCAGCCGCCAGAACGCCGGGTCGAAGAACCGCCGGTGCACCGCCCCCGCGCCGGCGCCGGGGCCGCCGTGCAGGAACAGCACCGGGATGCCGCGCGGGTTGCCGACCTGCTCCCAGTACATGACGTGACCCGCCGACAGCGGCAGGTAGCCCGTCTCATAGGGGCCGATTTCGGGGAACAGGTCACCACGGGGCATGGCTGTGTAATTACGCGATTTTGCCGCGAGGTAAATGCGTCCTAGCATGGTCCGATGAAGGTGGGCTTGCGTGGATGAGGGTTGGACTGGACAGGGTATGGGTCGGCTGCGGTGCATTGGCGGGGGTAACCGCCGTGGCGATGGCAGCGGCGGCGGCGCATGGACCGGTGCCTGACAGCCTGACGCCGGCGGCGCTGCAGCAATTGCGCAACGGCATCCAGATGCATGGCTGGCACGCCCTGGCGTTGTTCGGCACCGGGATCTGGGCGCCGCGCGGCGGGCGGCTCGCGGATGCGGCGGGCGCCGCGTTCGTGCTGGGACTGCTGGCGTTCTGCGGCGCGGTGTATGGGCTGGCGCTGGACGGCCTGCATGTGACCGCGCTGGCGCCCACCGGCGGCCTGCTGCTGACGGCCGGCTGGCTGCTGCTCGGGCTGTCCGCCGTGCGTGCGCCGCGAGTTCGATGAGGTGAGCGTTGCCGCCGCCTATTTGGCGCCCGAGGGACTGGAGGCGGTGCTGGCCGAGGAGCTTGCCCGCCACGGCGTCGGCATCGCGAGCTGGCACGGCAGGCTGGCGCTGTCGCCCGACCCGCCGGCGCCAAGCGCCTGGGCGCTCGACGTATGGACCGCGCCGCAGGAGATCGCCGCCGGGTCGGTGAAGCAGGTCGCCGACGCGCTGCGTGCCATCCAGCGCAACTGGGCGGCGTACCCGGCCCTGTACAATCGCCGCATGGCGCTGATCGGGGACCGCCTGCCGCCGGTCTCGGCCAAGCCGTTGACGTTCCCAAGCCCGCCGCCTGGGTCGCATCTGGGCGCATGGACGCTGCTGGCGCCCGACCGGATGCTGGTCAGCGCCACCAAGACCAGCCCGTTCGTCAACGGCGAGGCGCAGTTCGAGGAAGACCGCGGCGGGCCGCCGAGCCGCGCCTACCTCAAGCTGTGGGAGGCCTGCACGCGGCTTGGCGCTTGGCCGACGCCGGGGCAGACCTGCCTCGACCTCGGAGCGGCGCCGGGTGGCTGGACCTGGGCGCTGGCGCGGCTGGGAGCTATGGTCACGGCGGTGGACAAGTCCAACATCGACCCGATGGTGGCCGCCCTGCCCGGCGTGTCGGTGCTGCGCGAGAGCGCGTTCGCGTTGCCGCCGCAGCCGGTCGATTGGCTGTTCAGCGATGTCGTGGCCTACCCCGACCGGCTGCTGGCGCTGGTGCAGCGCTGGATCGCCTCGGGCCAGGTGCGGCGCATCGTCTGCACCGTGAAGTTCCAGGGCGAGACCGACCATGACGCCGCCGCCGGGTTCGCGGCCATTCCGGGCGGCCAACTGATGCATCTGTTCCACAACAAGCACGAGCTGACCTTCGCCTGGGGAATGCAGCGACGCACGCCCGGCAAGCCGTGAAGGGGCTTTCGGGGCAGGCGATCGGCGCCGGCCTGCTGGCGGCGTTCGTGGGCTTCGCCAGCACCTTCACGGTGATCGTGCGCGGCCTGACCGCGGTCGGCGCCACGCAGGCGCAGGCGGCGTCGGGCCTGATGACCGTATCGGTGCTGATGGGCGTCGTCGGCGTGGCGCTGAGCCTGCGCACGCGCCAGCCGATCAGCGTCGCGTGGTCCACGCCCGGCGCCGCCCTGCTGGTGACCTCGCACCCGCCGCCGGGCGGTTTCCCGGCGGTGGTCGGGGCCTTCGTGGTGACCGGGCTGCTGATCGTGCTGGCCGGCCAGTGGCGGTTGCTCGGGCGCATGGTGGCGGCGATCCCGACCGCGCTGGCCAGCGCGATGCTGGCCGGCATCATGTTCTCGCTGTGCGTGGCGCCGGTGCTGGCAATCGGCGCATACCCGGTGGCGGGGCTGGCGATCGTCGCGACCTGGGCGCTGGTGGCGCGGGTGCGGCGGGTGCTGGCAATTCCGGCGGCGGTGCTGGTGGCGGCGATCGCGGTGTCCGCCACCACGCATCTCTCGATGCAAGCCTTGGGTCCGCTGTGGCCGCAGCCGGTGCTGGTGATGCCGAGCTTCTCGGCGGCGGCGGCGATCGGGCTCGCGCTGCCGCTATTCGTCGTCACCATGGCGTCGCAAAACATCCCCGGGCTGGCGGTGCTGACCGTCAACGGCTATCGCCCGGACTCACGCTCGATCTTCACCGTGACCGGCCTCGCCTCGATCGTGGCGTCGGCGTTCAGCGGCGTCGCCGTAAACCTCGCGGCGATCACCGCAGCGATGTGCGCCGGCCCCGACGCTCACCCCGACCCGGAGCGGCGCTACTGGGCCAGCGTCACCGCCAGCCTCGCCTACATCGTGTTGGGCCTCGGCGCCACGGCGGCCACCGCCTTCATCAGCGTGGCGCCGCCGCTGCTGATCGAGGCGGTGGCTGGCCTGGCGTTGCTGGGCGCGTTCGGCGGCTCGATGATGCAGGCGATGCACGAGCCGCGCGAGCGCGAGGCCGCCGCCGTCACCTTCCTGGTCACCGGATCGGGCGTCGGCTTCCTCGGCATCAGCGGCGCGTTCTGGGGTCTGCTGGCGGGCGGCGCCATCATGGCGCTCACGCGCTGGCGCGGACCGCGGCGCAGATAGCCGCGACATCGGCGTCGGTGAGGTCGGGGTGCAGCGGCAACGCCATGATGCGCGTCGAGAGATCCTCGCTGACCGGCAGGCTCGCCCCGTCATGCGCGTGCGCGTAGGCCGGCTGCTGGTGGAGCGGGCGCGGATAATACACGGCACTCGGCACGCCGGCCGCCTTCAACCCGGCCTGCATCCGCTCGCGGGCGGCGGCGTCGGGGAGCAGGATGGCATAAACCGCCCAGGCGCTGCTGCTGTCCGGCACCCGCGCCGGCACCGCGACCGCGTTGCCGAGGCCGCTGTCGTAAGCCTGTGCAATCCGCTCGCGTGCCGCCAGCTCGTCGACGAACACCGTCAGCTTGCTCAGCAGCACCGCCGCCTGGATGGTGTCGAGCCGGCCGTTCATGCCGGTGCGCAACACCTCGTAGCGCGCGGCGCCCTCGCCGTGCGAACGCAGGCTGCGGTACAGCGCGGCACGCTCGGCGCTCTCGGTGAACAGCGCGCCGCCGTCGCCATAGGCGCCCAGAGGCTTGGACGGAAAGAAGCTGATCGCGGTCGCGTCCGCCATGCTGCCGAGCGGCGCGCCGTGCAGGGTGGCGCCGAAGCTCTGGGCGCAGTCGTCGAGCGTGAACAGATCCTCGCGCGCCGCGATGCCGCGCAGCGCCGGCCAGTCGGCGGGCTGGCCGAACAGGTCGACGCCGATCACCGCGCGCGGCCGCAGCCTGCCGGCGACGCGCACCTCGGCCACACGCGCGCCGAGATGCGCGGGATCGATCTGGAAGGTGTGCGGGTCGACATCGACGAACACCGGCGTGGCGCCCAGCAACAGCGGCACCTCGGCGGTGGCGGTGTAGGTGAAGGCAGGCAGGAACACCGCGTCGCCCGGCCCGATCGCCTCTGCCATCATGGCGATCTGCAGGGCGTCGGTGCCGGAGCTGACGGCCACGCAATGCGCCGCCCCGCAGAACCCGGCCAGTTCGCGCTCCAGCTCCGCGACCTCCGGCCCGAGCACGAACTGGCAATGCGCCAGCACGGCGTCGAGCCGAGCGCGCAGGTCGCCGGCAATGCGGGCCTGCTGCGCCTTGAGGTCGAGAAACGGGATCGGGCGCGTCGTTACGTCCATAAGACTGCCGCTTAAATCGAAGCGGCAATCCACTCGCGCAGCACGCTCTTCGGCGCAGCGCCTACCTTGGTCGCGACCGGCTTGCCATCCTTAAACAGCACCAGCGTCGGGATGCCGCGCACGTTGTAGTTGGTCGGCGTCTGCGGGTTCTCGTCGATGTTGACCTTGGCCACGGTCAGCTTGCCGGCATACTCGCCGGCGATCTCCTCAAGCGCCGGGCCGATCGCCTTGCACGGCCCGCACCACTCGGCCCAAAAATCGACCAGAACGGGGCCGGCCGCCTGCAGCACGTCGGTGTCGAAGCTGGCGTCGCTGACCGGCTTGGTGTTCGCGCTCATAAGTGCATTCCTTAATCGGTTGTCGACACAAGTTGGGGGCCGCGCTGAGCGGGATCAAGCGGAGCATGGGGGTCCAGCCATGCGTCCGGCAAGGGCATGGCCACCGCCCCGCTCGTCCAGACCAGCGCGCAGGCGACGCCGCGGCCAGGGAACGCCGCCCGCAGCACCGCGCGATACGCCGCCATCTGGCGCAGATAGAGCACCGGCACCGCGTCCAGGCCGTCGGGCGGCAGCCGGTTGGTCTTGTAGTCGGCCACCAGCACGCGGTCCGGCAACACGGCCAGGCGATCCACCACGCCGCTGACCACGATGCCGGCGACGACTCCCGTCAGCGGCGCCTCGGCGCGGCTGCCGGGAGCGAACAGCGGCACGAGGTCGGGATGCTCCAGCACCGAGGCGAGATCGGCCAGCGTCGCCTCGATCTCGTCCGCATCAAGGCCGCTGCCGGGCCGCGAAAGGTAACTGCGCGCCGCCTGCCCGCGGGCGGCCAGCGGCAGGTCGGGGAGGTGCTGCAACAATACGTGCAGCATCTGGCCGCGTTGGAAGCGGTCGGTCCCGGCGGCGCGGTCGGCGAACGGGGCGGCGGCGGGCGGCACCGGCCCCAGTCGCGCGTCGGCCGGACGGCTGGGCGCCAGGCGCGCCGGCAACGGCGGCTCCACCGGCGCCGGGCGCGGCTGCCACAACGGCGCCCGGCCGGCCCAGTCCGGCAGCGGCGCCGCGTCGAACAGCGCGCGTTCGGCGACGACTTCGGCAGGCGCCACGGTTTGCGGGCAGGCCAGCTCCCGCGCCGCGCCATCCCATCCCTCGAACGGCGCCGATGGCGCTTCCAGCGTGGCAAATCCGCCGGCGATCAGGTTGTACCAGCTACCCTCGGCCGCGCCGTGTTGCGGGGTGTAGCCGCACACCAGCAGCCGGTCCTCGGCGCGGGTCAGGGCGACATACAGCAGCCGGTTGTGCTCCTCGCGCGCCCGCTCCTGCTCTCGTTCGTGCAGGACCTGCGCCGCGTCGCCGCGCAGGTCCTTGCTGGCGCTCCATACCGGGATCGCCAGCCGGCCGTCGGGTCCGTCGACCTCGCTCCACAGCCAGGCCTCGCGCTCGTCCGGCTTGGTGGTGGTGTCGGGCAGGATCACCAGCGGGGCCTGCAGGCCCTTGGCGCCATGCACGGTCATGATCCGCACCGCGTTGCCGGCCGCCTCCGGCTCGCGCTTCACCTCCGCCGCCGACTGCCGCAGCCAGTGCAGGAAGCCCTGCAGCGACGGCGGGCGGCTGGCGGCGAACGCCAGGGCGGAGGACAGCAGCTCGTCGAGCGGCTCGGCGGCCTCCTGCCCAAGCCGCCCCAGCAGCCGCGCCCGGCCGCCGAGCGGTCCCAGCGCCTCCGCCAGGATCGCGTGCGGCGGCGCGAAATCGACCCGCGCCAGCAACCGCGCCACGAAGTCGTTGGCCGCGCGCCAGTCGGCCCGCTCGCGCGCCCGGTGCCGCAGCGCCTCGATCAGCCGGCCGCGGCGTCCGGTTTCGAGCGGCGCGCCGGTCGCCAGCGCCTCCAGGCTGTCGGGCGAGAGGTTGCCGAGCGGGCTGGTGAGCACGCAGGCCAGCGCCAGGTCGTCCTCGGGCAGCAGCAGCGCGTCGCACAGCGCCAGCATGTCGGCCACCGCCGGCTGCGCCGTCAGCAACATGCGGTCGAGTCCCGCCACCGGCACGCCCAGCGCCTTCAGCGCGCGGACCAGCGTGCGGCCCAGGTTGTCGCGCTTGCGCACCAGCACCAGCACGTCGCCCGGCGCCAGCGGACGGCCACGGCTTTCCAGCATCGTGCCGCCGGAGGTCTCGCGGGCGATCCACCCGGCAAGCTGCTCGGCCAGTTGCTGTTGCGCGCCGACCGCATGGAAGTTCCGCTCCGGCACCACCCACGGCTGCTTGGCGAGCGGCTCCGGGCGCGGCACCAGCGGCCACAGCGTGACCCGTCCGGCGTGCCCGGCGCGATGCACGCGGTGATGCAGCGTGTCGTCGGTGACGCCGGCCGCCGCGTCGGGATGCGAGAACACCGCGTCCACCAGTTGCAGCACCGCCGCCGTCGAGCGGAACGAGACGTCGAGCGCCACGTTCTCCCAACGCTCGCCCGCCGCCCGCACGCGCTGCCCGAGGCGGTCGCGCCAGGCGTCGAACGCGGCCGGCTCGGCGCCCTGGAACGAGAAGATCGACTGCTTGCGGTCGCCCACCGCGAACACCGTGCGCGGCGGCGCATTCTTGCGGGCGCCATCCTCGTGGGCGCCGGCGCCGGCATGGAACTCGGCGGTCAGTGCGCCGGCGATGTCCCACTGCGCCGGCGCCGTGTCCTGCACCTCGTCCAGCAGCATATGGTCGAGCCCGCCGTCGAGCTTGAACAGCACCCAGGCCGCGCCGGGATCGTGCAGCAGCGCCAGCGTGCGGGTCACCAGGTCGGCGTAGTCGAGCTGCCCCGCCGCCGCCTTGCCGTTCGCATAGCCCTGGGTGACCGGGACCGTCAGCGCCAGCATGGCGATCGCCGCCTCGGCATGGCGGGCGGCGCGCATCCTCGCGGCGACGTCGAACACCCGCGCCTGCTCCGCCAGCATCGCGTCGCGCAGGTCGGGCCGGCTGCCGGCGAGCTTGTCGTTGACCAGCGACTTGGCCGCGCAGGGCTGGCCGTCGGCGTTGAGGAAGCGGCGCGCCCACTCCGGCCAGCGCGCCGGACGGGTCGCCACATCGTCGCTCAGCCAGTCCAGCAGTTGCTCCGCGCGCAGCTTCACCGCATCCGAGGCGAGCGTCCGCAACTCACGCAGCGCCGCCACCAGCGCGCGCTCCCCGGGCCACTCGGCCGACGCCGCCAGCACCTCCGCCTCGCTGCCGGGCGCGTCGAGCAGGCGTCGCAGCAATGCCGCCACGGTGTCCGGCGACTGCCGGAGCAGCAACTCCAGCCGGGCGCGGTCCGTCTGCAGCGAGGCCGTCAGCTTGTTGAACTGTCTCGCGGTGACCAGCGGGGCGACCTGCATCAGGGTCCGCCGCTGGATCTCGGTGTGCGCCTCGTCCAGCACCGACTCGCCCGCCGCCAGCAGCGTGCCGCCGCTCTCCACGTCGTCGGCGACGCGGAAGTGCGGCGACAGCCGGGCCTCCAGCGGGAAGCGCCGCAGCAGCGACTGGCAGAAGCTGTGGATGGTGCCGATGCGCATTCCGCCGGGCAGGTCGAGCACGCGGGCGAACAGCGCCCTTGCCGCCGCACGGCTGGCCTCGCCGGGCGCGATCGCCAACTGGCGCAGCCGCTGGTCCAACGCCAAATCGTCGAGCGTCACCCACTCGCCCAGGGTGCGGCGCAGGCGCAGCGCCATCTCGGCGGCGCCCGCCTTGGTGTAGGTCAGGCACTGGATGCGCGCGGGATCGGCCCCGGCCAGCATCAGCCGCAGCAGCCGGTCGGTCAGCAGCTTGGTCTTGCCGGAACCGGCGGAGGCGGCCACGAAGGCGCTGACCTCGGGGTCCGAGGCAACCAACTGCGCCCGGCTGGCGCGCTCGCCCGGTGTAGAGTCTATCGCGTTCATTCTGACGTCTCGCTCCATTCCGCGGCGCGCGCGAGTTGCGCGTAGTCGGCAAAGCGCGGCCGGCGCGCGGGATGCGGCGCGTGGGGGTAGGCGCGGTCGAGCTGCGCGAACTCGGCCAGCAGGCGGCGCAGTTGCGCCTCGGCCTCGTCGACCTCCTTGGTGGTGGCCTGGTGCTGGCCCTTGAACAGCGCCTTCTCCTCGCCCGCTCTCGCGCCGCCGGACAGCCGCCAATACGCCAGTTGCACGTCGCAGCCGGCGAAGGCCGGACCGAAGGCGCCCTCGCGCGCCATCACCGCCTCCAGCAGCAACTGCGGCGCGGCGCCGTCCGAGGCTTCGGCGCCGCTGGGCGGGGTGCCGGTCTTGTAGTCGATGATGGCGAGGCTGCCGTCGCGGCACAGCTCGATGCGGTCGGCGCGGCCACGCAGCTCGATGCCGCCGACCTCCCAGACGCCGGTGATTTCGGCATCGACCGACAGCAGCGGCCTGGCTTCGCGACGCGCCGCCTCGTGCTCCACCAGCCAGCCGGCGATGCGCAGCAGCCGGGGCCGCCACCAGGCGCGCAACGCCGGGCGCACGCCGCTGTCGAGCAGCGCCCGCTCCATGCAGCCCTCCAGCCGATGCGCCGCGTCGTGCGGCCAGTCGGGGCCGGCCTCCGACAGGAACAGTTCCAGGCCGCGATGCACGAGGTTGCCGATGTCGAGCGCGTCGGTGTCCTGGTCCAGCGGGTCGAGCGCGCGCAGCCGCAGCACGTGCTTGGCGTAGATCGCGTATGGGTCGGCCACCAGCGTCGCCACGTCGGTGATGCTGAGCCGGCGCGGGCGCAGCGCCAGCGCCGGGCGCGGCATCGGCGGCGGCGCCGGCCGCGGCGGACCGTCCGGCAGGTCGAGCGCGCGTGACCAGGCGACCGCGGGATGCGCCGGCAACGCCTGCCCGAGCCCGGCCAGCAGCGCATCGAGCCGCGCCAGCCAGCGCGCCGGCACCGCGGGCGCACGGTCGCGGCGCTGCGGGCAGGACAGCACCGCCACCGGGGCGCAGCACGCCGTCATGACGAAATCATGGGCGCTCTGGCCAATCCGCTCGTCCGCGTCGGGCAGGCCGGCATGGGCGCGCATCTGCCGGCTCATCCACGGGCCGGGCTCGGTCGCCGGCGGCCACACGCCCTCGGCCAGGCCGCCGAGCACCACCACATCGACCGACTGCAGCCGCGCCTCCAGCAAGCCCCATATGGATATCCGCGCGTGCTCGGAGGTCTCCTTGCGGCCACGCAGCGCCCGCCGGCTGCGCACCACCGGCCCCTCCAGCAGCGCGTCGAACAGGTTGGGCAGGATGGCCGGCGACTGGTCGGGCAGCGTCGCCAGGGCATCGCGGCACAACGTCAGATGCGCCGACAGCGCCTCGCCCTCCTCCAGCGCCCAGAGCCGATGCGGGCCGCTCTCGGCATCGGTCGCCGCCAGCCCCTCGGCCGTCGCGACCAGGGCCGCCAGCAACTCGGCGGGCGCCACGGCGGACGCTGCGAAGACGCGCAACAGCGGCGCGAGGCAGCCTTCCAGCCGGATCAGGAACGCCAGCAGTTCGGTATGTTCCAGGCGCTCCTTGCTCAACCTCAGCCGCAGTCCGGTCAGGCCGACCTGCGGCCGCGCGCCGCGCAACGCCTCGCGCTCCAGCCGCCGCGCCGCATCGCGGCAGGCGACGGCAGGCAGGCCGGCGGCGGCGAACGGGTGCTTCAGCAGCGCCAGCAACGCCACCGGCGCCAGTCCATCGGCGACGGCACGGACCAGCAGGCGCAGGAACACCGCGGGCGGCGTCTGCGCCAACGGCTCGCCGGCGCTGTCGTCGGAGATCACCCCCCAGCGCAGCAGCTCGTTGGCGACCCTGGCCGCCAGCGCACGGTCGGGCGTCACCAGGGCGACGGTGCGGCCGGCAACCTCCAGCGCGTCGCGCAGCACCACGGCGATGGCGGCCGCCTCCTCCTGTTGGTCGGCGGGGTACAGCCGGTACAGGCCGGCAACCTCGGCCGGCGCCGCGCGGCGCCAGGCATCGAGGGCGGTGGCGGGCCGCAACGCGGTGGCGAGTGCCGTGGCGCGATGGCGCGGCACCTCCGCCTCGGCGTCCCACACCGCGACCTCGTCGCGCCGGGCGCCGATGCCGGCCAGCAGCGCCGCCAGCGTGGTCTGCGGGTGGGCGCAGTCGAGCGCGTCCCACACCGCCTCGGGCATCGCGGTGTCGAGGCCCGGCAGCACGACCATGCCGGTCGGCAGCGCCGCCGCCACGCGCAGCAGCGCCGCCACCGACGGGATGCCGCCGGTGGCGCCGGCGACCCACACCGGCGCGCGGGGCGGCGACTCCTGCCACGCCTTCGCCTGTCCGCGCAGCAAGGCCACCTGCCGCGCCGCCGGGTTCATCAGGCCCTGCTCGGCCAGCCAGGCCGGCCAGGCGCGGGTGACGATCGCCAGGAACCGCAGCGTCACCTCCCAGTGCTCGGCGTAGCTGCCGGCGTTGGCGCGGGCGAGCGCCTCCGGCAGGTCGAGTTCGGCGCGCTCCGCCTCGTCCATCAGCGCCGCCAGTTCCTGCGCCAAGGCCCAGGCGCGGTCGGCGGTGGCGACTCCGCCATGGTCCTCCGGCAGCTTCAGGATCAACTGCGCCAGCACCGCCAAGCGTCGCTGCGGCTCGACCGCCGGCGGCAGTTCGAGGGCGCCCGACAACGCCAGCGGCGCCTCGTCGATCGCGCCCAACGCGGTGATCCTCGGCAGCAGCATCGGCCGGCCGGCGGAGACGTGCAGGAACGAGTCGGACAGCGCCCGCGCGGCGCGGCGGGTCGGCAGCAGGATCACTCCCTGCGAGGGGTCGTCGGGATACTCCCCGAGCCAGCGTGCCGCGAGCGTGTCGAGGAACGGCAGATGCGGCGGGATGGTGGCGATGCGCAAGGCCATCAGCGCGTCTCGCCGGTGACGCGGGCGTGCAGCAGGTATTCGGCCTCGGCCAGGTCGGGCGGGGTCGAGAGGTGGAACCACAGGCCGTCATGCACCAGGCCGAGCAGCCGGCCAGCCTTGATCGCCTCGTCCCACAGCAGGTTCATGCTGAACGCGCCAGCCGGCGCCGCCCCGAACAGCGCCGGGCGCACGATCTGCAGGCCGGCATAGACGTAGGGCACCACCTCGTTCTCACGCGGGCGGCGCACGCCGCCCCATGGATCGATCACGAAGTCGCCGCGCCCGATCTCCGACTGCACCAGGAACGAGCGCTGCATCAGCAGCATCGCGTCGATGCTGTCGCCGGCCGCCTCCCAGGCGTCGATCAGCCGGTCCAGCGCCGGCGTCGGGCCGTCGATCCAGAACGCATCGCCGTTGACGATCAGGAACGGCTCCGGCCCGAGGTCGGCCAGGGCGGCAAGGACGCTGCCGCCGGTGTCAAGCAGCGCGTCCTCGTGCCGCAGCATCACCTCCGGCGGCGCGGCGCGGGCGGCGAGGTGGGCGGCGACAAGTCCGGCCTGCCAGTGCGCGTTGACCACGACGCGGCCGATCCCGGCCTGCGCCATGCGGTCGAGCGCGTGGTCCAGTAGCGGCCGGCCGCCCAGCGGCAGCAACGGCTTGGCAGTGGCGGCGGTCAACGGGCGCATCCGCGTGCCAAGGCCTGCCGCCAGCAGCATGGCCGCGCGCGGGCGCATCAGCCGGGCCTCGCTGGTTTCAACGCGGCCAAGCGGTCGGGCCAGCCGTCGAGGCTTGCCGTGCGGGAATCGTCGGCGGCCGGCTGCAGGTTCACCGACAGCGCATCGTGCGGCCGCAGCGCGCCCAGTCGCTCCGGCCATTCGACCAGCACGACGTCGGCGCGGGCGTCGTCCCAGCCGAGTTCGGTCAGCGACTCGGGACCGGCCAGCCGCCACAGGTCGAAATGATGCGCGCGGAACAGCGGCAGGTCGTAGCTCTGCACCAGCGTGTAGGTCGGGCTCGGCACCTCGAGCGCCGCGTCGCCCGCCGCATGGCGCAGGAAAGCGCGGGCGAAGGCGCTTTTTCCGGCTCCCAACGGCCCTGCTAGCAGGATCGCGTCGCCTGCCCGCGCCAGTCCGGCCACGCGCGCCGCAAGGCCTTCGGTCGCGACGAGGTCGGGAAGCGTCAGGGCCAGCGGTTCGGGCATGGCGCAATCTGCCCGGCGGCGGCGGCGGCCACAACCGCGCTTTGCCCGTGCTTGCCTGCCCATGCTTGCCGGATCGCGCGCGGACGCTACGTTCAGGCGCATGGAAGATGCCCTTGAGACCGATGTCGCAATCATCGGCGCCGGCCCGGTCGGGCTGTTCGCCGCCTTTGAATGCGGGATGCTGAAGCTGTCCTGCGTGCTGATCGACGCGCTGGGCGAGGTCGGCGGCCAGTGCGCGGCGCTGTACCCGGAAAAGCCGATCTACGACATCCCGGCGCATCCGGCGATCGAGGCCGGCGAACTGATCGCCCAACTGGAGCGCCAGATCGCCCCATTCGCCCCGTCCCGCCTGCTCGGCCAGCGGGTCGAGCGGCTGGAGGGCGCCGCCGGGGACTTCACGCTCGCCACCGACCAGGGCCGGGTGGTGCGGGCGAAGGCGGTGGTGGTTGCCGCGGGCGCCGGCGCGTTCGGGCCGAACCGGCCGCCGCTCGACGGACTGGCGGCGTTCGAGGCGACCGGCGGCGTGCAGTACTACGTCCGCCGGCGCGAGGATTTCCGCGGCAAGCGGGTGGTGATCGCCGGTGGCGGCGACTCGGCGGTCGACTGGGCGCTGGCGTTGCGCGGCATCGCCGCCAGCATCCAGGTGGTGCATCGCCGCCCCAAGTTCCGCGCCGCCCCGGAGACCGAGAGCCAGTTGCACGAGGCCGCCGCGCGTGGCGAGGTCGAGCTGGTGATACCGTATCAGCTGGCCGGCCTGCATGGCGAAGGCGGCCGGCTGGTGGAGGTCGAGGTCGCCGACCTGAACGGGTCGAGCAAGCGGCTGGCGGCCGACGTGCTGCTGCCGTTCTTCGGCCTGTCGATGGATCTGGGGCCGATCAACACCTGGGGCCTCGACCTGGAGCGCCACCATGTCTCCGTGATGCCGTCGAGCTGCGAGACCAACACGTGCGGCATCTTTGCGATCGGCGACGTCGCGACCTATCCGGGCAAGCTCAAGCTGATCCTGCAGGGGTTCAGCGAGGCGGCGATGGCGGCGCACGCGATTCATCCGATCGCCCGGCCCGGCGTCGCGCTGCACTTCGAGTACTCGACCAGCAAGGGCGTCCCGGCCAAGGAAGCGCGGGCTTGAACCGCCGCGCGCTGCTGCTGGCGCTGCCGTTGGTTGCACTCCGGCCACGACTGGCTCGGGCGCAGGCGGCGGTGTTGACGCCGCAGGACCGATCCGACCTGGCGCGGGTCGAGGCGTACATCAATTCCATCCACACGCTGAAGGCGCGGTTCCTGCAAGTGGCGCCGGACGGCGGCATCTCGCAAGGCTTGGCGTGGCTGCAGCGGCCGGGGCGGATGCGGTTCCAGTACGATCCGCCGACTCCGCTGTTGCTCGTGGCGGGTCATGGGCTGGTCGTGTTCTACGACCGCCAGCTTGGTCAGACGACCAACATTCCGCTGGGCGCGACCCCGCTCGGCATCCTGCTGCGCGAGAACTTCAGCCTGACCGGCGAGGTCACGGTAACGGCGGTGGCGCGGCAGCCGGGGCAACTGCAGGTGACGCTGCTGCGCACCGCCTCGCCGGGCGACGGCACGCTGACGCTGGTGTTCAGCGACCCACCGCTGGCGCTGCACTCATGGGCGGTGGTGGACGCGCAACGGCAGGAGACGCAGGTGACGCTGCTCGACGTGCAGCTCGGGGGCGCCTTCGACCAGCAGATGTTCAGCTTCATCGACCCAAAGTTCCTGCCGGGCGGGAACAAGGATTATCGGTAGAACAAAGCTGCGCGTCCAAGCGTCCGATCGGCTGCCGGTCAGCGGACTGCTGGCGCTGGCGATGACCGGGTTTATCGCCATTCTGACCGAGACGATGCCGGCCGGGCTGCTGACGCAGATCGCTGGCAGCCTACAGGTATCGAGCGCGCTCGCCGGCCAACTGGTCACGCTGTACGCGGCCGGCTCGCTGCTCGCGTCCATACCGCTGACGGTCGCGACACAGGGGTGGCGACGGCGGCCGGTGCTCCTGGTGGCGGTAGTGGGCTTCCTCGTCTTCAACACGGTCACGGCGCTGTCCGCGAACTATGCGCTGACCCTGGCCGCCAGGTTCCTTGCCGGAGTGGCCGCCGGCCTCGCCTGGGGGATGATCGCCGGGTATGCGCGCCGCCTGGTGCCGGACCGTCTGCAAGGCCGGGCGTTGGCCCTGGCAATGATCGGCACTCCAATTGCGCTGTCCCTTGGCGTGCCGCTCGGAGCGTTCGCCGGCGGCGTGGTGAACTGGCGCGCCGTATTCATCGCGGTGTCGGCGCTGACACTGGTGCTGGTCGGCTGGATTGTTCTGGGAGTGCCGGACGTCCCCGGCCAGGCGGCAGACCGGCGGATGTCGGTCGCCAGAGTCTTCGCGACCGTCGGTATCAGGCCGGTGCTGTTCGTCATCCTCGCCTGGATGCTCGCGCACAACATTCTCTATACCTACGTGGCGCCATTCGTGACGCGCGCCGGGCTTGGCGGGCGCGTCGACCTGGTACTGCTGGTGTTCGGTGTGTTTGCCCTGGCCGGCATCTGGTTCACCGGAGTTCTGGTCGACCGCTGGCTGCGTGCACTGGTCATCGCGAGCCTGACCGGGTTCGCGCTGGTCGCGGTGGCGCTGATCGTGGGCGGACGCCAGCCGCTCGTCGTCTACCCCGCCGTGGCGCTTTGGGGGCTGACATTCGGCGGCGCCGCGACACAACTCGGAACCGCCGCAGCCGATGCTGCGGGCGACGGCGTCGACGTGGGGCAAGCCATGGTCACGACGGTCTGGAACCTGGCGATTGCCGGGGGCGGCCTGGTCGGCGGCTTCCTGCTGACACGCTTCGGCGCCGGCTCGTTCCCGTGGGCCGTGCTCGGCGGCGTGCTCCTGGCGCTGCTGGCGGCATGGCGCGCGGACCGGCACAGCTTCCCGCCCGGCCCGCGTCGGCTAGTGATCACCGACACAGGCTCCTAGTCGCGGAACACCGGGATTGCCCTGCTTCCGTCAGTATCCAGCCCCGCCATTCTAAGTTCGGTGTGCTTGGGCACGTCGATTGCCCGAAGCACCCGAAAATTCAGTTTGCAGGTTTACACAGCCTTCCCTTCAAGCTCGCGTACCCGCCGTCCAGGCGCGATTGCTGGGCATGCGTCGCTCGGATTTCGTTGAAAAGCCCTGATACGGTTCCGTCCAGGCGTTGCAATATCGCCATCATCACGCCCATGTCGTCGCGCAGGGTGCCCATCCCATCGAGCACCTGGCGCTGTTGGCGGGCGATCAAGGTCAAGTCGACCTTCGGTTCGTCACTCATAAGTTTCTGTTCCTACCTATCGATCAGTCGTTAAGCCAAGCCTTCTCGCAAATCCGCCCGTTGTCCATGTCGAAGCCGCTGTGCGGGGTGTGGCCGCCGACTTTCAGGGTGTGCGCGTCGAGCCAGTCGCGGAATGCCGGGATCAACATGCCGCCGTCGTCGTGCAGCATGGCCTGCATCTGGTAGAGCGCCTGCCGCCGCTTGCCCTCGTCCAACTCGGCGCGGGCGGTGGCCAGCAACTCGTCGAAATGCGGCACCTTCCAGTGCGTCTCGTTCCATGGCGCGTCGGACTTGCACGCTATCGCCAGCATCTGCGTCGCCGCCGGCCGGCCGCCCCAGTAGCTGGTGGTGAACGCGCCCTTCAGCCACACGTTGTCCCAGTAGCCGTCCGCCGGCTCCTTCTTGATGGCAATCGGGATGCCGGCCTTGTTGGCGTTGGCCTGGTAAAGCTGGGCCATATCGACCGCGCCGGAAAACGCGGCGTCGCTGGCCTGCAGCACGATCTTAGGCTCGACGCCGGCCTTCCTGAACAGCGAGCGGGCGTGGTCGGGGTCGTAGGCGGTCTGCTTGAGTTCGCCGTTGTGGAACGGGTCTCCGGCCGGAATCGGATGATCGTTGCCGAGCGTGCCGTAGCCGCTGAACAGCGTCTTCAGCACCGCCGGACGGTCGATCGCCAGTTTCAAGGCGCGGCGCACGTCGGGATTGTCGTATGGCGCATGGTCGATCAGCATTGGCATGTTGGCGAACCAACCGCCCGGCGCGCGCACGATCTCGAGCTTCTTGTTCCGCCGCACCAGCGCCACCGTCTTCGGATCGACCCGGTTGACCGCATCCACCTGCCCGCTCATCAACGCGTTGATGCGCGCGGCCGCGTCGTTGATGACGGTGATGACGACCACATCGACATGGCCGCGATCGGGCTTCCAGTAGTTCGGGTTCTTCTTGAACGCGATGCGTACGCCGGGATCGAAGGTGTCGAGCATGAACGCGCCGGTGCCGACCGGGTGGGCAAAATCCTTGAAGCCGTCGGGGACCATCATGATGTGGTAGTCGGTCAGCGTGGCCGGCAGGTCGGCGTCGCCGGCCGACAGCACAATCTCAATTTGATGGGTGTCCAGCTTCTTCACGTCTGTGACCGCCTTCATCGACCCGGCGCCGCCCGACTTGTTGCCGGCGCCGCGGTGCAGGTTCAGCGAGTAGACCGCGTCGTCGGCGGTGAAGTCCCGGCCATCGGTGAACTTCACGCCCTTACGCAAATTGAACACCCAGCTAGCGGCGCCCGGCTTGGCTTCCCAGCTCTCGGCCAGTTCCGGCACCGGCTTGTTGTCGGCGCTGTTCTCGACCAGCGCGCTGTACAGGGCGAAGTTGACGGAGACGCCGACGCTGTCGGTGGTCAGGGTGAAATCCAGCGTGTCGGAGGTGCTGCCGCCGGCGAGGCCGAGGCGCAGCGTGCCGCCGGGGCGCGGCGCCGTGACGGCCGCCTGCGCCGAGAGCAACGGCAGCGTCAGCAACGCCGCAGTGCCGCCGAGCAGGGCGCGGCGGGAAAGCGAGGGGTCGATCATGGGTCGGTCCTTTTTTGAGTCAGACATGGCAGCGGGGAATGGACAGCGTCCACTCGCGCGACGCAACGACCGTCTCGCCGTCGCTGGCATCGAGCCGCGCCGCGATGTGGAAGTCGGTGGCGGTGGCGGTCAGCACGGTGCGGGTGACGGCGTGGGTCTGCCACTCGCCACGGCCGAGGCGCATCTCGAACGCGACCTCGCCCACGGCGGAAAGCGGGTCGTCGCCGGTGATTGCGAAACGGTCGACGGAGAACAGCTCGTATTCGAGGCCGCTGTCCTCGATGACGTAGCGGCCGATGTCGTCGCGCGCCTCGGTGACGCTTTGCCCGGTGTGCTGGTCGCGCACGACGCGACGCCATGTCTCAGGCTCGCGCAGCGTGCGCCGGCGCAGGGCGAGGGCCGCTTCCGGAGGCGGAAGGTCAGGCAGCGCCGCATCGGCCGGCACCGGCGGGCGATGCGGCAGCAGCAGCCGGGCCGCTTCCAGCCGCAGCGACGCCCGCGCCGGCGACGGCCACAGCAGCGGCCAGTAGGCGGTGGACAGCGCCAGGCGCACGCGATGCCCTGCCGGAAACAGATACGCGCAGTCGTTGAGCCGCACCCGCACCCGCACCGGCTCGCCGACCGGCAAGGGCCGCGGGTCGGCGTGGCCGTCGCGGTGGGTCAGGTTGAGCACGCCGTAGCTGACGCGCAGGCTCGATCCGTCCGGCGCCACGCTGCACAACCGCGCCACCAGCATCGCATCGGGACGGTCGGCGGTGACGCTCGCCTCCAGTACCGCGGCACCCGCGATGCCGAGCGGCGCGGTGAGTGGCTGGGTGTCGAACAGCACCGACATGCCGTCGTCGCGGCGCTGGTCGCCCGGCTGCTCGCCGCCGCTGCCGTAGGCGCACCAGACGCCGCTGTCCTCGCCGAGGTCCTGCGGCGAATCGATCAGCAAGGCATCGGCGACGCCCGGCGTCCGCGACAGCGTGCCGGGGCTGAGGTGCCACTCGGTGGGATGCACGTTCGGGCTGGGCCAGGACGGCTCGGCCAGCCAGCGTCCGGGCCGCCGGTCGTGGTCGGTGGCGGGCTTCACCGCATCCTCCTGATACCAGCGCAGCATCGGGCCATCCATGACGCCGTTGTCGATGCCGCGCAGCCAGTGGTCCCACCAGCGGACCGCGTCCTGCAGAAAGCCGTAAGCGGGCTCGGGCCGCGCGAAATGCGGGTATTTGTGCGCCCACGGGCCGATCAGGCCACGTCGCGGGCAGTGCAGGCGCTCCAGCATCCGCGGCACGGCGTTGCTGTAGGCGTCCGCCCAGCCGCCGATCAGGTAGCAAGCGGCGGTGATCGCCGAGGGGTCCTCGCACACCGAACCGTGCCGCCAGTAGGCGTCACGAGTCTGGTGACCCAGCCAGGTGGCGAGCAGCAGCGGCTCGGCCTCCAACCGCTGCCGCCACATCTCGCGCCAGCGCTCGCCCACCACCGCCGGGTCGGGCGGGCGCGACTGGTAGCCGAGCATGGTGCTGGCCCAGCGCAGATTGTCGGTCAGCAGCGCGCCGCCCATGTAGTGCACGTCGTCGGCATAGCGGTCGTCGGTGCTGCACAGCGAGATGATGGCCTTCAGCGCCGGCGGCCGGCGAGCGGCGACCTGCAAGCCGTTGAAGCCGCCCCAACTGATGCCCATCATGCCGACCGCGCCGCTGCACCAGGGCTGCCGGCTGAGCCAATCGATCACCTCCAGCGCGTCGTCCTGCTCCTGCGCCAGGTACTCGTCCAGCAGCAGGCCGTCGGAGTTGCCGCTGCCGCGCATGTCGACGCGCACGCAGGCATAGCCGCGCGCCGCGACATAGGGGTGGGTGAGCGCATCCCGCGCGGCGGTGCCGTCGGCCAAGCGATAGGGCAGATATTCCAGAATGGCCGGGACCGGCGCCGCGCCGCATGGCCGCCAGACGCGCGCATACAGGCGCGTGCCGTCGGCCAGCGTGATGAACAGGTCTTCGGTGGCGGTCGGAACGGGGTCACGGACGGCGTGGGTCATTGCGGATGGTAATCACCAAACCAACGCGGTGTCGCCCTTGACATGAGCTTTGCCGCAACGCAGCAGATAGCGCTTCCTTTTTCCCGCCACGATGCCGCACTATGTCAACGACATGAAACCGCTTGTTGGCATCACCTGCTGCACAAAGTTGTTCGGGACCTTCTCGACCCCGAACCATGGCGCCTCCGACACCTACGTGCAGGCCACCGACCAGATCGTCGGCGCCATCCCGGTGCTGCTGCCGGCCAACGGCGCGGCCTGCGACGCTGCCGCCCTGTTGTCGCGGCTGGATGGCATTATCCTGACCGGCAGCCGTTCCAATGTGCAGCCTTGCCTGTATGGCGGCCCGTGCCACCCCGACGACACGCCGGAGGATGCGGCGCGCGATGCGGTGACGCTGCCGTTGATCCGGGCGGCGGTGGCGGCCGGCGTGCCGGTGCTGGCGATCTGCCGCGGCCTGCAGGAGATGAACGTGGCGTTCGGCGGCACGCTGCACCAGCGGCTCCAGGATCTACCGGGGCGCATCGACCATTCGACGCCGATGCAGGCCAACGCCGGCGTGCGGATCGGCAAGGCGCACGCGGTCAGGCTGACTCCCGGCGGCTGGCTGCACCGGGTTGCCGGCGCACGCGAGATCGCGGTGAACTCGCTGCACAACCAGGGCATCGACCGGCTCGGCGCTGGGCTGGTGGCGGAGGGCATGGCTCCCGACGGCACCATCGAGGCGATCCGCATCGCCGGCGCGCCGGGTTTCGTGGCCGGCGTGCAGTGGCACCCCGAATACGATTACCGCACCGATGTTATCTCGCGCCGCATCTTCGAGTCGTTCGCCGCCGCGGTGGCGGCCTACGCCGGGCCGGCGTTGCGGGTGGCGTCCGCCGCGGATTAAGCCAAGCCGACCAGCGCGGAATAGCGGCAATTGGGTAGGATGATCTAGCCGATGCCAAATGTTGTTACGGGCCGGTGCCAAGTCCAAAGCTGGGTGCGCCCCGATCCTCATGAAAGCTTCGTGCTTTCTCGGAAGTAGCAACGCACCCGGCGACCCGCTTGCTCTCCTCACGGATGCGCACGCGCCGGGCATCCTGTGCCGCGTGGGTCGCGAGGTCGCGCAACAAGGTTGCAAGCTCCACACCGCGAATCCGCGCCTGAGCCTTCAACTCGTCACGCACATCATCATCAAGCCGTATTGAAATAGGAACTTTCATCCTCACACCTTCGCCTAACGTGTCATTACATCAATGCAGCGCGCGGTTGAAGCGCTGCATCATTGCTCGTCAGGCACTTTGCTTGGCCAGCGGGGAATTCTCGTATTCCCGCAACAGATGCTCCGGGCCGTCGTAGATCGCGATGCAGCCGGCGTCGCGCAGTTGCTGCTCGGGAAAGCCGCCGCAGAGCACGCCGATGGTGCGCAGGCCGGCCTTGGCCGCCGCCTCGGCGTCATAGGGGGTGTCGCCGACGACCAGCACCTCGTCGTCCTTCACGCCATCCAAGCGGGCCATGGCGGCCTCGAAGATGTCGGGGTGCGGCTTGGATTTCTCGGCGTCGTCGGACGAGGTCTGCTCGGCGATCAGGTCCTCGATCTTGCAGATCTTCTTGTAGGTCTCCAACTCGTCGCCCTTGGCGGAGGAGGCGAGCACGATTGCGGCGCCGTCCTGCCTGATGCGCAGGAATAGCTCGCGCACCTTGGGAAAGCTGCGGATTTGCGGCAGGTAGCGCTCCTTCAGGATCTCCGAGCGGCGATGGGTCAGCGCTTCGCCCTGCGCCTCGATTTCCTCATCGGACAGGAACACCGGCAGCAACTGGTCGCCGCCCTTGCCGATCTGCTGGCGGATGTCGGCGAAGGCGATGTCGTGGCCGAACTCGCCAAACGCATCCACCCAGGCGCGGGCGTGCAGGTCGACGGAGTCCACCAGGGTTCCGTCGACATCGAAGATGATGGCCTTGACCATGCGGCTCGCCTTTCTTGACAGCCACATGACAACGGCGCAGCCCGCACAAAGTCGCCCATCCAAATCAGGAAATCCTCATGGATTACGTCATCTCAGCGCCTGCCGTCGTCGCCGTCCCGGTGGCCGGCGGCGGCGCGTTCCCGGTGCGCCGGGTGTTCTGCGTCGGACGCAACTACGCCGAGCATGTTCGCGAGATGGGCGGCGACCCGGATCGCGGCGACCCGCCGTTCTTCTTCACCAAGCCGGCCGACGCGCTGGTGACCGGAGGGGCCGACATGCCCTATCCGAGCCAGACCAACGACCTGCATCACGAAATGGAACTGGTTGTGGCGATCGGCACCGGCGGCAGCGACATCGCTGCGGCCGACGCGCTCAGGCATGTGTGGGGTTACGCCGCCGGCCTCGACATGACGCGGCGCGACCTGCAGGCGGCAGCCAAGAAGGCCGGCAAGCCCTGGGACATGGCCAAAGGGTTCGACCACTCGGCCCCGATCGGCAGCCTGGTGCCCGCGAGCGCCCTGCCCGACCCCACGCATGGGCGGATCGAGTTGCGGGTGAACGGCGACCAACGCCAGGCATCCGACCTCGGCAACATGATCTGGAGCGTGGCCGAGACCATTGCCTCCCTGTCTGGCCTGGTGCGGCTGGCGCCGGGCGACCTGATTTTTACCGGCACCCCTGAAGGCGTTGCCGCCTGCCGGCGCGGGGACCTGCTGGAGGGCAGCATAACTGGCGTCGGCAGCGTCACGGCGCGAATCACCTGACGGTCCCTGCCGATGGTCGACGCCGGTCGTTAAGGATCGTGGATTGCGCGCCGTTGGTGTTTCAGGCGTCGATCCAAAAGTAGGTTGTCCAGGCCGTCACGGTTGCGTCGGGTTCTTGAGCTTGGACGGCCCCTGGGTGATGTGGTCGAGCTGAGCCACGACCGTGGTGACCAACGCGGCGCTGGCCAGCATCTTGAAGTCCGTGCAGTTGCGACCGTTGCGTTTGGCCACGTACAGCGCCTGGTCCGCCGTCGCGATCAACGCCCGCGCGGCATCGAGACCTTCGTCGGGCACCACCAACGATGCGCCCACGCTGACCGTGAGGACGCCGCTGTCGCTGCCGCTGTGGACAATGGCAAGCGACTGCACCGCCTCGCACAGCCGCTCCGCCATCAACCGCAGCCCGGCCTCGTCGATATCAGGGAGGATCGCGCCAAACTCCTCGCCGCCATAGCGCGCGGCAAGATCTCCCGGCCGGCGCAGAGTGCGATTGATCGCCTGTGCCACGGCAATCAGCGCGTCATCCCCGGCAACGTGTCCGTAAATGTCGTTGTACGCCTTGAAAAAATCGACGTCGACGAGCATCAGCGCGAGGGGAGCGCGCGCCCGTACGGCACGCCGCCACTCGCGGTCCAGCACTGCGTCGAACTGGCGACGGTTGGCCACTCGGGTGAGATGATCCATGTCGGCGAGTTCAGCCAGCGAACGGTCGCGACTCTCGATCTGACCGGCGGCGGAGTTCAAGGCTATGGCCACCGCGCGAAACTCCGGCATCGTCAGTTGCTCCAGGGGAACCCTGGCCCGCAAGTCGCCCTGCCCAAGCCGGTCGGCCGCATCGGAGAGCAGTTGCAACGGGCGCAGCAACGCCGACCGGGCCAAGGTGAGCGCCGCCGCAATGGCGCCCACATCCGCCAACAACTGCCGCAGCAACGACCGCCGGAACCGCCGGCCGGCATCGGCTCCGACCAGCGCGCGGGGCACCCCCACGGCAACTGTGTAGTAACCCCCATTTAATCCAGTGAGCGTGGCAAAGCCGAAGATCCGCGGCACCCCGTCCACGCCAGCCGTATCGACTGTCCCACGCCGACTGCCGCGAAGTGCGGCGAGCAGAGTGGCATCGATTGGCCACGGGTCGCCAGGTTGCTGCCCGGCCACGTCGGTCTTTGGCGGCGACCGCGCCAGCACGCCGCCGCTGCGGGGGTCCACCACCAACAGAACCTCGTCCGAAGGTGCCGAGAGTCTGGCGGCCCGATCCGAGAACCTGGTGAGATCCATCGAGACTACGACCATTTCGGGACGCAACGGTATTCTTCCCGCGACGACGATGGTCGGATTGCCGGTGAGCCGGCTCACGACGAGGTCGCTCAGCACCGGAACGGATGCCCCCGAAGCCAGGCCGGTCGTGCTGCGGGCTTGCCTGAACCAGCCTCGGTCGGCCATGTTCGGGATCTTTCCGATGCTTGGAAAGCTGGTGCACGAGACTTCGCCGTTCGCCTGGACGATGGAAGCCGAGGTGACGCTGTGAGCGTCGCGCATGATGCTGGCCAGCATTGTCTGGCAACTCGCATCGTCGACGGTAACCAAGGTCGGCATCCGCACCAGCATACGCACCAGGGTATTGCCATCAGATATCAAATCGGCGCTTTGCGCAGCCATCTGACTGGCGACTTCACGCACCTGCGCCCGCGCCGCCACCGTGAGCTCGTCGCGTTGCGACAGGCTTGCCGCCAACTGCAGCGCAAACATCGGCACGAGCGTGGCCAGTGCCAGCAGCACGAGGCGGGACCGCAGCCCCATGCGGCTGCCGGCGGCGACCCTCACAGGGCCTTCGCTTGGAGGAGGTGCATCATGTTCACACTCGGCAGCGTAGCCGATAATGCAAAAGCGATAATGTTAGTAAATGGTTTACAAGCCGGTCATCGGTCGAAAGCTCATCAGGGGCCGTATGTTAACAAGGATGATGTTTGCGAGGACTGTCCCTTCCGGACACAGGAATGAATCGCCGACCGCCTCCTGTCAGGCAGCCGGCGTCATCGTCATGCCGCCTGACGGAGCGCCGCGTGCTTCAATGGCGCTTCGGTCACCGCACGGTCGTCCTCAAGGCTGCGGGCGGGCTTGATGCCGAGTTTCTGCAGCTCGCCGTGGTAGGCGCGCACCGCCGGCTCCGGCTCGATGGCGCCGTCGGCCACCTGGCGCATCAGCGCGATGAGCGGGAGTGGGGCCTCCGCCAGGTTGATCTTGCGCCCGAACAGCGCCACGCGGGCGCCGTAGCGCTCGGCCTGGCTCACCAACTCGAACGTGTCGCGGGTGGTGCCGGCGCTGCCGCCCAGAACCCCCACCACCAGTTGCGGGTCGTAGGCCGCAAGCTCCTCGATCGCCTTTGGCCCGTTGAACGGGATTTTAAGAAATTGCGGGCGCTCGGCTTTCATCAGTCCCGCCATGCAGCGCAGGATGCAGTCGTTGACGAACTCGGCCCGTTTGTCCGGGGCCAGCCCGATATCGACGTTGGGGTTGAACACTTCGAGAAAGTAGGTGAACCCGTGCCGGGCGGCATCGTCGCGAAACTCGGCGAACGCATCGAGCGAACGCATGTCGTCGTCAAGGTTGTTGACGAAGGTGAGCGAGTATAGCCCGAGATCCGTTCCAGTGATGGGCGCCCTCGGGGCCGGGCTGGTGGTGCCATACATAACCCGCGCCAGGTTGGGCGTGCGGAACGGCCGCGAGGCGTGTTTCACGTAGTTGTCGTGACGGACGCCGCCCCAGCAATCGGTCGCCTCGTTGGCGCGGATCGCCGGCTGGATTTTGCCCTCGGCGAACACGCCGCGCTCGTGCAGCAGTTCCAAGTTGGACGCTGAGACGAGCATGATGTCGACGATGTCCTGCTCGACGATTGCCTGGATGTCATCGAGGAACTCGGCGCGGGTGCGGTAGCGCGTCGACGTGCCATCGGCGTTGCGCTTGGGGCCGGGGCCGGTGATGCCGGAACCCATGTCGCTGTCCTTGGCGTCGGCGATGATGAAGTCCGAACGCCGGTATGTTCCGGCCCGGATATTCGCCAGCTTCGTGGCAAGTCGTGTCATCGCATGTTCCTCTGGGCCGCCGCAGCAAGCTTGATCGCAGCAACCACGCGCAAAATCAAGCCATAGCTTTCATGGAGTTGCAAAATCTATCATTTCAACTAGGCCGTGTGGACAGATTTAACCAGCATCAGCCCGCACGCAAAACTGATGATGGCTGAGTAGCTGATGTCGGTCTTCTCGCACCGCATGGCGACGCGTTTGAACC
>JAABUU010001136.1_pt1 | contig 47674 bp, 45 predicted proteins | sample 5559301 | NCBI WGS metagenome assembly JAABUU01 (sample SAMN10711884, study PRJNA513360) | rock metagenome | isolation source: Antarctica rocks | place: Antarctica: Victoria Land, Richard Nunatak white | reverse complement strand
GGGATTTCACTAGAAATGTTATGGGAAAAAGGCCATGCTCCTCTGCAACCAAGATCCCACCCTTTAGGATTTGGCCCTTCTCATGATCCCATCTCATCACTCCGCCAAACAACCCCCCCCCCCCCCGCCAGAATACCAGATAACCCGAAACCTCGAAATCAAACCTTCAAAAGAAACCCTCCAACATCCATGTACCATCATGCCCTTCTCTATGGAATCTGCCCATCCAGATCCACAGACCGGGTCTCAATTCGAGGGATTCGCATGGCTGGGTTGTTAGGTTGTTAGGGGCTGGAAACGGGGCAACGGGTGCCATCCATTCATCGTTATTACATAGCTCTTCGCTCCAATGCACTCCCCCTCCTTCCGGTCTCCGTCTCCGTCTCTCTCTCTCTCTCTCTCTCTCTCTCTCTCTTGCCTCAAAAAAAAAAGTCCCCTACCACATTTCTGACACCCAAAAAAAACCCAATTTCGTAAAAGGGGAAATAGGTGGAAGAGATACTGACTGGCATTATTGATATCTCCCCTGGCTTGTTGAATCTATCTATCTGCTGTATTTACCATCCCTTCCCCCCTCCCCCCCCCCTCCTTACTACTTTACCATTTCTCTCAGATTGGCGCCTATCACCCCCACCAATCTCAACTATAGCGAATATATATCTTTACCCATTGTCGGAAAAGCGGCCTTGCTTTCTTTTGCTGGGAGGTGAGAGGGGGTGGGTGGTAGAGGTGAGGGTAAAGGGGGTTTTTGACACGGGGTGAAATGGTGGGAATCGAGGTGGGTGGTGTGGGGTAAGGCGGGTAGGGGGTGGAGGGGAGGGGAAGGGATGGGAGGGAAAGAGGTGGGTGGGTAGCGGGAATGGGATGGGAGGGGAGGGGAGGGCACGAGAGGAAGAAGTGGGAAGGTGGAAAGGTAAGAGCTCAATGCCACGTCAGGTTTGCTATCTTGTATCAGGCTTTCGTCTTTTCTAGCCCATCTGCGTATATCTAACATGTTCTCTCTATTCCCTCGCCCCTCTGAAGCCCACATCTAGCCCGTGCCAAGCCCGTTCCCAGCCAGTGTGTTTAAGTCCTCATGACTCTTAACCGCCTCATAGGGCAAAATTGCTATTCCACTGTTTCCCAAAGCCATTCCATGCCATGAGAAAAGAAAGTACTGATGGTGTATCCGCGTTAAAAAGACCGAATCAAATGCAAATGCTGAAGACTCTAAGCGTGCTATGCTTTATTTTGTGCTCTCACTTCCACTGCCGCTCTTCCTCCTCCTTTTCATGATTCCTTTGGCGTCCGAAATATTCAGATCCAATGTCCAGCCCCTCCTCATTCCATCCCTTTTTCCTCTATCGCCTTTCGGTTTCGTACCAACCACATTCCCCTCTCTCGGACTCTTTGAATGAAAGAGGCGTTTGTATCTCGATTCTGCGGAGCCGATGGCGGGAATACTTGTTTTGGGCGTCATGGACAAGGAGGTAGTGGAGGTTTTGATTGGAGGCGTATGGTTGGAAGGGTGGTGATTGAAGGGGGTGGTGGGTTGCGAGGCGGAGGTTAAGGGAGGGGATGGGGAAGAGGGAGATTCCATAGAGGAGGTAAGGGAGAGGGACGAAGACGAGGAAGTTGTTAGGTTGGATGTTTCGGCCCCGGAGGAGGTCAAATCGTGGTGGTGGGGTCCAAGGGCGTCGGAAGTGTGGGCGCGGTTGAAATTTGGGACCTCCGGAGGCGAAGAAGAGTAGGGGGAAACGGTAGGTTGGTCGAGGAGGGTGTTGATGCTGAGGGCTTTCTTGTGGCGCTCCGACTTCGGCCGGCCCGCTTTGCTTTCGTGGAGGTAGGTATGCTTCGAGTTGGGAGGCTCAGGGGCGCTGGTTTGGGATAATGGTCGCTTTCCGACTCGGTTTTTGCTCCTCGATCCTCTTCGTAGGTCGGAGTTCGATCTTGAGTGAGCGCCCATTCTCAAATCCACTTGACTTGGACTGAAGACTACCCTGGCCCTGAGCTTCTGCACCGCATCATCCAGCGCTAATTCAATAGCACAGTGGTTCTTGATCCTGCTGAGCTTCGGCCAAGTCGCTCTTTCACCGCAGAGCATAGCTTGATGCATAAATTCGGGTGTCGGGTTTGAAAGCATGCGGGGAAAATCCGCGTAAGATATCTCAGGGAAGATGGTAATGTCTCCAGAGTACTTTTGGTTAAGGATAGAGACAGCTTTAGTCAATGTATTAGGAAAGATACCTATTTCTGCCATGGTATGCATCCGATGGAGCGCTTCGCCTTTTGCTAATTGCGTAAAGCTGTGAAGCCATGTAGGACCTGAACCAACCATGGGCGTAGACTGGTGCGCTTCCTGAGTAATGGAATCCTCTTCTTTGACAAGGAAAGGTATGACATGCGGATTGACCTGGGAAACGATGAAATGATTGACGTTGAACATTTCCGCTAGCCGAGTCATGGGAAGATCGTTGTCGACTGATCCGTCAATCCACCGCTGCGGGGAAGGGTTCCAAGGGACAGCCTCGCCTGTTTTGGGATCTTTAGCCAAGATGGATGCAGCGGAGAAAACGAAAGGCACGGAACAAGATGCAGCGACCGCGGACCAGATGAGTACGTTGGGTGCTGTAATGTAATTGAGCAGCCGAGGGAGTTCATACAGGCTGGCACTGGAGACACAGATATTCAAAATCTTCCTCGTCCGATTGTAGGCCTCCTGGAAAGTCATCTCGCCGAGTAAGTCTTTCATCACTCTTGTCAAGTGGGAGATGTCAAACAGTGAACCATGTTTCAGGAATCGTGCGACCTTCCGAAGCACACTATCCTCGTTGCCCTCTTCCTCGAAGACCGCGAGATCGCCTGTGCATAGATTTGCTAGAACCTCGGGGATTTCTTCATCCGTTCTCGTGCAAAGCACCGCACATACGATGCTCCCTGCCGAAGCGCCAGATATGATCCGAGGTAATAGACGTGCTTCCCACAAGACCTTGAGAACTCCTATGTGATTCATCCCGAATGTCGCACCCCCGGACAGCAGCAACGCACTTCTTCCAAATGCTTGTCTGGTAGACAGCACCTGCTCAAGTATATATTTTGACTCAAGGCCATCACATCTACACTTCGCAGAAACATCCAGCAATGCATCGAGTGTTTCCATTGCTGACGTGATGTATCGTTCAATCAAGTCCTTCGTGCCGATATGTGTGTGCCTGTATAGCTTGAGGTTGCCCATGTCTCCCAGATTACGAGTCAACGACGTTCGGACCAAGAAAAGCATGCGCCCAACGTCGCAGCTGATCCTCGCTTCATCCAGTTGCTTCAGTCGGGATTCCACGAGCGCAGCATCGTAGTCCGTCGAATCGAAAATGGATTTCCAATTATTATTCCCTTCGATTTCGTCGAGTTCTGTAGCTGCTACCTGCCAGTCCTCGTACTTTATGGCCTTGGCCAAGAAGTCAGCGGTGGAGCGACGTACATATATAGATGTGGGCATACGGTTCGTAGTCTTAAATACAAGATTTGCTTCCTGTCGTCCTGCTCCTGCTTTTGGATTCGCTCTTCGGTTGTATACCCATCACACCAGTACTCGAATGCTTCTCCAACGTTTTCTACTGGATTTCGCACGAATTGTATGAGATTTGCTATGGAGCTTTTGGATTGGATTATGGCCTGCTGCTTTCCACAGTTCTCTGTCGTTTCCGAATTGTGGCCATGGTTGAGGCTTAAGCTCTGGAGTAGAGCCGTGTTTTGTAAGAATGACATTGTAAGACTCGCATGGCATCCATACGGTCGATTGTTGCCGACAATCCTTAGGGAAGGGAATCTGTCGTTGCCGGATTCGCACGGTTTATCAGCTTAGAGATGAGCAGCATAGACTGGCTAGTGCGGGCACACGGTTCAGAAGAAGTAGCGGAAGTGGCATTGAAATGAACGAATGAACATGAACGAATGAATGAACGATACTCGTAGGGTTTTGGGCTTCGGGCTTTGGGTGGGCGGTGAAGGAGGGTGGGTGACTGCCTGACTAGGTGGGTGACTTGGTTAGTGACTGGTGTGTGGGGGATGTTGAAGGGAAGGGTGACCGTGTCAGCCGATCGACCGCGTTTCAACGAAACAAGCAAGCGAGATCATCCAGATTCATCCCGATGACGTCCACTTTGATTGGCCTATTCTGGGACCTTACAGTACCTTACGTACGGTACGGTAAGGTACTTATAGTCGTTGAGTGATTTAGTTTATATTAGGTTCGATTCCTAACAGCGCTGGTACAATGGTGTTGTGGTTATCTTTTCTCTTTCTTATCGGGCAGTCTAGGTACGTACCACCTTACGTACCTTGAGTAATCTATTCACGGGTTTGCCATTTGCAAACCACCTCAGCTTCTACATACGTACGGAGTACTTTTACTTAGTACAGTACAGTAATGTAGGTATGTAGGTAGGTACCTAGGTACCTACCTTAGTACCTTTGATCCAAGGCTCTTGATTACACATCTTGGAAATTTTAAACAACAGCACTCTGTGAGATGTCCACTACAACGGTGAGTACATAGGTATTTAGTTTGGGCATCTCGGATTTAACGTTTGGTACGTACCTTAAATGTACATGCAGTGGCCATATCAAATTCCGTCTCTACGTACCACGGCTCGAGTCAGGGTAATCCTCCGCGGGAAGTATGTATGACAGGTCCCAAAACATAAACATAAACATTCAGATGACTCTAATCATCAGGCCTTCTACATCGCATGGACTATGGAAACTGCAAGTTCTGCATTACACAAAGAAAAGCAAGTTTTCTTTTGACATGTGAGAGTAGGTAGGGTATTTGGTGGTCATCCGGTATCATTCTTGTTAGTTGGCTAGAGGTAGATATCAATAAGTAAAGTGTGCCAAAGCTGGTTAATCCATCAGGTAGGTAATTAATTACCAACCATTCGGCCAGGGGATTTTCATTGCGCATGATGCGCTGGACGCAAAAGCCAAAAGCCCCCCACCCCCGATGCAAATTTGCGCGTCTCACACTTCTTGCAGAAGCCATCCCGAAGATGCAACGGAAACCATATAACGATCAGGGCCAAGGAGTCTGCTAGCAATGAGAACCTTGACCAGATGCTGCCTGCTAATTCTCCACTCGATACTCCGTACTGACTACCTGGATCATTACCGAGAAACACGTGATCAAATGCATCGGGTCGGGAACAAAGAAGTGCTTCGACCCCGCTGCATGCTGTCGATATCAATTCTTGTGGTGCTTCTGGATAGGCAACTGTGAAGAAGATTCGTCAAATGATTACATGACTGATCTGGAGCTGGCGAGCACACAGTCAGCGGCTTTTCCAGGCGGTGGAGTCATCGCACGTTTCAAACTGTCTGGCCACCCAAATCGACAATGAGTCATATCGTCAAGTTTCTGTTCCACTGCTTGTTCTCGTCCTTGTTACTCAAAAGAGAGGTGATATTAGTGCACTATACTCTTACCTTGGTGAAATAATCAGCCGCGAGTATTGAAAAGTTGTCTGAGTCGGAATAGCCAAATTTGAAACATGTCCGTAGATTCTGGAATATAACCCCATAAAAGAAGTTTATTGCAAGACGTACCCCTGGTTTGACTCCTATTTTTCACCTGCTCACAATATGCCTCAACCAATCCCGTATAGTGGTTCTGAGCTGCGCCTCAACGCCTTCTTCTTGCCAAAAATGTCCGGCTCCAGCAATCTCTCGAAACCGAAAAGTTGAACGTGGCCTCCCAGCCAGATCTTCGGCCCATTTTCGAAGCTTTCTTTGTGAAGTAAAGAAGTCCTTATCCCCATAGACCGCTAGTGTAGCATTGGTAACTAGATTTGGTTCTGTGTCTGGCGCATTGAGGCCGTGTAGATTCGTAGACAACGGATCATTCCCAGACCCATAGTGACGGACCTTGGAGAACATCGTCATTAAGGCAGATATTGGTGGACGTAAAGGAGAGATAAGAAGATAATAGCTATTGAGCAAAGGTAATTTGATAGGTAGGACGCCTGGTTCGAGTGAAAGAGCTTCCGCTTCCCCACTTTTAGTATGTCGTAGACCTAGCTTTCTCCTTGAAAAATCCACGCTGCGTCGAATGTTGTCCATGCTTCTTCTCGAATCCTTGCTTGGGCGTCGAGTCCCCGGCTCTGATTCTTCACCACCCATGACTACGGCCTTCTCTTGAGCTCCCACGATCTTGTCTCGCTGAGACCGGTCACGCGCTAGAGCATCTCGGTTCCATTGCACTGATAGATGTAGAGCTCGGAGTCTGATCTCTGCCTCCGCCGAACCTATGGTCACATTCATGAATCGCTTCAATATAGACTCGGTGTCTGGCAAAAGTGTGGTTACGAGCGAGCCGTAAGAGTAGCCACCGAATATGAGGATCATGTGCGGTTGACACGACGTGTCTGTAGGACTGCAAGGTGCCGTTTGTGTAGACGGTATAGTTGATAATATTGTGCCTGAGTCTTTTCGCGAGGCATCGGGTGAGCTCGTTGCATGAAGACTGCTAACATAATATACGAAGAAGCCAATGAAGGATATGTAGTCCAGGGTTTCTGGTGTGGCAGACCAACTAGTTCTGCCTTTGGAAGACCCTGCACCACTACTATGGTCAGCTTCCTTTCCATGTATAATGCTCTAAATGGTTTAGGATATACCGAAAGTTGAATGTTCCAACGACATAACCCTCTTGCAGAGCTCCTGCAACGGTACTTAAGACAACGTAATCGTCATAGCAGCCACCCAGTGTGGCGTACGGGTGAGCAATAATGGCTCCTCTTGACCGCCATGGCATCGCTTTCCCAGGCCCGCTTCTACATGACGTTGGTGGATGGTAGATCCGACAATCTAGGGTTGTATTATCGTATACTGAAGGGATTGTGAAACTGAACGTGGGCTCAGGGATCATTGTTATCGCCCTCTCTTCCTGTAGATTTCATGGCATCTGTAAATGCATGGGTAGCGTTGAACGTCGAAATGGTCATTCTGGATATCAAGACAAACTCTGATAGCCAGAATGTTCAAGCCAGGAGGAAGCTGCTGTGACAAAATGATTGAGTAAGGGAGGGAGCATTAGAGAATATGTTTTAGTAAACAAATCGACACTTCCAGATTTTAACCGCCAATGTGCCTTTAAGCACTGCGGTACACCAATCACCAATAGGGCCGATAGTTTTAGGTCAATACTTAATATGGTTGATCACAAGAGGAACAGATATAAAAGATGCGTATATATTACTTGTGAGACTTCTGTGCACGTCTAGCTACTCATCTTCCATATGGGATATCAACAATTCCGGACCGGGCTCGTCATCCTCATCTTCAGATCTGTCTAGGAATCGTGGAGATTCAGTAGATTTATCCTGAGGCTTTGGTGTATCTTGAGGACCTGTTAAAACCTCATCAAGCAAATGGCCATTGCCATGGGCCCCAGTACTGCCTTCGTCATCCTTTTCCACTGTGTCAGAAATCCGAGAAGCGTTGAGCGCATTTTGTAGAACTTCATATCCCTCAATGATTGCTTCAAGCTCTGCACCGATACAGCACATAAGCAGCTTCCATTTCCGTTCTTCCGCAATGGTCAGTTGGCTTTCGATGTGTGACTTGGCGCTTTCCATGCGCGTCAAAATGTTTCGCACGCCATCTGCAGCGTCATTCTCGCTAGCCAGCTTAGGGACCTGGTGGGCTGGTAGTCGCTGCATTTCCTCTCGCAATATCTCCTCCACTGCAGTAACCTTGCTGACCACGTCTTCCCACATTACGGCCCCTTCCTCAAGTGCACTCTTCTCAAATCTGATGTCCATAGACCACTGATTTAGTTCTTCTCGCTCCTCGTAGAAATGCTCGTTTGCCATCTCTAAGGTTCTTCTCTGAACTGGTAATGCCCAAATGCTCTCACTCCCACCCTGTGAATTAGACGAGTTCCCCTTCGGTCTTGCCAGAAAGGCCTTGGCTTCCTTCTCGGCCAATGTCAATGCCGCTTTATATGAGCTCAATTTGCTCTGGATGCTGTTGTCCAGGCCTTCAAGCTGCCCAAGTAAATGGCGCTGCCTGGCCTTCATCTCCCAGAGTTTACTTTCAATTACCTTGATCTCCGCGTCCAAGGACTTCTCTTCCCGCTTGAACTCTTCAACTTGCCTACTAGCTTCTTCATTTTCGATATTGTGAACCTGATGCTCCAGGCCTTTCTTTTTGCTTGCCAATCTCTGGGCCACACTTAAGTCTTCCTCTGTCTCTGCGAGTTGTGCCTCCATTACTTCCCCTTCCCGACTCTTCAATGCTGCCAAATCATTCAGAGCTCTTGCTATGCCTCGTCTGGCGCCTTGAAGGCCAATCTTCTTAATCGTATTTTGCCGTACAGGGATGACACCCTTCATTCGCTTGAAATCACCATTTGAAGAGGCTGATGTTGGTGTTTCACCTCCGGCTGACGACGCCTCGTCTCCCACAGTTGAAATGCCAAGACCGGATAGAAGTCCCTCACTTTGAGCATCTAGTAGACTTTGTAGAGTTTTTTGCAGGTAGCTCTCTTGACGAGCGAGTCCAATAAGTGTATCGTGACAGTCCTCAGACAGGCTTGCCATTCTCGACTGGCTGCGAGCCTTTGGTGCCAGGTTATTGTCGACACGAGGCGCTGCATCAGAGTATGACGTGTTCAGCGGAAGCAGTGGTTGTTGATTACTATTGGAAATTCGGCGTATGAAAGCATTGACCGCCATGATCGACTTTAAGAGCGTAGCACTTGGTGTTTCTGGATTTCCATTCCTTTGTGAGGTCGCTACAGACTGCGACCTAGCGCCGCCTGCGCATAGATATCTATATGCCATCTGACCATGGTTTATCTACATGACACACTCAATGTCTAGGTCATGTAAGGTAGGTTATTTACCTCACGCGTGACATATTCATGGTTTGAGTCACCAGATACTTTGAAGATTAGGCAATTTGCAATTTGCTCTCATTGACTGGTTCTCAACATAATAATCGTACATCTTTCTTACATAAAGTGCGGAACGCGAAATGCGGACTGCACAAAAGCCAAGGGCCGTTCCCTGGCGTGCCTGGTATCCCACAATTGATGCTGAGGCTCCGCAACGCCAAACACCTCGCTAGCCCCTAACTTTGAACGCTTCAGTATGCCAGTGAATATTTGGAGACTCCTCAATGAACCATTCATATGCAAACCCCCCAGACGCCTCTACCTCCACTTACCCCAAGCCAATCACTGCCTTGGCTGGTTAAACCGCTCTGTGGTGCCCAGCTTAAGTTCCCGACCTCATAATCACATTGCCAGCTTGCGGCTGGGCCGCGTGAGTTTTCTGCACCTGAGCCGGTATGTGAAGGTTGCGCCCCATTGGTCCCAGGAATTGTTAATGCATTCCCTTGGTTCAAAAGATCCCAGATCAATACAAGAGAATCGTCACCACCGGACGCTAACATCCCTCTTCGAGATGGAGACCATTCTATGCAATTGATTGCGGCGGCATGTCCCCGTAGCTCCAGTAGAGCCTGGCCAGGTTGCCGAACATCAAGGATCCGTATGCTGTTAGAATCCTGTGAGAACGTAGCAAGAAGATGGGCATCGTGTGGTGAAGCTAGATATCATAAGTCCAGATTTCGAGATTCCCATCTTTAACGCCTGTGTAAGAAACTCACCAGCTAATCTCAAAAGTGGGGGAGCGTAAGACATGGTCTGCTGTGCGGTCGTCGGACTCATGTTCCCGGGACTTGATGCTAATGGAAGATACGTCAGACAAGAGATTACCATAGAACGAAGGGGCATATATACATTTTTCGTTCTTTTCGGATGGTTCGTAAATTATTGTACTATGCTCCAGGCTTCTAAGATCAAACATTCGTACACTGCCATCAGCGCCACAGCTCACGAAGACGTCAACACTGTTGGCGCAAAATCGCACGTCAAAAACCTCTTTATCATGCGCTATCAGCTGCGTTTTGGCTGTCAAAGTGGGGATGTCCCATATCGTACATGTCGTGTCGATGCTAGATGTGATGATCAAGCTTGGAGATAAATTGTTCCAATCTAGAGAGGTAAGTGGTGCAGTATGCTCGGGGGATTTTGAGTTTGAAAGAAGGGCGAGTGGTGTAAGTTTTTGGGGTGGTGGCTGAGCATTATTCGAAGAGCGGGTAATAGAATTGCCTGAATTGTAGGACGATTGGGATGGTAGAGACCATAAACGTAGATGATCTCCAGATGTAGCGAGCAGATCGGTAGATTGTTTTTGTGAAGAGGCGGGCTCCCATAAGATGCGCGTTACGGGGTAGGAGTGTGTGGCTTCGGCAGTCTTGACGAATTCAAGACCATACTGAGGAGCATCAGAGGTTTGATTAAGGTCAGGCTCTGGTGTAACTTGTGTATCAAGAATTTGAATCTGTTGCTAGAGTTAGGACTCTACTCAAATCAGCTCTTAACAGCAATTCCTGCTTACGAAATTATGTCCATCTTCCACATAGCTGCCGATGGCCATTTTTCCTGCAGCATCACCAAGGCTCTGTTGCTGTACAGGCCACTTACACCAATCAAAAGCGTAAACCGCCCAAGGAGCAAGGTAATTGCTATTTGTCGGCACAGAATTAATGCCATCGTTAGAATACGGATTCGCGCTCATAGGACCATCTGGTAAGCCGGGTTCACCGAGAGGTCTGATGTCTGCCAAACCTAGTGGTGAATATGATGCACCCGCTTGTGGTGTGTGGGAGGACGTGTATCTCTGATTTGGAGGTGACGCGAACTTGGAATTCTCTGGAGTATTAGCATACGGAACGTACTTCTGTTGCTCGATTCCGGTAGGGCTTGATCTTGAATATGTATGCAAGTGGTTAGCCAGAGACGATCGCGAACTATTTGGATATTGCTGGGCGTGAGTCGAGGCTTGGGGCAATGTGGGTATACTTGAGGGCGCCGTAGTCGATGACAAGGGGCCAGGTCTTCCTGACTGGAGAGCCCCAGGCAGAGACATCCCCGTAGAAGCATTGGAATAGTGAGATCCTTGTGGTGTGGCTTTCTGAACGTGGATACCTGGTGCTGTTCCACTTGCTACTTCTTGGGACAAGTTATGGGAGTGATGCCGCGAAAGGTCACCTGGGCTCTGCTGGCTCATCGCATTGTAAGACGGTGGTATATGTAGTTCTTCTGGTTGGCGAGCAGACGTCTGCGTCCGCCTTGGTGTCTCAAAGGCCTGGGACGGATTCGGTATGGCCGATACGGGAGCTGATGGCGAGCCCATGCCAACAGCTTGGGCTGTCTGGCTCCCCGTACTCATTCTTTGAACGTCTCCGCTCGGAAAGAAGTATGTATCACCAGCTGCTGAGATCGATGACGGTCTTGATCCTCGCTGACTTGATCCCACCCTTTCTCCTAAGCCCAATGCTTGTGTGTCCTGATCCAGCCCACGAGCGTCGCCTGACTGGCTTACGGTATGGTCCTGTTGTGAGATATGGTGATGGCCCTGGTAAGGCATTTCAATGTTGAGAGAGCCAGCTTGATTCAACACTGCATGAATTGCTAGCTCTAGCTCTAAATTCGAGGATTTGCCTACAGTCCTTTTGGCCTCGGATGCCTTGATGTGTCTGTAGGGCTGCGCTACCGACAACCGTAAGCGCGTGAGGCAGTCAGTCTCGCTCTCACTTACCACCATCTATTATCCATTTACAGTAATCATCGGCACGATCACTGACACTCAAAGTAGTCTTCAAAGGCCATCTTTGTATGCTTGTAGTAGGAGGGGTTATCTTTATCAACTATCCTATGGCTGGCGCAGAGGCTCATTCGCCGCTTTGGCTAGTCCTCCTTCCGTCTTCTCCATCAGACATTTCACTCAAGACGTTAAGGGCCGTGTATGGCCCACCTCTGACTCAAGCCTTACGGAAAGCTTCAAATACCTCTCGTGCCTTTTCTACTGTCACACCGTTGGACATTGCTATAGCTCGTCCTAATCTACCCAATGATCCGCATATCCCTAGAACATTTCAATATGCAAACCTACAAACTCTTCTAGGACAAATGTACAAATTAATCTGTATTATTTGCACAGAAGAATCAATAGACGTCCAGTATGAGAACGATGTTGACGCTCGCATCCTCCTCCTCGATATAAACGCCGAGAACAGGGTAGGGCAGGTCGAAGTCCCAGGAGATACTTACCTATTCGAGGGACCAATTCTAAGCTTACAAGCTCTGGCACAATGCCAGCGACAATGGCAACGCCTGTGCGTGATCGATAGTGAGGGCGGAAATGTTTTGCTCGGCGTCTTCCAGCGGCTTCAAAAGTCCCCACTAGGTGATATGCGGCGAAGTATAGCCATTGAAAGGTTGCAGAGCGGCTCAGATGTGGAGGTGTCCGATCAATCTTGGCCACAAAGCATTTGTACACCCCAAACCTCATCAAAGCGCCACTACTCCGTTGCCGTTGGAGGAACTTTTGATCATTTACATGCGGGCCATAAGCTTCTATTGACGATGACTACACTTGTGCTAGAACCAGCTACTAGATCTGGGATCCCACAGAATAGAACGCTCACGATCGGGATTACGGGTGACGAGCTCCTGAAGAAGAAGCAATTTGCCGAAGTATTGCAGAGCTGGGACCAGCGGCAAGCCTGTGTGAGGCAATTCCTCCTAGCGCTTCTTCAATTGAACTCGCAGGCTCAGGTTGTAACATCTACTAAGGATCTCTCAGATTCGAACACTCTTGGCAAAGCAGTCCAAGATGAGTTGAAGTCCGGTTTGACCATTAAATACGTTGAGTTGTTTGATGCTTTCGGGCCAACTATTACGGATCAGAAAATATCTGCCTTGGTCGTCTCTGGCGAAACCAGGGCCGGTGGAAAAGCTGTGAATGACAAACGTAAAGATAAAGGATGGTCGGATTTGGAAGTTTTCGAAGTCGACGTGCTCGACGCTGAAGAGAAGGATGATGTGAAATCAAACGATGAAGATGCCTTTCTCAACAAAATCAGTAGTACAGAGATCCGCCGGAGACTGCATTATCTCCATTCCGCCGCAACAACATATCGAGACGACTAGGACCTATCACGAGTCAAAGCCTTCACCTTAAAGTACTAAATCATCCATAGCTAGATTGTGTCAAGTGCTTAAAGTACCAGTCTGGCGGACAAATATTGTTAAGAGTCTAAGATTCTTGAGGTACTCGTTGGTCAGAGTCCATCTAGTGAATCAATAACATATCAAGTTGGGGAGGGAATGTACAGTGGAAATCGGTCAAGTGTGTTAAAAACACACTGCTAGGATATCGTGGCTCCCTAGAAGAGCTTGTGTGACCTACCAGTTCCAGATGGAGCGTTGGCGCCCATCGGATGCTGCAGCAGTGTGGATATAATGCAGTCGGTATGCACCATGCAGCGGCCATTGGCAGAGTCGGCCCTATCTAGATAATACCTCAAACCCATGTATCTCTCTTGCGACATCTCGTCTATTGAAAGGGTGTCTCGCGTATGGCGTCTCGGATATTAGAATGATTACTGACGGTCAGAAGCACCTGGATGAGTGCCCAGCTCAGGAGATGATGTGTCGTCGTCTATACATGCTAGCAATGCAAGCGCCGGCGAGATGGCCTAGTTTTTCCTGGGTTAGACTCTTGTCGCCATGAAGGCGGGAGCCAATCATTGCCTACCACTTTGACTGGGCCCATTTCACTCGGTCCACACAATAGCGTATTCCGTACGGAGTACTACGATACAGGATCTTGCATGTAACTCTATATATTTAGCCAGTCCCATTAGCTGTATCTGGTCGCGAGGACATGCCTTGCTCTTGGGACCGAAGAGCGAAACGCCAAAGGTAGTGGCATCGTTGATGCAGGTTTACGGTCTTGACCTGCACCTTCTGACGCTTGTTCCCGTCTATGCCCTGCGGATTCGCTCGTGTGGCTTCCTTTCCTACCAGACCGGGGCCATCCACCACTCGAAGAGCTCCTGGCCCTTAATATGTCACAATAGTGTGCCGGTTGGCAGCGGGACCGCCCTTCCGACGGTGAAGAATCAATCATGTGACTTTTCCTCCTTCATGGAGGGTGAGCACGAGCCTCAATTGGCTGCGGATTGTTTATTGGCTTCGATGCACAGCTCGCTTCTGTTCTTCCTACTCGACGGCCTAATCGTTATGTAGCGCCGTGCTGCTACATCTGTTGCTGTGCGTCTTCTCTGGTTCAGAAGTGTTCCCGTGCCTGAACCGAAGTGCGCTGGCAAGACGTCGTCTGACACCTTTTCCTTCCTTTCCTTGTTTTACTCTCAGCACTGGAAGAACGTTCCCTCTGTCAAGACTTTGCGAGATTAATCAAGAATGTAGTTTGGCTCTTGGACCCAAGTTCCATTACGTGCGTCGGTCAAACAAGCTACGTTTGTCACTCATTGAATGATGTCGAGTACTGCCGCTATCCAGAAGCTTTCAAACGAGTTGCTGAAGGATATCCTCGATCATATTGAGGCCGATCCCGAGAGATCTGTGAATATCGACCGTCGGGCTTATCTGTCAGTCGAGAGCTTTCGACTCCCAAGTCCTCCATTGCCTTCGCGAGCGCAGGACATCGGAAACTTCAGACTGGTGTGTCAGAGATTTGCCGAACTAGCTGTGCCATATCAGTTCACAAAGATTGCTACGAGGTTCTCTCGCAGCGGCTTTCGGCGCTTGGATAGAATATGTAGCAAGGGATATCTAGCAAAACATACGAGGAAATTCAGTTATCTCGTCCCATTTTTCTATGGTGAGGGTATGGTGAGCTTTATAGTGCGCTTGGCAGCTCCAGGCTGACGAGGATGAAGGCAGGGGCAGGATCGAAGACATATTGCATTCTGCCAACGGTGACTTACAGAGTCTAGACGCATCGTATTTTAAAACCAAAGCCGAGGACCAAAGGAATATTGTTCGCTCCGGAGAAGATGTGCGCGTGCTTAAGAAGGCGATGTCCGCCTTCACATCGTTGCAACACGTACAAATTCTCAGGCTACAGGACGAAGCGGACAGGCATCTCCTTGATTTTCTGCAAGAGAGTGAAGCCGCCGGAACATCATTAGTCGAGTTAAAATGGACACCTGCCTGTATCCACGCTACTAAAACAGTTGGAGAGGCTCTTGTACATGCTCGATCGCCTTTTAGTCGCTTCTCTGGGCCTATGATGAATCCACAAAGCGCGCTTATCATGAAGAAAAGCATACCACCAAATGTCTCCTTTCTTGCATCGCGCCTTACCTGCCTAGAGCTTCATTTTGATGACGGAGTGGGTCTAGATGAGAAGATGACTGAGCTTTCAGACTTATTCAGGACGGTTTTCTCCGCAGCTCGGAATTTACAGGCAGTGCATATCGGATTTCCTTCGCATTCACCTCTGAACTTAAGATTAGAAGATGTATTCCATAATGTACAATGGGAAAAACTGCGCGCCTTTGGTATTCAGGCCTGGCGTCTTGAGGCGGATGAGATTATCAATCTGGCAAGACGCCATAACAAAACGTTAAGGGGTCTTCGCCTACGCGATGTACAGCTGAAAGAAGGGAGTATGTGGAAAGACGTCCTTGCGATGCTTCGCGTAGAAATGGACTTACTGGATTGGGTCAGTCTACGACGAGTAGATTACTCGAAGCATTTCGACGAACTGTGGGCCAACAGTATGGAGGTTCCTGATGATCCACCAGCTGGTGCTAGTGACAGCGACGACGAAGACGATTTTGCAACGCATTGGAGTGTTCAAGGCACAGACACCGCAAGTGAAGACGAGGATTCGGACGAACGAAGCGAGGCAGACACTGATCATGGCCCAGAGGCCGATGACATCGCCTTATCGCCTGATACGCCAGCGTCACTACCGTTCTGTACGTGTTCTCGCAGTTCTTACCCTGCAACAGCCGAGGACTTGGGAGATAATGGACTTTTTGTGAATTATCAGCAACGGAAGATGTGGGAGCGATGGGTCGTTGGACGATGTCCAGAACATAGCCCTGGTCAATGAAGTGCTAAGAGGTTCGGAATCTTACCAGCTATGGATGACCGCATTTTTAGGCATCAACGCTAGGGGTCAGTAAACTTAAAGTACACCACGCGGGTTCGACTTTCGCTACCTTGGATACCTATGGCTCGCATAGCTATATCAAAAGAGAGAATGCCAAACGCCTGCACAATTGGGGCTGTGGACCACCTTGGGCGACTTTGAGAAGCACAGCACTCTAAAAGTGCTCGTAAAGCAAGCATCGCCATGCCTATACCCAAGTCCTCTAGCTAGAGCCCCATCCTGTCAGGTTCAGAACCACCGGTGTCCGACCACTTCTCGTGATAACCCACGTCACCTCTTCATCTCCATCGTTTTCCTCCTGATGCTCCGCATGTGCAGGTATGAGAGCAAAATCCCCGGCTTCCAAGATCTGGCGCCTTTTCCCACCCTCTGAAACTACAACTCCTCGACCACAAACCGCATACACGATCGTATCTTGATCGCCGTGGTGATGGATGGCTGACGATGAGTGGGGCTTTGCGATCATGACTGGCCATGCCTTGAGCTATTCTAGATCATGAAGCTATCAGGTGGTAGAGCGTACTTGAGGCGCAGATTTTGTCTGACTTGTCAACAATGGCACCTCGGCGGACCATGCCCTCAGTCTGGCCAGTGCTAGTCTTGATGTCTGAGGCCTTGATCACTTGTACTTCAGCTGTCATCTTCTCGAGGTTGGCCTAGGTATGAGATGGAGTAGGAGGCGTTTGCACATAGGCTTATGTACAGGCAAACGAGCTTGCTAGACTATTGGTGTTAGTGAATAAAGTAATAGGTAGTCTAAGATTCTTCAAAATCCATCAAAATCCATACTCTATTGCTAACGGAATGCGGTTCGGAATCGCGGTCGCAGTCATGCCACACGCCAGAGAGCCGCTAAAATAATCGCCATTTCTATTGAGACTTCTTGTCTTCTATTTCCGTACGGGGGGTCAGATGCACTTTTTGGTTTACCGCACAATGCTCTAGGTATGCTTTCAAGTAGGTGAAGACAAGATACTTTACACGCAAGTGGAAAATAGTAACCAAACATGATTCGCACCTGGAGTCAACGTCCACATGTTAGCAACAACTCAGATGTACTGTACTGTAGTAGTTTTAAGAACAGGTAGGTTAAGGTACCTACTTATCACACCTTATGTAGTCAAGTATGCCACTTATTATGGCAAGGCTACCTAAGGTACCTATGGCCGAGGGACATGTTCCGGCGGAGCTCTCCGCTCAGCCGAGGCACAATCGAATTCCAGACGTGGAGAGAACGGCCGCAAGTGGTACGGAGTGGGACTCGGCGCCCTCGAACCAATAGCATCATGCTGAGTACCAGCTGGACAGGATAGCATTCGAGGTGTGACCCGTGGAAAGCCCCCCATACACTACCCAGTTGTGCGGACACCGGAGATTGTTATACAGGTCTTACATGTGAATCTCGCTTTGTCTTCCTTCAAATACTACTTCCCGCCTACTTACAACACTTCTCCTGGCTCACCTTCTTTCCTTTAATATAACTTACATTATAGTTCCTTGGAGTTCTGCTTGGCGGTTATCATCATGTCTAAGACCTTCGCTGCCAGCGATGTTGCCGCCCACAAAAAACCGGATGACTTATGGGTCATCGTTGATGAGGATGTGTATGATTTGACTCAGTTCCAGACCGAACATCCCGGTAAGTACAGTATCTCCCAGATTGTTTGATTCTAGGTTTTGAGCTGACGGTTACTAGGTGGGCAAAAGAGTAAGCTCATGACTGGACCACATAATAGAATAAGCATCGATTGACATGTTCCCAGTCCTTCAACGAGTCGGCGGCAAGGATGCCTCAAAGCAATTCTGGAAGTATCACAACGAAGGTATTCTCAAGAAATTCAAGGGCCAGCTGCAAGTCGGGTCGTTGGACAGCAAAAAGCAAGCTGCTGCACCTCCCACGCCTCCAGCCACTCCGCCACCAGCGCCGGAGAAAGAGAAGGAGATCGTTAAGCCCAAGGCTGAGTCTGGAACTGTAGCACCTATGCCAGGCAAAGAAGTTCATGAGGCGGCTGAGACGATGGATTCATACGGAGACATGATACCCTATGCAGATCCGTCGTGGTACCAGGGCGTAAGTGGTTCTATGGTGTGTCTTACAGGACTGACAGACTGTTCCTAGCACCACTCACCCTACTTCAATGAGACCCATGCAGCGCTACGTGATGAGGTGCGTCAATGGGTAGACTCTGAGATTGAGCCCAATGTCAGTGAGTGGGAAGAGGCGAAGAAAGTGCCCGACACGATATACAAGCAGATGGGTGAGCGCGGTTACCTCGCCGGCCTCATGGGGCTTCACAAGTACCCAACCCACCTCACCAACCACAGAGTTAAGAGTGTACAGTCGGAGAAGTGGGATCTTTTCCATGAATTACTTACGACAGACGAGATCTCGAGAGCTGGAAGCGGTGGTTTGGTCTGGAACCTGCTCGGAGGATTCGGTATCGGCTGCCCCCCTTTGGTGAAGTTCGGAAAGAAGCCTTTGGTGGATAGGATATTACCAGGTATTCTCAACGGAGACAAGAGAATATGTCTCGCTATCACCGAGCCCGATGCCGGCAGTGATGTCGCCAATCTAACCTGTGAAGCCAAGCTCTCTGAAGATGGAAAGCACTACATTGTCAATGGTGAGAAGAAATGGATTACGAACGGCATCTGGAGTGATTACTTTACGACTGCCGTACGGACAGGTGGTGAGGGTATGAACGGGGTTTCATGTCTTCTCATCGAGCGTGAGCATGGTGGTGTCAGCACGAGAAGAATGGACTGCCAAGGCGTCTGGTCAAGTGGAACCACATACATAACTTTTGAAGACGTCAAGGTTCCCGTTGGAAATTTGATTGGCAAGGAGAACCAAGGTTTCAAAGGTACTGTGACAAGCCAATATTGCGACTACTAAAGGAGCTTATACTGATTTCCTCGCCAGTCATCATGACCAACTTCAACCATGAACGCATTGGCATCATCATCCAATGTATCCGCTTTTCTCGGGTCTGCTACGAAGAATCCGTCAAGTACGCGCACAAGCGCCGTACTTTTGGCAAGAAGCTCATCGATCACCCTGTCATCCGTTTAAAGCTAGCACACATGGCTCGCCAAATCGAAGCTTCGTACAACTGGCTGGAGAGTGTCATCTACCAGTGCCAAATGATGAGCGATACCGAAGCAATGTTGAAACTTGGAGGCGCAATCGCAAGCTTGAAGGCACAGTCGACCATTACGTTTGAATTTTGTGCAAGGGAGGCTAGTCAGATATTTGGAGGATTGAGTTACAGCCGTGGCGGTCAGGGTGCAAAGGTACGTTCTCCTATCAGTTGATGGAAGCTTTTATCACGTACTAAGAGTTCGTTTCGACAGGTTGAGAGACTCTACAGAGATGTCCGAGCTTATGCTATCCCTGGTGGCAGCGAGGAGATTATGCTGGATCTGAGCATAAGGCAGGCATTGAGGGTGCACAAAGCGCTGGGTATGAAATTGTGAAGACTGCATGCTTTTGGATTTTTCTGTAACACTTGCTTGTACTTTATGCGCAAGTGGTTAGTCAGTCGACAATGAAGGATGGGCAACAGCAATAGGATCAAATGAAATACGAGTTCAACACAGCTCCGGCCCTGCGTTATCTATATAGTGATATATCGCGTAGACGGCTCGTCCATATCCATATTCGAATGATCAGTAGATTTAAACATGGACCAATCACAATCACACCCTACGTAGACTTCCTTACCCGACACCTTTCATCCTCTCAACCACAACCCACATACACCACCACATTCATGACAACCCTCACCCCCACCGACATCAAAACCCTCGAACAAACCCGCCAACGCCTCTCCCAACTCACAAACTCCCTCGTCTCCCTCCAACAAAGTCTCCTACAATCCGATCCCCTCCCATCATGGTATAACCCCTTCCCCCTCACCCCCACCCCCAACAAACCAAACTAACAACGCCCCCCCACGCAACAGGTCCTCCCTGACCTCCCTAACCACCATCCTCGCTCACTCCCTCACCTCCCTCTCCACCCACCTCACAACCAACCAGCCCCTCCTCTCCGCCCTAACCGTCTACCCCCTCCCCTCCTTCCCCGGCCGCACCCACGAAGCCGTGCTCCTACAGCTCATGCGCAAGAAGCTCGAGCCCGGGGTGGAGGATTGGGTGGATGAGGGGCGGGCGTTTGGGGGGGAGGTTTTAGGCTACGCAGGCGGGGATGCGGATGCGGGGGTGGAGGAGAGAAAGAGGGAGATTGAGGAGTTGTGGCAGTGGGCGGGGATGGCGGCGAATCAGGAGGCGAGGAGGCATGAGTGGGGGGGGGAGTTTACGGTTGAGGAGAGGGAGGGGGGGGTGGAGGGGGTGGTTACGGGGTTGAAAGAGGAAGAGGAGGACGAAGAGGAGGAAGAGGAAGAGGAAGAGGAGGAGGAGGAGGAGGAGGGAAAGGGGGAGACGATGGCGATGGAGGATGTGATGAGGTTTTTGGTTAAGGGGGAAGTGGGGGGGTGATTTGGGGGGTTGCGGTTGTGATACGAAGATACCCATGGCGTTTGGTCATGTTATTGACAGGCTGTTCGTGCATGAACAGGAACGAACGCTCGAGCGAAAATGGGAGCGTGGATTTGGGTGGAGGATTATATATGCTCTACGATATCTACACCACCACCGCTGTGCGCTATCATCCCAATCGCCTTCCAAATCCCTCTCTCCCTGCATCCTCTGACTCTTCTTATACTCCATCCCATTCCAGCATGATTGCGCACACCAAGTCCAGCTTCGGGTACCTATGCGGCCGAGAGTCATCATCGGTGAGGTATATTGGGGCCCTTCGTTGCAGCTTCTCCTGTTTCTGGCCCCCCAGTGTTTGATATTGATGTTAAATGGTTGCTATATACTGGTGACCGACCACTTTTGTGGCGTTTCCCATGTCCTTCCCTAGCTTGGCTTGAACATTTGGAAAATGTGACGATGTGAGGGTGTGGCCGCCGTTGTGTAGTCGTTGCGTTATTTCCTTCTTCTATCAGGAAATGTCCGGGAGAGAATGGCCTTGGAGAGGTCCACTTGGTAGACCTCTCTTCTGCAAACGTTTTTGTTCCAGAGCTATGTCCCTTGCAGCACGTTTCTTTTTCGCGACATGTCGTGGTGATGCCTTCGCAGCCGTGGCTCCGATGCCTAGGTTTGAATACTCGTACTCGTTGAGCGGTGCTGCTCTCTCTCTCTCTCTCTCTGGTATTTCCAGTCCTGTCCCCCCCAATTCCGGGCCCCTCGCAACACCAGCGTCCCTCAGACTCCCCTAACCTGCTGTCCCCCCAAATCGGCTGATCTATCTTTCGCTGCCCTTCTGCCCGTCTCAACCCTCCTCCTCCTCCTCCTCCTCCTCCTCCTCCTCCTCCTCCTTCACAACAGGCACCAAACTCTTCCGTTCCTGCCCCAAAACCACTGCATCACCACATCAGCAACCCCATCCTCCCATACGCATACAAACACCAGGAAACCCACGTCGTTGATACAGCACATAGCTCGTCACAAGCGCTATCGGCGTCCCTACAATCGCGAACGTGACCCTGTACCCCACATTAGCCGCATTTCCACCCAGATCACCAAAGGCGTCCTGGACTCACTTCCGAGCTGTCGATTTGTAGTTCTCGGGGAGTTTGGCGGGAGGGTTACGCCGGGGTGAAGGGCGGGGGGGGTTGGAGGGGGGTTGGAGGCGGGGTTTTGGGGCTCGTGAGCGTTGGTAGGGTAGGGGCGGAGGGGGTTTGGCGGATACGGTGGAGTGGGTCCGGAGAGCGCGTAAGGAGGGTTGTGGTGGAAGTTTGCGGAGCATTGAGAAAGGGAAGCTGATTGTGATAGTCATTGTGTGTTTGTTTTGTACTATAATAATGTTGATGCCACCACGACTTTTAAGTTGGCAGGTAGGACAATTTGCTCAATTTTGTTAAGAAATGATCAAACTACTTTAATACTATACTGTATTTTGAAAGAGCGCATTGAGTTACATAGGGTACATCTAACCTCAGACATACTCTAAAGCAAACAATCCTCCGAATAGTGAAGCCGTAGCATCCTCTTGAGCCCCTGTATCTTACAAGCCACCTCTGACGTTGAATCCTGTCCCTCTGTAGTAAAATGACGATGACTTCGCATGTAATGGTGGTATCATAGTTACGTCCCTGAACGCCCTTCTATGAAGAGAAAAGTACCCCCTCGCTCCTGGCAATGCATCGTAAAGTCCACCCCAGCTTGCGCCACCTCAGTCAATTGCGGTCATCAAATCGTCACTGCTCTCACTTGAGACCAGGCCGACATCCTGGCAGCGGCGGAAAGCCGTACTCCCTAATCTTCCTAATCTCTTCAGCACTTTTCCCACTCTTCCCACGAGCGGTTGCTCCAACAGCGTTTCCTCCCGAAGTTGATGGCGCAGTTTGTAGCGGTTGGCTGCCATTGACTGGCCGAGCCAGCATCCTCTGCGTCATCTGAGCTGTGTTACCGTAGGCGCTGGCATGAATAGGGTTGATGCCCCCAGAAGTCGGAAATTTGTGAGCACGACTGGAGAGATGAGCATAGAGCTGAGAGGTTGCGTGAGCCTGCGCCGCTGGTAAAATTGTATTGATGGAGATTCCTGCTTCTGCGAAGAGACGTTGGAGAGCAGCAGCCTTGTCCACTTGGGAAGTAGCCAGGGGAAATCCAAGTTTATCACGGTCGCCAGACTCATCAGCTGTCAGCTCCATTATGATACGTTGCAAGGTGGCATTGATGTCAATGTCCGGCTGCGGTGTCATTTCTGCTTGCCCCGTTTCAGTAGTATCGTCTGGTGCGTCTGGGACAGATTCATCATCATCCTTGTCCATTAGGGATCCTCCGTTTGCAAATTCTAACAGAGCGTCGATCTGAAATTTGGTGAGTGGTTTAACAGCGTTTGCTTTGTCCGCAGTATTTAGCTCGATGGATTCCTTTGTTTGGCCACCGTTCGTGTTGTTCAAGCCGTTCATACCAGTATTTGTAGGCGGTGGGTTACCATATGGCGTTACGTAATGGCCTGAGCTACCTTCGGCGATGTCGCTCAAGATCAACGTCGCCGCGTTGAGAGCTTTGATAGCATCATTTGACTGATAGTGGTTGTCTATGGAGTATCCATTAGCACCTCCACCGCGAAGTCCGGACGCATGCAGGAACGAATTAGGACTCTGTTCGGTTTTAGAAGTACGACGACTATCAGCATTGGTAGGACTGGTTGTCGCTGTATTTGCCAAAGTTGTGATACCAGGTTCAGCATCGGATGCATGGTCATGGCCTTCCATAGCCAGATTGATAGCGTCCATGACCCCTGAATCTGCACTTAGAATGTGCAAAGCTTCGATGAAGGGTCTTGCGCCGATGTTGCTGTCCCTAAGCGCAATGTTCAAGGCTGTTGTTGCTTCGTGGTTGCTTTTCGCGTAAACTTTACTACGCATGCCCTGCAGAGTATTGATGAGGAGTATTCCGGCGGCGTTGACGTCTATGGGACCGTCTGTGCCCTGTGCGGAGAATAGGTTGCCCACAATTTCTGGACCGAAAGTGAAGCCCGAAGACTCAGATTCACGGCTTTCCTTACTATTACGCCTTGCCTTTCGCCTCTCAAATTCATTTTCCATAAACTTCGTTTTCTCAACCGATGGGTTAGTCCCATACAGTGCTTTAGCACGTGTGTTGATGCGACAACGCAGGTCATTGTCGAAGTCTAAACGAGAATGCACTATCAGTCTCGCTCAAAGAATGAGGACTTGGAGTAGTCGTACTCTCCTCTCTATGCTCACTTCTCCATCTCTGCTTCCTTAGACGCTGCTCATCCCGTTCCTTTTCGCGCTTCAAAGGTTCGGAGACTTCTGCGTCGTTATCGGTTCCATTCATATGTAGCCCTGACGTACGAGACGATGATCTTCGTTTCATTTCGGAATGTCGAGCATCAGTTTCCACAGTGGCTTGTACTCCATTATGGATACGACGTACTGCCTGAGCAACCCAGATCGCTAGGTCAAAAGGGTCTGACGGAGAACTTGAAATGTCCAATTCGTCGTTGGTGGACTGTACTGGGGCTGGCGATATTCCTCCAGTGCCTGATATCGGCCGAGTCTGCGTAGATGAAGAACTTGATCTCGACTTGGCAGCACGAGACGTATTTGTGCCGTTATTTCCTTTCGAGGGTCGATGCTGTTTGCGGAGATTCAACTTTGTGACATCGGCCCGCCTGTTGTTCTTGTCCACAGTTGAATGGAAAATCGAGCTACTCTTATGGATCGGCGGATCCGCAGCTCTTGTGCCGGTATTCTCTAGGTCCTGCGTACTGCTGCTTCTGGCCGCGCTCTCTGTCTTGATACGCTTTGCGCGACGGCCTGCACCCTCTAGCTCATCCACAGCAGCTCGGGTAGCCCCCATCATTGCAGAGAACCCAAAGCTCTTCTATATTGGACCTCGATCGTGCCGATTGATTCCCGCGCTATGTATCTTAATGGTTTGGGGGGTCTGCAAGTAACGCCGACTTCCGGCGTTTTGTGTGGCGGTGGGTTGCGAAGGTGGTGGTCAAATATAATACACAGCGGATGGCTCGTAGGGTTTACCGAGTTTAGGGCTAATGGGGTGGTGATGAGATTCACGACGATGGACCCACAGGTTCGTACTCTTACAATCCAATAGAACGCTGGTACTTTACTATGGATAGAAAGACATACGAGAGGTTGGGCGCATTTGGAAAGCCTACATCTGGACTGCTATCATATATGAGCGGTATCTGGTTGTGGGGTGGGTGCTGTGCACGGAACAGGAACAAATGTACCTTGGTAGCTCAGAATTCGTAGGGGAGCCCAAGGGCAGTCCCCAGCAGCCAGGATTTCTTTCAATCCTTTGGGCAAGCAAGCGACATACGTGCAACAGCAATGGGCATCACGAGATGTCGAAGTTCTTGTGCACATGATTATGAGGTTCCAGGGATATAAGAGTCGGATTTTACCTCGGCCCTATATTGTTCCAGGACCTGATTGACAATCTGTCTTGACCTGGCGCAGCTTCACTCATAGCCAGTCACACACCATGCAGCTCTCAAGACATCTGCTGTCTTCTGTCCTGATCATATCTGCTGCAGTGTCAGTCACGGCGGATTCTTCATGGAGTTTTGATGAAGCAACGGTCTCCGTCCACGGCAAGCAGGCCGGGGTTGGGGGGGGATTGAAGGAGAAGTCCGTCTCAATTACCATGTAGTCGTACTTTGACAAAGCTGATGTCTAATTATAACAGGCTGGTACCCAACAAAGCCCTACCGAAGCCCGTTACATTGGGGGCATCCGATACCTTGAGAGTACTACTCACAGCAAAAGAGGACAATAAGCCAAAGCGCCCACACCAGGTCTTCCTGCTTGTGAAAGATCCCAACAACAGCCTCGAAACCTCATTCGCTTTCTCCGTGAAGGAGAGTGGAAAGGGCAAAGTCGAGCTTGTGAGTCTTGATAATCCAGAATTGTCGTGGCAGCTACTTATCTTTACAAACAGTCACACAAGGACATCCCTACACAATTACTGGCATCACCCAAACCTCTTACTGCTTCCCTGCTCATTGCATCTTTTGGATCCTCAAAGCCTTACGAAGGGCTTGCTTTTGAATTTAAGATTGAAATCGACCCTAATTTTGCAATTGCGTCCCCAGGAAAGCCGCTGCGTTATGGGAAGCTTGCTGAGATCCATCACATATTCAAGACAGATCCTAAAAGTCCGCCAAAAACAATCACGCTCATATTCATGGCTGTTGTGGTTGCGGCTCTGCCAGTTCTTCTTGTTACGGTATGTACTCTGTTGGCGCAAAGCTGGGGTAGCTGCTGATAGAAAGATTTTAAGTGGCTTTCCCTTGGGGCAAATCTGAATCATCTATCCAAAGCTTTACAGAGCTCGCCAATGTCACATTCGGTGTTTTTTCTTTCAATAATCGCCATGGAGGGACTTTTCTTTATGTACTACACTTCATGGAAGCTATTCCAGATACTACCTGGAGCAGCCGTGATTGGGTTGACCACCTTTCTGAGTGGAAGCAGAGCATTGAGTGAGGTCCAAGCGCGAAGGCTCGCGGGGTTGAGATGAAGCTCGGCCCACAAACTCCAGAGACATCCAGAGGGATTGAATGTGTTGAAGACTAGACTAGTACAAGCCAGCAGGCTGGAAACATGTTTTCTCTTACACTTTACCCATAACAGACGTTGTATGTACAACGCGAAATACAGTCTAAAGTACAAGGACGCAATGCGCAATCGTCTCGATTACACAGAACAGAGGAACCATTCCATCGGCTAACATGCTGACATCCATAGAAAAGCACGATTGTTCTCTACGCCTCTCTTATTTCAATCTGTCACGGTTCGTAACCGAGCTGGAAAGTGAAGCACCATTGGGAGCTCTCGAGATAGTTCAGCAATGCTCTTTGGAAACACGAAACAGAGGCTCTATTTCTTACTCGTCGCAGTATTGCCGATTGATAACTGCCCCTGCTACATGTTAGCTTTCAAGCTTGTGTCTGGCCTTTCAATGGATAGTTACACTAACATTCTCCCTCGACAGACATCCCTGAAGCACCACGCTCCAACACCCTTTTCAATCTTGCAAGCTTTCTTTCTCTGTTTACTCACTCAGTACAGCAGAACAGAAGAATGAATCTGGTTCTGTTAACCAGGGGCAAGATACCCACCTGCGCTTCGCCTTCTCGTCCTCCACTTCATTTGATTTTCCAGCAGCTTGCCAATCCAGGTCCATCTGTGCCGTGCTCGCCTGTGCTTAGCATTGGCTCTCACAACCTCGATCTATAGGAGACTAAAACAGACATACCAGAAGCTGCTGCCTAGAAATACGTGGATTTAATCAAACCTAGTCACGGGACTTGTCCGATTGTGCTGACAGGTCGTGCATATCTAGCTTACAATTTTTATATCCAAACGAGTAGATGATTTGCAGATGCAATTAGCCTAGGTTGAGGCACCGTAGACGAAAGATCATGCTCTTCCCATCTAATATCACTCGTGTCGAAATAAACGCGTGACGTAGGTACCTAATTCCCTTTCGAACATCCTGTGCTCTCTACCACAAATCCTCCACAACAAAATTCCCCAACTACGAATCACGCCCCTTCCCCATACCCTAAACAATGGGCTCCACCACCTCCAAAGCCACCCGCGCCGCCGCTCCCACCGCCCGCAAATACCCCTCCCGCATCCCCCCCACCGCACCCCCCTCCCACCTCTCCCCTCACCAACCCCCCGCCGCCTCCGCCCCTGGCCCTACTGTGCACCCTTCCCCCAGCGCCAGCTCAACAAAAACCCCCGCCATCGCCTCCGACGCCTCGGACCCGGACTTCGCCGCCTCGTTGCGCTCGCTCGGCCCCGTGACTCCGAACTCAACGCTGAGTAACTCGAGCACGTTTAGCCCACGGAGGGGCGAGGGGCTGAAGAACGTGTTCCCGGACCCGGCGATGAATCCGGCTGTGCGGGTTTTGGCGGCGAGGGAGCGGTTGGCGGGGGAGGCGGAGAGGGAGTTTGCGAGGGTGAGGGGGTATACTGATGATGTGGATGGGGGCGGGGGGGCGGGGGGGAGGAGGTTTTTGGATGTTTTTACGTTGAGGAGGGTGTTGGTGATGAGGGATGAGAAGGGGATGGGGGCGGGGGAGATTGAGAGGGCGATCGGGTTGGCGGAGGGGGTGGTGGGGAGGTTGGGGGAGAGGGGGGTTGTCGGGGAAGTGAGTATGGGGGGTGGGTCGTAATGGGTTGTCGCGTTGGGGTTTGAGGGCTCATGGTATGGTAGCATTGGTAAGAGTACTCTGGAGGTATGGCTGACAGCAGCAGTATTGCTGTGGCTTCTAGAATATATTCTACACAACTCAACAACGTACTCGCTACCTCTTCACCAGCTGGCGTGCCCCGCATCCATCCTCAAGTCGGCCCCAGTCATGAAAGAGCTTGCATCGGACATCAAGAACACCGCCGCCCCTCTGTACTCCTCCGGCTTGCTCAACCTTCCCAGCATGTTCTGTTCCGGCCACTCCTTCCTTCGTTCGGGGTACCGTTGGAATAGCTGTTCCACCATGGCTGTGACGATGTAGCCCGGCGATATGGTGTTGACTCTGATGCCATAGGGTTGGCCCCATTCTGAAGCAAGATTGCGGGCTAGTTGGAGGACGCCGGCTTTGGAGGCGTTGTAGGCGGGGCAGATGAGACCCTGAGAGTGTTAGCCCAAGCTCCGCGTGTTCTGAGAAGAGAAAGGGAGATACTCTATTTGCGATGGTACCGCTCATAGAAGCGATCAGAGCGATGCTTCCCCGACTACCATAACATATCATTTGCTTCGCCACCGCTTGGGCCGTCATAAAAACGCCGGTGATGTTAACCTCGAACATCATGTTTGCATCCTTGGCTGTATAGTCCAGCGCAGTGGTCTCTTGTTGAATACCTGCCGCTGCAATCAGCCCATCCATCCGTCCATGCGTCTCCCCTATGTCTCCAACGGTTTTGTTCAGGCCCTCAACATCTCGCACGTCAATTCGGCGATAGTGAAAAGTCGTGCCTAGCTCCTCTGCTGCCCTGTTCTGAACGCGGTAGAAGTCTGGAGATGGTTCTTGTAGGCGGTCGAGGGCGTACACGGTCGCTCCGGCTTCGAGTAGGGCTTCGGCTTGGGTCAAACCCAGTCCTCGAGCTGCACCGGAGACAAGCACGACTCTGTCTGTGAGATTGAACTCTGGCATCCGTTTCTTTGTGCCAAGAAAAGTAGCTGACTCAATGTTGCTCTGGAGGTTCTTCGCTTCTTGAGGAGGAGGTGCAGGAGGGCCGCGGCCTGGATTCTGTGGAGCTTGACCTTGCGGCGGCTCTTGGAGCGTCGACGATGACTTCGACAGAAACTGGCTTAGTGAGAAATCTCTTGTGTAAGGAAACGCCGCCCCTTGATAAGCGGGCATCGCCTTAGACACTTGGCGTACTGCTGACAGCATATTGGAAACAATTGAGTCATGTAGTTGAGAAGCTTCTGAGATATAGATGGAATAAGAAGTTCAGACCATAGATGACTGCCAATTGCATGACATCAGTTGTGTAGATAGCCGCTATCCAAAGCCATTGTGTTCTACAATTGGAAACAAATATGGACCAAGTATGGGAGAGTGGGGAGTGGAGAGGATCGGGGTTGAGCTGAGATATCGCAACTGCAAGAAGCAGATATCCCACCATGGTGCTTTCGCAGGTGGAACACGTCGGAGTACTCCGTAGAGGCTGCCAGCGGGGTTACGTAGTGGGGCAGCGGAACGTCCCGTCTGTGGAGGGATGACACGTGAGGTCAGTCTTTGTTTTATCATCAGATTGAGTATCTACCATGGTAACGTATTACTTGACGTTAGTGGTTGCTGCAGGGTAGAAGCTCTAGACTGTATGAGATATTGAAGGTACTGTTATGTAGGTAGGTAATGTCTGCGAAAGGAAGATTACAGTAAGCATGGATCGCGAAAACAAACCTGCCTATTCAGGGTGTTCGGCCTGATAAGAGCTTCACGGCTTCCACTCAACAACCCCTCATTGGAGATAGGATAGTGTCTCTCGTCTCCATCTGCCATGGAAACCTCATTCTCTCAAATCCCAATCATTTCTTTCAAGCATTATCATTCGATTTGACCAAGACTACGACCCCATGAGTAAACCAAGCTGGAAAGAAGTTGCTGAGAAAGCTCAAGAGCATAGGGATGCCAGCATCAAGCTTGTTAAACCAGCTGTTCCTGGTGTTCCCTCTGAGTTACCCTTGAATGTCACTGAGATCCCAAAGCACTTGCTTACCACGGAGGAAGTGATCATCACCGAGACAACCCCAGAAGATCTTGTAAAATCTCTCGCTTCTGGCAAACTCACCAGTACAGGTGTGACTAACGCGTTCCTACGTCGAGCTGGTATTGCTCAGAAGCTCGTAGGTTGCTTGCGGAAGCTCTCAGCTTATGTATAGCTAATGCTTGGCCGATGCAGGTGAACTGTATCACCGAGCTCCTTCCTGAGAAAGCCTTAGCCAGAGCTAAAGATCTTGATGATTACTACAAGAAACACAAGAGGCCTGTTGGAACCTTGCACGGTTTACCAATCAGTGTAAAAGAGCATGTTGGTATGAAAGGTCTGGGATTGAACGGTGGGTTTGTTAGCTGGTGGGACAGCAAAGGAGAAGATGACTCCAATCTTCTGAAAATCCTCTGGAATGCAGGTTGCGTTTTCTATGCCCGGACAACCCAACCACAGACGCTCATGCATTTGGAAACTTCCAGTAACCTCTATGGAGTAACGGTAAATCCGTTCAATCGCAATCTCACGCCTGGAGGTAGTTCTGGTGGAGAGGGCGCGTTGATTGGGTTACGAGGCAGCTGTCTGGGTGTTGGAACGGATATCGGAGGCAGCATTCGGAGCCCATCAGCCAACTGTGGTCTTTACGGTCTAAGGCCTACCAGCTACCGCCTTCCAGTGGATGGATGGACTGCGACCATGCTTTCGCAGGAGCAGATAGTAGCAGTTATCGGCCCTCTGAGTACCACCCTCGAGGGTGTAAAACTGTTCATGAAGACAGCGATTGCGGCAAAGCCTTGGCTCGTGGAGTCCTCATTGATACCCTTTCCCTGGAGAGATCAGGAAAGTTACCTAGGAAGAGGACAAGAAAAGAAGCTGAAGGTCGGAGTCATTTGGGACGACGGAATCGTGAAGCCCCATCCGCCAATCATTCGAGCTCTCAAGGAGATAGTAGACAAGCTTAAGACAGTACAAGATGTAGAAATTGTGAATTGGAAACCGTATAAACACGATGAGGCTTGGGAGATTATTGCTAGCTTGTACTTTTGCGACGGAGCAAATGAAGAAAAGAAAGCTATTGAGGCATCTGGTGAACCGTGGCGGCCATTGTCAGACTTCATAATCAAGGAGAATCCCTATGTGAAATACCATAGCATCGAAGACGTGTGGTACTGGACAATGAGGCGTGAGAAGTATAGACGAGCATACACCAAGGTCTGGAATGATACAGCCACTGGCACCGGCGAGCATGGTGAACCTGAGGGAATGGTCGACGTGATACTTTGTCCCGTGGGCCCAGGTGCAGCACCTCCAATCGATCATGCCAAGTATTGGGGCTATACTAGTCAATGGAACCTGTTAGATTACCCGGCCTTAGTATTCCCGGTTTCCAAGGTGGATTCAAAGCTTGATCTTGCAGAGGAAGGCTATAAGCCGATGAATGAGAAAGACGAGTTCAACTACAATCTCTGTTAGTTAGACGTCGTATCCCAGCATCGAGGAGTAATGCTGATGTATGTTAGACGAATCTGAGAAGTATCAAGGTGCCCCAATATCCTTGCAGTTGGTGGGACGTAGGTACGAAGACGAAAAGGTACGTAGATCTGAGAGGACAGAAATTAGATGAGGGTCTGACAGAGCGACATAGGTGGTCGAAGCAATGGATTACATTAAAAGCAAAACCGGCCTCCCTTTTGCTACCTTTCTCTGAACATGACAGATACCTCAGAAACTTCAGAAACTGTTGTAGATCTGATAAGTGGCTACTCAGCGACCAGAAGATGTAAGTACGGCACGTGGAGAGATTTTAGACGGTGTCTCGTGGGACTTATAAGAGCTACCCAAAGATCAGCATGCTTGTACAGGGCTCATTCCGAAACCTGCCACCAGCTTTTCTACACAGATTGAGCCTGTGGGAAGGTGTGACTATTTTTGCATTAAGGACCTCAAAGGAGCCCAATGGGTTGGTATTATTATACTCCGTACGTAGGATTCCTTCGTAGAACCCAAGCCACCTTTGCCACTCCCTGATCCGGACCGATTCGATCCTATGCCTCATGTCTCCGACCAAGCAGTTCTCGTGAAGCCTTGCGCTACTCGTACTCATAAGTCTCGGTGCCACGCGTGACGTGTTTCTATTTCGGTTCCTGGAACATCGATCCTACAGGCCTGCACTTCTGCTTCACACAGCCTGCTGCGCCGCATTGAAGTCGTTGCTTATGGAGCAGTCACTCGAAAGAGATGCATAGTTTCCTTGTGGTGAGTTCTTGACACGCATCCATACAATATTAATACCTATATGGAGTGAACGTTGGTGGGAGTGCCGAGCAAGCGAAAAGAAGTGGCCTGACCTTGACTAAAGGCACAGTTTCATGATTCTACGTCATTTAGGGGCTCAAACTTCTTCCAGATCAACAGCTGAAACAAGTGTTATTGCTTCTTGTATATATGTTCCTTCTCCTCTCTACATACTCTGTTGGTAAAAATGGTTGCTTCAACTTACTTGTCGAGCGCGATAGCTCTATTGGCATTCGGGGCGTCTTCTAATGGTAAGAGCACGCAACCTGTTTATTCGGCGCGCCTACTAAACTTTGCAGCATCTGTCCTCCTACGCGATTCTCCGATAGAATTCGACACCACTGTAGCTTTAGCTACCCTCCGAAGCCGAGCACTCCCTAATGCGCCCAATGGATACACGCCGGCGGGCGACAACTGCCCCTCAGATCGACCTACCATCCGCAGCGCATCAAGCCTATCTCCAAACGAAACATCATGGTTGGAACTACGGCGGAACAACACGATCACGCCCATGCGAGATCTCTTAGGAAGATTGAATATCACGGGCTTCGATGCCGCGTCTTACATTACGAGAAATGCCAAGAATGCAACTGCGCTCCCTAACGTTGCTGTTGCTGTAAGCGGAGGTGGCTACAGAGCCTTGATGACAGGAGCAGGAGCGATCCAAGCGTTTGACAGCAGAGAAGATAATTCTACTGCTGCGGGTCATCTAGGGGGCTTGTTGCAAGCTTCAACATACCTCGCAGGTCTGAGCGGAGGTAGCTGGCTGGTGGGGAGCATCTATGTAAACAACTTCACAACAGTCTCGACACTTCAGGGCAATACCACATCAACATGGGAGTTCCAGAACTCAATATTCTCTGGTCCAGCTCAGAGTGGCATCCAACTGCTCAATACCGCTGATTATTTCTCCAATATCGAGAAGGCTGTTAGCAACAAGAATAGTGCCGGCTTTCCAACCTCAGTTACGGATTACTGGGGGCGGGCGCTTTCTTTCCAGCTCGTCAACGCAAGTGATGGTGGGCCTGACTATACATTTTCATCCATTGCGCTCGATCCAACCTTTGCCCAGGGTAATGCCCCAATGCCGATCTTGGTTACTGATGGCCGTGCTCTTGGTGAGCAAGCGATCCCATCAAATACCACGGTCTACGAGTTCAACCCTTGGGAGTTCGGGACCTTTGATCCCACTTCATATGGTTTTGCTCCTCTTGAATACCTTGGCTCAAATTTTTCGAATGGCGTCATCCCCTCGAATGGGAAATGTGTCCGAGGCTTTGACAATGTTGGATATGTCATGGGTACTTCTTCCTCCCTGTTCAACCAGTTTCTTCTACAAGTAAACTCGACCTCGATCCCATCTTTAGCGAAGGATTTTATCTCCAAGATCCTTGGTGCCGTTAGCTCCGACCACAATGACATTGCCGAGTACCCGAATCCATTCTACGGCTACCACAATGCAACTTCTCTTACCGCTCAGTCAAAGACCCTTTCTCTTGTCGATGGTGGCGAAGATCTCGAAAACATTCCTCTTCACCCCTTAATCCAGCCTGCTCGTCATGTAGACGTGATTTTTGCAGTTGACAGCAGCGCCGATACCAATAACTACTGGCCGAATGGGACGGCACTCGTTGCTACGTACCAGCGCAGCCTAAACTCTTCAGGTCAAGGTAATGGAACATCTTTCCCATCTATCCCCGACCAGAACACTTTCATCAACCTCGGGCTAAATACTCGGCCCACATTTTTTGGATGCAATTCTTCAAACACGACTCACATGACCCCTCTGATCGTTTATTTGCCGAATTTCCCATATACATATCAATCCAACGTCTCAACCTTCGACCCCAGCTACAACACCTCCCAACGCGACTCCATCATATTCAACGGCTATGAGGTTGCAACCATGGGCAACGGAACCAAAGACACTCAATGGCCGGCGTGCGTTGGCTGCGCAATCCTCAGCCGCAGCCTCGAAAGGACCAAAACAGCAGTTCCAGATGTGTGCAATCAGTGCTTCAACAGGTACTGTTGGAACGGCACGGTGAACAGCGCTAATCCGCCGCCATATCAGCCGAATTACGCGCTCAATGTGACGGCGAAGAGCGCCGCTCCTGGGGCCGGAAGCGCTGGATACCTTGTTGCGACGATAGCAATGATAATGGCGGCGGTGTTGGCAATATGAGTATTCCCAGTTTGCCTGGTTTGCGGAGTTGGGTTTTCATGTTTATCATTATGGCATTTTAGGTGTTATTCATCACATAGTATTCAGATACTATAACAGCGGGCGTAGCATGGATAGAGCCAAGGACTATACTTTATGCAAGATACGTACGGATGAGACTCAGAAGCAGATAGATCGTTCCACAGGTGATGGTAGAAATCCACAGGAGCCGGACAGGTCAGACCAAATTATCCGACCAATTCGATTTCGAAAAATCAATTCCCCATGTTTCTTTAGTACTAATCTGCTATTTGCCCGATCTTTTACATTTTGAGCTCAAGTGGAACATACCGGAAGTGTACTGTAGTTGTCCATCCGGATAATATTCCTTGGAAACAATCGGGTGTTGTTTGTGGGCGTTTTACAAACCCCTGGTAACTTGGAGGACTTTGGGTTCATGCTATGGGATGTTGCGTTGCGTTGCGTTGCGTCTCATCTCATTTCAACGGTTTATGAGTAAGGATTTCCCCCCGGAGAACTGACGGTAAAGGGGTTCCTGGAGTTGGAGTTTTGGGTGACGATGGGGTTGAGAGTGGATGGAGTTGGAGGAGAGAGGTCCATTCATGATTGCACAATCCTTTCAGAATCTCTCCCTGAAGTCGGGTTTGTTCTCACCATCACCGTGATGACGATCTTTCGGTAATTTGTGGTGGGTATTCGGCGATGAGGTATAATCAAGTCATTACAGATGATCTTAGCATAAGTATCGGAGAAGCAAACAGGGCATATGCAAACAATTACAGTAGGAGGCGTACCAAAAGTGAATGACAAAAGATTACGATATTGTAGACCTCATTTCTCAACAACGGCTTCGCCGTAACGACAACACGATCCTTAGGAAAGACGTACCGAATATTCTCCGAGCTGTATCCATACTGCCTCACTAGGACATGGAAAACGGATGGGATCTGGAGGCTTGGAAGCCTACCACTCCACTACCAACACGAGGTCTACCCCAAGAAGTACATCAGTCCATTTCCGCCCACCCCTCTCCACCGCAAAATTGCCCGCCAGCCTCACTTGCTAACTATTGATAGGTCTTGGAACGCGACTCCTGGTTCATAGCCGCAACAACCAAGCGCATCTTCGATGTTCCTCAGAACCCAGAATACTGGTTCAGACGAGCGGACAGGCTTCTACGCTTGGGTTACCCTGAGCTCGCTGCTGGAGATGCCAAAAAGGCATGCCTGTTGCTTGAGCATGCGCTCGAGTACGAGGAGAACAGCGTAGGGATGAAGGTCAGAGTGGCATTTGACACGTTTCTTCGGTTTGAAGTAGAGGACGAAGGCAAGGAGAGAATGGAACCTGGCCAATGGGTATTTCACGTCAAGGACTGCTTGACCGACCTTCTTCGCAATACTTATCGGGTGTTGTTGAAAGCAGTAGAATTTACACTGGATCCGTGGGAGGCTCTGCACATTTGTCAGGGAGCGAAGATCAGATTCCCTGACGATGAATTTTTCCCTCAAGAATTCAGAGTGTACAAGGCTCAGTTCGAGAAAGCACGACAAACCACACGAATGGAAGGACATGAAGGGGCAGAGGCTAACAGACAGCTTATCCAAGGGAGAGTATACTTGAGGCAATATCCATTTATGCCTCCGGGATACCTACGCAGGAGTGAAACTCTCATCAGGTCGCTCGAAAGAGAGCTTACCGCAGTCTCTCCAAAATGCAAGCTGGCACGCATCTCCGGTTCGAACAATCCAGACGTTTTCAGCGGCCCATCGGATGTTCTAGGAGTCTTTGCATCCTCGGATATCGCTGTTGGTGACTGCCTTTTTGTGGATACCACAGTGATAGGAGCCACAAATACATTGCTCACGCCAGACGAGGTCACCTGCGAGGCATGCTGCGGGACGATATCGCCAGGTGGACAGGAAACAGTGTCGGCGGAGTGCTGCTCAGCTGTTTACTGCGCCAAGCAATGCCAAACGGGAGCATCGATTTCTTATCACAAGGTGCTGTGCGGTAAAGACTTTCGCTGGCTATTCGAAGCCGCGAAAACAGCGAATCATGTCAATCATCCAGGTTTGGATGGTCTAGTCTGGCTCCGAGTCCTTTCTGTTTGTGTTCAGGGCAATTGTCATCCTTTGGAACATCCGCTGCTTGCAAGACTCACACCTCAATATCAAAGTAAAACTGTTGATCGATGGTCCTACGAATGGAACGTCGACGTCCCCATTCGAATTCTACGGCAGCTTGGTATCGATGTCTGGGTTGACCATCGCTTTGACACCTGGGTGCTCCTGACGGTTTGGGCTCGCCTCATCAACAACAGGAACGTCAAGATGCACCACGAACGTCCAGTCTACGGGGTAAACCCACTTTTCTCTTTCTTCAACCACAGCTGCGAGCCGAACGCCACATGGAAGTCGAGTACTGGGACCAGTACTGGAGGAACGACTGTGGAAATTACGGCGACCCGCGCTGTCAGGCAAGAGGAGCAGATTTTCATCTCATACTGCGATGGTGGAGCTGACGGCCAGGGATTGAACAAGGATCAGAGGCAAGAGATATTGATGCCCTGGCTCGGCGAGGAGTGCTCATGCTCGAGATGCCAGAGAGAATGAGGAATCATGAACACTACAGAAGTCAACCAGGATGTCGACTTTCCCTTCGAGTTAGCCTCTTAAGCCACCGCAACGGCGCTACTGCCGGATGCAGGTCGTCCTTCTAACTTTGTATCAAACGGCGGCCTTTTCTCAGTAGTTTCTCTCCATCTGGACTTACACTCGCCACGTTTCACTCGCCGGCATTCCGTCCCAACAACCAAACCCCCACATCCGGCACTGGCGATCCGCTCGCCAAGATGTCCTCGCCAATGCAAAGCCTCGTGGCACTGCGTGGCTGACCGCTAAAGTACTGTTGGTATTTTCGTCAGCCCTATCTATTACATACAGTATCCCCCAAGAGATTCCAATCGGTATCGGGATCGGTATCGGTATCAATTAACCATCACTCCCGCTCATTATATCTCCGGTCGCACAACATCTCACGATACAGCGTGACACGCAGATAGCGACCCTTGGGATCGCCCTCTCCTAGTTAATCGCCTGCGTGGAAAAGAGATCTGCGGTGCATGAATGCATTTCTGCTGGATATTTGGAATGGGGGAGGGAGCGCCTGTGCTGTGGTCCTGGGTTAAGATCAGCGGGGGGTTTTAGACAAGGCTTGCAACCACCAAGCACGGATCGCCGATGGGCACGTGTCCTGAAATCCAGGGTAACAAAGCACGCAATCTTTTCTTCTCAGCAACCCTCTCGGCGAAAAAGCCACCGCGTCAAGGCGTTCCGTCACGGCACCTTTTTCTTACATGTTTTCGCTTGTCGACGCATGTCACTTCAATCCTGTAGCATATTGCTCACGTAAATCCGGCCACCTCTCGGACCTCACTCATGCAATCACAGTCATGCGCACCTCACCCCGAGATGCCCGTGGGGGTTTCCTAGATAGGTATGTACGGCATCTCCCCATCTAAACCGCAACAACCAAAGAACAAAAAAAAACAAAAAAAACAAAAAATCCCCCGGCCATGCAACAGACATCGGTCACCGATTGGGGGCCCCGCGCAATCTGCACTGCACAACGCACAACATGATCACCATGCATCCAAGGACATCCTGTATGCCTTGTAGCAGATCCGCCCGGGATATGTATCACCCAGAGCATGGCGTCGTGCCCTGTTCGAATATATGCAACCGCTCAATTCCCTCATCTCATCACATCACCAAACCACCAAGGGCGGCCCTCTCAGCCCATTTCCCCCTCCCCTCTTCCCCCCCCTCCCTTTCCCAAATCACATCTGCCTTATCCCCCCCCCTTCCAAGAAAATCCCCCAAAAACCCCCAATCACACCGCGGCACTAGCGTTTCCACTTAGGCGAGTTTTTGCGTGATCCAGGGACTTGCAGGGATTGGGCGCCGCACGTGCATTAGCGGCGTGTCCCGGGGATTTGGGATGTGGGTCAGGGGGGGGTGTGTGTGTGTGGCTAGCGTAAGGTAGGGGTTGTGCTGCTTGCGAAAGGGTGGGTGTCGCCGGATTGAGGGAAGGGATAAAAGGAGGATGTGGAGATGGATGTTCGGTAGGAAGAAGGGAGGGGGAGGGCGAGGGGGAGGGGACGGCTCGTGCGTGGTAGGGGCTTATTGTGTACCTATGTTTCAGATTTGAAGGTGGAGATTTAAAAGTATGTACTCCGTACATAGGAGGGTACTTTGTGTGCGTGTGGGATCGTGTACTGTTTGTGATCCAGGGAACTGTAGCTTTCACCACAGGTTACTCGTATTACACAGTACAAAGGTACCCGGGGGAAAAAAAGGGTGAGAGGAAAAAAGTAGTCTGATGGTCAGCTTTTAGCACCGAGCCTGTTCTCGCTTGACTACCTTACCTGTGCGGTTCCGTTCCGCGGCAAAACTCTCAAACCCTTTTTTTTTTTAATGTATATCAAGGAACGCACGAAAAAACCACAATCGGCTGTTAATGAAGGCTGCAGGTCTTGCTGTATCGCCCGTGGCTGGGGTGTGCCGGAAACCGCATGCGATAGATTGGCCGTGGTTTTGGTGACAGCACGGCGGAGGATAGGGCGTAATGTACGGAGTAGCGTGATCATGCTGCGTGCGGTCTTTTGTTGTTGGTGGCTTGTGATTGATGAGGCTTTTCTTTTTTTCTTTTTCTTTTTTTTTTGAATCGTAGTAGGTTTTCTAGTGGTTGGGTGTTTGGAGAAGTGCTGGCGGGTGCTGATGAGGTAAATACTTGATCGAGGCTGGTGATCTATAATCTGTGAGCTGTGAGCTGTGAATCTGTTGGTAAGCTGCTTTCATCGTTCTGGTGGTTGACTGTGAGCTCGCGATTTCCTGAATGGTGGTGACAACACGTGCCTGCAAATTTGTGTCAATTTCTCCTGCTCTCGCCTCTGTCTCACCTCTCAAATCCTAGTCTATATACATATCCTAACATGTGCCAATATATGTCCTTCCAGGACCCGTTTATGTGCGGGGACAAGCCTGTCGAAATCATGTGCTTTGTAGAAATGTTTAGTCCCATACGTAGAGACAGAAAAAACGTAGAGAGATGAAATAATATAAAAGAGATGCAAAACCCTTGGGGTATAACCAAAAAAAACAAGACCGCCCGCCACCCAGAAAGTACGGTGTGCCCAATTCCTCCGCCTGGCCTCTGGAATTGAAACAAACGCTGCACGCTCCGAACGCTGACAGAATGCCGACCCGGGTATCTCGACAAATCAAAAGAAAAGGATTGCGATGCCGCTAAATCAGACGCTCGATTTTTGACGCTCAAATGACTTTGCAATTCAGTATGTGATGGAGTAGGCAGTAGATTGCCACTCAATACGTATATGGAGTTGTATCGGTTATTGACTAGCCTTCCAGCCGCGAGCAGCTGCAGAAGGGTCGAAAGGTCCGGCTTGGGAAGGGACTTGGCCTGGCAGAAGCGCCCTGTTGCCTGTAGGAGCTCGCGGGTCGGTAGCTCCGGGCCCATTGGAAGGGACCTGAGGGTAGCGGTTGATGGCCGGAGGGGCTTGAGCTTGCGGAGGAGGACCAGGTACTGGTACGTAAGCGCTCGTACGTCGGCGGGTGTTCCTCGCGCCACGGCTGCTTTCCTCGGATTTTTGCCACTGCGTACTCGCAAAAGATCCACTACCGCCGAGCTGAGCTTGTCGGAGATGCCTTGGAGAAGGAGGACGAGGTGCGATGTGCACATGGCCAGGAACGCTAACACCCATGCTTCGAAAATAGTCTCTCTCGCCTCGATAGTAGTCTCTCTCTTCAGCCAATTCCCTAATCTGATGCTCCAACTTGGCGATGTTGCTTGAAGTTTCTCGCTCCTTCTCCTTCCGGCGTTGGCGAAATCGATGGGAGGCGGTAGCATTGCGCTTGCGTTTCTCGTCAGCTACTTTCGACGCAGCTTGCACGTCAACAGGTACCTGAATGGGACCTTGCTCCGTGTCGAGAGTCATCAGGTGATACGTGCTCTGTCCCATTGAGCTTGTTGCTGGGCTATAAGGTTCTTTGGACTCATAACCCAGCTGGGGGATTGCAGAAGCAGTGCCGTTGGCATTGTACGAGGACCCGAAGTATGACGAGGATGGCTGGTTGGTAGACACGTTTGGATGTGTAGCAGGCGGCGTACGACTAAGTCGGCTGTAGGAGGAATACGAAGTACTGGGACTTTCGCTGTGGGTTACTGTCGGTTGAGCAGCTACCCCACCGCTGCCTCGACGGCTGAAGAAGTTTTGCAGCTGCAAGTTGCCACCACTGGCTCGACGACCCGGAGATGATTGAGTCGGGGCCACAGGGAATCCATGGTGAACTCCTGGTATGGCAGACCCGAAAGAGCTCTCTGGCAGACTCATCATGTCGGGTCCGATACGGTCTTTCGATGTAACGAAGGGAGACATTCTCGCATCTATGGTTGCCGTTGGTGGGTTGACCGTACCAGGGTTTGTAGCATAGGCCGACAAGGATCGAGGTGTCAAAATCCGACGCGGTGCTGAACCTGCCAACGAAGCGTATGTACTGGTAGGAGGTGTGATGCTGGGCAAAGAGCCATCACTCGGAGACTGCGACAACGAAGTCGGAGGAACCCGCGGAGAACTCCCAACAACCGATGGGCGGAAATCAAAGTGGTCAGCTGTGCGTCGTCGATTCTGACTGTCCCAAGATTCTCTGGTTGTAGGGTTGAGAAGGTTCTGCACGCCTATAGGCCGCGGATGCCACTGATCAGAGCCACTGGGTGTACGTGGTCCGCCTGATGCATCCTGAGTTGACGTGGCACTATGAAATCCAGGTCTTTCAGACGCAGGCCTATAAGTGTCGGTTATGGGGGGTAGAGTCCTTGATCCTCGAGGAGGCAACGCTTGTGTTTTGTCATCGAATGGAGGGCTGGAGGGGCGCGAGGGTGACGGCCCCTGTGACATATGGACCTTGTCCCGAGGGCAGAAAACGTCTCGAGCACCGTTACATTGATAGACCTTCTCTTCCTTCGGGAATTCCTTCGGATGACTCTGCCGCCAATGCTCTAGTGATGACTTGAAGCTCGCTTCCAAGTCGGTGCTGCGGTCTTGGGGCACCGAAGGAGAGTAGGGTCCTGGAAAGATGGGGAAGAAAGGTGTGCTGACCTGGAAAATCGCCAGGGCGGCGGTTATGCAGGGACGAATGACGTCCCGCGGATTCGAATGGTTGACGGGCGGAGGGATCAGAGGTAGGGACCAATGGCAACAGGGAGTATCCAGCACCTTCGAGTTTCAAGGCTTATTAGGCGAACAGCACGCGGAAATGCCCAGGACCCGGACGATATCTCCCATATCGTAAGCAGAGATGATTACAAGCAAAGAGGTGAGGTGAGGTGAGGTGAGTCAGGTTACACAAGACTGACGGATGGGCAGAAATCCAGGTGTTTTTCAGGAACAGCAGGATGCGTAGGGAGCAGGCCACGATCTATTTAGCTTGGGGGTAAGGTAGCGGAACATGCCCATGTAGCGGTGTAAAAACAGCATAATGATGACACTTTCTCTTCGCTGCACATCACACTTGAGATCGTGAATGGGAGTCAGGGACATGAAACTAAAGCGACTTTGCAGGCAAGCTGCATGGCCAAAAGGGACTTTGATCTTTTCTTGGGACGGAGCGGCCTCGGGGGAAACGGGACGCGCTGTTAGCTACATGGCGTGTTCCATGGATGATGGCTCATGATTGTGACAGGCCCTGATTGAGGATCGAGTATTAGTATTCGAGAGGGGGGGGGGGGGGGGTGCCCACTTACTTCAGCAGCAAAAAAGTAAAATAAAAGTCTGCGGCCTGAAATTTCCATTCTGACCGTTTCCGGTAAGCTTACGGAGTACCTTTCGGGGCATCTCCCATCACCAAACCACCGGCATCCGCTAGCCACCCACGCAGGGCTTGAGGAAGGCGTATTCCGTACGAAAATGACAACCATGAAAACGTTGGTTGGATCTGGTATCCTTGTCATTAACCCTGCGCCTTCGCCACTTGGGTGGGAATACGGAATAACATCTCGACATTAAGGTATTCAATAAATCATGTCAATAGCGACGGCGTCTGGGTTAGTTGGGCTTCCCCCAGAAATGTGTTCCACGTGAGCGACGATCAGCTTTCGATAGGCAGCATCGCTGGACGATAGAGACAGATACACACTGCTACTACACGTCCTCATAGCTTGCAATCATGACGCATGGACACATGGACACCGCGACTACAGGACTACAGGACTACAGGATTACGCTCTTGCCGCCCAATGGTCGGCCACTGGGCTTTTCCTTAGCGAGTGGCAGCTTGTGCCCGACAACTCGAATTACTGTAATTCCCAAGCAAGGCTGCACTGCGCCGTGTGCCACGTTTTCCTCGTGTGCTGTGCAGAACTAGGGTGGCTAAGGCGCCCTAACAGGTATGTAACAGAGCTCCCTAGTCTGTTACTACATAGACTACCTTAAGGCAGGGAGGCATACCAACAAGGACGACGAGTCTCATAGCCTCATAGGCACGGAGAATATCTTGAAGCTGCCCGTCAATCTAAACCCTACGGAGATTGCGACTGGACCTTTGGGATTCTGACCCGAGCCTGTCATTTTCTGTCATCACGACTGTTGGTGGTTGCCCTCCAAATCATATCCAACAGTCGAACAATTGTTGTCGATGCTTCATTCCGTGCGAATCTTCATTAGCTTTCTGGTCCCCATCCGACTGGCGATCAGACACCTCCGTGTTCCCCATGAATCATTTATTGCGATCACCCTCGCAAAGATAAGAAAAACGTGATATCTTTTCCATGAGGGAAATTGTGATCATACAAAGCCCCGGCCCTTAGGCTCCTTCGCTAGCAGTGCCAGCAGCCAGACCAACCCGGGCGACCGTTCCTTGCGTAAATTGGTGGTCAACACGAGACTTCTAGCTTTTCGGAACCTCCAAAGGAGTTTCCGAGATTAACGGCGAGCTCTCATGGTCCCCATTAAGAATCCTCGTGGCTTTCCAGGCTTCACTGGGTTGGAATCGGGATAAGATCTGGTACATCCGTAGGATCGTTCTCTAACGCTTCGATTCCGTACTACGCGTTGGGAACCCTCGGAACGCGGACTTCTTTTCGTCGCCGACGATCCCTTGAGGTAGCGTGCACAGATGCGTCAAACGTCTCTCGCGCGCCAATCGAGTCATTCTTTGTAGAAGTACGGTGTACAGTACACAGGATTATATTGTGACTGTAGTAGGCTAGTAGTGGTACTCTGACATTTGAGACTGAATTACTGGAGCTGTCCATGCAGATGACACGATTCGCTCGGGGATCTCCACTACTGTTAGGATGATTATTGTTGTTGTTGTTGTTGTTCTTGTCTGCGTATGTTATGCGTCGTGGCCTTCAGCGAGGATTTCTTGGAACACGCTACCTTAGCTGGATCATTACCTTGCCAAGGCAAAGTAGTACGAGTACCTTACCTTAGGTACCTAACGTAGGCACACTGCATGCTTGACATACATGCGTTGTGTCGCCTTGATGTATGCGTGCAGTGCATTTAGGCCTACTTGCATGATGCATCGCTCTTCAGTCACGGGGTTGAATCGTGACAACAGACTGCCAGCGCATGAGTACACCATCCACCTTGTCTCGAAAGTATCGAGTCTTGTATTCCGTATGCACGTTCCATACGTGGCTCCTGCTGGCTCCTGCACCTCGCCTGACACGCAGCCTTATTCGCATGGTGTGGGGCCGGCCTATGGTACAGTTAGAGCCCTACGGTACTTTCCAAGCAGGCCACACTGTCCACATCAAGGTGCTCATGTTGTCGCCGCATTTCCACAGCGAGTCGATGTGTTGCACTGCCATGACGTGCTTTGCCTTGACCGAAACCACGGCATTCCGTCGCTCGGATTTCCCTTGACCTCGTCTCCACTGCCTTGGGTTCCAACCCTGAGTGAGGTAACCGCTTACACAAGCGAACCAACGTCGAAGTTTCAGACTGGAACAACATGCAATCGCAACACGCCTTGTACTTGGAATAGCGGTGAGAATTACCAGTCCAGAGCGTGACGTGGGAAGAGCGTTCCAGTCGACGACGCCAAAGAATTCATGAATTTCATCGACCGGGCAATTGCACAGGGCATGATGTCCCGTGATTCGCTCGATTTTCTATTTCTACTTCTATTTCCTTCTCAGTTCGAAGAGGTTTTGTTAGTCAAAGAAAAATCCAATACGGCTAACCTTCAGCTTTGTGTGCTGTGCCCCATCTGTGCAGTGCACACCGCTCATCCAGTTGCACTCGAACGGCGTTTGAACTTATGCAGCTGCGTGCCAGATACCCCGACGTTTACCCTGAACAGACAACCGGCGTACTTGACCGACTCGGGGTATTTGTCAGGGTCTTCTTCTTCTGCAGAAGTGACAAAGAGGTCTTCGCCAGCAAACCCGGGACATGAAATCATACGCGTCGGTAAAAAGATCTCGCCTACGATCTTGCCCTCGGGCGAGATTCTCAGCACCTTTCCACCTCCACAGATCGCTGTCCAGAGGTAGCCCTCGCTGTCGAGGACAAAACCATCGGGACCCCCTTCTCCCTGGTAGTGGAAGAAGACTTTCTTGTCGGACAACTCACCTGTGTCTATGCTGTAATCAAATTTGAAAATATTCATCGTCGGGGTATCGATGAAGTACATGATTTTATCATCTTTGGTCCAGCCAATTCCGTTTGGGATGGTCACATTCTCGATCATTCGGTGGAGCTTCAAGTCTGGATCTAAACGGAAAAGAACGCCTTCGTCGGTGAAGCCTGTAACCTTGGGATCGTTCATTGCGCCAGCCCAGTATCTTCCTCTACTGTCGACGGCGCCATCATTCAAACGCATTCTTTACGTTACATGTCAATGATTGCTTTGGCCTTTGGAAAACCGAGAGAAGGGCACTTACCTCTCTTCTTCACCGGATCCACCACGTTCATCCCAGATCTTCTTTAGATACTTGAGTTTGCCGGTCCTTCGGTCCAAGAAAGCATATCCAAGCTTGGCTCCAACGACAATTTCGTCGTCGGTACCTTCAACATCCGCCGTTGTACTGTCGACAATTTAATTTCATATAAAGCATGTCGATGATCGCATCGGACCTCACAGCTGCCTCGAGGTCGAAAGTCTTGAGCGACGATGGGCCCTTGTTCAGATCGATGACATGCAGTTTCTCTTTGACGATATCTACGAAACGAAGACTATGCGAGGATTTCTCGTAGAACGGGGCTTCTCCAAGCCCGCAGTCCAGTTTCAAATAGGGCTACCGAGTGCATGAATGAGTCTCCAACCTCACGCTATATGTCTGCAATCAGAAACGCAGTAACGCACCTCTGATACAGTCCACCGCTTGATATCGGACATGGTCGCTCCGATTGATTATTTTTCTAACCCATACGAGTATCTTTCAAGCCACAGAAGCTCCTTTCCAAAAGTACGATGATGGTGATGATATTACTTTAGACAATTGGTGAACCGACGACTTTGAAATCGTCACGATGACGTAATCTGCTACAGGAATTGTGATTGTGCTTTCCTACTAATGATTTTCAGTTACAGGTTGACATGTTCAGCTCTGAACAAAGTACAAGCAGGCTTCTTGATGGCTACATGCACGTCATTCCCTACTATGTACCACGCAAAGACCTTGGAAGCGCGATTGATGGATTGTTATTGTTAATCCTCTTTTTACTTTATCAATCAAGTAATCGGGACAGCATGAGGAAACAATTGCCAGCGATCTTGGACGGGCTAGGGGGTCATTGAGTTCTCTATGTACCTAACTTACCGACCTTAGACACCTAAAGTAGCTACTCCGTCCAAGTAAAAGTAGGCGGCTGGGATCACACGTTGCGGCCTGAAGATCCCGTTCTGGCCGCCATCAAATTTCGCTCCAGCAACGTGGGAATTGCGATGATGACCCGCATTTGACACCACCGCCCATCTTCTCCCCCCTTCTTCCCCCCCCCCCCCCCGGAAAGGGCACCCTTAGGCCTTAAAGTAACCATGTCCCTGTTGAAAAGCTAGGGGAGCCGGAAAGCTGCAGCTAGCCACCAACGCCCATTCGCTTTACTCGAGGCCTGAAATTCCTGAATAATCAAGGTATCTACTTATATAACTACTGTGCTTACTTAGATAGGACTCTCCGAACAATCGTAGTCACGTTGAGTAATCAAGCGGAAGCGAGACAGGATGTGGCAGAAGGGGTCAAGGGGACGAGGATGGCTTATTAAACGATATGCCCAGCGGCCGCATCTAAAGTCTAAAACGGTTGGAATTGGACACGAGCTGTCAGGCTTGCAGGAGACGTCAAAGCTCTGCAGATGCGTTGCCAAGACGATAAAAGGTGAGGCGATCAATGGGGCGGCCAAAATGACAACCACTACTGACTGACTGCTTTGCGTCGGTGTTACTGTATGTACTTTGAATCCGAAAAAACCGTCGTCCTCGACGTCCTGTTCATCAGCGGTTTGCTCCCTCCCTGTCCTGCGGATTCCCGACCGTCAAATCTCCAAGAATGGCATGCCACTTCGGGGGGATGCTATCTCATCATGCATTCATTATTCGGTCTTGCGAACAAGCAAAGTAAGATGGAAGCGCCGACACAGGCGGAGCCAGCAAGCGCAACGCGCGAAGCCACATGAGTGTGGCTTACAACTTGATCAAGTATGAAACCTATAGCTGCTTTTCTGCTTTGTTCCCACCTTGTTGTCAACTCGTTTCTTGCCAGTCCCACCGTGCCCATGCGGTGACGGTGTCGTGAGAGCCATCCAAGTCTCAGTCCACCTACCGAAAAGTCGCCAGACACGGTCTCCACCATGGCGCCGGAGGAACTGTGCTTCAACCGCAGGCTATACATGCCCTCGAAGTTTTGCCAGCCAAGGCACACACCCCATCCATAACCCCCCCGCTTGCGTGTTCCCTCGATTAATGATACCAAAGCCGCCGTACCTTGCTTGGCACACAAACCCTCTCTCTCGCCTGCAACATCCAAAAGCACAGCTCGGATCCACCCAAAACCCTCTCTCTTTCCCGAAGAGAAGCGAGTCTCCCTCCTTCCCCAATGCCCTCGGAACAATCACGGCAAACACTTATTGCTGGCATAAACCGCATGAAACCACCCCCCCTAAATCTCGCACCCGCCACCCCAACCAAACCCTCCAGATTTCGAATAAAAACAACAGACCCCACAACCCTCCCACCACATCTCCTTTCCCCAAACCTCCGTACCCGCACATGCCCCCCTTCTCCACTCATCCAACCCCTCCCCCCAATCCCAATCCCACCAAACCC